>Ga0172381_10000105_pt1 | contig 92753 bp, 127 predicted proteins | sample Leawel6488metaG_FD_119754 | JGI IMG/M metagenome (GOLD analysis project Ga0172381, IMG submission 119754) | Leachate microbial communities from a municipal landfill in Southern Ontario, Canada - Leachate well 64-88 metaG | ecosystem: Engineered > Solid waste > Landfill > Unclassified | place...
AGAACAGATCCTTATAGGAATTTTACAGAAGGTGTAAAAGAACTTTTTCTTTATTGGAATAGTTTAGGTGATCCAATTCCTTACCACAAGACAGACCCAAAAGCAAAATCCTTTACAAGATCCATATCAGAGTTAGACATCCTTCTCAAAAGAGACTACTCAAAAGAGGAGATAAAACAATCAATGGCCAATTATAAATGGCTCTTAGGATTGGATTCTTTTTTACTGAGACGGGTTTCTGGTACGGTTGTTGGTCTTTGTGATTTTATCAAATTTTCCAATTTCCAAGTTGATCAAATCAAGAAGTTCAACAAATTGATTGTAGAAAAAGGTGTTGATTCCTGGTTTGTAGAATGTCTCAACGTCAGAGAGGTTCTTGAATCAAGATGGTCAAAACTAAAGCCAAATCCGTATCCAAAAGAGACAGAAAAGCTAAAACAGCTTTGGAAAGAGTTTGGTGGAAGGAAGTTGCACCCCGTCGATGATGAAAATATCTTCCGCCAAATATCAATCAAGGCTCATACTTACTTCGAGAATCTAAATGGAAAATATCAGTGGGGGACAGAAGAAAGACACATTATTGCAAGGCTTCACCATCTATTTGATGTTGGGCAGTCCGAAGGATGGACTTGGGCGCAGGCTCAACCAACCTTCCTTTTATCGCCAAAGATGTTTTCAGAGAAGTTGCCGGCCCATTGGGAGAAGATAGCAATGGCTGAAGCGTTGAGTGATGCTGAGATTGAAGAAATGAATAATACGCCAGAGGCGAGAGAGCGTATGGAATTTAACAGCCATATTAGTAACAAGCCAAGTACCAGGGCAGAGACAATGGCTATAATCGCGGCTCAAAAACAGACAGAGGTAGCGGTGGAAGATTTAAAGGATTATTAAAAAGGAGACCGGGAATGGCGAAGATACATAGGTACAGTGTTGATAATGATGTAGAGAAGCGTATTGTGACAGGAATGATTGTCAGCGACCCGTTTTGTACCAGTATCCAAAAAATGATCAAATTACAATATTTCCAAATTGATTATGCAAAGATTGTTGCTGGCTGGGTTCAGGAATATTATAAAGCTTGGAAAAAGGCGCCTGGAAGTACTCTCCAAAGTGTTTTTCAGTCAGAGAAGGCCTCATTGGCTGAGGCGGATGCTTATTTGATAGGTAAATTTCTTGCAGACTTGTCTAAAGAGTATGAAGATGGGGAACCCTTCAATCATGAGTACTGGTTGGATAAGGCCAGGGATTATTTTCGAGAGCGGTCTCTTTCTATTTTGAAAGAAAAAATAGAGGTGAATTTGATTAGAGGCAAAATAGACCAGGCTGAGATTGAAGTAAAAAATTTCAGTAAGGTTGTGAAAGAACTTGGTACGATGAGCAATCCTTTTGAAAAATCAACTATCTATAAAATATTCAATGCCGAAAACGATTTCATTCTTAGGTTGCCAGACGAGTTAGGTGATTTGGCGGGTGATCTTGAGAGGGAATGGTTTATTGCATTTATGGGGCCAATGAAGAGAGGGAAGAGTTGGATGTTACAAGAACTTGCTTTTCAGGCCCTTTGTTGTAAATTAAAAGTGGTTATTTTTAGTTTAGAAATGAGCCAAAAGGAAATGACAAAAAGAATTTATGAAAGACTGACGGGGTTGGCTGGAAAGGCAGGAAAGGTTTCGTGGTCAACGTTTGATTGCGAACGTAATCAAGATAATACTTGTAGCCGTCCAGAAAGGACCTGTTCAAAAGGTGTTAAGGCTCCCGGAGAGGTTGTTATTGAACCAAAAGAAGTGAAAGGATACAAGCCTTGTGTGGCGTGTAAGCCAGAGAAAAATGAGGCTGATAATGGGGAGTATAGGCAAGCTGTTTGGAAGGTTTGGAAGGATCAAAAAGAGCCGATGGATTCAAAGATGGTACTTAAGAAGACAAAAGATTTTGAAAGGCTCTATGGCTCCAACTTCAGAGTGAAAGCGTATCCGTCTTTTATTGCATCTTTTGATGATATCCTTGCAGATTTAGATGATCTTTGGTATACAGACGAATTTGTTCCGGATGTTATTTGTATTGATTCTCTTGATATTATGGCTCCTCAAGGTGGGAATAATCTTTCTGAGAGAGGTCAAATTGATTGGGCTTGGAAGAGAGCAAAAGGGTTGGGTGGAGAAAGGCATTGTCTGGTGGCTACTGTTCTCCAAAGCAATCGGGCATCTATTACACAAAAGAGCGTTCAACAGGAAAATACTTCTGAGGATATACGGAAGTTGGCCCATGTAGATATCATGTTTGGTCTAAACCAGACTCCTGATGAAAAGAAAAAAGGCATTATGCGGGTTAGTACAGTTGTCCATCGTCATAAAGGATTCCAGTTTGGTAAGGATGTAATGATTTTACAAGGTCTTGATATTGGCCAGCCTTTACTGGAATCTCAATGGTCACAAAAGGAAGAAAAGGAAGATTGAAAAGGTGAAATAAATATTGACCAAGGTTGAAAGGTGGTCTATAATGGTTGTAATGGAGGCGTGATCCAAAGAAATTGAACCCAAAAAATAAAAAAGGAGGAAAGACAATGTTGGTAGACATCAAAGAAATAAAATTTAAGGAGTTGGCGGCCGCAGTGGCGGTTCTGAACGAGAGTGGTCTGCTCAAGGAACTTATCAAAACGGTTGGAGTAACAAAAGAGGCGATTGTCAAATCTTTCGTTGCCGGGGTTCAGTCCATTTCTGACGATAAGGATGGGAATTGGACGGGGCCACAGGAAGCCGCCGATTACTACGGCAAGATCGTGATCCCGGATAAAACGAAAGAGGAAGAAAAGTCTTCGAAAAAGAAGGGATCAAAAGCTCCGAAAGAAAAGAAAGAGAAGGTAGTGAAAGAAAAAGCGATCTCTTCTCTCGAAGTCATGCAGGGGCTCCTCGAAAAGAAGGCTTCCGATAACGAGATCACCAAGGTCTTTACCGAAAGGCTTCGGAAGAAAGTGCCCACGGCGTCTGTCGATTTCATTGCCAAGAGGATCAAGATTTATAAAGCATTGGCAAAGAAGTAGCTCGGCGCCCTGGGCTCTGTCCAGATTCCGCCGCTGGGCTTTCTATAAATAGAAGGAGGATCAAATGATTTCAATCTGCCGTCGGTTTGAATTTCACGCCGCCCATCACTTACCAAATCATCAAGGAAAATGCAAAAATGTTCATGGGCATTCATATATCCTGGAGGTGGAGGTTACAGGAGGAGTCCAAAAGGCGGGCCATGCAAAAGGTATGATTATAGATTTTGGATCTTTGAAGAAGATTGTTTCAGAAAAAGTGATTGATTTAGTTGATCACAAAGATTTGAATTTGATTTGGGAAAATCCTACGGCCGAAGTTATGGTTCAGGAGTTTTCCATTATTCTGCGTAATTCTCTTCCCAGATATATTCTCTTACAAAGAATTCGTTTATGGGAAACGAGTAATTCCTACGCGCAGTGGAGGACGGAATGAAAATACATAGCATATTTAAAAGCATTAATGGAGAGGTTTGCTCGAGTCATCAAGGGAGCCTAACAGTTTTTGTTCGTACCTTTGGTTGTAATTGTCGCTGTTCTTGGTGTGATTCCCAGTTTAGTTACAATGGGGAGGCTCCGAGAGAAATGAAGGTCCGAGAGATTGTCCGAGAGGTTGTTAAATTAAACACTATCAATGTTACAATTACAGGTGGGGAACCGCTTTTACAGAAAGGTACTCCTAACCTAATCAGAAAACTTTCATTCCATGGGAAAAAGGTCTCTATTGAAACAAACGGGACGGTTTTTATCCCGTTGATTTCTGATTCTGAAAGAGTAAAATGGGTGGTTGATTACAAATTGCCATCCTCTGGTTATGAGAATGAAGATGTGATTTATAAAAATTTTAGAAATCTGTTGAGCCATGATTTTGTCAAATTTGTTGTTGCTGATCGTAAGGATTTTGATCGAGCAGTTGAGGTTATTCCTTTGATTAGAAATGAAGTAAGTTATTCGTTTGGTCCAAAATTTGCCCTTTCCCCTGTTTGGGGATCCTTGAAGCCAGAGACTCTTGCTCAATGGATGATAAAAAATGAAGAGCTGTGCAAAATTGGTGCAATTTACAGCCTTCAGATTCATAAAATCTTGAGCGTCAAATAAATTTCATTTGGATCTCAGAATCTCATCTATAATGATTTCAAGAGGTTGACATGAAAGATAAATTGCTCGTTGCAAGTGCAGAACGCAATGTTCGAGAATTGTTAAAATTCATTGGGGAAGATCCTGACCGTCCAGGATTAAAGGAAACTCCCTATCGTGTAATCAAGATGTATCAAGAATTCTTTTGTGGTTATGACTCAAAAAGGCTTCCTCGTATTATGACCGTTAATAATGGTGAGGATGGGGTAGTATACAATGAGATGTTGATTGATCAAGGTTATTTCTTTTCTTTTTGTGAGCATCATTGCATCCCGTTTTTTGGTCAGTATTTTTATGGGTATATTCCTGATCAAAAGGTTATGGGAGCATCTAAGATTGGGAGAACCATTGATTACTATGCGGGAAGATTACAGATTGCTGAACGTCTTGTCAATCAAGTTGTTAACAGAATTGGAGATGTTGTTCGTCCAAAAGGTCAAGTGCTTGTAATGAATGCCAGACATCTCTGTAAAGAAATGAGGGGGCTGAAAAAATGGGACAGTCCTTATGAAGCGATTGCGGTCAGGGGAGCTTTTGCAAAGAATCTTAATGGTTGTAAGGAAGAATTTATGTTGAGAATTCAAAGGAGGTAATTGTGGGAAGGTCTTATGTTGTTATCAGAACAAGTTTTGAAGCTCTCCATGCCTGGCCAGAGTGTCCCTACAAAAGTGTTGATTTTTTAAAAAGTTCTCACCGTCATGTTTTTCATGTTGAGATGAAGATTAGAACCGATGGGGACAGACAGATTGAACTTATCCTTTTAAAAAGAAATGTAGATATTTTCATTTGCGCGGAATTTAAAGGAAAGGATCTCGGTAGAACTTCTTGCGAAGTATTGGCAAGGAAGTTGGCCGAGGAATTTAATGCTGATTCAGTGTCGGTTTTTGAAGACGCAGAAAATGGAGCAATATATGAAACATGATTTTGTGATTATCGATCCTTCTTCGCCAGAATTTAACAGAGGTTCATTCTGTTATCTCACTTTCATTCTTTTTTCTGCTTTAAAGAGTAGAGGATTTAATGTTGTCTTGTTAGAGGATTTTTCTTGTGCTGATATTGACAGTGTTCCAGAGGCAGAAACATATTTGGTTGGTCTTTGGTCTTATCCCCAGATTGATTCTTGTTTGGTTCTTAATAGGTTTCTCCCTAAGAGGCCTTCCTTTTTTGGATATTATCCTCTTATTGAAATCTTCCGATTTCAGAAGTACCGAATTTCTGATCAGGAAATTCAGGAAGGTATCATGAGCTATGTTGAGTATTTCGAGTTTTTTGAGAGGATACTTCTTTCTGATTGTGATATGCATTTGACCAAATATGAAGGAACGGTTTATCCTCTATTTACATCATATGGCTGTGTAAACAAATGTAAGTTCTGTCCCGTCTCTGTCAATTGTGATAGTAAAAGGATAGTTGTTCCTTTGGTAGATGTAAAAAGAGTTTTGAATTACTGCGAATTTTGTAATTACAAGAATATTCATTTCACAGATGAGGATTTTTTCTTTGATGCTGATCGGGCAGCTGAGATTTTGAGATATACGCAAGGGAAAGGTTTCAATTACATTGCTTTAGGCAGTGTTCATACAGTCACCAAGTTCATCGAGAAATTCGGCATTGATATTTTTGATGAGACAGGTATGAGGCTGATTGAAGTCGGGCTTGAATCGGCGGATTCTGACTTGAATAAGGCTATGGGTAAAGGTGGTGCCGACCGATATTCCACTCTCGCCGAGTTAGTAAAAGGCAAAGTGGATATTTTTTGGCTTACTATGACTTTTTTTCCTGGAGAGACAATTCAAACCTTGCGATCGACAGGCCTGTTTTTGGAGAAGTATGGATTTAAGTTGGAGGATTTGTATGGTAGGATCCAAACCAATTCTACTGTAGGTGGGCTTGGTCAATTCTTTCAATCTTATGTTGGGACAATAGAGGATCAGGATATTGATACGAAGGGGATTTGTTTATCAGCCAGGCCCGTGAGGCTCTTGCCAAGTTTTATCCCGTATTCTTTTCTTAATTGCAAAATCAATCAGTGTAGGCCAATTTCTGATAATGAAAAGAAATGGTACCGTCTTTATAGAATTGATGAAAAGATTTTTAATGAAGCGATGGAGGAAGTATCTTTAGCAGAAGATATCTATGATCTTTTTGAAATTTTGACGTGTGATTTCTCTGTTAATGATGTTGTTGCCTTTTTGGCCATCTCTGCAAGGTTAGGTGTCATCTCATGAAAATCTGGAATATTCCTATAGAATCACTGGAAGAACGCTACAGTAAAAGCTGGAATGAATACTTCCCTGTTGCTTTTGAAGAAGCGGATGTCGAGTTTGAGACCATCTATCCAGAGCCTCTCTCTGATAAAATCCGTGATGGATCCTTTTTGGATATTTGTGGGACGAATTATTTCAAAGCTTTGCAGTTGGTTACCTTGTCGAAGAAGTTGTATGATGGAGAAATTAAGGCTGGAGATATTATCTTTGTCCAGGATCTTTGGTTCCCAGGATTGGAAGGGTTGGCGTATATCAGACAGGGCTTGAATTTGGATTTTAAGATCTGTGGAATCCTGCATGCTGGGACGTATGACCCTCATGATTTCTTGACAAAGTGTGGAATGAAATCTTGGGGAAGGCATCTTGAGGTCTGCTGGTTTGATTTTGTTGACAAGATCTTTGTGGCAACCAATTTTCATAAGGAATTGATTTATCAGAACAGACGAGTGGATTATGAAAAAATCGTCGTAACAGGGTTGCCGATTTATAGTAATCAATGTCATGATATGTCCAAGAAAGAAAATATTGTTGTCTTCCCTCATAGGCTTGATTCTGAGAAGCAACCAGAGATGTTTGATCTATTATCAAAAGAGGCTGCAACAGATGGCTGGCAGTTTATCAAATCCAAAGAGGTTTGTAAAAACAAAAAAGAATACTTTGAACTTCTAAATCGGTCTAAAATAGCAGTATCATTTGCTCAGCAAGAGACATGGGGGATTGCTCAGCAAGAAGCGTTATTTGCAAACTGTTTTCCAGTGGTGCCAAGTAGGTTAAGTTATGAAGAAATGTACTCCAATGTTTTTAAATATTCCTCTTTTGCTGATGCTCTTCTTTTGGTAAAAAAACTTATGGAGCCGGATTATTCTGATTTGGAAAGGTTACGGCAGAATAAGAACTTTTTACTTCTGAAAGGGATAAAGGCTATTCCGAATATGATAAAAGAGATGAGGAATTTATGAAACTAATGTTAGATAGTGGAGCGCCAAGCCTTTATAACTATCTGGTTCGGAAAAAGCAAACCAAAGGCATCATGGGTTCTTTCTTAAAGGATCGGGCCAATGATACTTTTGAGTTCTTAGAGACAAAAGATTACAAAGATTACAAAAAGGAATATATTGATTTTCTTCAAAAGAATGCCCAGTATTTTGATACCTATGTCAATCTTGATATCATTAACAATGCTGAAGCGACATGGAAAAACCAACTCGAGTTAGAGGCATGCGGCCTCAAGCCTATCCCGGTTTTCCATTTTGGTTCAAATATCAAATATCTTTATCGATATTTGGAAAAAGGTTACAATTACATTGCTATGGGAGGTTTTATTCCCAATCCCGTGTCTATGTTACAGCCCGCCTTAGATAATCTTTGGACGAATGTTTTGTGCGATACTAATGGATTCCCAAAGGTAAGGGTTCACGGATTTGCTGTTACGTCGGCCAGGTTGGCATCCAGGTACCCATGGTATTCAGTTGACAGTACAAGTTGGGCTAAAATTGGTATTTATGGGGCAATTGTTGTCCCGAGACATGATAGTGATGGGAATTGGATTTATGATGGCTCCCCTCATGTTATTTTTGTTTCCAATAAGAGCAAGGCAAAAGATGAAGTTGATGGCAAGCATATTGATACTGTTGCTGATGATGAAAAAAAATACATATTGAAGTATTTGAAAGATCAGAGAGTTCCTCTTGGCAAATCTTCTTTTAAGAAAGAAAAAAATAGTGAAGGATATGAACCAAAGGAAAATGAAAGATGGGTTGATTTAGCAATAAAAGATGAGATTGAAATTATTGAAGAACAGGGTGTTAGTAATTTTTTTGAATTGAGAAATAGGATCAATCTCTTTTTCTTTATTGGTCTCCAAAAATCTCGTCCAGGTTGGCCTTGGGAGTTCCACCCAGTGATTGATGGTTTTGATTTAGATGATTGTCGGAAAGCTTCGGAAAAAGTTGCTCCGGGCTTATCTAAATTTTATGATTTTTCTGGGAGTTGGAGGTTGTATATTGCTGGTGAAAATCCTCATGGGGTCGATCCGAATACTCCGAGAGGAAGGAGTGATAGAGATATCTATGATTTTATGGCAACTCAAGCTATGGAAATGAACAGGCTCGTCTCGAATTATTACAAGGCGTCTGTCAATAGAAATATTTTGCTTAAAAAGGAATTGGAGGCTGAAGAACGTGGAAATAAAAAAGGCTGATTTGCAAAAGATACTTGAAGATCTCCGGCCAGGTCTTGCCAAGAGAGACATTGTTAATACTCTTTCTGACTTTACTTTTTTTGGTGATCGAATTGGGACATTTAATGACCAAATATCTATTAGTTATCCTTTTGAGTTTGGCCCTTCATGCTCTGTCGATGGTCAGAGTTTTTATCAGGTGGTTATGAATAGTGTTGAAGGGGATATCGCTCTTAGGCTGAAAGAAGAAAAGGAGGTTTCTGAAGGAGAGAAGCCAAAATTGTTTTTGATAATTAAAAGTGGTGGAGGAAAAGAAGGTTCAAAAGCTTCCTTAAAGACCTCAGAAGCGGTTGCCGTCAATAAAATTAAGGTCCCGTCAATGAAATCGAAACTTTGGAGAACAATTCCTGAGAGGTTTATTGAAGGAGTTAAGTTCTGTTCCTTTAGTGTTTCGACGGATTTGACAAGGCCTTATTTGACCTGTGTTGCTGTTAAAAAGGATAAGATTTATTCTTCTGATGGTCTTCGAATTTCTCAATATAGTTTGGATGGAGAGTTTGATGAAGATGATTTTTTGATTTTGGGAGAATCGGCGGCCATTTTGGCAAAATACAAAACCATCGAAAAATACGTGAAAGATGACAATTGGATTCATTTTCGTACAGAGGAAAATATCATCTTTTCCTGCCGGGTTATCAAAGAGACTTTTCCTGATGTCAGTAAGCATTTTGTAATCAAGCATGGGGTTTCATTTGTTTTGCCTAAGGGAGTGAAGGAAGTTGTTGATTCCGTTTCGACTGTTGCTGATGCAGAGTTTTCGGTTGATAGAGTTGTTAAGGTGTCCATTTCTGGTAATTCTATCGAATGTTCTGGGAGAGGTAGCCAAGGGTCTTTTGATAAATGGTTCACTTTGGAGAAGAAAGTTGAAGGGAATATTCAATTTGGTATCAATCCTTTGTTCTTTTCCGAGATACTTTCTGAGTCTGATCTGAAGATGAAGCTTGATGAGAACCATGCTCTGTTTGAGACAGAGATTTTCCAACACGTTATGTGCCTCCCAAGAAAATAAAGAATAGGATATAATTATTCTTGAGGAATGAAAATGGAATTTTGTCATCTACATGTTCATACTGAGCATTCTCTTTTAGATGGATATGGGAATGCCAAACAATATATCTCTAAGGCGAAAGAACTTGGTTTTAAATACATTGCTTGTACGGATCATGGGAACCAAGATGGGTTGATTAAATTTCAAAAAGAGGCAGAGAAACAAGGTGTCTCACCTATTCTTGGTTGTGAACTTTATCTTGTTCCTGATGCTTCTATCAAAAAGGCTGGAGAATTTCGACATCATATAACAGTGTTAGTGAAGGATGAAGATGGCTGGCAAAATCTCTGTAAAATATTGACAGAGGCAAATCTGCATGGATTTTATTACAAGCCAAGGACAGATTTTGATACTCTGAAAAAATATCATAAAGGCTTGGTCTTTTTGAGTGGCTGTACTTCAAGCGTAATGATTACTAAGGAGGGCGTAGATTTTTTTCTCGAGTTGTTTGATTTGTGTTCTGGTGATTGTTATCTTGAGGTGATGCCTCATTTATTTGATGACCAAATTAATCTTAATAAATTGTGTATTGGACAAACGATTCCGTTGGTCGCAACAAACGATTGTCATTATGTGAATGAAGAAGATGATAAAGTTCATGAAGTTCTTTTGTCAATTCAGACAAAGGCGAAGTGGACTGATAAAAATCGTTTTCGTTTTGAGACTAAAGGGTTATTTTTGCGATCGGCCGAACAGATGAAATTGGCTTTTCAGAAACAAGGCGTTTTGTTAAAATCTCAGTATTTGTCAGCTATGCGTAATACTATTGAGATTGCTGAAAAATGTTGCGATTTCAGGATTAAGAAACAAGATATATTCCTTCCATCCATTTTGGCGAAAGGCGAATCAGAAGATAGATTTCTAAAGAAACTTTGTTATAGTGGATACGAAAAGATCTTCGGGGTGCCAGAATGGAGCCAATCTTACATTGACAGATTTGATGAAGAGTTCGATATGATCAAGCGTAAGAATTTTGTTCGTTATTTTCTGGTTGTCTGGGAATTAACAGAGTGGTGTAGAAAGAACAATATCATGATTGGCCCTGGCAGAGGATCTGTTGGTGGCAGTTTGATTGCCTATCTCATGGGGATTACAACAGTTGATCCAATCAAATTCAATCTTCTCTTTTCCAGGTTTATTGCTGAAGATAGGATCGATTATCCTGATATTGATTTGGATTTTGAGGACGTGAAGAGATCATTAATCAGAGGTCATTTGGAAGAGATGTATGGAAAGAACAATATTGCTTCTGTTTCGACATTTATGGATATGAAAGGCAGAGCCGCTATCAGGGATGTTGCAAGGGTTTTTGAAATCCCGTATGGAGAGGTTGACGAGTTTGCTAAGATTATCCAAGATGAAGAGAATGGAGGAAATTCAATTGAGGCTGCTTCTAAGACTCCAGAAGGATTTTCTTTTGTGAGGAAGTATCCTGACGTTTTGAAGATTGCCGCCAAATTAGAAGGACAATGTAGAGGTGTTGGGCAGCATGCTGCGGCCCTTATTGTATCTGCCGATGATTTAACTTTAGGGACTCGGTGTAATCTTTCTGTTAGGTCGGGCCAAGAAGTAGTAAATTGGGATAAGGATGATACTGAGTATGTAGGTCTTATGAAACTTGATGTTCTTGGTCTTAACACTTTATCAATTTTGAATGAGACTCGTAGGCTTGTGGAACAAAATCATGGGAAGAAACTTGTTTTTGAAAAGATTGAGTTAGATAATCCGCAGGTCTTTGATATGCTATCCCAAGGTCAAACAGTGGGAGTATTTCAATTCAATACATGGCCAACGACAAAGTTATGTAAAGAGATCGGAATTAATTCATTTGGTTTGATGAGTGATGTTATTGCTTTAGTGAGGCCGGGACCTGCGGATAGTGGTATGACCGCCGATTTTATTAAAAGGAAACATGGTAGTAAATGGCAGAAAAAACACAGGATATACGAGCATATTACAAGAGATACTTATGGAATTGTTATCTATCAAGAGCAAGTGATGCAAGTGATTAGTGAGGTTGCTGGCTTGCCATATTCTACTGCGGATAAAATCAGGAAAATTATTGCTAAAAAAAGAGATGTCAAAGAATTTGAAAAATATCAACAGTTGTTTGTTGATGGATGTAAAAAAGAAGATACGCTTTCTACTAAAGAAGCTTTGGAGTTTTGGTCGGCATTAGAAAAGCATGCCAGTTATTCTTTTAATAGAAGCCATTCTGTTGAATATGCTATGATTGCGTATTGGTGTGCATTCTGCAAGATTTATTTCCCGGCTGAGTTTCTTTGTGCCAATCTTACATATGGTTCTGATGGAAAAAAGGAGGAATTGGTTAAAGAGGCCAGAAGGCTTGGTCTTAAAATAGTTCTTCCAAAGGTTGGAGTTTCAAATTCTCATCATTGGGTTGTGAAAGATAATAATCTGTATGTTCCTTTCATCGAGATAAAAGGAGTTGGCGAAAAGGTTGCTAAGGATCTTTTGGAGTATCAACCTCCTGAGCCCAAGAGGGTTATTATCGACCAAAAAGTAGTAAGGATGAAGCAGAAAGGATTTTTTGATGAGGATAAAGTTGAAGAGCCAAGAACAGTTTTAAAAGAACAAAAAGAGAGGAAGATAGATAAAATTCTGAAGGCAATAGGTGCGGTTGGCAATGAACCTGAAGCGGACCTTTCCAAATATTTTTCTTTTGATGTGATAGGCGACAAACGGGATGAATACCCAAATCTTCATGGGCGTCTTGGCTTTGATTTCCCGCCTGAGGACCTTGACTCCATTTTGTCTTTGAACGTGCCAGAAGGCTTTATTCGTGGCAAAATACATCAAGCCAAGTTCCAAAATCCAGAACTTTTGTATTGTCGGGAATGTGACCTTGTTAAACAGTGTAAAAGGCCAGTGATGCCATCGTCGGGCAGGTATAATCTTGCTATTATAGGAGAGGCGCCTGGTAAGAATGAGGATGATGAAGGTCGAGGGTTTGTAGGGCGGGCGGGTGATTTAGTTTGGAAAGAATTAGGAAGACATGACTTGGTTAGAAGGTTTTTCCATGTTACAAATTGTACAAAATGTTATCCGGGAACAATTAAAACTCCTGGTGATCGACATTTGGCGGCTTGTAAAAGATGGTTGGACGAAGAGATTAGAAAAGCAGACATAAGATTAGCTTTGGTGTTTGGCAATACTGGGTTAAAATACTTTGAAGGAGAAGATAGTGGTATTACCAAACGTAACGGAGAAACAGAATGGCTTGAGGCGTATAGCATGTGGGTTTGCTGGTGCCTACATCCTGCGTCTGTCCTCAGAAACCCAGACAGTAAAAAGGATTTTCAGATAGGAATTGCAAACTTTGCAGAAAAAATTCACCTTCTTGGAGGTTTGAAGTAATGCAGCAACCGCTCCATTTAAAGTACCGTCCAACAAATCTTGAAGAGATTGTTGGGAATAAAGGCGTAATCAGTTCTCTTAAAAGTGTCCTGGATCGCAAAGAAGGAACGCCTCATGCATTTCTTTTTTCCGGCCCAAGTGGTTGTGGTAAGACGACTCTGGCCAGGATTATCAAAACCAACTTGGGTTGCTCTGATGTTGATTACCAAGAGATGAATGTCGCCAATGTTCGTGGTATTGATACGATTCGAGAGATTGCCCAAAACTGCACTTTTGCTCCATACGATGGAAAGGTTAAGATATTCTTGTTAGATGAGGCGGCGAAATTAACAAATGACGCCCAGAATGCATTGTTAAAATTGTTAGAGGATACACCAAGTCATGTTTATTTCATTCTGTGTACTACAGATCCTGAGAAGTTGATCAAGACTATCAGAACCAGATGTACCACGTATCAGGTACAGTCTTTGCCTGATCACGATATCAGAAAACTTCTTTCGTATGTTCTAAAAAAAGAGAGAGTCGAAGACTTCCCGGAAAAAGCTATCGCAGAGATTTGTAAAACTGCCAATGGCTCCCCAAGACAAGCATTGGTTATTCTTGATGCCGTGATCGATATTCAAAATGATGATGAAATGTTAAATTCGATTTTGGATTATAATTTTTCAGAAAAGAATGCAGTTGATCTGTGTAAGGCGTTATTAGAGAGGCAGAAATGGTCAGTTATCTCTGGTATTTTAAAGGCATTATTGAGCAAGGATGAAGAAGATAAGGATGCGGATAGGGCAGAGAAGATAAGGTATGCTGTTTTGGGATATATGACCTCTGTTTTGTTGAGTAATGATAACGATCTGGCGATGACCATTATAAGAGAGTTTTCTGATCCTTTTTTTAATAATGGGAAAGCAGGTCTTGTTGGAGCTTGTTATGAAGTTTACAAGAGATGAAATTTAGATTCGGCATATAATAGTTGAAAGGGGATCGAAATGGGAAATGATTTTGAGATAAATGAACATGATCTTGATGGGGAGTGGCTTAGACAGGCTCAGCTGTATAATGATTGGGCCAGTAAGTCTGCTAATGCTGCCAAAGCGCAAGCCAAGTTGCGTTTAGAAAGGAAAATCCTCAAGGCAACACTTTATAAAGAGGTGAAACTGAGACTCTCTGTTTCGGTTAAAGAGGGCAAAGAACCAACTGGGGCGGCGATAGAGGCAGAGATTAGAACAGATCCAAGGTATGAGGCTATTTCGAATAAGTTAATCGATGCCGAAGAACAAACGGGTTTGATGGATGCTGGGAAATGGGCAATGGTGGAAAAAAGTAAGGCTCTTGACCGGCTTTGTACTGACAGAGATAATGGATTTTTTATGGCCTCTGGTTATAAATCAAAAAGAGAGCCTGGTCTTGATGAGCGGAGAGAACAGTTAAAAGAGATTGACAAAGGTTTGAGAGAAGAAATGCAATCCAAAAGAAAAATCAACAGAGGCTAAAAATGCTTGATATTGACTTCCCTAAGACAATAGCACTGATAATTGTAATTATTTTCCTTGGCTACATAGCCATTAGGATTTGGACCTATGGGTATTTCCGTAGTTATTTCGATGCAAAAAAACAACATAACATTAACAAAAAGGAGGATGATGATGCCGAAGCCAAGTAGGAGAAGTGCAAAAGAAGAACTCATGAAGAGGTTGGAGGGTGATTACAATAAAACCAGAGGTGGTGGCTCCCTTTTTAAAGCTGACCTGAGGGGAGTTAATTTCTGGCAATGTAAAGAGACGGATCACATCATTGATATCATCCCTTACATCGCCGGAGAGAATGACCCTGATCACCCAAGGAAGGACAGTTACGTTCTTGAGATTTTTGTTCACAATAAGGTTGGTCAGTCCGGGGAGGGGATGATCATTTGCATGGCCGAGACTTTCAAGAAGCCGTGCCCGATTTGTGAAGAGAGACGGCGTCTGATCAAAAAGGATGGTGACGAGAATCGGATCAAAGAATTAACGCCAAGTAGGTATCCTCGATCGATATACAATATTGTTTGTTACGATTCAAAGGAAGAAGAGAATAAAGGCGTTCAAATTTGGCATACCAGTAACTTCCTTTTCCAACAATACCTTTTGGCTCTTGCCAAACGCCCGGTCAGACCAGGATCCAAAAATGTCGAGCCTTACATTGCTTTCATGGATTTGGATGAAGGGAAATCTATTGCTTTCAAACGGGAAGGGAAGAAAGAAAATACAAAGTTTGTCGGTCTCCGGTTTGAGGATAGGGATTATCAAATCTCTGAAGAAATCGAGAAGTCGGCTCATGTTCTTGATGAGTTGATTTATTGGCCAACGTATAAAGAGGTGTATCAGGAGTTTTGGGGAACAGTGCCAGAAGTGGCTCCTACTGAAGATAGATCTTCTCGTGGCACCAAGTATGAAGAGAAGAAAGAGGATCCTCCTGAAGAGAAGAAAGAGGAAGAGGTTCCTCGCGGTCGTCGTGGGCGTAATGAAGGGGAAGAGAAGAAAGAGGATCCTCCTGAAGAGAAGAAGGATTCAAAGAATAAGTGCCCGGTTGGTAAGCGGTTTGGTCATGATATTGATGATCTCAAGGAATGCGACAAGTGCGCAGTCTGGAAAGAATGTGCAAAAGAGGCTGATGCAATCGAGAAGGCGAAAAGGAAGTAAGGACAGTCAGGCGGTAAAATGCTTTAGGATGGTTGATAGACAAGAATCTATCATTGGTCGGTTAAGCACCTTGACCAGCCACCACCGCCTGGCTTTTTTTGATCTTGGAGATTAGTTTAGATGAAAATTGACAGAGGAATATCGACAGATCTTGAAGTGGCAGCAGAACAAGTGAAAGCTGCTGCCAAATCGATCAAAGAAGCTCCTGTAGAATTTATCAATACAGGTTCAATTGGTCTTAATCTTGCCGTCTCGGGTAAAGGAAGAGATGGCGGTTGGCCACGTGGGCGGATTATCAATTTGGTAGGTGATGGCTCAAGTGGCAAGACTCTCCTTGCTCTCGAATTTTGTGCTTATGTTTACCATAGGATGATGGGTAAGGAATCTGACCTTTTCCCAAAAGTAAAAAAGATCAGGATTGTTTATGACAATGGGGAGATGGTGATGGATTTCCCTGTTGCTTCAATGTATGGGAAGGATTTTGCTGATCATATAGAGTGGGAACATTCAAAATATGTCGAACAGTTTGGGAGAAGATTTACCAGAGAATGCCAGGAAATAAAAGAAGGTACTCTTGTGATTTATGTTTTGGATTCTCTTGATTCATTGACGTCAGAGGCTGGTCTTGAGAGGTTTGAAGAGGCGGCGAAGAAAGACAAAGCCGAGGATGGCTCTTATGGGGTAGAGAAACCAAAATACTTGAGTGCAAGTTTTTTTGCCAATATTACTTCTCTTATGGCAGGAAAAGATATCACCCTCATAATCATCAGTCAAATCAGATCTAAGATTGGCGTTACCTTTGGAGAGAAATACAGCCGAGCTGGAGGGAAAGCAATGGATTTTTATACTCATTGTGTCGTCTGGCTCGCTGAGGTTGAAAAGCTTAAGAAAACATTTCGTGGTGAAGAGCGGGTTTATGGTATCCGGACTCTCGCGAAAGTCAAGCGTAGTAAGGTTTGGAAACCATTTAGAGAGATGGAACTTATCATTCTGTTTGATTATGGTATTGATGATATCGGTACAACAATTTCCTATCTTTGGGGACCAAAAGTTAAACTCCTCGAGTGGAATGGACAAGAATTCAAAAGAGAAGATTTGGTGAAGCATATTGAGGAGAATAATCTTCAGGACGAGTTGGCAGAGAAGGTGGAAAACTGGTGGGATGAAATAGAAGAGAACCTCAAGCCAGATCGTATAAGCAAATATTGAGGATTCTTCTATGACTAAGATATACAGACCAAAACTTTGTGAATGTGGTTGCGGGCAAATGTCCTGACTTTGTTAATGTTAATGGCCAGAAAAAGATAATTGAATTATTTGGTGATTACTGGCATAGAGGACAGAATCCACAAGATCGGATTGATGTATTTAAGCCTTTTGGTTATGAGACATTAGTTATATGGCAGAGAGAATTGGAGGATTTAAAATCGTTACGTCATAAAATCTTTGATTTTGCGGAATTAAGGAGTCATTGATGGTTCGTCTTTTAGTTGATTGCAATTGTCTTTGTTACAGATCGTTGTTTACAACAAACGATCTCTCCAATGACCAAAAGCGGGTGGGTGTTATTTTTGGTTTTATCAAACAGATATTTACGTTGGCAAAAAAGTTTGAGACGAACAGATTTATTTTTTGTTGGGACAGTAGAAATTCATACAGAAAATTAAGATGCCCTTCCTATAAAAGTAGCCGTAGGAAGGATCTTACAGAAGCCCAGGCAATTGATATGCAAGATGCTTTCCGTCAGTTTGATGAGATCAGAGAAATTCTTCTTCCATGTATGGGGTTTAATAATAGCTATCAACAGAGTGGGTATGAGGCTGATGATTTAATTGCCCATATTTCTATGAGGCTTCCAGACAACACCATCATAGCATCAACTGACAACGATCTTCTTCAGCTCATTCGTCATGATCGTTTTTGCCCAATTAAGATTTATAATTTCAAAGGAGTTACAGATGAGGCAGAGTTTAAGAAGGCTTGGTATGGTCTTGCTCCAATCAAATGGTCGGAGGTAAAGGCCATTGCGGGTTGCGGAAGTGATGAAGTAAAAGGGATCGTTGGAATTGGAGAGGCTACAGCGGCAAAATACTTGATGGGTTTGGTGAAAGGAAAATCTCTTGAGAAAATAGAATCTAAAGAAGGGAAAGCCATTGCTTACGGAAATATGTCCCTTGTTTGTCTTCCATATGCAGATGGGCTCAAGCCGATTAAAATTTGGGGGCTGTATGAAGATAGTCTTTCTCTTGATAAGTTTAAGGCAGTCTTTGGACAATATGGTTTTCGTTCCTTGTTAAAAGAAGAGGAAATCTATAAATGGTCAAAATCATTCTTTGGTGGAGACAATGGCGGAAAGTCTGGGACAAATTCCGTTCGGAAAATTCAAAGGGGTTGATATTGAAGACGTTCCCGATTCTTATCTGATCTGGGTATCGGGTGAACTTTGGTTCAGGACCAGAGAACCAAAGTTGTATGAGAACATTGTTAAAGAACTTAAGTACCGTGAAAAGTTTGATCTCCATGTTAAGGAGGAAAGATGAGTAAAGGGGGAGGATACGAGAATGAGATTGCTCGTCAGCTTTCTCTCTGGTTCACTGACGGCAAAAGAGATGATGTTTTTGGCCGTTCAGACGGGTCTGGAAGCAGATTTACATCGCGTTGGAAGAGAGGCAAGAAGACAGCGAACCAGCATGGTGATATCACCTTTACTGACGCCATTGGCGAGCCATTGATTAAGATTTGGAGTATAGAAGCCAAGACAGGCTATTCGAGCAAAAAGGTTGTTAAGGATGCCGATGGCGATGTGGTTAAAATTCCAATCTATGCCAAGCGAAAAATGAAAGACAAGAATGAAGAGAGAGTGATCAAAGGCTGGAAGAATAAAAAAGCTTTAGTGCCTTGGGGGGTTCTGGATTTTGTTGATTCCAATCAAAAGAAGCCTGTTCTCCAAATGATGTGGGAGCAATGTATTAGAGATGCCGAGCTTTCAAACTGTGAACCAATTCTTATTTTCAGGAGAAATACTCGTTCTTCATGTATTTGTATGAAGAGGTCATATTACCATGAGATAGGTCATTTTTATGGCAAATACCGATCAAGTATAATCACTCTTGATAGTAATGATCTTGATCAAACCATTGTAGTCATGTCTCTGAAAGGATTTTTTGAATGGGCTCAGCCAGTCTGTAAATTTTTATCCCACGTATCCGAAAAGTAGAATAAAATAAGGAAGAAGATACTTGAATCTGTTACTAATCAGTTTGAAGGGATAATCAATGTTCAAATTTCTTAGGTTAGAAAATTATAAAAGTCATGAAAATTCCTTGATTCATTTTGATCGAGGAGTGAATGTTATATTTGGGATGTCTCAGGCTGGGAAAACAAACTTTTTGAAAGCGTTGAGATTGTTAGCCAGTAATCGGCCACTTGGCGGAAAATTCTTTTCTGATTTTGCTGGGGACAAAGGCGAGACAAAAATCACTCTTGGTCTTGAAGGCAGTGAAGATATTTCTCTTCTAAAAGAGATCCGCGTTACAGAGGATGATAAAAAAGTTATCAAGACTATGTATAAGATTGGTGATGTGCCTTTCTCTTCTCCGAAGGATCAGGTTCCTGATCGAATAGTTGCAGCATTAAATATTTCAGAGTTGAATATCCAAAGGCAGTTTGATCCTCCTTTTCTTGTTACTTCTTCTGGAGGAGATATCGCCAAAACTATTAATCGTTTGACAAAGCTTGAGGAGGTTGATGATTGGGTTTCTGAGTTAACCAGCGAGATCAATGCTGAGAATCGTGATATAGTAAGGATGGAAAGCGAAGCGAAGGCATTAGTACAGGAACTTGAGATTTACAAAGACGTTGATGAGACAGAGAAAGCAATCTCTGAGTTGCAGGCCAATTCTGGTTCAATAGCAAAGTTACTTCTTCAGCAGAATGCTCTTGATAAAATGCTTATACAATTTGAAGAAGCGGTTAGATCTTTAGAGCCTCTTGAGGAATTTTTATTGGCTGAACGTTATATCATTAAGGCCGAAAAAATTCAGATTGAGATTGATTTGTTTAATAGCCTTCAAGCAGATTTAAATAGATACAAGGAGTTGTCTGATACTATTTTAGAAAAGAAAAGTATATTGAATGATTTGTCTGTTTCAGATTCAGAGTTGGAATCTTCCGAATTTGATACAGTGGTTTACGATTCCTTAAAGACTGCTTGCCACCGACTATCTTCCTGTCTTGAAGAGTTGGAAGTGTTAGAAGGCTATTTACAGGCAGAGAAATATGCTGTTAAGGCCGAGAAGATAGATGCTGAGATTTCTGTCTTTTTTAATTTTAAACAACAATTGAGGATTTATGAAGAGGTCGCTGAGGTTGGTGAAAAAAAAGAGTTAAGATTATCAGAGGCTAAAATTGAGTATGTTAATAAATTGAAAGAGGTAAAGAAGTGCCCGATTTGTTTAGCAGATATTAACGTGGAATGTATCAAAGAAATTGAGGCGGCCTTGTAATGAAAGCAATTTGTATCAGTGATGTTCATTTATCGCCAGAAAATCCAGAAGCCAGATTGGACAATTTAGTAGATGTTCAATTTGATAAGTTTAAATTTGTTTTTGATACAGCCAAGAAAGAAAATGCGATTGTATTACAGGCAGGTGACTTATGTCACAAACCTCGTAGCTGGATGTTGTTGCCTTTGTTGATTGATTTTTTGAAAAGGTATCCAGAGGTGAAAATGTATAGCGTTAGAGGTCAGCATGACGACTATATGTTTTCAGAAGAAACGAAAGACAGGACCATTCTTGGGGTCTTGGTAAAGGCGGGATTGGTAATTCCTCTTGGGGATAAGCCAATCGAGGTCCAAGGTGTCTCGCTGTACGGGGCAAACTTCGGCCAGAATCTGCCTGAAATCAAAAGATCCTCTCGAACTTCCTTTAGTATAGGTGTTATCCATTCTTCTATCTCTGATGCGCCACTGTGGCTTGGCCATCAATTCACCTCTGCTGACAAGTTTCTCGATTTGCATCCAGGGTATGATTTTATTCTGGTTGGGGATATTCATCGTAAGTTTAAAACTGCCGATGAAGGTGATCATATTCTTCTTAATACTGGTCCAATGTTGAGGCGGGAGGCAACTGAGTATAATTTTCAACATAACCCTTCAGTGTTTTTACTTGATACAGACGATTGTAGGAAAAACCGCTGGATCTCAATTCCGCATGCCAAAGCCGCGTCTGTTTTGAGTCGTGATCATATTGAAAGGCAAGCAGAGGCAGAGACATTGCTTGATGACTTCGTTGTTGCCATTAAAAATGATGCTGGGGATGTTGGTGTTTCTTTTTCAGAAAATTTGCATGCTTTTTATAAAGCCAATGAAATTGACGAAAAGGTGGTTGAGGCGATCGCCAGGTTTATTGAGAGATCCAAAAAGGAGGAGTTATGAGTGAGCAGGAAATTTTAGTGGAGCTTAAAGAAACCATCGAGAAGATCAAAAGAGGTGTTGCGGTAAAAGAAGGTGAACGTAATTCTCTCCTGGAGCAGATCAAGAAGGATTTTGGTGTTAAGAATCTTAATGAGGCGTATGAGAAGCTCAAAGTTCTCGGGACAGACATCGAGATTAAAAAGGAACGGCGGGAAGAATTGTTAAAAGAAGCTCAAGAGAAATTAAAATCCTATAGGCGGTAGTATGGATAAGCCAACCATTGTATGTCTATGTGGCTCCACAAGATTTTTAGACGCTTTTCGTGAAGCCAATCTCCGAGAGACACTTGCAGGGAAGATCGTTTTGAGTATTGGATGTGATCTGCGGTCTGATAATGAACTGTGGCCTGATGACCGTGTTCGTGAAAAAATGAAGATAATGCTTGATGAACTTCACAAGCGAAAAATTGATCTTGCTGATGAGGTTTTGATTCTGAATGTTGGCGGGTATATTGGTCCATCAACTCAGAGCGAACGGGATTATGCAATAAAACATGGCAAGGTGGTTCGTTTTCTTGTAGGAAGCCAGAAATGACAGTCGAAGAGATAACAGCCGAATTTGCTGAGGTTAAGGCCCGTAGTGGTCTTTTAAAAAAGGATCTTGATGCGAAGCTTGAGGCAATTCTCTCTAAGAAAGACAATGTTGAAACTCTTGTAAAAGCCAGGTGGGTCTTAACAGAAGTAGCAACAATGACCCAAAAAAGGTTCAAAGAGAAGGTTGAGACGTTAGTTACGATGGCGATTCGTTCTGTGTTTGACCGGCCGTTTCAATTTTTTCTTGAGTTTGAGCGTAAGAGGAATAAAATGGAATGCCGACCGGAGATTAAAGAATTGGTCAAAGGTAAACTTAGAACATTTGATCCAGAGGAAGATATGGGAGGAGGGATTATTGACATTATTTCTTTTGCTCTTAGGGTTGTATTGTGGAGTCTTGAGATCCCCAGAAGCAGGAATGTTATCTGTCTTGATGAACCAATGAAGAATTTGGGGAAACTTGTGACATTGGCCGGGCAGGTGTTAAAAGAGATCAGTCATAAACTTGATTTTCAATTGATTGTTGTAACGCACGAAGATGAATTGATAGAGATAGCAGACCGGGCGTATCATGTATCTCATGATGGTGACAGATCCCATATAGAACTGGCAAAAGGAGATCCTATCAATGTCAAGAGGAAAGTTCGTATCGCGAGAAATTCTTGATAAAGTTGACTCATTCGTTTGTGATGGTAAAAATGATCTCCAGATTTCGCTGGAGATGAAAATTCCAATCCAAGAAATTTATAGGATTAGAAGAAATATTCTCAAAATCAGCCTTTATGGCTCAAAGCGTAAATGCAACAGATGTGGCCAAAATAAATCGAAGACCTGTTTTAGTAAAAAATCAAAGTATACAGATTGGTGTATTATTTGTCGAAAGAAGTATGGAGGGGAAAGAGGGTCAGGTCGTCCTCCAGGGACAATAAATAACAACCAGAAAGAAAAAGTTAAAAAAGAAGAAACTGTAACGTGTTTATGTCTTAGATGCGACACGGGATTCGAGTCGCCTGTCTTTATAGGTCTGGGAGGAAAAAAAGATCATTATCGTCTTTGTAATAAGTGCCATAAAATAGTTGTAGGCATGGAGGCGGTATCAATATGACAGATCGAATCAAGTATTCTATCATAAAGTTGGGAGATACGATTAGTTTTTGTGCTACTTGTGGAGCGATGCCTGTACCAGTTCCGTATGGTGGACACCCTTTGTCGCGGATATGGAATCGAGTTAATATTGGAGAAATTTTGATATGCTGTCCAAATGGCTGTAAAGATGGCGAGACTGTAAGGCCGAGGAAAATATGTCGTGGTGAGGTCGTTTTGATTAATGAAGGACAAGAGGAAGACTCTGATGAATAAGGCCCCCAAAAATTCAAGATAGAGGAGATTTGATATGTTGAAGTTGATTTTCATTGATGTGGAGACGACAGGGACAGATAGAGAGAAGAGCGGGATTTGGCAGATTGGTGGCATTATTGAATGCGGAAAAAGAAAAGAGGAGTTCGAATTCGAGTGTGATATTTTTGAGCAAAATACTTTTGATCCAAAAGTGACAGAGGTAACGGGGATCACACTCGAGAAGTTGAACCAGATGGCTGACCCTGGCAAGACGTATGACAAGTTCATTGAGCTACTTGGTGGATATGTTGACAAGTATGATAAAAAAGACAAATTCCAAGCCGTGTCTTACGGAGGCGATTTTGACCAAGAAATGCTGAGGGCCTGGTTCCTCAGAAACGATGATGATTATTTTGGTTCATGGTTTTGGCATCCATGGATCTGTATGATGTATGCAGCAGCGATAGAGCTTAGAAAAGAGCGGGCAGAGTTAAAAAACTTCCGTCTTGAGACTGTGGCGGATTATCTGGGCATCAAGGTTGATCCAACACAGACGCACAATGCTTTGTATGATGCGAAATTGGCGAGAGAGATTTATTACAAGGTTGTTGAGAAATAAATGAAGGCTGGTCTATAATAGAAGTATGGAAAAGGAGGTGGTTGAATGGGAAGAAATATTGCTTATCTTCGCGTTAGTCACCCGTCGCAAGATGTAGAAAAAAAATAAAGCAGATATCATAAAATATTGTGATTTTCGGTCTTTTGGAAATGTTCAGTTTGTCGAAGAGACGGTTTCTGGAACTAAACCATGGCAAGATAGATTGCTTGGTGGAATTATAGATTCCCTTTGTCGTGGTGATCGTTTAATTGTTCCGGAATTATCCAGGATGGGAAGATCGATGTTAGATGTTGTGTCATGTTTAGCAACTGCCAAAGAAAAAGGTATTATTATCTATGATGTCAAGAACGGATTTGAATTGGATGGTCGGTTCCAAGGCGAATTGATGGCGATGGTCTTTTCTATGGTTGCGCAAATTGAGAGGGATCTCATTTCGCTTCGGACAAAAGAAGGCCTGCGGGCGGCCAGAGCTCAAGGCAAAATGCTTGGAAGGCCAAAAGGCCCCGGCAAATCAAAACTCGATCCATACAAAGATGGTATTGTTAAGTTACTCGAAAACGGATCGACAAAAACTTATGTTGCGATGCGTTATGGTTGTACAGTTGCAAACTTGTTTAACTGGCTCAAAAAAAATAAACTTAACGACGGATTGTTAATCAAAGAACCAATAGTTGTACACAAGTCAAAACAGAAATTACAGTTAGAGCAACTTCAGAAATTAAATAATGATATCGCAACAATGAATGATGGCTCCAATCGGAAAATTCTCCGAGATTGACAAACAAACTTACAGTAAAGGAAAACCAAAGGAGCCTGTATGAGCAAAATCAAGGTTGGAGATATCGTTAGAATTGTTAGGCCAGATTTCTTTATCAAATGTGGTTATGAGAACAACCATCAGGCTGCTGTTGAGAAGATAGAAAATACATATTGGGAGCAGACCTTCAGATTCATTTATGATTGGGAGAAATCGTTGGTGAAGGAGAAAGGGGTTGATTTCATTTCTTGGGAAAGATACAGGTCCGAATTGGCCAACCCAAAGTCACTTCATAAGATTATCTCAGCCCTGGCATACGATCTTGTAAGCAAGAACAGGGAGGATGGTGCAAAGCGTGTCATTTTTCTCGAACGTCGAAAAGAAGACAAAGGTTTAATAGCAACGGTCAAGGCCATTAAAACTTGCCAGACGGGCATATACATTTCCCCAAAAGGTCATTGTACAGAGGAAGGCTGGGAGGTTGAGTCTGGCTATATTAAGGATCCCAAGTATCATCGCATATTGATCCTGGATTGTCCTGAGATTGACGAAGGTAATTTAATTTTGATTGAGGACATTAACGTCGAGAAAATAGGAAATTGTAATAAAATGTTAACCCTTATAGACACTACAACAGAATAAGTTCAAAATATCTTTTCTCAGTAACTGACAAAAAATATCTTTTAATCTATCTAAAATGTCTCTACAATTCGCGGTATGAAAATATTCCGTGAAACCCTTCCAGAAGATCCCATAAAAAAGAAGAAACGAGGCCGGCCCAAAGGCATAGGTAAAAGTGGCAGTCCTTTGAAGAGATATATTAAAATCAAAAGGTTTGTAAAAGAGTATTTGGTAGACCTGAATGCAGTAAGGGCGTTCCAACGATGTGGTTATGGTACAGGAAATGACCAGGCAGATAATGTTAATGCCGGTAAATTAATGGCAAGAGATGATGTAATTGAACTCATACAAGAAGAGGAAAGAAAACGTTCAGAAAGAGTAGAGATTACTCAGGATATGGTTCTTAGACAATTGGCCTTATTGGCCTTTGCGAACATAAGAGACATCTCTACATGGGATGGTTATAACTTTGTTCTTAAGCCTTTCTCAGAGTTAACAAGGGATCAAACGGCTATCATATCAAGTATAAAGGTGATGCCCCGGGCGTTTGGTGGGGTGGACATAGAGTTTAAAACCCCATCCGCATCTGATCAAAGAACCGCGTTAGTTGATATTGGTAAACACCTTGGAATGTTTTGGGAAGGGAATAAAGAGGTTGATCCCGTCGAGGCAGCCCGGAAAATCAGAGAAGCAATAAAAGAAAGCGGGGAAAGGACGGCACCAAAGGAATGAAATGGGCATGGCAGCGGCCTTGTTTTCTGGAGCGGTCTCTTATAAGAGACCTATAAGGAGAATGAAAATGAAAATACCAAGAAAGATTTTTGGAGAATTGGCAGACTGTATTCTGGAAGGTGGTGCTTATAAAGCCGTCAAGTATTTTGATGAAACCACAACAGTCAAAGCAACAAGACGATTGTTCAAGTATAACAAAAGGAAGATTGATAAGCGAAGAAAATGCGTCGAAATTCTGTTTACAATTGGCATCCCAAATTATGAGGAGCGGGAATTTATTAAGAAAGTTAAGAAGGCAGGCGAACCGTTTCCGGTTAAGAAGATTCAATTGAAATTTCCAAAGCAATAAGGAAATGGCATAGGACCGGGACAAGCAAACTATGCAAGGCGCTGCCTGCCGATTTGATGAGCAAAAAATGAGTTACAGATACCGATGCCAAAAATGTCGTCATTGTTTTGAAAAGAGTAAACCTGGTCCTGTTGTATGCAATAACTGTGGCCATCTTTATATTGATTGGTTGAATTTTAAGGAAGTGTTGGAGAGCCTGGGTAATTATAAAAATGAAATCGTCAAGGAAACCCGTAACAGTACGTGATTTAGATCTCCCTGGAATCCTTACCTCCAGATGGACTAAATTGAGACATCATCCAGAGCAGTATAGATTATGGCATTTCCCTGCTCGCTTTAATGTTAACCCTGCAGGAAGAAGGTCAGGGAAAACAGAATTGGCCAAGAGAAAATTGGTCAATAGGTCAATGGTGGGTACAACTTTCGATGATGCGAGATTCTTTGCTGCAGCCCCTACATACAATCAGGCCAAAAAGATTTATTGGGATGATCTTAAACGTCTTACACCGAGATGGTTCCAATCAAAACCTCCATCTGAATCAGAGTTGATTATTTATGGTATAAATAATTCAACCATTCATGTTCTCGGTATGGATAAACCAGAGCGAATTGAAGGGCAGCCTTGGGATGGTGGTATACTTGATGAATATGGTAATATGAAAAAAGAGACCTGGCCACAACACGTCAGGCCTGCATTATCAGATAGAAGAGGATGGTGTGATCTGATTGGGGTGCCTGAAGGAAGGAATCACTACTATGATATTGCCAAAGAAGCTCAATCAAATAAGTCTGGCGAATGGGACTATTTTTGGTGGAAGAGTGCAGATATACTTCCGCCATCTGAAATAGAAGCGGCTAAGCAAGATCTGGACGAATTGACATATCAGCAGGAGTATGAAGGTAGTTTTATCAATTTTGAAGGAAGGACTTATTATGCATATTTTGATTTTACTCATAATGCCCGTATTGCTTATGATCCTAATCAACCATTAATCTTTACTCTTGATTTTAATGTTGCGCCGGGGACAGCCGCAGTGATTCAGGAAAAGCAGGTAAGGGATCTTCAGACTAATGCAGTATTGATTGGTGAGACTGTGACAGGGATAATAGGAGAGGTTTACATCCCTCGCAATTCAAATACCGTTCTTGTTTGTAATCGATTAATAAAAGATTGGGGTAATCATCAAGGGAGAGTTATCTGCTATGGTGATCCAACAGGAGGGAACAGAGGTACCGCTAAATTGCAAGGTAGTGATTGGGATCTTGTAAAGCAAATTTTGGGAGGCCATTTTGGGGATCGATTTTCTTTGGATGTTGCAAGGGGCAATCCATCTGAACGAGATAGGGTCAATTCGGTTAATTCAAGGTTCCGAACTGTAACAGGGAAAATAAGAATGATGATTGACCCAAACAAAGCTCCTCATGTTGCCAAGGATTTTGAAGGTGTGCAATGCGTAAAGGGCGGCAGTGGTGAGATAGACAAAAAGAAAAATCCCGAGCTGTCCCATTTATCAGATGGCGTTGGATATTACATCCATAGGAAATATCCAATTAGGAAGATAGAGAGCGGGATGGTAGATGTGAAAGGAACTTAAAAATCGTTGAAAATGAAAACAGGGATATAATAAGAAAAAGGGAAAGCCGAATGAGAATATGGAAAAGTGGGATAGCTTAACAGTTAAATCAAAGACCATTTCTATTCTGTCTGAAGCGGACCAACCAAAGTTGGGGCAATGGTATTGGGTAACGCAGATCAGCAGGTGGGATGGCGACCATGATCTCAAGAAAGGCGATTCTTATAAGTGGCTTGGCTGCGTCATGAAGATAGGCTCCAATTTTGTGGAGCTTCATACTCCTCATAACAATCACAAGGGACATGAATATACAAGGATTCATTTTGATGATTTTTTTAAGAGTCTTGAGCTTGAGAAGAATCCGCAATCGATAATGGATGAAAACATCTCCCATTGGCAATTTGAAGTCAAGAGCTTATTAGGCAAAGTCAGGGATGTCACCGCAAGATTAGGAATCAGCCAGAAGAAAGCATTGCCTACCCAAGATGAAAACTCTACCGCTTTGATGGCAGTATCAGGCAAGGACAATATCGTTTCATATAAAAAGGATTTGATCCTTGCAAAAGAAGAGACTCTCCCGGAATTATTCGAGGCCATAAAATCAGCAGAAGGAGAATTGTGTGCATGGATGATGGCAGAAACCATGGAGACACGGGCTTCAATAATCCCAATGGAAAATTCCATTGATGAAATAAACAACCGGATCTTTGCTGTTGGGCTGTATGCAGGACTTGAGGAACATATCAAAAAGATAAGTGACGGAGAGCCAGCAGCAATCTCTGCCAAACTACATATCATGCAGCGTAAAGCATTCATGGATGAGGAATGCCTGCTCAATTACAAATCAGGAGGGATGGAGTTTAAAGATATCTCTGAATTTGATAAATGGATTGCTCGTCCTAAGAACAGGGACAGGATATTGCCTTTCCCAAGGACGATGGTTGCCATGCAGGTCAGGAGGAAGGTTAAGGACCGGGATTGGGAAGGCGATCTGCTTAAACTATTCATAAATTTTCACAGTGAAATATCAGATAAGTTTACTTACCTATATGTTCGGAATGGGGAGCAATTATCAAGGGTCTCTTGCGAGATTGAATTTGACGATATGATATTCCCTGACAAAAACATTTATGATCCTGCGGGATTGAAAATGGTCAAGATGTTTTGCGAGAAGGTTGACGAAATTATTCCCCTCTCTCTATATGAAGAGGTGTTGAAGGAGTATAAAACCAAGAAAGCAAAAAGTAAACAATGGGAGAAAGAGCATCCAAAAGAGCATTACTTCAAAAATCCATTTAGAGATTTTGATCGTTTTAATCCTGACGACTGGGCACCATTTGATCAGAGCAATGTTCATTTTGACGAGTGCATGGAAAGCATCGCCAGTGAGGTCAGAAAATATAATCGTGTGGCCCTTATTGTTCAAGGGCTTTTTGACAGGTCCCTGATCTTGCATCCTCATCTGCCGGCGAAGACATGGTCTCCAGCAGGATTTGATCAGGTTATAAAATTGGTTTACGATGGGGAGATGACTTTGCATTATGGGCAGGCTCCTGATTTTGAGGCATACAGAGCTGCCAAAAATAAATCTCTTATGAAAGGATCGGTGACTACAGGCCAGAATCTTTATTGGCAAAAGATGGAAGCCAAAAAAGAAAATGCCCGGATGGATGCCAGTTAGAGAAACAAAGCCACTTGGCGACATACGACATTCAAACCTTATGGCGATCCTGGGCCAAGCGATCCTGGGGGAGATATTCTTTTGGAGAAAAGGATTACGCTTTGCAGTCTTTGAATGGTTAAGGGAGCGTCAGCATTTCAATTACAGATATGGCGCCAATAGATCCGAGACATTAAGAGCCACAGCAACTGTTCCGGAGAATCATTTGTTTAACATCTCCGCATATAAACCTGGCGAGTATCTCCAATTCTTTAATGACCCAAGGACCCGAGAGCAATACTTAAAATGGGCACCTATACTTCTCACGGCAGAAGATTATTGGGGTGAAAATCAGTAACAGGGATATAATAAGAAAAAGGAGGAGCTGATGTGGTGTGATTATTTACTTGCACTTATGATTCTTGTTATTGTTATTGCTCTGACTGTAATCCTTAAACATGTTTTAAGCAAAATTTTCTCTAACATAGGCAAAGGAGGAACTGACGATGGAATTTGAAGAGAGCAAGGTTTACAAATATGTTAGGCTGGATACAGGGGAATTGAGATTTTGCCCGGGAGGATCAGCCGGGAGCCCTTCCCATAAATCCCTTGTCAAGGAAACAGACAGGGTTCTCTCTGCGGGGACAATCGGTGTATTGCCTGGGGACAAGTTACTGATGCTCGATGAAGGGTCGATGACGCTGAATCTTTGTGCAGGTCTGTCGTCTGATCGGCCTTTGATTGAGAAGGAGACAGGAAGGAAATTCAGGTGACAACATTTATGATAAAGCCTGTGGCCGCTCTGCGTGAGCCGCATAAGGCAACCATTTATCGTGATGAAATCATTTGTAGGATTATCAGAGAGATGCGAAGACTTGGCAGCAGGCTGATTTTCTACAATGAAATAGAAGATGGGACGACCATGATGCAATTTGAAGAAAGGTCTGTAGGATGAAGACTTCCTATTTTGGGAAATCAAAGGACGATGCAAATGCGGTGGCGATTACAGCCTATTGTCCTTCCTGGTTCAGAGGCAGACATTATGCTCTCCTTGCTCCTCCTTGGAGCATAGTCTCGCAGTACAAGAAAAATTTGATAAATGAAGAGCAATATGAAGAGCTGTATTTCCGGCACGTTCTTAGCAATACAACACCCCAGCAGGTATTGAGGGATCTTGGCCCTGATGCGATTCTTTTGTGTTATGAGAAATCAGGATTCTGTCACCGGCATATTGTCGCTGAATGGCTCAGGGCGGCAGGGATAGAATGTGAGGAATTATCGTGAAGATGAATGAAGCGTTTCCCGACAGAAAAGAGGCTTTGGAGTTAGCCAAGAAATTCGCTTCATGAAGACAAAAATAATTTGCCTGTGGTTAAGGAAACAGGGGTATAATAAAAAAAAGAAAGGAGATTAGTACAGTATGGCAGGAAAAACGATGTTGAATAAGGTTGAGGACATGATTGTGATTCTTGAGGGAACTTGCGCGGACGCAAGCAAAGCGGACGAAGGGAACAAGGCAGCAGCACAGCGCCTTCGGGCTGGTATAGCCCAGATTCCTCCGACGATTAAGGATCTCAAGAAGCAGTCGCTCGGCAAGTAGATTTGTCCTACTGCCGTGCGACATTCGGGAAGGGGAGCACTGGCACTCTCCCCTTCCCGGCTTTTAGATTAGGAGGACATTGCAGTATGATCAAGTTTGGTCTGATAGGCAATGGTAAGATTGCGCAACGTCATAAAAATGCAATTAAACATGTTGGTGGTGAATTGGTATGGGTGAGTGATCCATTGTTAAAAGGACAAGAATTGATTGATGGGACCATATATCAAGGAGATATTCCTTTGTGTGATATGAAAGGATTAGAAGGAGTTTGGGGCAACCAAATAGATTATGTTGTCATCTGTTCTCCGACATATCTCCATCGTCAGCAGACACAAGAAGCCTTGAAATATAATAAGCAAGTCATTTGCGAAAAGCCTCTCTGCTTACCTTGGGAGCCATTGATTGATGATGATAGGATCAATGTATGTCTACAGTTGCGCTACATTGAAAATCTTCCCAAGGCGGCAGATCTTGTCAGGGCGGTGATGGTCAGGGATGAGGAATTTTTCAAGTCATGGAAGGGAGACCCAAGACAAGCAGGAGGAAACCTGTATGAGTTTTTTATTCATTATATTGATCTTGCCATCTTGCTTGGCGCAGGTTTTGAAGGCAGCGTGTTGCCGGAAGGGAAGCAAGTAAGGGAAATAATTTTTAACAAAGAGGCTTGTCAAGGGCCAAGTATTTCTCAAAATAAAGAATTTAAGCTGGACATCATGGCGATTGATATGCAATCCCTTTATAATCGCATGTATGAAGACATCTTGAATGGTGGCGGCATCAAGCCAAAGGATATTTTTTACCTCACCTGGGTGCTGAATCAGAACAGCATCAAGCATGGTTTCAGGAAGAGTGGGATTGATAGCCCAATCGTTTTAGGCAAGGAACTGTTATGATCAGCGATAAAGAGCTTACAACCGAAATGATGAAAATCATCGAGTCAGATGAGAGGTTGCGCACTGCTCGTAGAATATGTCACGATCTTCTCGGTTTTATACTTCATTTGATCAACCCCATATTGAAGCAAAGAGGATTTCCAGAGTGCGTTGTAATTGGTATCTCCGTATTTATTCCTAACAAGGACACTAAAAAATCAGATGAGGTCATTGTTCAAGGACCTTCAACAATACAATAAAATAGACGCAAAATTCCTGTTTAGGGATATAATATATTTGGAGAGGTGAGATTAATGAAAGTTCCTGATGCATATATTTGCCCAGATTGTGATGAAGTTTTTTCCTTTATAAGGACACCATTATCAAATCCGTCCCCTATTTGTCCGATCTGCGGTAATACGAACCTTTTGAGTCTTGGAAAGGTTCTCAACCGTAAGGAGGTCAAAAATGAAGATACTAACAATTTCTGTATCGGTGTTCTTGTTAGGGATTCAGATTCTTGCCACGGTATTGATTGTGCAACCTGTGGTGCCCTTGAAAGCCCAAAACAAACTCCAGGCTGCCTCGATCAAAGTGGGGTTGGGAGATCCGGGCGACAAGGTGCTGAAGGCGGTATCAATGGCATCAAAGCAGACGGGATTGTCGGAATCGTTTCTTCTATCGCTGATGTACTCGGAATCCTCTTTCGATCCAAAAGCAATATCAAGCAAGCATTATCAAGGATTAATGCAGATCCCGCCGAGCAACAACCATCTGCACCAGGAGGAGGATGTGAATACGCTGATCGGTGCGAAAATACTTTTAAGAAAGTTGGATGCCACCAAGGGGAATATAAGGAGCGCGATTGTTTTGTACAAGGGATGGCCGATTGATCACCCCGAAGGGAAAAGGCAAGCCGATAAGGTAATGAGATTGGCAAGGCTTTTGAAAAAGGAGGCATGATGTCATTTGTAGAAGCTACTTTGATTAAGGCAAAGACAGATGACGGACTTTGGGAAATGAAGGATGAGATTCCTCTCGGAAAGGAGTACTTAGTTGATCCTGAGTCCATAATGGTTCTTGAGGCAATCCATATTCCAACCGGCCAGAAACATGCAAGACATATGATCAGATGTGATAACAGAGCTTGGATGCCATTTGAAATGATTAGTATCAAAGAATCACCAACCGGGCTTCCAATATATCCTTTATATCACAAGAGGTGTGGTCAGATTGCTTTTTATACGACAGTGGAGTTTGCTGTTGGAGATGAACTTTCTGTTGATAAGATAATCTTATTGGATGGGAAGCATCCGGTAGAGGGAGATCTCATTATTTGTGGCTCGTGCAATGAAGAGATTTCTCCCGGTCCTGACGAAACTGAGTATCGGTAAAAGGAGGCATGAGATGGAGCCCTTTTTTACAGCAGAAAAAGTTGGTGAGTTTGTCCTTGAGGTTGTTTGTCCGTGTGTTGCTGTCTTCTGCATTGTTTTCGTTATTGGTTTCGTTATTTATAAGATATTTTCGACACCCGAGAACAGCAAGAGGGTGATTTTGGAAAGAAAAATGAATGACGGAAAATGTATAAGCATAGCTGTTCTTAAACACAGATTGGAGACCCTCTTTACTCTTTTTCAGGAAGGATGGAGGGCTGTTCCTGATGATCCGGCAGATGATCGATAAGGAGTTTAGTATGGATAAATTCAGACCCGTATTCAAAACCGGCTTTTGGCCTGAGTTTTACAAGATCGGATTTATTTTCCTGGTTGCTTTGATGATTGGGATTAGCGTAGGTAACTATTATGCCTATATAGCGATGGATAATAGGCTTCAGGATGTTGCCACATACAAGGCGATCAGGATTGATGGCAAGGAATATGATCTAAAGGAGAGGCCATAAAGGGCGGGGCATGAGCGTGAGAGTTTTCAGAAAGCAGGGATAGGCTCGCTGACAAACCTGCCATAGCGCAATTGTCCCGCCCGACTTTGAAAGGAGAGAAGGAACGTGGAAACACAGATCAGGGAAGCGTTGGCAAGGGGCTATGGCTCACCAGAAAACGAGAAAAAGGTTATTGACCCCGTTTTAATCGAAGCAATGGTGAAAGAAGTAATCGCTGCCTTCGAAGAGGAGGTGAGGGAGGCGAATTCTAATATAAATTACCTTCTCGAGGTAACACTTCCGCAAGATGTTGTTGTTAGGGTTTGCCCAAGCGGATCTGCTGAGATACCTATTTTTTCCCTCGTTGTTTCGGTAAGCAATCTCGTAAAAAAGTTTGGCGAATCAGTCGACCGCATCACCGTCCTGACCGCCGAGAGGGATAAACTACGGGAGGCGTTGTTATCTAAGGGGCTTGACTATAATGGGAATTACATTAACCAACGGGAGCCTAAAGATATTACAGACGAAACGAAACAAAGGGCAGTGGAGAGATTTTCCGACGCCCTTAAGGAGGAAACCGATGAGATGTAGAGAACACCACATGACGCTAAGAAATGGTATTGGTAGGTGCTCCGTCCCAATGTGGGTGGGTGGGGTTGAAGTATTCTGCGATGAGACTGCGTATGGAAAGCCACCGGAAAGCAAAACATTCTTTAATTATGCAGCAGGATGTAGGCAAAGGGTTGATGGCAGATATGATGGCTATGTTCCGGGGTTGGCTTGTTTTGGTCATGGAGGCCCGAAAAAAGAAGAGGTTTTGAATCTATGTGAGTTTTGTTCCCGTGAATTTGCGACTTGTCAGTCTGCTCCTAAGTTTGGCTGTGGAAGGGGCAATGATAACGTCTTTGAATGTGGCTCTTTTGCTCTTAAGGAGGCCACCGATGAACCCACTTAACTATGCAAGCCTTGAGGCCAGTAAGAGGTTGTCAGAGGTAGGGATTGTTCTTCTCTTTGTTGATAAAGCCTGGATACATGACAAATGGGATGATACATGGGTACTTGGAGTCGTAACCCCAACAATTGAAGCCCGAAAGGAGCGATGGGAATTTTACATGGCCCCCTCAATGGCCGAAGCATGGAGGGAGTTGCCGGAGTGGAGATATGATAAACGTAAAACTCTGATAGGGATTGAAGGGCTTGCTTGTGCTGGTTATACTAATTGGGAGAGTAGATTTACATCTGGAGAATCTTTTACAAGTAACAACCCCACCGATGCCTTGATCAACTTGCTGATTTGGGTAAAGAAGGAGAAGGCCGATGGACAGAAATAAGCGTTTTGCTGAACTGGCGGGTATTCACAGACATTCCGATGTCGGCTTTGTTGAGTTTAGGGAGCCGCCTATCGGATTTAAGCACATCTGTCATTCCTGTGGGGAAATAGTCCCTTTTATCAATTACAACTCCGACTACACCGCCGATCCCTGTGAGGTGTTGAAGGTGATGATGACGAGAGAGGATTGGCCGGAATTTCAGGACAGGGTTGGCGGTGCAGACTTCAGGGATGGAGAACTGAGGATTTTGATTGATATTGACCTCATCCTCGACACCACCGGCAAACTTCTGGATATTGGAATTGACTGGCTATGGAGACTGTTTTCAGAATGGCTCGCAGAGTATCTGTTTTCAGAATGGCTTACAGAGCATCAGCCAGAACTACACTTTGATATTGACGCCTTCTTTGCCTATCCGGGACATGGAGAACTTTTGAAAGAATGGATGGAGGGAAGGAAATGACACGTGAGATGATGGAGCTGCTGATTTTATTGATATACAAACAAGCTGAAATTACCTTTAGATCAGGTAGGGATTTTTGTACACTAGATGAACAGAAAAGCAGGGACAAAATAGAAAGAGAATTATTAGAAATGTGTGATAGTGATTGAATGGATGGAGGCGCACCATGACTGAACTAACCGACGCAGACAGGAAGGTGCTTATGGAGTTCTTGGGGGAGTGCGACCATAAATGGAAATTCACACGACTTAGTTCCATTGATGGTAAAAGCACCTGCCAGATATGCGGGAAAGAAGTGTGGGATGGAGAGAAGATCGTGAATCGTCGCACCTTCACCACCCCTGACGACATGATGGCCCTCAAGGACAAGTTGGTGCAGAAGGGGATGTGGTGTGAGTTCTACTTCTTCTGTAACGAAAGATGGGAGTCTCCTATGGACGTAGATGATGATACACGATGGGGAGATCCCTCATTTACTAACTGGCTCTTCGCGCCGCCCCGTTTCTGCTGGCTGGTGGGGGAGTGGCTAAAGGTGAAGTGATGACCGAGCCTTTAATTCGGATGTGCCATACATGCCATTGGGTAGGAACAGCAAAAGATATGACTAAAGAGTTTAAGTGTCCAAAGTGCGGGGAGTTTAGCAATGTCAAAGTAATGATATTTCTCCCCGCCAAGATAATGAGCGAGGCGATGGTTTGAAAACGAAAGGGGATTGGAATAAATTACTTGAAAAGCAATTTTGAGGTTATAATAAAAAGAAAAAGGAGGATCCAAAAATGAATAAAATCACATTGACCCTTGCGCAGATCATGGCGGCATCGCAGGCGTTGGCTTTGATTCTCAGGCAAAAGGGAATCCCTGCAAGAACCTCTTACTGGTTGAAGAGAAACTTTGATCATCTTTATCCGAAGGAGAAAAATTTTAGGGATCTCATCAAAAGGACATTCGAAGAGGACAAGAGGGCAATAGAATCAGATGGTCTTTCTTTCATCCCGCCGGAGAAATACAAAGCGTTCAAAGCGGGTCTTGTCAAACAAATATCGGTTCGTGATGATGAGCAGCTGTTGGCCTATATCCAGTCCTTTGAGATAGAGATCAAAAAAGGACAGCTCTTTATGTCTCCAAAAGACATGGAGGATTTTAATGTCGAGGCCAACAGGCTTGCAGAGGAGATGAAGGACGAGATTGAATATACCCCGATTCTGATGGATGAGAAATTCGATGCTGCGTTGTCTGTAATACCTGCCGGAACTCTCGGAGACATTTGGTGGATGATTACTATTGATGCAGAGAATGCAGAGGCTGATGCCCAAGAATGCGGTTTACGCAGAACAACCGTAGCGCTGCCCAAGAACTACTAATGTCGACGCGAGGCAGATGGTGAACAAAATAGGGGAGACAAATAAAATGAGAGCAGTTTTGATTGGATATGGCGAGGTTGGGAAAGGACTGTACGAAGTTCTTTCTTTCTATCACGAGATGGCGATTCATGATCCTGACCTTGAGTATTTGGCGTATGATGATTTTCTTGATCCCGACCTGCTTCTTATTTCCATTCCATACAACGAGAAATTTATTGAGGTGGTGGGGAGATATCAATCATATTTTAAGCCAAAAGCGACAGTTGTTTTTTCCTCCGTCCCTGTCGGTACGTGCTCTTACCTTGGCGCAATACATTCTCCGATTGAAGGTCAACACGATAATATGGCCAAGTCAATCCGGGCATTCCCAAGATGGATTGGAGGAGGAAGAGATTACTGGGAAATAGATCTTGCAGTAAATTTCTTCCTTCAAGCAGGATTGAAAATTGTAAGGGTTCAATCGGCGGACATAACAGAGTTCCTGAAACTTCAATCCACCACCATCTATGGCATCAACATTGAGTGGGCAAGGTACTGTAAGCAGGTGCTTGATAGTCTTGGGGCAGGTTATGAGATGCTAAAAGATTACAATCGGCATTATAACAAGCTTGTCATGGAGAATGGGCAATGGGAATATCAGCGTTGCAATCTTGGTCCTCCTCCGGGGAAGATAGGAGGACATTGTGTTCTTCCCAATGCAAAGTTGCTGCAAAAGGGGTTTGGCCATTCATTTATACAGACGGTTTTGGATCTGAATGAGGCGAAGGAATGATCAAGGAATTTCAAGGTGAGTACAGATGGCTGAGTAATTTTTATCCCGTGGCTATACGATTTCAAGGCTGGTTATTTCCTTCGGTTGAACATGCTTATCAATCGGCCAAGTCAGATGACATTCACTGGAAGAGATTCTGTTTAAATCCTGATGTAAGAGCCGGAGAGGTGAAAAAGAGGTCGCATCATATCGCCGTAGTGCCAGGTTGGCGACAAGGTCGTTTGAAAATAATGGAGGAACTTGTAGATCTAAAATATGATCAGGAGCCTTTTAAGTCAAAACTGCTCGCTACGATGGAGGAGCATATACAGGAAGGGAACTTCTGGTATGACACATTTTGGGGTGTTGATTTGAGAACAGGTCGGGGTGAGAATAATCTCGGCAAGATCATAATGGAGAAGAGACAAAGACTGCAATACGTCTCATCGCAGGAGAGCTAAAATGGATGTAAGTTCTGTTAGTAAAAATTCGATTAAAATTTTGGACTTTTTAAAAGGAACAGATCTCAAGCCTGACGAGAAAATCGCCGCTCTTGATGTCGCATCGGCAACTATCAGGGCTGCTTTGTCCGCAGAAACCTTGAAGATTATGTGTGCAAACATTTTAGGAGGGAGACCGACATGAGCCGTTTGATTTTGATGTACCCAATTCCTTTTATTGAGGCCAATTGCATTTATGCCAAGACACAGAGGAAGTATTTGCCTTTGCCTGCTTATCGGCAGGAAGATGGTACGGTGACAACTTGCTGGAAGATGGGATTTCTGGAAAGACTGGAAGTCCTGTTATCGGGCAGAGTGTGGTTAAGTGTATCAACCTTTAATCAGCCCTTGCAGCCTTTGAGAATGATGATCAGGTCCCGGTTTAGGAGCCTGTAAAAAAGAGGCGAAAGGTAAAAATGAATGCAGGTGTGTTTCAGGAGGTGCAAAAACTTCTTCATGTTCTCAGATTACAAAAAGATGGCGAGCCTATAAATGTTCAATTACTTTCAGGAAGGAAAATTGTTTTATGAATATAGCAATCATATCAGATTTTAACATTGGTGGCCAGCCAACAGCATTGATGAGGGCCATCAATAAATACACGGCTCATAAGGCTCGTTGTATCATTGCTTACGATGATGGTTTTCAATACGATAAGGATATCATCCTCAATACGCCAGAGGCAAAAGAGGAGGCTGCTGAATGGTGCAGGCATGCTGACTTCTTTCATTTTGGTCGCATGATATTCAACTGGCCGGGAATTGATTTTAATACCCTTGTGAATTTTGATAATTGCTGTGTTAAATACTATGGTTCAGAGCTTCGGGATAATTTTGGGATAATCAGGAATTTCCATGAGAGGACAGGAGTTGTAGCAATCACAGGTACGGATTGGACAATCACCGGGAGATTGCCCAGTTCGTTTTATCATCTTGGTTCTTATTTCACGAAGTATGGGGACATGGATGAGAAAGACATCCCTTTGTGTGATCAGGGAGATCTCCTAAGGATTTGTGCGGGCTCTGCCGGATCTCCATTGAAGGGGTATGATTTGCTGCATCAGATTCTGAATGAGTCGAAGCAGGATATTGAATGGGAATTTATATCGCAGGTTTCAAATCAGGTCTGTCTTGAGAGGAAGCTGAAACACAATTGCACATTTACTTCTGTTCATGGGGGCTGGGGGATCAGCGGGATCGAGAGTATGTATCAGGGGCATGTGGTGTTGAGCTGTCTTGACCCTTGGATAATGTCAATGTATCCTGACAATCCAACCATCATTGTAACGAAAGACACCTTGAAGGGGAAGCTGAGGAATATGGCGGCTTGTCCTGAAATGAGACGATTGATCGGTCGGGAGAGCCGGGAATTCGCAATCAAAAATTTCAGCACCAAGACCATTTTGAAGAAATATCTGTACCTGATTGATCTGATCATGAATAGGAAAAAGTATCTTGATGGAGGAAGTGTTCCGTCCATCATTTACAATGAGTTTTGAGTGAGACAAAAAATATCTTTTACTGTTATTGAGAATAAGGTTATAATAATAAAAAGAGGTTGAATATGGTTTTGATAAACAACAAGAAAGGAGGTAAGGGTAGATGAAGAAAGTATGTTTTATGTTTTTGCTTCTCGTGATGGTGTTTGCCATTTTCGCGGGAACGGTGTGGGGACATAATGCCCCGATTGTCGTTGGCCAGGAGCAGGCCGTTGGTGCCTCTCCGCCCTGTCAGAATAATCTGACAACCTTAACTTATTTGAGCTCCGAATTTCAGCTGTCGGCACGAGAGTATGTCAAGGTCCTCTCGGCTTCGGCTCTTTCTCCGATGGCCATTGCATATGTGTCCTGTTCTTTGATGATAGCAGGATCGCATATTGCAGTCCCCATTTCGAAAGACAATTTATTTTATAGAAATCCAGACCGGCTTCGGGTCGCCTGCGGTGCCTTTAACTGCAACTGTCGAAACTGTATCTGAGTCAATGCCATAGAGATATGCTCTGTGGCGGACAACCAAGGAAGGGGAGAAGGGGGAAATCTCCCCTTCCTGTTTTATAAACCAGATTCTTTCCGGGAGAAATAAAATGTCATCAATCACAGTACAGCAATCCTCTACCACAGAATCTTCCTGTCCCAAAGATCCAATCATTCATTCCGCTACACAAATTTGGCATCCTCATCTTTGCAATATTTATGGCAATTGTATTATAGGCGCTCATTGTAACATAGGTGCTTTTGTTGAAATCGGTCCTGGCGTTATCATTAAAGATTGGGTCAGGATTGGAGCCCATTGTTTTATACCAGAAGGGGTTACGATTGAGGAGGATTGTTTTGTTGGGCCGGGAACTATTTTTTGTAACGATAGATATCCTCCTGGAGGAAAAGAGGCGTGGAGGCCTGTTCTCGTAAGGAAAAAGGCCAGTATCGGAGCAGGATCGGTTATTCTTCCGGGCGTGGAAATAGGGGAAGGTGCGATGATTGGCGCAGGGACAGTTGTGACAAGGAATATCCCTGCTGGATGGAGAGTTGTTGGCAATCCGGCCAGAAGAATATTGCCCCATATTATGAATTGTGAGAAGGGAGAAATTGTGTGATACCATTCATAAAGCCATATTATGATGACGACGATTTTAATGCAATCAAGCAGGTTCTTCAATCAGGTTGGGTTGCCCAAGGCCCAAAGGTAGAAGAATTTGAAGAAGCAGCAGCAAAGTATCTTGGCTGTAAATATACGATCAGTGTATCCAATTGCACTACGGCATTGACATTGGCTTTGATGGCATTGGAGATTGGGCCGGGAGATGAGGTGATTGTGCCTGATTTTACATTCCCCGCCACTGTGATTGCTGTTACAAATGTTGGGGCAACTCCTGTGCTGGTCGATGTCAATAGAGAAAATTACAACGTCTCTCCTCAGATGGTGGCTTTGGCAATCACAAGAAAAACAAAGGCCATTATTCCTGTTCATTTGTTTGGGCTGTCCTGTAACATGCACGAAATAAACAGCTTGGCGAGTACTTATGGCCTCTATGTGATTGAAGATGCCGCCTGTTCTCTTGGTACGGAAATAGATGTTTATGGCAGTGAAGACGAGGACCAATTAAAAGCAGGGACAATGAGTGATATAGGCTGTTTCTCTTTACAGGCCAGCAAAGGTATAACGACCGGAGAGGGTGGCCTTATTTGTACTAATGATTATGTGCTTGCAGACAGGATGAGAAGGCTATCGTGCTTTGGTGATGAACGAACATTTCGCAGATCTTTATTCAAACAGATTAATTCTGCGGATGCTCCTTTCTATTTTGATCCCAAGGCAGGCAATTATAAAATGTCTGATATCACGGCGGCTCTTGCTTTGTCGCAACTGCGCAAGATCGAAAAGATGATAGATTGGAGAATTAAAATTGCCAAAGAATGGGATGAAGTGGTTAATGGAGATCCATTCTTGCGTTCGGTCATCATTTCCAAACCGGAGATCATGACAGATCATTCTCATATTTATCAATCATATGTTATGGTCTGCCAGCAGGGAAAACGACCGCTGGTTATGGAGTATTTCAAAGAGCATGGGTTTCAGACCGGGATTGGAACCCATGCCTGTAGTCGATATCCGAATTTGATGGAAAGACAATCAAAAGGACAAGAAAGATTGCCGCCGATTCTTGATTGTGGAGTTTCAAATTATCTTTATGAAAATGCAATTTCGCTTCCGAGATATTATGGTCTTGAGGTTTTGAGGGAATGGAAGAAGGCAAAGCTAAAATAAGAAAGAAGAAAATCCCCAAAAGCAATTATTGTGCATTTTCCCATAATTGTGACAAAGAGATAAACTGCAGAGATGGGAATTTCTGCTCTGTTTTTCAGCACACAAAACTTTTCACAAGTCTTAGATTTGAAGGAGAAAAGAGATGCCAAGTCCGGAAGAAATGACTGTAGAGTATTTCAGGCTGATGCAAATAGCAGGCCGTCAGATCAGCCTGTCTACTACAGGCCACTTGTGGTTTTCTGAGAGAGAGTGGTGGATATTGCATGATCGTGGCCGGGATAGAACCTTCGGGATATTGGCAGATGGGAGAATCATTGAATATACAGAGATGATCTCCTTTGAAGCAATCATGGAAAATCCAGGAGACGTTTGCGGGTTTGCAGATGCAAGGTATTTGGGGATTGGCGAATTTCATCACTGGGAGAAATGACAATGAAAAGAGCTCTGGTTGTTGGTGGCGCTGGATTTATAGGCAGCCATCTTGTTGATGCCCTGTTAAAGGAAGGGATAAAGGTATGCGTGGTTGATAATCTCTTTCTCGGCAAGGCTTCTAATTTGTCAAAAGAGGTTATGCTGCTCAGGATTGATGCTTGCAAAATTCATGCCCTTGATCAAGTCATATTGCAATTCAAGCCGGATACAATCTACAATCTTGCGGTGATGCCTCTTCCCCATTCCATTGGCCGTCCTTACGAAAATGTCAGGACCAATATTAAGATCGTCCAGAATCTATGCGAGATCATGAAAGATGGCATTGTTAAAACTCTGATACAGTTTTCCTCTTCTGAGGTTTATGGGTCAGCCAAATATGAACCAATGTGCGAAGATCATCCTTGGAGGGCATCGACTCCGTATGCAGCCAGCAAGGCGGCAGGAGACATGATTTGCCTTTCATATTACAGGACATTTGGTTGTGATATCAAGATCCTTCGCCCATTCAACAATTATGGCCCTCGACAGAATGCGGGATCATATGCCGGAATAATTCCAATTACAATAAACAGGATACGCAATGGAATGCCGCCGATTATTTTTGGGGACGGTCTTCAAACAAGGGATTATATTTATGTCAAGGATACTGCGAGAGCAGCTGTGATGATTGGAAAAATGGAAGGGCTGAAAGGCGAGGTGATCAATATTGCCTCTGGCCATGACTATTCAATCTTTTGGCTGGTTAAGGAGATCATGAGATTGATGCAGCATATAACTCCTTCTGTCGGTGAAATTGAATATCAGCCAGCCCGTTCAGGAGATATTCGGCGACATATCGCAAATGTTTTGAAGGCGAAAGATTTATTAGGATTTGAGCATCAGGTATCAATGGAAGAAGGCTTGGTAGGGACTATCGATTGGTACTTGAAAAATGGATAAGCCAATATTTTGTATCACAAGTGATATCGACTGGGCAAGGTCTTCACACACAAAGTATCTGATAGATTTTTTTGAAAGGTTTGGAATAACCCCTACTCTGTTTGCTACTCATAATTGTCCTGTTGTGAATGCTTTCCTTGAATCTCATCCAAACGATGTTGGTATTCATCCAAACTTCCGCGTAAATTCAACCCACGGGAAGGACATGGTCTCTGTTATTGACCATATGTTTGGGTTGTATCCGAACGTTAAGGTCTTTCGTTCTCATGCATTTTATGATAGCGCTGATATATGGCAGGAGATGGTCAAGAGAGGAATCAGGTACGATAGCAACATCTGTCTTTATTTACAGAGAGACATCGTCCCATTGAAGTTAAGCGTTCCTGGACTTATTCGTTTCCCTGTATTTTGGGAGGATGATGATCACTGGGCTAACGCGACTGATTGGAATTTTTATCATTTCAAAGACCAGTTTATGACTCCCGGGTTGAAGATAATAAATGTGCATCCCTCCTGGCTTTGGCTTTCTTTTAGCTGTCCTTCGTCTGAGCATATACATCACATGAAAGAGCTCAAGACTTTTCTTGAGAATATGATACGATTTGTGCAGTCACAAGGATTTATATTCCATACATTGAATGAAATATATGATATGCATATTCGTCCGAAGGCGGTTGCATTTGTATCATGCCAGCGACCATCACAGAATATAGATTTGACTGCCAGGATCAGTACCTCGGTTATTATAGGTAGGAATGTCGTGATAGGTCCGAATTGTACGATTGGTTATGACGGGTTTGGGTTCGAAAGGAACGTTGAGAATGTTCCTGTGTACATTGAGCACAAAGGAATTGTTGTAATAGGGGACCATGTTGCAATCCAGTCTAACACTAATGTGGATAGGGCGGAAGGAAAAGATGAGGCTACAACAATTGGAAGTTATACAAAGATTGATAGCCTTGTCCATATCGCCCATAATGATCATATTGGAGAGAGGAATCTCATTGCAGCAGGGGCAATCTTTAGCGGAGAGGTTTCTGTTGGTGACGATAATATGTTTGGTGTAAATTGCACAATAAAACCATCTATAAAAATAGGTAACCGCAACTTGATAGGCTCTGGTTCGGTTGTTATCTGTGATATAGGAGATGATGAGGTGTGGGCGGGCAACCCTGCCAGGAAGTTGCGAGACAATGAGTTTTTTAAGTAAATAAATATCTTTTGTGTTATAAAAAAATAAGGTAAAATCCATTCAAAAGGAGAAGGTATGAAAGTCGAATTGCTCAAGATAGAAGATCTGGATGCTTACAAGGAGTATATTCTAAAACACGAAAGGTCTTCATTTTTCTCTTCTCTTGCATTCGGAGATTTCATACGTTCCATCTGCCCCAATGTTATCCCATATTATTTTGTAGCAAAAGAGCAAGAAAAGATCGTTGGTATATTGCCGTCGTTTGTGAAAAAGGGATTTCTTGGTCCTGTTCTAAATTCTATGCCTTGGTTTGGGAGCAACCCTGGGGTCCTTGCTGATGATGATACAATTGCCATCTTTCTGCTACAAGCCTTTAAGCAAACAGCCAAATGGACAGGCTGTTATTCTTCTACATTTATTGCTCCTCCCGTTGATAATGAGATCTATGATGTCTTTTTCAAACCGGAGCAGGAAGATGATGTCTTTTCAGATATGAGGATCGGCTTGATCACGCCTCTTCCTGAGTTCAAAGAGCCTGAGCAGTTTTCATCTGAGCTCTTAAAGAAGGTTCATCAAAAGACAAGGAATCAGATAATCAAGGCAAGCAAGGAATGCATGGTGTATGAATCCTACGGCCAGGAGGATTGGGATTTTTTAAAAACCGTTCATAAGGATAATATCCAAGCTGTTGGTGGTGTCTCTAAGAACAAGGAGTTTGATATCATACAAAAGACTCTCAGAAAAAAGATTGACTATAAACTTTACGTGGCCATTGCCGATGATGACAGCGCGACACGGATTGGGGCTTTGTTTGTTGAGTATTTTAATAAGACGGTGGAGTACATCACACCAGCCGTCGTGTCAGAATATCGCCATTTGTGTCCAATGAATCTCTTGATCTTCTCGGCTATGGGTGATGCTGCTCAGAAAGGGATGAAGTGGTGGAATTGGGGCGGGACAAATATTCCCCAGCAGGAAGGGCTTTATCATTTCAAAAAAAGATTTGGTGCAGAGGAATCCAAGTACAGATATTACACGCAAATCTATGGTGCGCCTCTGCTTGATATTTCCAAGAAACAGATATTGGAAGGATATCCATTTTTTTATGTCCTTCCATTTTCTCTTTTGGGAAAATGAATATGCCGGTAAGAGAGGTTCGAAGAAAAGGCAAGATAATAGGTTACAAGTGGGGGAAGACAGGGAAGTTGTATAGAGGCAAAGGAGCAAAAGGGAAGGCATACAAGCAGGGAGCTGCGGTTAGACACTCCGGGTGGAAAGGAAAATGAATATGGCAAAATCAACCAGTGGTGATATGGAATATCAAGGGGAGATAGAAGCGGAGGTCGGGTCGGCAGATTACAAATCCCTTATGGATGCGTTCGGGAGCGGTAAGCCTATACAGTACAGTGATGATCACTATACCGGACTGGTAAAAGTTATTGATCTAAAGACAAAAGCGGCGCGTATTCCCGCTCGGACTGTTTTTACTGTGTTATCTTTTGTGCAGGGTATGGCCGAGCAATGCTATTTTCACAAGGGCGTTGAAGCCCAGGTGTGGCGTGAGACGTTTGTTTTTGGGGAACCGCCACGAGTCCCGTTGTGCTGTGAATGTGCTGGAGAAGCAAGAAAGCTCCGGCTCTTGCTTTACCCTCTCAACGAGATCCACGTTGACCCTCCTGGATTCAAGATGACGGGGTGGTTTGTTGGTCCTTCAAAAATAATTTAAAAAATAGAATTGGAGAAATCAATGGCAAAGGTTTTGATTACAGGCGGCAAGGGATTTATAGGAAGATATCTGTCCCGTATGATGAGGGCTGAGGGATGGTATGTGGTAGATGCAGACCATAATGAGCTTGATGTGACAAGGCCGGAAACCTTTGATTGGCTCAGAGGGGCCAACTTTGATGCTATTGTTCATTTGGCCGCCCTCTTGATGATCGATGGCAACAAATATAAACCCGTGGACTATTTCAAGGTCAATACCATTGGCACTTTTAATGTGTTGGAGTTCTGTCGCAAAGAAGGGATACCCACCTTGATTTATGCAATGACGCACTCGGATGTAAATGCAAGAGGACCCATAATATCTCCTCATTGTGAACATTCATTTGTAACAGGATCTTGGGAAAACAACTCTGTCCCTTTTATATCTTCGAAGATTGCTGCTGCCGATATGATTGAATCTTATAGCTTGAGTGGGGTCATTAGGGGGGTTATCCTCCGCTTGGCAAACATCCGGGGATATGGAAGTCGTGATGAGAAATACAATTGTGTGTTTCATCAGTTCATTCAAAAAGCATTGAGAGGCGAGTCGATTGAGATCTGGGGCGACCCTCCTAAAACAGTCAGGGATCTGATATATGTGAAGGATGTTTGTTCTGCGATTATGGCAGCAATATCGGAAGAATCAGAAGAAGGATATTTTAACATCGGCTCCGGAGTTGGTTTGACCATTGAGGATGAGGCCAAGGCGATCCTAAAAGTGTTTGGCAAAGAAGGTAGCGGCCTGATTTATCGTTCAGACATTCCGGAGGTCAGAAAGACCAGTTGTGTTTTTGATACCGGAGAGGCTTGTTTGAGTTTGGGCTGGGCTCCGGAATATGATTATGTTCAAGCAATGATGGATTACAAGAAAGAAGCCGGACTATAAAACTTCTGGGATTGATGGAGGATCTTAAATATGAATTTTATACCAGATACAAAAGGGCTTTTTTATGAGAAGCAGAGAAATAAATGGGCAATGATTGAAGCTCTCCTTGGAGGAGAGGAGGCAATCAAAGAGGCTGGTAAATTGTATTTGCCGCAATTGTCCGGGCAAACTGAAACACAGTATAAGACATATAGAGACAGGGGAAGCTTTTTTAATGCATTCGCAAGGACGATAACAGGATTGACAGGTGCCATAATCCGCAAGGAGCCTTCTATCAAGACAAGCCCAGAAATTGATAAATCGCTTTCATCGATCACGCTTGCAGGAGAATCAATTCAGGAAGTGATTAGGATGATCACCCAGGAGGTTCTCTCGTATGGATATTACGGCATTTTGGTCGATATGCCTTTTGTGGCTGAAGATAAAATATCACCTACCAATACAAATCCGTATTTTGCTTTGTATCCCTGCGCATCGATTTTGAATTGGGAGACAGTACAGGTTGGTGATGAGTCAAAATTGATTATGCTGACCTTGGCCGAGACTGTTTATAAGAAGGACCCTGAAAATGTTCTTTCCCTTATCGCAGTAGATCAGGTCAGGCTTCTTAACATAGACAAGCAAGGTGTTTTGGTTGTAAGTATATTCCAAAAAATTGAGAAGCCAAACAAGCAAGGTGATGCTGAATGGGTTCAGTATGGAGACGATATTTATCCAAAAGTGAGAGGGAAAAACATGGATCATATTCCCTTTGTCTTTTTTGGGGCAGTATCAAACAATCCCATTCCGACTGCACCTCCTTTGGTGGATCTCGCCAATTTGAATATAAAGCATTGGCAAGTCAATGTTGATTATTATCACGGCCTTCATTTTTGTGCAATGCCGACTCCTTGGGCATCAGGATTTGGCAAGGAAACAGATTTGTATGTCGGATGCGAGAAGGCTTGGGTTTCTGATGATCCTCAAGCGCAGTGTGGGTTCCTTGAATTTACAGGAACCGGTCTTGGCGCGATAGAAAAAGCATTGGATAAACTTGAGTGCCAAATGGCCATTATGGGAGCAAGGATGCTCGAAGAGCAGAAGAAGGCAGCCGAAGCGGCAGAAACTGTGGTGATGAGATATTCGGGTGATACCGCGACATTGTCAAGCATCGTTACCTCTGTTGAGCAAGGGGTCATCAAAGCAATTGATCTGATCGGTGATTGGAAGGGGATTGAAGCAAAGACAGAGGTCAGGATGAATAGAGATTTTGTATCCATCAAGCTCTCTGCTCAGGACATCACGGCTCTGCTTCAGGCAAGACAGGCTGGCGAGATCAGCCAGGGCACTTTCCTGTACAACTTGCAGGTCGGTGAGATCCTGCCGCCTGATAGGACAATTGAAGACGAAAAGGCTTTGATTGAAAACGAATACAATGCCTTTTCCAGCAAGCGTATGTATGATGAGGATGGCAACGAGATTGATGAAAATGGGAACATCATAACTCCTGCAGAATAGAGGATCTTAGGAAACGCCAATGCCCAAAAAGATACCAAACAAGATCCTTGATGCTACATTGAAAGATACCATCCTCACTGATCGGTATGGCGTTGGTCTCAACAGCAAAATTCAATCTCTTCTCAAATCGACCGAGGATGAGATTGTTGCTGCCATTGCGAAGATAGACCCTACTTCGCCGACAATGACCAAATGGAAGCAGCAGCGTTTAGAAAAATTACAATCACAGATTTCAGATATCGTCAAGACAGGGTACAAAGATATTTCTTCCTTAACAAGTGGCGAGCTTACTGCCTTGGCCAAAACTCAAGCCAAAAATGTAGTCAGTAAATTCAACAATGCGGTGGGAGCGGATCTCTTTCAGGTTACGCTCACCCCAGACAATGTTAAAAGCATTGCCCAAAACACCCTAATCGATGGTGCCACGATAAAGGATTGGTGGAACAAGCAAAGCTCTGATACCCAGAACCGATTAAGAAAGGCGATGGCGGCAGGTACTCAGGCTTTACAAATTGGGATGATGCAGGGCGAATCTGTAGGAGATTTAATAGGAAGAATACGGGGCACTGCTTTGACCCCAGGTGTAATGAGTATCTCCAAGCGAGAGGCGACAGCCCTTGTCAGAACCAGCGTCATGCAGGTTGCCAATGTAACGAGGCAGGAGACGTACAAGGCCAATGCCGATGTGTTGGATGGATTTGAATTCATCGCCACTCTTGACTCAGCTACCTGTCCTCGCTGTCGGGTCTATGATGGGAAAAAGTACGATATGGATATGCAGCCGATTGGGCATGAGCTTCCTTTCCCGGGGACTCCCGTTCATTTTAATTGCTTAATTGATTATCAAGTACCTGTTTATACTTTAAAAGGATGGAAGCCAATCGGTGAAATTGAAAAAGGAGATTTGGTTTTAACTCATAAAGGCAGATTTAGAAAAGTAACAAAATTGATTTTTGCTCACAGCCAACAACCAGAGGTCGTTAAATTTTCTTTGGAAGGATTGGGTTGGAGGAATAATTTAACGATAACAGAAGATCATCCTGTTATGATTAATGGGAAATGGTGTCCAGCTAAAGATATAAAAAGTGGAGATAAAATTTTGTTTTTATCTCATAAGTGCGGAAGGAAAGAATGTCAGAAACAAATTCCTTATTTTAGGAAATATTGTAGTTTCTCTTGCCGTTCTAAAGAAATGGTTCCAGGAACTTGGACTGATGAGAGAAGAAAAAGTGTTTCAATTAAAAATAGTGAATCCAATCTTAGGCAGTATGAATCGGGATTAAGAGATGCAAAAAAAGGAACTGCTGCCGCGAATATTAAAACAAGACAAATGGTAGCTGATGGAATTCATCCTTTTCAGAGAAACGATGTTAAAGAAAATTCTAAAAAACGAAGACATAGTGAAAAATGGAAAACCAGCATCCATCAATATATGACGACAAGAAATCCAAGTTATAACCCGGAATTTGTGGAAAAACAAAGAAAATCAAGAGAAGCAACAATGCTTGCCCATCCTGAACTTCACCCAAATGTTATAATGGCTCAAAAAGGTTTTATGAGTTCTTTGGAAAAAAAGATGCAATTGGTTTTGGATAATCTTGGGATTGATTATATTAGACAATGCCCTATTGGCCGATATTTTGCAGATTTTGCAATTCCAGATTTGATGATTGTTATTGAGGTTGATGGTATTTTTTGGCATAAGGATACTAAAGACAAAGATTTAAGGAGACAAAAAATTCTTGAAAAAATGGGATGGCAAGTAGTAAGATACGATGATAATCAATTATCAAATATGTTATCTGTTCAAGAAGAGCTTAATCGACTATTTGCAAATCATGAAGGGAAATATGAATTTACCGAATTTGAAGTTTCAGTTATAAAAAAGTGGAAGGTTAGAAGGCCTAAAAGACTTTATAATTTCAGTGTAGAGGAAGATGAAAGTTATATTGTTCAAGGGTTTGTTGTTCATAATTGCAGGTGTACCACCGCGCCAATCACAAAATCATGGGCTGAATTGGCAGGGACAGATTCTCCCTTATCAAAGAAACAATTGGGGATTCTTGACAGCATCCCGGTCGGCCAACGATCATCGATGAATGGACAGGTAAGCGGCAATGTAACATATAATGAATGGCTCAAATCTCAACCTGTCGATATCCAGCAAGAGATCCTTGGTCCTGGGAAATTCAGGCTGTGGTCTGAGAATAAACTTGATATGGTGGATCTTGTCAACAACAATGGTAGCCCATTGACGATTAAAGAATTGCAGGCCAAATTAGGGACTGGTGTTACAACAAGCAGAGCAGAGTTGGTCAAAGAAGCAGAGAAGATAAAAGCAACCAATGAATCGCTTGTCGCTGTTGATAAAGAGCGAGTGGCCGATTTCATTGGTGATTGTTTTGTGATGGAATGATGGCAGATAATCCACGACAGGAATATGTCCGCAAGAATGTAGCCAGACTCGAGAAAGTCCAGTTGGGATATAAGGCCGAGGAGCTTACAGCCAAGTTGGAGGGAGGCATAACAACAGCCCATACCTTTACGATGGATGTTATAATCGCTGCTGAGAAACGAGCTATTGAGGTAAAGGCACAGCATGTCCTTGCAAAGAAATATGCCTGTCGGATGGAAAGGGATGCTCTTGCCGATAAAATTGCCTTTGGTAAGAAGATGGGCTATAAACTTGAAACAAGACTTATAATAATAGATGATAGTACGCCAGACCATATCATGGCAGTCTATAAAAAAGCTGGGGTTGGAAATTTTGATGTGCAGGCAATGGAATTTGTTGGCTCTTACGACAGGTATGGGAAGGAGCTTGGTATTAAGTTTGATAAATGGGGAAAGAGAGTTGGGGATATTTCTGCTGTGACAGAAAAGCAAGAAGTCATTACGATGAGCTTAAATAAATTTAAGTCCATCATCAAGAAAGAAGGGGATTATTTAACGATGTATCCCTCCAGCATGAGCCGAAATTGGGATGGTACAAGCTGGCAAGCACAATGGGGACACGGAGAGAGTTTTTATGTTAAAACCTATGCTGCAAAACAAGACCATGGCCTTGCATTTAGCAGAAAAAAGGCGACAGAGGAAGCATATAGGCAATACGCAAAACAGAGAAATATAGCCTTGAACATGGATTAGAAAAGGTGATTAAATGAGCATCTCATTATTTTACAGCAAAGACCGAGGATTTTACCTTGGCAGTGCAGCAGTGATCAATGAATTCATGAATGAGATTTGCAAGTATGGTCATTATCCCTCCTTAGTCAAAAGGAATTGCAACTGGGGTGTAATTCATTTTGAAGACCAGCCTGTCGATCTTGATAACACAAATCTGACAAAGACTCTGGAAGAGATAGAGGATTTATTAACAAAGCCTTTGTCAAGCCAATCGATGGCGATAGCTTTGACAATACATCGAGCCTGTGAATATGCCAAAGAGCATAAGTTGGATCTCGAATTTGCATGATATCAGCATTCTGTTGGCTGTAAAAATAAACGGTTGTGATGAAGAAATATCTTTTATTTTGTAAAAATAACAATTATAATCACCTTAACAAAAAACCGGGAGGAGGAAAATATATGGCATTGAAGTTGGTTATCGACAAGTTGGAGGACGTTGCGGAGGGTCTTCGCGATCAGTATAAGCTGGCCGGAGATGGCAAATTTCACCTTCAAACAGACGAGGACATGGAATCCAAGAAAAAGATCGAGGAGTTCCGAACCACCAATATCACTTTGATGAAGAAGCAGAAGGAGTTGGAGGATCAGCTGAAGGATCTTGGCGATCCAAAAGAGATCGTGGCCATGAGGCAAAAGATCCAGCAGATCGAAGACAAAAAATTGATCGAAGCCGGGAAGCTTGATGAACTCGTTGAGCAGAAGGTTGAGCGGATGCGGAACGATTTCCAAGCCCAGCTCGAAGCCTTAAAAAAGGCAAACGAGACCAAGGAGGCCGAGCTTCAGAAAACCACCGCCAGATTGTCTGAAGTCCTGATTGATTCGGAGATCACCAAGGCCGTGACTGCTGTGGGCACTGTTCGGAAAGACGCCATGCAGGATATTATCTCCAGAGGGAAGAGGGTATGGCGGCTCGAAGATGGCAAGCCCATTCCAAAAGATGGGGACAAGCTCCTGTTTGGCAAGGACGGGAAAAATCCTCTGACATTTGAGGAATGGGCAATGATCCTTTCTCAGACAGCCCCGTTTCTATTTGAAACGACAACCGGTGGCGGCGGGACAGGTGGTCAGCATCAGGATCTTTCTAAAGGCAAGGAGGATCTGTCAAAGATCAGTCCTGAGGAAAGATTGAAAAGAATCCATGAGAGGCAAGACCAGAAGAAGGCATAAGAAGCAGACATAACTTCCTATCACATATCTTTGCGGCGCGAAGCGATCTGATGGGAAGAATCCATGAGAGGTAGGTATGATAAAAGGCTCGGTGAGCCGAAAGAGTAAATAAAATTAGTTTCAAAGCGGAGCAGCGAAACGAGATCCCGGTGGGATTTAACCTTAATTGGTTTTATTCTGCCGGGATTTTTGTTTGCGGAGAATGAACCAGAAAATTCAAGAATAGGAGGTTGGAAAAAATGGCACTGACACTTATCGAAGCTGCAAAAGAAGCATTGGGAAGGGATGAAGATCTTCAGGCGACAGTCATGCAGCTGTTTGCAAAAAACAGCGATGTTCTGTTGAACATGCCTTTTGAAAACATCCAGGGGAATGCACTCAAGTTCAACAGGGAGAAAATGCTTCCTGGGGTTGCATTCAGGGGCGTAAACGAGGCCTACACGGAAAGCACCGGAGAGCTCGAGCCGGTCGTTGAATCTCTGGCCATTGCCGGAGGCGATCTGGATGTCGATGTCTTCTTGGTGAAGACCGGTGGGGCCAACCAGCGAGGGACTCAGGAAGGGCTCAAGATCAAGGCTTTGTCCCTGAGTTTGACAAAAGCGATGATCAAGGGAGATGTGACCTCTGATCCGAAGTCCTTCGATGGATTGCAGGTCCGTTGTACCGGAGATCAGCTCATCGAGTCATCGGCAACCACGATCTATGCAGCTTTGTCTCTGGCCAAGCTGGACGAGACAATTGACGCGGTGGAGGATGCGACCCATCTGCTGATGAACAAGACAATGCGTCGGTTGCTTTCGGCAGCGGCCAGAAGCGCATCTGTCGGTGGGTACATCACCTACGATCTGGATGCATTCGGTCGCAGGGTGACGCGATACAATGATCTTCCGATTATGATCGCGGACAAGGATGAGGACAACTCGGACATCATGGCCTTTGACGAGCTTGGTCCTTCGACCTCAACCAAGGCGACATCAACTTCCATTTACTGCATCAGCTTTGCACCGAATGGGGTGATGGGGCTTCAGTCCTCGCCGATGGATGTCAGGGATCTCGGAGAGCAGCAGGATAAGCCTGTCTACAGGACGAGGGTTGAGTGGTATCTCACTCTCGGAATGTTGCGGCCACGTGCTGCTGCTCGGCTGCGTGGGATCAAGAATACCACGGTGGCGGTGTAATCATCATCTTTTGGTGGTGATCTTGATTTTGTTTTATAAAAAATAACAGAAGGAGGTATCAGACATGTTGGATAATAGGAAAGTGATCATCGATGATGAATTGCTCATCGCGGATACCGGCTCGGCGGCAATCGATGCCACGGCGGCGGCAACAGTTGATGCTGTGGCCAAGGTCATCGACACCGGTGGCGGTCTTACAAAAGGGATGTTTGTTGTTGATGTTGCCTCTATCGCAGGTAGCGGTCAGGCAACCAACTGCCAGCTGATCCAGGTGGAGCTGGAAGGATCAACGACAAGCACATTTACGGCATGGGTTCGGCTGGCGGGATTCCGGCTCGGGCCAGTGGCTGTCGGCCATGGAAGACAGTCCGCGGATGCTTCGGCGGCATCGTCCACCACCGGTCGTTATATGACGCCGTTCCATAACGACTTCCACGGTACGGTGTATCGTTGGCTGAGGGTTTATGTAACCTTCAATGGATCGGCAAACGCTGCCGTTCAGACTCCGACAATCAAGTTCAAGGCTTGGCTGTCGAAGTTGTCATAAGGAAAGGAGCAAGCATACAATGAAAACCGGGATTTTATTGTCAGCCTGCATGATAGTAAAAAATGAGGAGAAAAATCTTGAGCGATGCCTGAAGTCGATTAAGAAATTGGTCGATGAGATCGTGGTGGTGGATACCGGCTCAACAGATCAGACCGTGTCGATAGCAAAACATTTTGGAGCACGGGTCTACCATCACGAGTGGCAAAATGATTTTTCTCTTCATCGTAACCAGGCAATCTCTTATGCTCAAGGTCGGTGGGTAATGACGATCGATGCAGATGAGGAACTCGTTTTGGAAAACAATGTGGACAACAAACAGATCCGGGAATTTCTCAGATCAATGGATAATCGATATCCTGCTGTGTGTATTACTTTCCATGATATCCAGAAGGGGAGCGATATTCTCCAATTCAACTCTGCCCGGATTTTTCGGAGAGGCTTAGTTGAATACAAAGGGATGGTTCATAATCAGCCAACATTGAAGATCGAAGGGAACTCGGTCTTCTGTCCGGGAATCCATTTGAAGCATTACGGATACGATCTTACGCCAGAGCAGAAAGCGGCTAAATTTGAAAGGACGCATACCCTGCTCATGAAGCAGATCGAGACCGGCCAGATGGACGATATGCTCCCATACTTTTTCCTGTCCCAGCTTTATGCTGACAATCAGCAGATTCATGAGTCGGTGGCTTGGGCGGAGAAGTATTGGGAGAACAAAGACAAGATTGAAAAGAGCCATTTTTGTGACTCTGTTTATTTCACCACAACCAGACAATACATGAAAATTGGAGATCGTGATAAGGCATATGAATGGTTGACCAGAGGGATTGCGGCTCTTCCTGGCGATCTGGATATGGCTCTTATTGCTCTTGAGTTTGGAGTTTGGACAAAAAATACTGACCTTCAAATTCAGGCCTGCAAGGATTTCCTTCTTTCATATAGCCTGTTTCAGAAGAATCCGATGATGAAGGGTAACAGATTTGTCTATGCATTAAGACCAGAGGCATTGGCTTATGTCTACCTTCATCAGACGTTGTCGCAAATAAAGGACGGAACTCAGGCGCTGATGAATTTGATGAAGCTGATCCCGAGCCTGCACCCTTCTTATGGCCAAGGGATGATGAAGACCTTAGAAGAGGAGCTTTCAACCTCAGCATTTCCTGTTCATTTTGTAAAAGATTTGGCGGAGAGTCCGGTGGGAGATCTAAAGGACAAGAAAGAAAATTTTGTATCGTCAACAATTCATTGAGGGGAGGATTAAGAACATGGCGAAAAAGATAGCAGAGCCTTTGCTGGCGTATTTGGCGGACGGGACTCAGATCACATTCAAACATGCAGTTGATCGCAGAGACGCACTCAACAGGGGAATGTTACAATTCCCTCCCGGCCAGAAGCCTCCGGAAAAGGCCGTGGTCGTCGAAGGTGAGAAAGCGACAGGGATCGAACCTATCGGCAGTCCTGTGAAAAAAGAGGAAGAGAGTTTGGATGACATGACCGTTGCTGAACTCAAAACGGCCATTCTGAAACTCGATCCCGACGAGACCTTCAAGGACATGAAAAAAGCAGACCTGATAATTCTGCTGCAGAATTTGAGAAGTTAATTGGGTCACTGATGGTGGCCATTTTAGGGAGGACGATATATGGCAGGACCTACTTTAGTCATTGAAGACGGAACAGCATCAACCCCTTCCGCAAATTCCTACGTGACTGTAGATGAGGTCGTAACTTTCTGCGTCCAATATGGATTGAGCTCTTGGGCCTCCCTTGCCACTACAGACATGATAACCTCAATCCTGAGAGGGATGGCCTTTGTTGAATCTGAGTTTAATTTCAAGGGAGTGAAAATGTCTTATGATGATCCTCTTGAATGGCCAAGATTCGGCATCTATGATGAGGCTGGGGTTGATCCTTCTCAGGATCTTCTGTATTATGAAGAGATCCCCAAAGGGCTGAAGAATGCTGTTTGCAGGGCTGCTTATGAAGAGTCGGTTGTTCCAGGAGTCCTTCAAGCCAATGTCACTTCAAATATAAGGAGAGAAAGGATTGATGTCATTGAGACTGAGTTTTTTGGGACCCAACCATCCAAAGTGATTTACAGAACCATTCAAGGATTTCTCAAAGGACTCATCGCAAACACCAATACGGCAAATGTGAAGAGGACGTAAATGGATTGGAATAGCAAAATAGCCTCTGCAAAAAGGATGATCGCTGACAAAGGGATCGCGATGACCATTTGTAAGATCGTCCCTGGCACTTATAATGCCACGTCCGATTCAATTTCTGCCACTCTTACTTCATACAGCACGATTGGGGTAATTACAAATCCTGTCGTCCGTAATACAGATGGCGAATACAGCAGATCGGACAGTGTCAGGCTTATTCTTCCTGCCTCTGGATTGCCGACGCTTGACAGGATAGCATACAAAGTTGTATGTGGGGAAGATACTTGGTTTCCCAAAAGCACCAGAGCAGTGAAACCGGGAGGAGTCGTAATAATTTATTTAGCTGATTTGAAATAAGGAGGCTCTGTGTTTGGATTTATAGCTCGATGCTGGAAAGGGATCGCTACGATAATGGGTATGATTGCCATCGCTGGTGGGATTATGACCATTCCTACATTTGTGGCTACTCCCGCAGATTTAAAGCAGCTGAAGGAAGAGCTTACCACAGAGTTCAAGAAGTCTATGGAACTGGATCGAAACATTGTCCGGCTTAATCAGATCAATGACTCTCTTATTAGGGCAAGGATTCAGCAAAGACAGTATCCGAAGGACAAGGATATCGCAGAGGACGTTGAGAGTTTAAAAGCCGATAAAGCTGAGATCCAGAAACAGATTGATGATAGAAACAAACAAAAGTAGGAGGTGCTGAAATGGCAGACGATAGATCAAGCAGAAAATTTCTTGTTCACGAGAATGACAGGCTCAGGGATGCTCTGAAAACGAGGGATGAAGAAAAGGCAGCATTGGTCGAAGAGATCAGCGCCTTGAAGACGGAAATAAAGCAGCTGAAGAGGTCAGATTTTGGGAAGAAGTCCAAAGGAGAGTAATCGGAAATGGGACAATATTCTCGAGACTTAGAAGAGCAGTTGTGGTTAAGCTCTTCCATGGAACTCGGTGAAGAGCTTACCGAGTCAGCAAGTCAATTTTCTGCGGCACTGCGAAAGATGGCGGTTGTAATTGATGCCAACATATCCGCAGTCATCAGAAAAGGAGTGCTGGATGTCTTTAGGTCGATCATTAAAAGATCGCCAGTTCTCACCGGAGCATATCGTGCCAGCCACGGCATTGCAAATATGGAGCCGGCAGGAGATGAGGATATTGTCAAAGGCAGTAAAGGCGCAGTTATTTCAGCAGAGGTCGCTCTTAAAAAAGGCGCAAGGTGGACATGGAAGGTCGGTGATGGTGATATTTATCTGTTTAACAATCTGCCTTATGCCGAGAAGTTGGAAAATGGATGGAGCAAGCAAGCTCCCGCAGGGTGTTATAGAGTCTCCCTTGCAGAGCTTACACAATATTTAAACCAGAAATTGACAAAGATTCAAGGACTGGAACCGATGGGTGGCGAGTAATGTTAGTAGAAGAAATAAGATCGGCAATCATGGCAAGTTTGGTAGCATCATGGGCGACCTGCACTGTTATTGATTTGCCAAACTTTCCTTTTAGCGCTCCCGTTGCATCTGCATGGATAAGGCCGAGAATAAAGCTGGGTAAAAGTTTTGTTGGTGAGATTGGGGACGATGGGATCGGTCTGAGGACTGGAGTAATAATGATCTCTGTATTTGTTCCACCGGGAGGAGGTTTGAAAACTGCAAATGGATATGCAGACCGACTGGAGAAATTGTTTAAGAGAGCGGACATTGGAGGAGCAAGGTTTGACGAGCCAAGCACAGAAGATTTAGGGATCGATGAAGAGAATGGATTTTATCATTTGATGGTTTCTTGTGATCTGAATGCTTGGACAGGATAAAGATTTTAAACACAAATTTTCCGTACAGGAAAGAGCAGGAGGTGGGAAATGTCAACGAAAGAAGATATTGGGTTATCAAGAAAACAGCGCGTCTTCGCCAGAATCGAAAGTGTGGTGGGAACAATGGTGTTCCCGGTTGGGACGACCGACTTCATCAGGCCGGTCGGAAATGCAGGCATCAACCAAACTCCTGCATTTGCTGACTCTGAGGAACTTTCCAATACGTTGGATGTTCTCGATCAGTTTCAGAACGCAACGCCGGCAGGGAAATGGAATTTGGCAATGTATCTGAGGCCAACAGGAGTCCTTGGAGCAGCGGAGCTTATTCAGGGATCAGTCCTTTTGAAGGTTCTGCAAGGACTCGCAAATGAAGCAACGACGGCAGTGGTCAAGGATGCTGTGGCAAGTGCGACAATATCTACGATCACAATCCAGACGATTGCCGGTGGGGTCATGCCCGTGAATGGGGCGATCAATATCGCAGAGGCTGGCGCCGGAGGCAAGGTGGAGAAAATCCACTACACTGGAATCACAAGGGTGTCGAGAACGGCCACTGCGGCCACTCTGACCGGATGTGTGAGAGGATATTATTCTTCAACAGCAGCCACTCATAGTGCAGCCAATGTGATTACGTTGGTTTCTCCGTTTTATCGGCAGGCAACCGATTCTCCGACCTTCTCCCTATGGATTGAGACAGACCATTTCGTTCAGGGGCTGTCGGGCTGCAGTATCGAGAATGCAACCTTTGACATATCCAATGATGGAGCAGTGAAGGTCACGATGGATGGGCAAGGGATGCAAATGGTTTATGCCGGTACGGCCACTCTTACCCATGCATGTGCCGCCACCACGCAGATTATCCAGGTGTCTGACGCCAGCCGATTCTCCGCAGGGGCATATATCTATAATTCATCGGCAGGAACGCCGGTTCGCTTGATCAGCACTGTGGATCAGACCCTCAATCAGATCACCTTGTCGACAACCGTTCAGGCTGCAACCTGGGCTTCCGGGTCTATCGTCAGAGGGTACTTGCCTCCCGGAACAGAGATCGGAGATCCTATTGAGTCGAAGGATACGGTGGCAAAGATCGACTCTGTGCTTGCGAAGATCAAGACCGGATCTATCGCATTCAAGACGCCGAAGAAATACATCGAGGATGAGGTCGGAACCGAGTATCCTGAAGACTTCCTTGAGGACAAGAGAAGCATCTCTTCGTCCTTGGGTCTGTACTTCAGAAAATCTGCCGCTGAGTATTTTACGAAAGGTTTTGATGGTGACGAATCAGCTGTCCTCATAACCTTCGGGGATACGGCAGGATCAATCGTGGATATTTATTTGCCCAAGTGCAAGCTGACAGTTCCTACGGTCAACTTCGCTTCTCCTGCTGTGGAATTGACGATTCCGATTTCAGCACTTGGGACTGTCGGGGAAGATAGTGCGGAGATTGTTGTGAGGTAAAGGCGGACCATTGGCAACAGTGGGGAGGGAGATCCCGGCTCCCTCCACCGCCGTTATTTAAAATGACCGGGAAGAATTTTCCGGGAGGATTGAAAGATGAAGCTGAGAACGAAACGTATCGAGGAATGGATCATCATTGAGGGAGCCGATCCGGGCGAAAAGGCAGAATTTTTGGTGCATCCTTTGTCACCAAAAGAAGTAAATGCCATGCTCGAAAAGGTTAAGATTGTGGAGTGGGACAAAGGGCAAAGGTTTGTTGATCACAACTTTTACAAATTCAAGCTCCTCAAAATCTTTGCAACCATCATCAAATGGAAAGGGGTTGAGGACGAAGACGGGAATGAGCTCGGATGTATCGACGCAAACAAAGAGATCATTTATCTTGGCAATTCCGAGTTGATTGACCAGGTGCTTGAAAAGGCGGATGCTCTCTATAAAGCAGTTCAGGAGAGTGTGGAGAAAGAAGCAAAAAACTCATTGCCTGCGCCGGATGGTACAGCAACCCTAATGTAGCAGACTGCGCAGATTGTAAGAAAGTTTTTGATGGAAATCCGCCATGCGGTACGGAAGAATGTACAAAGCAGGATCTTCTTCCCGAGAACTCATTAGCATGGCGGATATGGGAGATTGCGAACACTCGGGATAGGCCAATTACGATGAGTGGTCTTGGGCCTATCCCGAGCACAGCAATCATAGCTTTATGTGAAGTGTACGGAGCGACTCTTGAAGATTTTGAAAAGGTGCTGTTGATTGAGAGTCTTCGTTATAAAGAATTGACCGCAAAGAAAAAGAAAGAACCAAAAGATCCAGAAAAGATCCCAGGTCTCGCAAAGAGAAGGAAGAAAAAATAATGGCAGGGATCAAAATCAAAATTTCAACCGAGGAGGCCCAAACTGCTACAAGGAAATTGTATGCAGATTTGGAGAAGCTTGGCGCGACCACCAAGTTAACCACAATGGAGGTTGATAAACTCCGTCAGCGCATGCTTGACAAAATGGGTGCGGATAAAGCTGTTGATGCAGTAGATCGACTCGCCAAATCAGTAGGTATGACAAGGTCAGAGGTTGCCAAATTTAATCAGACCCTTGCCCCTGCCAATTTCTCCGACAGGATCACAGCTGGATACAAATCAATCAAGTCGCATTGGATGGCGATATCTGTCGCTGCAGCCGCTGCCGGAATAGCCATAAGTAAGGCTCTTGATTATTCTGTGCAAGGTGCAAAGGCCAAACAGGCAGAGGAGTCTTTCAGGCAGGTTGCGACTGCTGCTAATGAGAGCGCCGATAAAATTATCAGTGCTATGAAAAGAGCTTCTGCGGGAACCATCGATGACAGTGATTTGATGCAGAAGGCAGTTAAGGGCATGGTGCTTGGGTTTTCCGGTGATCAAATCATAAAGCTGACTGAGATTGCTCGTGTGTCTGCTCGTGTTGCAGGAGAGGATGTCAGAGATGCTTATGAAAATATAACCGATGCAATCAGCACCAATATGCCCCGTGCATTGAAAAGATATGGTTTGATTACAAAGGAAGAAATGTCTTTGGTCACTAAAGCGGCAGCCGCAGGGATTGAAGATGTAAATCTTTATTCTTTGGTAACTGCCAGAGCTGCTCTTCAATCTGCAAAAATGGGGCCAGCTGTTGCGAATGCCGCTGAAAAACTGCAAGTATTTCATGCCCAAATTTCTGAAACAAAAGAGACTATGGGGATCTGGATCAATACCGGATTGCAGAAAGCCTATGGCGTTTTACAAGGCTTTGCCGCTGCTGGCCTGAGTGCTGCTGGCGGGATTGCAATGATTATTACCAAGATTCATGAACTCAATCTCTTTATTGAAGAGCATACAGGAAAAAACGAGAAGGCAATTGCCGCTGCTAAAAAATTGGCTGCCGAGAGCAGAGGGACAGCCGATATGTTGCTTGGCGCAGCGGGAGATCTGTTGGGTAAGGCGGCTAAGAATATTGAAAATTTAGAAAAGGCTGCCGGAAAATCAGACGCGGCTGCAATCAAGAGAGCTCAAGCTGATTTGGATAGATGGACAAAAGAGGCTAATGCAAAACTCGCATCAGAAAAAGCCAAACAGAAAGCGACTGCTGAAACAGAAGCCGCAGAGAAGAAATTGGCCGAGGCCATCAAATCTTCGGCACTTGAAGCTGAACAAGTAGGAGGCTTATCTGCTGCCGAAAAAGAAATGGCCAAGATGGAGGCAGAGGTTAAAGAGTTCAGGGCCAACAAACTAAAAGAAAAAGACATTGCTCAATATATTGAAAATGAAATTGTCTTGATCGGCAAACTTGGGGCAGAAGAAAGGGAGAAGAATGAGACTGCTCAGTTGGAAAAAGAGAAAGCCGGTTTGAAAGAATATGAAAAGATGGTTTTGGAAGAGACCGATTTTGCCGTGACAGAAAATGAAAGGGCAATAAACGAGATCATTGCCAAAGCCACCATGAAGGATCTGGTTCTTAAGGATCTTCTCAAAAAGAAATTCATAACAGAAGAGCAGTACGCGAAATTGTCTATTAAAATTGAAGAAAATAAAAATAAAGCAACACTTGAAAAAACAACCGAGAATGCGAAAAGAATAGCTGATCTCAACGCAGACCTGCTCAGTAAGGACAAGAACAATGGAGATAAACTTTATGAATTAAGACTCAAACAGATTGATGCTCAAGCTGCGGCATACAAAAAAGACGGAGCATCTTTTGAGGCCATTGAAGCATACAAGAAAGATGCTTTATCTAAGGCCAATCTTGAAATGGGAGAAAATACAAATAAGTTTTTTGTGGGTGTTCAGGCAGGATTGGAACAGCTAAAGTTAGAGCATGTCACATGGGGTAAGGTTGCCTCTGATTCTGTCACAACATTTGCCCATGATGCACAACAGGAAATGTCAGATGGATTCTTCAATGTTATGACCGGACGTTTTGGTGAATTTGAATTAGAATGGCGTGATCTTTGGGATGGTGTTGCAAGGGTCATGTCTAATAAGTTATCTCAGATGGTTGTTAAGTTTATCGCTGCGCAGGCGACAATGGCAAATGCTTCAGCTGCCGTCGATTGGGTAACTGCATTGTTCGCAGCAAAGGGCATCTGGGAATTGAAAGGGCCAGAAGAAGGAATCCCTGTCGTTGCGCATCCGGGTGAAATGATTGTCCCGGCTGAGGTCGCCGATCAAATCCGTAATGGAATGTACGGCAGTGGATATGGCACTCAATTTGAAGGATTATCAGAGGCTCTTGGAAATACAGCAATGGGTGGCGGATCAATGGGGAGAGTCGGACAGTCCTTCTTGTCTGGCACCGCTCAGCAATACGGCAAGACTGCTGCGATAGGTCTGGGGATGAATGTCTCAGGCAAGATATCAACTTCTCAGTTGATGTCTGGATTGCTCAGCCCTCAAGCCCTGCTGAGTTCGATTATTGGCGGAGGAATCCCGGCTGCCGCATCTTCATATCTGGGTCTCGACAGCAAATCTAAAATAGGTTATGGCATCGGATCGATTGCCGCCAGTCAAGCTCTTGGAGGAATGGCAGGAACAGTTCTGGGCCCCATCGGTGGCCTTGTAGCAATGTACCTTGTTGAGAAGGCAATGGATGCGATGGACATGAGAACCCAAGAGGCGGTTAAAGATGTTTATGAAGACAGGTACGGACAATATTTTGGTGGCGGCATCCAGTATGGTGCTGACATGGCCAAAGGATATTTGACTGATGCTCAATGGGGAGACATGCAATCGGCAATGGAAGCTGCCCTTAATGCATCAAGCATGATAGGCGACCTCTCCGGTGTCAGAAGTAAAGGAGAGGGAGGTTTTGGGCAGACAGGTTGGGGATACGGAGATTATGGTGGCGGGATGGGTTGGAATGAAGCCACGGGTGAATGGGGTGGCGGTGGAGGTTACAGTAGTGGATACGATTTCGGTGGCAGTTATGGTAGTCAGGGTGGAGCCACTTTCGGAGGATATGGATTTGATGTTGATCAGGGATTAGGACTGGAAGGGTTTGCCTCTGGTGGCGAATATGAAGGCAGCACTCCATTCTGGGCAGGTGAGAAAGGTGCTGAGATAATTTTCCCCCGTGAAAAGAGAGTATTGAGTCATGCCCAATCTGTTGCGTACGCAAAGAGAGCCGGCAGAAGCTTTCCCGGATATGCATCTGGGACTCCTGTCCTTACAGATTATGCCGATGAAGCCTCTTATAATATTGCCGTTCAGCAAAGAAATCTTGACATCGAATTGATGGAGGCTTCCGGGGACGCCCTTGGTGCCTTGGCTGCTCGTAGGCAAGACGAATTGGCCGCAATGGATGAATCCTTGAGGGCAACTGCGCAGGCAATCTACGATCAGGTCGATGCAAATACAGCCAAGGAAAAAGCAGCAGCTCTTGAGACGCAAAAAACAAATCTTGAAATAGAATTGATGGAGCTTCAGGGTGACGCTGCCGGAGCCTTGGCCTTGCGCCGTACAAAAGAACTTGAGGCAATGGATGGGTCCCTGAAAGGACTTGCCCAATCCATCTTTGAGCAGACAGATTTGAATAAAGTAAATGAAAAGGCGGCTTCGATAGAGGCTCAACGGCGTTCTCTTGAAATCGAATTGATGGATGCCTCTGGAGATTCTGCCGGTGTTTTGGCTGCTCGTCGTGCTGATGAATTAAAGGAACTTGAAGAGCTCAACCCTGAGTTGGCCATTCTCAAACAGAGAACCTACGATGCGGCTGATGCCATAACAGCTCAGAATGAGGCTGAGGATCTTAATAATCGTCTGCTGACTGCCCAAGGAGAGACCTTAAAGATTTTGGCAAACGAAAGGGAAAAGGAATCGGCTGCAGCAACAGAGGCAGGTAAAGCAATCCTCAAGCAAATATATGCCCAGGAAGATCTAAATGCCGTAACCGCCAAATCTGCCGAATGGAGTTCAAGACTGGCGCAGATGACGATGACTGAGGATGAGTATAAAATTTATACCATTGATCAGACTTATCAAGACATGCTTGATGAAATATCGAAACTGGCTAATTTGTCTGAAGAGGATAATGCCAAATTGATTGGCATTGCGACCGATATCAGAGATACATCCAAGGAACAACTGGAAGCCGATAAACAGAAGGAGACCTATACAATTTGGTCAAGCATTCAAAGTCTGCAGAAGGAACTTGATGCTATGACGGTTGGGTCAACGACTACCACCTCTGCTGCCCAAAAAGCTCTTCTGGAGAAATATACAAATCTGCAAACTCAATCCCAATCGGTTTGGGGTCCTGAACTCAATCGCGTGCAAGCATTGTTCAGTTCTCTACCCCGAGAAGAATATGATGTTATGATCAATAATACTTGGGTTGCCTTTCAGAAAATGAACTCCCAAATATGGGCATTGTATGATGCAGAACTGGCAGCAGCCAAAGCAACCGATGAACTCAATCAGCGAATTGAAGAATATCAATATCAGATACCTCTGCTTGAGGCATTAGGATATGCAGAAGAGGCATTGGCGATAAAGCGACATCAGGAGCTCGATGCCTTGAGCAAGACAAATCAGGTATTGCAGCTTCAAACCTGGGCGGCAGAAGATCTCACTGAAGCCATCGGAGGATTTGAAACGAGGGCAGAGGAGATCTCCACCTTCATTGATAATCTGAGCCAAGGATCTCTTGCTCCGGTTCAATCGGCCCAATCCTGGGTAAATGAATATGCGAAGAAAAGGGCAAAGGCATTAGGAGCAGGAGCTTCCGACGAAGACATCACAGGTTATTTATCTTATGTTCAGGAATATCTTGAATTTCAAAGAGCCTACGGGTCTAATTATCAGGAACTGTATTCTTCTGTCATGTCGGATGTGGTTGGTCTCCAATCCAGCAACGATACGGCATTGGCCATTGCCGAGTCACAGCTCGGAGTGTTAAAAGAACAATCAGAAATCTTGATTGAATATGGTGGACAGCAGGTCTCTTTATTGGAGAGCCTTATCAATGCGGTTCTGACCGGATCGGCGTTGCCGGCTCATGCTGGAGGAGGATTAACGCATGGCCTTACGATCTCAGGAGAGATGGGAGCGGAGTGGAATATCCCCACTTACGAGCCACAGAGAACGAATTTCTTTAAGACGGTAGGGTTTGATTCGGAAACGATCGTGAAAGCGATTGCCAAGGCGGTTGCAAGCAATTCCCAGAATCAGACGGGAGATCTTATCATCCCGGTTGTGTTGGATGGAGATATGATCGGAAAGGTTGTTGCGAAACAATTCAGGGTCAATCCTGATCTTCAGAAATCTGCAAAGAGGGCGATGAAATAATGGCTGCTTCTGAAATGTACGATTTTTTGTCTGATGTTGTCCCTGATTATGATTATACACTAACAGTAAAAGCTCAGGGAGATGCGGTTGAGGATGGCCATATGAATCAGGTCGTCCACATGGCCGATGATTATTCGGAAGAGAGAGTCACATTAGGGACAACGAAACTCTTTTATGTCTCTTGGAATTGGGCTTTGCTATCAGAAGCCACGGCAGGCACGATTGTTGATCTGTATTATGATCCCACTAAGGCCAACGGGATTGCCCGTAGCTTCAAATGGTTGGCCTATGATGGGCATACATATGTCATCCGGTTTGATTGCAATTTGCAAAGGGTTGTTAGAAGGGCACAGCATGGTGTATCCAATGTAAAATTCAGAGTCCTTGGAAGGATTGCAGACGCTTAAAAATAAGGAGGTTCAAAATGGCTGCCATCGACACAATAGAAGTTCTCGATAATTTACAATTTGAGCATTTGAATACTGCGGACATCTTTACTGTTCATGCAGACGGCGTGGCAGGAGAGTCAGTAAAGACAAAGGCGATCTCTTTGCCGGTGGATGCATCTGGGGCAAGAGTTATAATCAACAATAATTATGGCGCAACAGGCTCGACTGTTTGTGCAAGGATAAGGCTGACCTCTCTAACCAATATCAGCAGCCCTTCCAAGACCCAAAATGTTCAGCCTTTGGAATGGACTGAGATTGCCCTTGCTGCTTGTCAGGAGAGTGCAGAGATTGATCTGTCGGCAGTCTACGATGCGACTCTTCATGTTGATGTTGCAATCACGGGAATTACCGCACATCTCGGTACGGAAATCTTTGTTCAGATCCGCAAAGAAGCAACTGTGGAAGAATGGACAGAATGGTGCAGGTTTGTTGTCTTGTCCAGCCTGACTGCATTCAAGACAGATGTTCTTTCAACCGCAGCCGCAGCGCAGAAGGTCATCCCGGTAAACAATCCCACAGCGGGCAATTTGAATCACCTGATGAAAAATATATTCATCAAGGATGCCACAATTGCCAGTTGTGAAATTTGTTATCAGACAGCATGTGGAGCCGACGCATAAATGATTTTTAATCCCAATCAAAAGCCACCGATTGGTTCGGTTGTAAATCTTGCTCATCCTTTTGCCCAAGGTCTTGTTGGATGCTGGTTATTCAACGAGGGTAGTGGCAACAAGGTTCACGACTATTCTGGGCAAGGGAATGATGGCACGATAAGTGGGGTTGCTGCTCAATCTGCAACTTCGGGATGGGTTCTTGGCCCCAATGGAGATGCTCTGGCGTTTGATGGGATGGATGATTATGTAGATTGTGGTCAAAAAGCAATTACTTCTCCTACAAAGGCAGTTACGATAATTGCCAACGGGACAGCGAGTGCTCTTCCACCAGACCTATCTTTTTTGGGTGGTAAAGGAAATACCGGCAACAGAGGATATTGGTTGGCGGTCACATCTGCAAAAAGAATAATTTTTGGAGCAAAGGTTCAGTTAGAAAGTTCAAATGCCATCTCGCTAAACACACCTTTTCAAGCAGCAGGTACTTATGATGGCGTATCACAAAAAGTGTATATTGATGGCATTTTTGGCGGATCGTCTGCACAGACAGGACTGATCGATTATACTGGAATTACAAATTTTCTGATCGGACAAATAACGGACTTTACAGGTCTAAGATGGCATAATGGTCTCATCTCTCATGTTTTCATTTACAACCGTGCCCTCTCTGCTGAGGAGATTGCATATCTTTACGCAAATCCATTCTGCATGTTTAACAGGACAACTGCACTTGAGTCCAAAGGCATCCCAGAAGCCCTGATAAATGCAGACATTAAGGCGGTGAAATGGGAGTTTGAGGTAACAGATAAGAATGGGACAGTTTACAAGACATCAGAGGATGATATTCTTATAACCGATTTCTCTGGCATAGAGCTTCAGCGCAATCTTGCAGAGAATACGATCATTGCTCCATCGGAGATTACATTCAATATATCCAACCCTTCCAATGCTTTGACCTTCTCTGATTTTAAGGGTGGCTCTGTTTTGGTTGAGCTGTTCTTATCAGATTTCAGTGTACGAAGATGGAGTTTCAGGATCAAGACAGCAAGTCCCGGTTACCAGAATCTTGCCATCACAGCAGAAGATTTTTTGCAATATTATCTCACGGGGTATTATCCGAATACTCAGTATCCGCAAAATCTGTTTCCTTCTGATCGCACTTATGAAAATGAAGCGTTGTGTGTTCCTGTCCCTTTTGGAACTGCTTATGTCCCATTAAGAGATGTTTATATTACAGATCAAGGATACATCCTGCTTGGCTCTGATGATTATACCTATACGATAACGAAGATCAGAAGCCCACGCAGTTTTGGTGCAAAATGTGAATGGGATCATGCGACATCAACATTTACACAATACACCAAGGCAGATGCGGCTGCTGTAAACTGGAAGGTCTTTCAGGCGATCATCGCAGATTCAGATATTGACGGTGTAGATGATTCTCCGGGCATGTGGATGACAACTGGCGGACCTGTATCTGATCCTCCGGTTCAATTCAGCCGATCTGATACTACCAATACAACCAACCCAGCTGATGTTTTGAAATTCATTTTGCTTGATATGGGAGTGCCGGCAGCAAGGATTAACAATGCATCATTTGATGCCGCTCATTTAACTTACGATAGCTGGGGTTTAGAGTTTAATGGTGCATTCTGGTATAAGCAGGAAAGAGAAAAAGTCATCGCCCAACTATTGACGATGTGTCATTCCTGTTTTCAAGTTGGGGAGCAAATTGAACTGCACGTTCTTTCAAAGACATCACAAAAGACGATCACCTCCGCAGAAGTGCTTGGGACTTCAGAAGGCGGAAAAGGATCATTTACCTATCAGGATATTGTCAACGAGGATTTGTCCGATAGTGGATATGTCACCTGGCAGGATTCCGATCAGGTGCAGGACAGTTTTGTAAAATTGATTGCCCCTGCCGGAGCGACTGCAAGCATTCTCAGTGATGAAACGGTTGAGTGTCCGTTTGTGCAAGACTCTCAAGATGCACAGAGGGTAGGCACATTGCATTTTCAGAGAACCCTTTTGAAGGAAGCTGAAATCAGATTAACCACAAAAGGGACTTGCCTTGCATTAAAGCCGGATGATGTGTTGACAATCAATCAAGCCAATTATGGGGGAACATATGCAGTCCTGATTGATTCAATGAAAATCAATAAAGATCTCTCCATTGATTTTACTTGTTCCAAATACACTTCAAATTTTGATGACTGGGCTGATGTAACTCCTGCGGTGATTACACTTGCCACAGACGATTCGGCTTCTTCTTGGCAACCTGCAGTCTCTGGTCCTGATTCTTCAACAGGCACCGGTCAGAAACCAAACCTGCTTTATGGAAGAGTTAGAATCGGTGCATCAAGCAATTATATTGTTCTTGATCCAGGATCTCCAATCAGAGTTTCCTTACATGTGGCAGATGTCGAAAAGATGCGATTTGGAAATGTGAATGGATTGTTGGATTATGTTGCCGAAACATATGGTATGGTATTGGGAGATGCCACTTCATACCTTTCATGGGATGCTGTAAATGGTCTTAGGGTCTCAGGAGCCATATCTGCTTCAACCATTGATATCGGTGGTGCCGATGCTACTTCTTTTCATGTGGATATCAATGGCAATATGTGGCTTGGCGCTGCCACTTTCGATATAGCAACAAATCCCTTTGCTGTTTCCAATGCTGGAGTGATAAGAGCCGTTTCCGGGACAATAGGCGGCTGGGTTCTCGGAGCAGATTCTCTGACTGATGCTGCCGGTGTTGTTGGTATGTCTTCGGCAGTCACAGCTGGAGACGATATAAGGTTTTGGGCAGGGAATGCCACCCCTTCTCTTGCGCCATTCTATGTGGCCGAATCAGGGGCGTTGGTTGCGACCTCTGCCACAATCGTCGGAATAATAACTGCACTCTCTGGCAATATTGGTGGATGGATTGTCGGGAACAATACCATTGCCGATGCAGCAGGAATGGTTGGTATGTCTTCGGCCGTGACTGTAGGAGATGACATAAGATTTTGGGCGGGCAATACCACTCCTGCAAATGCACCATTCTCTGTAACAGAAGCAGGGGTTCTTGTAGCAACTTCGGCCACCATCGTTGGGGACATAAAAGCAACAACAGGACATTTCGTATCGGTAACTTTGGGAGAAACCGGAGTTGTCTCTGGTACGCTTACCCTTCAATTGCTTGATGGCGGGGGAGACACATACATTGCTTATGGCAAGACGGATTTTTCTAATGCTGAATCTGGATTCATATTAGGCATTGACGATAGTGATAGTAACAAGGCAAAAATATACATTGGGGATTATCTGCGGTGGTTCAGTTGGAATGGAACAACTTTGGAATACACGAGTGGGCTCGTTGTTGAACCGACAATTCGTCTGTATGTTGGTGGCACAATAAAAACTTCCGACAAGGCTCTGGATGGCAGTGGAGACTCGGCTGGCATTCTGATAAACAAAGATGGTGTTTATGCCGGAGGAGCAAATCAATTTCCTGTCTCTGCAAATGTAAGAATCTTAGCCACAGGAGATGCTTATTTTAAAGGCACGATAACAGCCGATGCCGGTTATATTGGTGGAATTGATGGCTGGACGATTGCGGCAAAAACTTTGACAGGAGCTGCTGATAGCAAGATTATCAGTGGACTCCTTGAATCTGCTGATTGGGGAGCGGCATCAGGATCTCAAATAGATTTATTTACATCAACCATAAAGTTCGGAGGTTTGAATAATCCAAAATTTATGGTTGATTCAGATGGCACAATGACTGCTGTTGGAGGAATATTCAAATCCAGTGCCTCTGGTCAAAGGACACAAATTGATTCTGATGGCATAACCATATACGAGGTTGGCATCTTCGGAAAGTACCATGAATTTAATTGGGGAGATGGGACAAAATGGGGTTCTGGTGCTCGTGTTCAAATTGGCAATCCATCAAGACATGCTCCATTATATTTTCCGACTGCCAGTAGTTATGCAGACATTCACCTGGCAGAAAGGGATGAGACGCCCTCGGGCGAGGCAGAGGTAAACGACATCATTGCCATTGCAGGAACACTCTATATCTGCACCGAGGCTGGAACCCCGGGAACATGGACTGCTGTCGGTGGTGGCGGTGACTTTCTCGTTATGCAGGTATTTTCATAGGAGGTAGGGAATGGCTACGGCAGTCAAACGGATATTATCAGGGAGCACCGATGGCAAACCCATTAAGATTGTTCAAACGGCAACGGCTGGCACGCTTATCCATACTGCTATTGCTGGCACCACTCCCGGCACATACGACGAGATCTGGCTGTGGGCCTTTAATAGCCATTCCTCCGCCATTACCCTGACCATCGAATTCGGGGGCGCATCAGCTCCCGATCAAAATATCGTGATCTCCATTCCGGCGCAGAGCGGGTTGATTCCCATCATGCCGGGGTTGATCCTTCAAAATGGTCTGACCGTAAAGGCTTTCGCAGGTTCTGCCAACCTGGTGACAGTCATGGGTTTTGTGAATTCAATTACGGATTAAGGAGAGATGCATGTTTTTCAAAATTGAGAAGTCCGGATGTGGAGAGCGCAAAGGGTTGGTTGAGGTTCGGTATGATCTATACCTCGATGAAGCTGATCACAACTACAGCGAACATCATGTCCAGGTGCCCATTGTCCCGGAAACCGGATATCCAAACCAGAAGGATCTTGAGACCGCAAACGCGACTTTCCAGAAAATGGTCTCATCCTTGAAAAAGGACAAATCAGGATTGCCGATACTGCCGCATAATTTCAGTAATCTTGACGAGACAAAGAGCCTGAATGCGGAGATTGCAAAGCAGCAACAATGGATTGAAGGCCTGCCGAAACAGTGGCAGCATAATCCTTTCTGCTGCCACTTCTGCCAATTTGAACCGAATGTGACGGATGAAGAAATCCTGTTTGTCGGAGAATTGGCCCTGGATATGGCTTATAAAAATTGGCAACTTGGCAACCTGGCACTGAACCGCAATCAACCGATCGTGTGTTCTGCCCACACGGTTAAAAAGGCGGCTTGCCAGGCCAGAGTTGAGATCATCAAGAGTACGGATTTCAGTGCAATTAAAACCGAAGGCACTTACAGGATAGGGGAATAATATGGCTGTAACTTTAGGTGGATCAAATTGGGCCGATTATCATAGCAGTGGAACCGCCAACACGTCTGGTACTCGCTGGTTCTATGCTTCTGGTGGTGCTGCGCCAGAGACAGGTGTTATTGATACAATCTATGTATATGAATACTATTATACTGCACACAATGTAATTTGCGCATCGTTACAAGGCGATTTAATAACCTTAACAGATACTGAAAATTTAGGCACAGTCTCACCTGGAAGTAAACAGGCTTTCACAGGCAAAAGTTTGTCTGTTAATGCTAACGATGAAATTGCAATGACCGCTGACGATTATGTGACCTTTAGTTATAATACAGGCGGTCATACCTACATGTCAGAGGATACAAGAGTAAGTTGGAGTTCTGCCGATGCCACTCACGGATTAGCATTTTATGGGATTTCAACCGCTGCTGCTCCTACCGTCACCACTCAAGACGCTACCGACGTAAGTTTTTCAAGTTGTACCGGGAACGGAAATGTAACAAACGAAGGAACGGCAGATGTGACCCGCAAAGGCTTTTGTTACACGGAAGGGACCTCCGGAGATCCCACGACGGCCGACTCTACGGTTTATGACGATGGCAGTTTCAGCACTGGCGCCTACACAAAGTCTATAACGGGTTTGAAAGAACGTACCGGATACAGAGTCCGCGCGTATGCAGTCAGTTCGGTTGGCACTGCTTATGGATCGACAGTCCAGGTCACCACTCTTGGAGCGCCGGCGATGACAATGGATTACCTGGGACACAGAGGGCGCGACAGATTCAGAACAAGGGGAGTATCATTAGGGACAACAAAATAATCCACTCGGAGGTAATACCATGGCTTGGCCTGCATCAAATTTTCCGGCGTCACTGGATAGTCCAACAGATAAAGTTGACATCGATGATGAAGTAACAGCGGCAGATGTCAATGGCTGTTATGACTGCATCAAGAAGATAGAGGCTAAAATAGGCATGGACGGAAGTGCCGTTGCCACTTCTCTTGATTATCTCTTAAAAAATGCCGCTTCTTTGAATCCTGGGCATAAACATACAATCCTGGCGGCAGATACAAATTTCGCAGATTATATTGCCCAGAGACCTATCATCAAGGATTATGGTGAAAGCATTAACGCGGTTGGCTCTATTGCTACTACCACGCAGGGGATTGATATTACTCTTGGCAATATCGTTTCTGCAACATTAGCAACTCATACTACTTTCACTTTTTTAAATCCTTCTGCAAGTGGGATTGCATGTAGCCTCACCCTGATTTTGACAAATGGAGGATCGAAAGTCATAACATGGCCGGCATCTGTGAATTGGCCGGGAGGAACAGAGCCAACCCTGTCGGCGGCTGGAGTGGATATTGTAACATTTCTTACTCTCAATGCAGGAACATTGTGGCACGGGATGGTTTCTTCATTGGATAGCAAAACGCCGTAAGGAGGATTTATGTTAGCTACAAGATGCCGCGAGGCAGCACAATATGAAGGAAAAGGACTCCCGGTTTATGTTCCTCAAGGACTGATAATTCCTTTCAATGGGGTTTCTGTCCCTGAGGGATATGAGAGATTCGACTCGATGGATAATCGTCAGGTGGTAGGAGCAGGGTCGACCTATGCAGCCAAATCTTCTGGTGGAGCGCAATGCTCAATTTCAAGAACTTCGGCGGTCGCAGGAGCGCACTCTGGGCAAGGGAATGATTTTATCTTAGCAGGATCATTTTTTGATTGCATATATTCAACAGGTAATGGGCTGTCAGAAAATGGCGGTCATTCTCATGGCATAACTGCAAAATATGACCGTGAATATCAGCAACTGATTTTTATTAAAGCAACCGCATATCACACAAAATTTCCTGCTGATGCTATTGTTCTTGGCAAGACAGCAGCTACTCCTGTCGCAGGCCTTACGCTGTGCTACGACGATGATCTCATTTTAAGATCAGGAGCCGCCATCGCAACGGGAGGAGGCCTGTCTGCCAAGGTATGTGCTTATGATGGTAATCATATTCACGGCACCATGGATACCAAAACAAATACCAATGAAACAAGTGGTCCAGGAGCTTGGCACGATGGTTATGCAGGTCTACACTCCCACGATGTAACGATGGCTATGACCGTCGAGGAAATAAAGAGAACCTATTTAACCGCATGGACGAAGACTTCTGCCTTTGATGGGGTTGCAGGAATCATTGCGATGTGGGAGGGAGCAAGTCCTCCTCAAGGCTGGCAGCTGTGTGATGGCAACAATGGTACTCTTGATTTGAGAGATTACTTTATTATCCTCAGTTCTGCTGCTCATGCCGGTGAACAGCATGATGATGCCAATAGAATTTACATTACAGCATCATTGGATAGTAAAGCCTGGATTCATACTCATGGGGCTCTGTGGAGATACCTTGGGCTGAGTGAAGGAGGCTACATTTCTCATAGTCACGGAACTTTTCCTGATGCTCATGGGCATACGTCGGTTGATGCGTGGCACAATTACACACCGCCGTATTATGCGTTAACATTTATTGAAAAGAAATAGGGAGGTGCACACTGATGAGCAAAAAAATTATGGTATTCCTGCTGGTGTTAAATCTGATCCTGATCCTGTTTGCTGTGATTGCATTGGCTGCATCTCTTGATGCTTCAAGCAAAGGAATGTCAGAGCCTGCTATAACGTGGAATCTTTTTGTGACTCTTGTTGGGATTCCTTCTCTTGCATTCTACATCAAGTACCTCATCAAAAAAAGAGATGAGGCCATTGATGCCAAAACAACAGAGTGGCAAACTGGAGCAAAGGAAAGACACAATGAATTAAAAACCAGATTGGACAATTTTGAAACTTTTATGAGAGAGGCCTCGGTAGAATTGAACAAAAAAGTAAATACCGATGACTGTAAGGGTTTGTGTGATGAAAAATGGTTTAGGATCTATCATCACAAACATGATAGTGAAGGCAATGTTGCAGTAACAGGCTAATTAAAAAGGAGGCGGTATGTCTGAAAATCCAAAATTTGAATTTGTCCGATATGTCAAGAAAACCAGGATCGAATTGATTATAACTGTGGCCATTATAATCGCGGTATCTTTATTGATGCCAAAGGAGGCCTTGGTTGGATTCGCATCTCTCATTGCAACAAAGATCTTGACATTGACGATTGGGGTTTCCCTGGCTCATTTATTGCGTATCATTGCCTTTCCATATTTGTCTCTTGAGATGATGATCAAAGACAAAAATTATGGCGGAGTAGGCTTTGTGGCTTTGTGGTATGGGTATGTCATCTATGCAATCGCAGTTGGTGGATAAGGAGGATACATGAACAAGCTTCTTAGGGCGTATACGGTACTTGGTAAGAGCGGAATGCACTGTGATTTTGTGGAAAGAAGTTTTTTCAAAGAGCAGAGTGATTACAATGCTTATTTTGCAAATGCCAAGCCGGGAGATTCGATGCCGTGGGCTGATGGGACCCTGACTATGGGGAATAATGGGATCGCGACATATACCGGTCCTGATGGAAATAAACTCTCCTTTTCCCGGAACACCAAATTGTCAGACATTGCCAGTAGGAATTCTTATATCAGAGCAGCATGGGATGCCAATTATGGTAAGGATTGCCACAGGCTGATTTGCCCTTTTGCGAGCCAAGAGCCGGTGATCATCGGCCATTTCGTTCCTGACAACAAAAATATCATTCCTATTTATGATACCGAATCCATTGAAACAGGCATTTGTACATACAGATGGTATCGGGCTTCGCACTTCAGCGTGATTGATCTGATCGGTAAAGAATTGCAGGCTCAATTCCCTGATCGTAAAGCAAAGAGAATCTCCTTTCTTGACGCCAGTGACATCACCGGAATTTGTCCGCTTCACGCGACCCATAATGATTTGATGTGTCTGTCTTTGGACATCCAATATTTTACGATGGGCAATTCCAACCATACTCAGATGTGGAGCCAGGATGACCTTGCCCGTGAAATTGTTAAAATCTGGGGTGAAGATGGCGAGCTCAATGCAATGTTTGATGCAGAGAGGAATGCTGTTTTTGTTAGGATGTTGGCAGAAGCGTTCCCATATACATCAGATGGGGAGCATGGCAACAACCAGATTCTGATGCACAGCAAAATCAGGGCAGCCATTTTGCAATACGCGGAGCGAAATATGACTAAGGAAGATGTAGGGCTGATTAGAAGGGCAACACGCGATGAAGACACGTCCAGCTATAACCACAATCTCCACATGCATCTCTATGTTGGGGATTCAATAAATTGGGGGATGGCAATTTGAGAACAGGACTGTTTTACATCTTCGTTGCTTTGTGGCTTGTGATCGTCCCTTCTATTTCTCAGGCGACGGATCGGTGCATTTCATTTATCAAGGATGTCCGCACGGAGCATATCAAATACTTTGGCTGGGCCTATCCTTGGTGGTATGGGGTTGGGCAATTAAGGCAAGAATCCTGTTGCAGAGCAACGGTGACCTCTTTTGATGCAGGACAAGGCATTGCCCAATTTATGCCTAAGACCAGTCAGTACATTCAATCTTTGATGGGCGAGAAACTTGATCCCTACAATCCAAAACATGCGATCAGGATGCAGGCGTTTTATATGCATCGGATTCACATGAAAGAAAATTGGACAAAGAAACTTTGGATTGACGAGCAAATTTACAATGGGGGAAGAACAACCTTGTTTTCAGAGTATCGAAGAGCAGGCGTGACAGACTGGGATTTGATGAGATTATCTTGTGAAAGGAAAAAGATCAAACTAAAAAGTGGAAGCATACTCGATTTTTGCAAAGTGAATTATGACTACAGCAAAAAGATTTACGAGTATGGGAAGCAATATCGACGTGGCCCTGATGGCATATCATTTTGGTGAAGGAGGAAAGAGACTATGTTAGGAAATATCATTTGGTTTGTGGCGGGCATGGTGGTCATGGTAATTGTCGGATTCTTTGTTATCAAAAATAACAAAGCAAAATTCCTTACTCTCCTGGACAAGGCTATCGAGGAGGTTGTCTCATCTGGCATCGAGACAAGGACATCGCAAGCTATTGATGGTGTCGTCAAAAAGATCAAGGCCAGATTATAGGGAGGAGTTATGGCAATCACAATGACGTGGAAAAGGTGGGCGATTTTGGTGGCAATTGTTTTAGCCATTACGGTTGGCCTTCATATTTGCTGGCCGTCAAAATCAAATATCAATACAAATCAGACGCAGGTTGATTTGTTGACGGCACAGGCAACCAAGGATCAGCAGGCTATTGCCGATAAGGATAAAAAGATAACCGATCTAAAAAACCGATTGGCGGTGTCCGAAGCCAAATACAAAATATTAGTGGTGAAATATGCAGAACTTCAAAAAGAGAAGGAAAATGTCCAGCCGGCAAAAGATATGCAAGAACTTATTGCTCGCTTTATTTCTGTTGGCTATACTCCTGCTCCCTGTACCATGTGTGGCGCAGGAGTCATCTGTTTTGACACAGGCTACAGCCAATAGGATGCTGATTGCCTTAGAGCAGGCAAAGATAGTAGAGCAACAGCTTGCAAATTCTTCTGTGGAGCAAAGTGCAGAGCTTCAGAAACAATTAGAGATTGTCCGTGAAAATGTCAAGTTCATGGAAGAGCAAATTGAGATTTACAAAGGTTTGCTGGTAACAGCCAAGACCATGCAGGAAATGAAGGATAAGGTCTGCGCCGAGGAGATCGATAAGGCAACACCTTCTTTTTGGGACAATCTGCAAAAGTATCTTGCCGGCGTAGGCATAGGCGGGATTTTGGTTGGTGTGATCACATTGCTTTGATCCGGGTAAATACTAATAAGGAGGTTGGATAATATGAAAACATTGCTTGATGCAGTAATCGCCGCAGGAGCCGGTGCACCGGAGCAACTTGAATGTCCGAAATCAGAGCATGCCCTTGAAATATCATCTTCCACGATGATAAGCACGGACACTTTGGTTATCTGCTTGAAAGGGAGTCTCACGGGAGGAATATGGTCAACCCTTTCTACTACGACCTTCGTTGCTGCTGATTTTGTTGCAGGAGGCAGGCTGGTTTTTGTAACAGGAAAACTCGTTGAAAGGGTCAGGGCAGACATCACCTCTTATGAATCTGGCCATTCATCGAGAGGCACCTTGACAATTACGGGAACCCTTGCTTCTGGAAATGCGGTAACGATCGGCACAAAGGTTTATAAGTTTGGGACTACGCCGGCAACAGCAGAAGGCTCCGTACAGATAGGAGGCACCACCGCAACATCAATTCAAAATCTGAGCCTTGCCATGACGCTTGGAGCTGGGGCAGGTGTAAAATACACATGCGCGGCATCTCATCCTTCTGCAACGATATGCACATTGGCAGCAGGTACTCTGATTGTCAGGGCAAGGACAAAAGGGGAAGCAGGAGATTCAATCGTTTCTTCAGCAACTGGAGCAAGCTTGAATTTTGGGCAAGCAAATCTCGTCGGAGGAATAGACTGCGGACAGGTGACGGTAAATTATACTCCGTTCCCCAACAGATAATTTGCCCGCTACTTGGATGTCTCGGCCCATCCAAGCGGCTTTCTCCCGCCAGGGTTTCGTCCTCCTCCCTGGCGGGATTTATATTCTTCCAGCGGATTGTTAGAAAGCCTGTGATCATCCAATTCTGGCGGTTTGAACAAGGCAGTTTTTGGCCGTCACGTCTCTTTAGATTTACTCCAGAAATAGATCTTTTTTTCTATTAGATATCCTTAGATTCACTGTATTTTTAAAAAATCGAATGAATTTGCCAAAGTATTCAATAGGTTTTAGAAACGCGTTCCGGCCTTGCGATAACCTCTTAATTGTATTGGTTTATTGATTTGAGATGCCTCTCTCCTTTGATCATTATAAGTTCAAGCCGTGATTCCCCGGTTTTCATGTGATTCAGGCTGAAATAGCCAAAATAAATCTTGCCACCTAACTGGCTGTATCCTCTGGTTTTTTAAAAATATTTTAAAAAATCTCTGTTGAAAGGCTTGACAATATACCGTATTCTTTTAAACTGAGGCAAAATTTAATCGTTCATTGACAATAAGGCAGATTTCACTCCACAAACACGGAGGGGCCGAAGGCAAGCCATTTGGCACGGTAAGGATCCGGGAAAATCCGAAAATAGAGAGGCAAGCACTTGGGGTTAGTCCAAGGAGAGGCCCAGTCCAATGTCAAGATGGCAAGCCACGGCATTGGTTATCAAGATGAAGCTCTTGAGGCCATTCAAGGAATCAAAATCATTTCCAGACACGTTCGCTGAACACGGTGGGAGCCGTTATGAACGTCAACCAGCCTATTGAGAGTAGGCAGTGATTTTGAGCGTCGCATACGTTAGGCTTGAAACCTTGTCGCCAAGAAGGACGGCGTGAACCTTCAGATAACGAATAAGTCCTTCCCATCAGCGTAAGTTGGTGGGTTGGCTCGTAGTCGTTATCAAAAAAATTAACCCTTAATTAGAAAAGGAGAATGTGATGTTAAAAATCAATGAAAAGAAATTCAAAGTTGTAAAAGGGATGGTAATTTCGAGAGTGAAAATTGAAGGAAGATTTGAATTCAATGTCTACACGAAAGACGAATGGTCAATGGGCAAAGGATTCAGAACACCAGAGTTTGAAGGATGTGGTTTAGAAGAAGCCATTTCGCAGGCTCAGAATTATTAAGGAGGTGCCAAATGTACTTGATCCACGAGTCGTCAATAAAGCATACGAACGGGATAATAGAGATCAGCGTAGTTGTTGTAAATGGGAAGAAAGATTTTAAAAGATACACATATAATCTTTCATCGCAAAAGGCGGCAGAAACCTTCCATTTGTTATACCGTAAGGGAAATAAGTGCCATGGCAAGGCACTATCAATCCTTAACAAATTCAAAATCTAATCTATCTTTGAAAGGAGAATGACATGAGAAAGCCGAATCATCATAATCGTTACAGAGAAATCAGACCTGTCGGAAATAAAGGGGTGTGGCAATATATCGAAAGATCAAGAAAAACAGACCGAGTTTTGAGAGTATTATTGACGACGCATGATGGATATGATGCTATTCAGGCGCAGCGGAAGGGATGGGAAGAAGGAGAAAAAGAGTTGGGACATAAAGTTTGATATTAACCGAAAGGAGAATGATCATGACAAAAGAACAAGCACGCGCATTAAAGGCAGGACAGGAAGTTTTGGTGAAGGTCAACGACAAATGGGTTCTGGGATTTAGAAATTTCAATTCCAAATGTAAACCGAACTCATTACCGATGATCGTCAAATATGATGCGGCGGGATCAGTTAACTCGTTAAAGACCATCGATGTCGGGTATGCGAATATTCGCTCCCTGAGCGAAAAGCCTTTCATTGAAGAAGAGGAGCGGGCAGTGGTGGAAAGGGAAAAGACTTTTTCCCGGCAGTACTTTCTGGAGTGGCTTCGTAAGGCAAAGATAGAATACGAAGCAGTAATTGTCACATTCCAGGCCGACATTGCGAAAGATCCGGAATATGCAATCAGATGGAGCAGCGCCAATGTGATCATAGCCAAATGGAATTATGTCCATTGCGAAATGATTCTCAGGGGCATTGAGAAAAACCTCGAAAAACTTTGGCCTGTCCTTGAGGAAGTCCGGAATGATGCAATCAGGATACAACTCCAGTGGTCATCTTCAAATTCGACCTGCAAATGGACAAATGCTGTGGAAGAGGCCAATGCCCTTGCAAGAACGAGATGGATCCAAGGATCTGATTTTTATCTCAGGAGCCTCAAGAAATTCGATATCTGATCAAGGCCGAAACCGAATGATTGAAAGGAGCATTCGGTCTGCTGGTTGTGCCAGCACTGATGATGGCCAAATAAAATTGAAGGGAGAATATGATCATGGAAGTTTTATTTGCATGTATATTGGCGGCGATACTGATTCAAACAACCATCTTTTTAAGAGTGGCAACAATAGGCCACAGATCAAAGGAGATTATAATATGATCAAGTGGAAGACAAATGATAAGGTTAAGGTGGTCCTGTTAGGCGATAGTCATTTTGGTGAGATAGGCACCATTGATGATGTTATGGTGCTTGGTATCTGTGTCAAATTCGATGACGATTCCAGACAGATTTACAAGAAAAATGGGGAGTTGATTAAGCAGCAAAACAACTAAAATGAAAAGGAGGAAGTGAAGATGACAGAGCGTAAAAAGAGTATTAAGGAAAAAGCGGTATTGGTGAAGCTGAATTTCAGGAATGGCGTAGGGTTTACAGTCACTGATAACCCCGTGACTGAAGAAGTGGCGGTGAATCACAAGACTCCGAAAGCAGGGCGGTACGTAAAGACCTTATTTAAGAGAGAAAATCTCCAGGCAATTTTTGATGCTGAGAATATTGCCAAGTTAGCTCACGCGAAATATACGTTGCCTTGGCTCGATTCGGGAATAAGGATTCTCCCTGTCGCGATGTTCGACAAATACAATGAGGCCTTAAGTAAGGCGGTGACAGCGTATGATTCTGCTGTGGCGGTGTTTGCTGACCGATATGATGAAATCATGGCCGAGAACAAGGAGAGGTTGAGAGAAATGTTCAATAAGAGTGATTATCCTCCAGCCTCTTATGTCAAAACTGGTTTCAAACTGTCGGTCAGTTATTTCCCAATTCTCGACAAGGATGATTTTAGAATTGATGCATCAGAGGCGATAATCGAAGGCTTTAAAGATCAATACGTGAAGGATATGAAGGCGTATGAGATGAACGCCACGACTGATGTTGCCAAAAGGCTTGGGGATTCGATGGCTCGATTTGTCACCAAGTTGAGCACTGCAGACAAGAAAATCACCGACAATGCTCTCTTAAAACTTTCTGAGCTCCTCAAAGATCTCAAGGGGCTGAACGTGATGGGTGACAAGAACATCACGGCGGCAATCAAAGAGGTCGAAATGAATTTCTCCAAAGAGACAGCAGAGGCATTCAATACCAATACTGAATACCGCGCTAAGAAGAAGGCGGCAGCTGTCGCCATTGTCCGTAGTTTGGAAACGAATTTTCCAAGAGCGTTAGAGTTTTAACCCACTGATGAGCTGATGAAACTTCAGCGAAATCCCCGTAGGAGGCGGGGATATGGACTATAATATAGAAGGAGGTGATCTATATGTCGTGGGGTTAAGAGCCTCTGAGATGTGATCAAAAATGAAATTACAAAATGGTCGTATTGAATGTGATTCTTAATCAAAAGGAGGCAATATGGGCCAAGCAAAACGCAACAGAGAGTCTGGGGCAACAGTGAAGAAGAAGTTGAGATTCCTTCATTTGCTGAGGCTGATTACAAAGAAATATAATGAACATCAAATTCTGGCATTTGCCAAAAGGAGGAAACTATGAGGATCGTGCAAAGATTTGGTAGTTACAACCAGCGTCGGTATGGCCGTCCATGGATTGCCAAAATTACTTCTTGGCCTGTTGGTGGAAAAGCTGAGGTTGTTTGGGGCTCATATCTTGGATCTGACAATGGTGGAGAAGTTGAAATTGAAGCCAATCCTGGAGACATCATAAGGACGGGCCAAAAAGATGGAAGAGGGAAAGGTACTTCTGCCGACTGGTATATTGTCAATGAAGATGGCTCTTTGAAATCAACCACTGCAGCAGAAGCAAAATCACATTGGGAATCCTACCACATGGTAAAAATAAATCCTTTGGAGAAAATTTCAATGGAGGAGTTGATTGCAGAAATCGAGAGGAGGAAAATATCATGAAGGGAATCGAGGAAATGATCTTCGCAGTAAAGAGCGGCTTCGCATACTTCTATTGCGAGAGCCAAGAAATCAACAAGACTGTAGTAGATATCACAAAAGGCCTGACCGAGTATTTCGATGCCAACCAGAATGGGATCCAGTTCGCTGTCTCTACCTGGGATTTTGAAGAGACCACAGAGAAGGGAGAGAGCAAATACAACAGCCCTGATGAAATGCTTCTCAAGTTAGAAAATGTCCAAAATGGATTCGATGAAGTTCCTCCAGGCACCGTCATCGTCGCCAAGAACTTCAATTGGTTCCTCAGTGATGATTACGGTAACTGTGATAAGTCAAAGACAAGCTGGCTTCTCAATAGGTCCGCAAAATTCTCAAGTGCCGCAACCCGTAAGATCCTTATCATTATTGGAAATGTTACCTTTGATAAGGCAATTCCTGAGGTGCTTAGAAGAGATTTTGCCCATATCGAATTTGCATTGCCAGACGAGAAAGAGATCGAATCGGTTTACGATTTCATCGTTGAGCCCGCAAAGAAAAATCCAAAATTTGTGACCCCGACAGATAAAGAAAAGGCAAGAATTATCGCTGGAGCAAGAGGCTTGACAAGGTCCGAGATCATCAAGGTTTTCAGTTACAGTATCGTAAAGAATAAGGGTATTTTCAATCCAGCGACAGTCGAGGAACTCAGGGCGGAAGAGATTAACAATACTCCTGGGTTGAAAATTGGGATCTATGACAAGAGGTTGGAAGACCTAAAAGGGTACGAGATTGCGAAAGAGATCGTCAGTGAATGGATTGATGATCCTGAAGCAAAAGGCATCATGCTTCTCGGACCTGCTGGAGTTGGAAAAACTCATTTTTGTCAATCATTGGCCGGTCATTACAATCGTCTCATCATTGAACTTGAGTTTGCTCAGCTGATGGGCGACGGTCTTGTTGGACAGGCAGAGAAGGCAATGAAAAAGGCACTTGATGTGGTGGCTGCAAATGCCAACCCTGCTTCTCCCATTATCGTTTTTGTTGATGAGATTGAAAAGGGTTTAGCAGGGACATCTGGTGCAGGTGGACAGGCTGGCGCCAATGATGGCGGAACGACAGATCGATCCAATGCTCAGTTTCTTAAATTCCTTTCAGATGCAAGGCCAAAAGGAATCTATTTCGTTGCATCATGTAACGATATAGAGAAACTTCCTGCAGCCTATGTCCGGGCAGAACGCTGGGACACGGCACCAATCTTTGTTGATCTGCCAGATAAGGCAGAACAGATGGCAATCCTGGCTCACTACCAGGAGCTGTATGAGGTCACTGCTCAGCCCTATGATATGAAGGGTTGGACAGGGGCAGAGATCAAAGCATGGTGTAAGTTAGCCAGGAAGAAGATAGACAAAGGCAAAAAGGCAAATGATGCGGACGAATTGATTGTCCCCATCTCCAGGACGATGGAGAAAGAAATTGGTTATCTTCGGTCTTGGAAGAATGGCAGGACGGTGCCTGCCTCAAGAAAAATTGTCGTTGATCAAGCCAATTCTGGCAGGCAACTTGACATGAAGTAAGAGATTGCTGTCCTATCGGCATTACGGGGAGAAGGGAATCTAAAATGAGGTGGCAAAAGAAACTTAACAAAAAGGAACTTGCCCATGTAAGGAAATGGTGCAGAGGAACTTTGGCTGGATTAAAAAGAGCCAGGGAATTTCAAAAGGAAAAGAAAGAAAAATTTCCTGAAATGTCCGAGCCTTGCTGGGAATGTAGAATGATTGCTCGTAAGCTCGGACTGGAGACCTAAATCAGGTTAGGCTGTTCGTGACAGCCATTAACCTTTTCGTCTTTCTCCAGAGTGGAGAGTTCTGGAGATTGGCCGAATTGAAAGGGGGAACAAGGGATGCCATGTTATGAAGTGAGAACAGTGTCGGTCGAGTTCAAGGTCGAAAACATCGACCTGCTCAAAAGGGCATTGGAAAATATCGGATGGTATGTCAGGGGAGAAAACAAAAGATCAATCGCGATCAAAAGAAAAGATGAATATGCATTTCCTGTTGCTATTGATTTCGAAAGAGGTTCTATAAGCAGCACCATGGAACAGTCTGCTCTTTTTAAATTTTCCAATCAGCTCAAGCGAGCCTATAGCGAGCAGGTCATTGATGAGGTGGCCAAGCGGCAAAAATGGATCAAAAAACAAATGGGAGCAAATCAATTTCAGCTTCAACGATTTTAAGGAAGGAGGCCAAGTAAAATGGAAGAGCTTTTGAAAGAGCTTTTGAAGAAGATGTTGATTGACAACTTGGAGATAAGAATTGACAGAAATACAGAATTCGGCGTTTGGGATAATTATTCTCGAATTAAAGTTTCTCTTGTTTTGTTTGGAGAACCAATATCTTCTGATTTCCTCCCAGAAAGGAGCAAGTGATGGACATCATAAATCTGCAAATTCTTGAAGACGGTACGGCTTTGAAAAAAGTGAAGGAGGAACGTGATGACAAAGAAAAAAGAAATTGAACCTTGCTGCGTGGCAGATCAGTTCTGTTTGGCTCCAGCGAATTTTGATCCTCCTGTTTCGGCAAAGGGAGAGTGTTTCTCTTGTGGGGAGAAGGTCTGCACTGCCTGTTCATCAATCCGGAAGTATTACAAATATGGCAAAGTTCGCCTCTGTAATAAATGTCAAATTGAATACGATGGGAACGATAAACGAGTTGTTGCCAGGCTTCATAAGATGGCAGAAAGGAAATAAGCCTTATGGACATCATGAACCTCAAAATCCTTGAAGATGGTACGATTACAGTCAAGACAAGCGAGATCAGCGATGGCAATCATATGTCGGCAGATGCCCTAATGGCAAATCTTGATTCCCTGATGGGCGGTCATGTCGACATCGAACCAAACACTGATGAGATGCAAAAGGCTCATGCCCATGCCCACAAGCACGGGCTGGCTCATGCACATTAAACAATTAAATGAAAGGAGAAAGGAGAAAGGAGAAAGAAGATGGAATTAGATCTCATTTTAAAGATTGCAGATGGGAAAACAACAGAAAAAGATGCAGAGGAGATTCTCTATCAAATTTGCGATGATAATCATGCTTCGTGCAACAATAATTGTCCAGTGTACGAAGATTTCGGGAATGTTCCCGAGACATCAGATCACCAAAATTGCCGTTGTTTTAAAAATGGTAAAAAGATGTTGTATTATCTCCGTATGGGCAAATTTTTGCACTAACATTCACCTGCCCGAAGAGACTGAGAAGTTGGGTGTTCAGCATCCGGTAGGTCTCTGCGGGCAGGCATAAAGGAGTTAAAGATGAAAAAGACAATTTTGATTTTGATCAGCATCTTGCTGTTATGCGGATGTGCAACGACATCGGCCAAAAAGTTTCATGTTGAAACTGCGGTATTAGTAAAGGTTCGCCTGGTCTCTGACCGATCTCAGTATGAACTGGATGTCGCAAAATATTCCTTTGGCCCCAAAGTTATTGGTGCCTATGCCACTTGCGATAATGCGACTGGCGTATGGAATATCTGGGTCACGGGCACAATGTTTGAGAATAGACAGATAATGGTGGATTCTGAGAGATCCATCTGGCATGAGGTTGTGGAGTGCTTGTCTGCAACAGATGCTCGGATTGCTAATCCTCATCACCATTAAACCCTTTGATGCCCTCAGAAGAGTTGGCAGTAGTATCTGAAAGAAAAAAATCTTTTAAAATTTTTTAAAATAATTTAATATATGAACAGGAGGTTATGATGGAAATGTTCAAAGCGATAGCTTGGACAGGGATTGGAATTGTAATTGGATTGATTTTGGCAAGGATCTATTCATATCTTCTGTTAAATTAGAAAGGAGGTGTTAAGAAGATGGTGGTCAAACGCAGATACGTTCAAGGAGCATATATCTCTGCCGGGGCAAGAGATGCTTTGAGAAAAGAAGCGATTAAAAGAAATATTTTTACTACGACATTGGTGTCTGAGATCCTTGAAAAAAAGGCCAAAGAGTTGGCCAGAAAGGAGCGTAAAGGTGCCCAGAATAACCAGATTTGAATTTGGTGAGATCCCTGATATGATGTGCCGGTATTGTGTTTACTGGTTAGAAGCTAAATCATGTGGTTTTCAAGAACAGAGTGAAGAGGCAGATGCAGAATTTGTCGAGAAACAGATTCGCCGTAAAATGGCCAGATCCAGGAAGTGTATTAAGGCTAATAAAGAAGTTCTCTCCCGAGATATATCATGTCAAGATTTTGTTTTGTATCGCAATTTTTGGTGTGATCGGCTAAGCCAGATAAATGCAGTTGTGGCTTGTATTGCCCAACAAATTAAACAGCATAAGAATTGTCAAAAATGTCGGCAAGGCCGTTTGTTTTGGAGATACATTGAAGCAACTCAACTTGAAGAAAAGGAGATAGCCTAATGAACCGGGGATACAATATAAATATGGTTAGGTGTGCGATTATGGCGATGCAAGAACCAGTACTGATTGACGAGCCGGCGATATCTGATCTTCTTGTATCGCCGAGTTCCCCATTAGACATTTTAATTGAGAAGGAAGAAAATCAAATCAAAGCAAAAAAATACCAAAGTTTATCCAGCGAAGCAAAACAAGTAATTGATATTGTATTAAACACTCCTACCGAGCTTCTTGAGTTGATCACATCCAGTACGCTTCATAAAATCGGTAAAAACCGGATTCGCCTGATGATGCAACGGCACTGGAAAGATAAAAAATATGCTGATAAGGTGATCTCTGAATTAGAATCCTTCGTATCAGTTAATGAAGAGAGGGTGGAAAGAAAATTGCCGGTTAAGAAACAAGTCAATGGTCAGAAAATACACCGAGGTCGATTCGTGATTGTTAGTGGCATCGATGACCATAACGAACTCGAGACTTTGTCGGAATTAAGGAAGGAATTGTTGCTGTGAGAATCAAGTTCATTGACCAAGTTTATTGTAAGGTTGAACCAAAAGAGGATGCATTTCTTATTGATCCATGTCTACAGTATCCTTCTGAAAGATGGAAAGAGGGAGCGTATCATAATGAAAAAATAGAAAAGATTTCGTCAATGTGTGACAAACGTAGCAGAAAATTCCTGGCAGGGCTCTACCCAAGAGTTATTTCATATTGTAAAGACAATAACATTCCTATAGAAGTACAGGCTTTGCTTGACTTTCCGGGAACCTGCAAACCGGCCTTGCCAGGAATTGAATTCAGAGAAGACCAAGTCGCGATGTTTAATAAGGTTATTGAATTTAGAAGAGGTCTGATTGTTGGCCCTCCTGGAATCGGTAAAACCGTGATAGCAGGCGGAATAATTTCTATGTTCTCGAAATCCACCGTGGCAATGGTTGTTCATACTGAAGCCTTATTCAGCCAGACCATTGAAAATTTTCAAAATTGGTTTGGCAAGGCCGATGTCGGTATCATTGGTAATCAGACCTTTGCCCTGAGCAGAGTTAATGTAATCATGGCTCAGACAGCCCGGGCAATTACGGCTGTCGATAAAAAGGGCAAATGTAGCCATGAAAATATCGACGCTTTTGTAGATCTCCTCTTAGACGTGAAGGTGTTAATCATTGACGAGTGCCATCATGCAGGTAATAGCAAAGGCATGTATGCAAAGGTTTGCGCCTGTTGTGCTGAGGCACCAATAAAAATCGGGATGACGGCCACTCCTCTCCATCAGAAAAAACAGAGGCATGCTGCCCTGACCTGCGAAGGATTGATTGGGCCAATTATTGGTCAGCTAACACTTCAAGAAGGTATTGAGAAAGGACTCCTTGCCGTGCCAAAGGTCAAATTGATCCCCGTTCCTTTTAATGCCGGGATTGCTGACAGGAATAGGACGTATGGACCATCATATAAATACGAGGATAATGTTAAAATCCTCGTTAGCAATGGCATCTACAAAGATGCGATTATTTTGAACAGGGCAAGAAATCGCTTGGTTGTAAAGGCGGCTGCCGAGAGAGTAGCTTTGGGTGATTCTGTTCTTATTATGATTACTGACGTCATCAATGAACAAGGAAAGATGCTTCAAGAGATGGGGCATGATATTTACGGATTAGACATTAGTTTGGTTCAAGGACCAACCGAATCTGATACAAGAACAGAAATCAAAAAAGCCTTACAATCGAAAAGTATAAAGTGCGTTGTCACAACGACAGTCTGGCGGGAAGGTATCAATATCCCAAGTCTGGACTGCGTGATTTGGGCGAGTGGAGGCAAGGCTGATATAGCCACTCTGCAAGGGTTGGGCCGGGGGTTGAGGACCACGACGGGGAAGACGACTTTCACATTGATCGATTTTCTTGACCCATACAAGTACTTGGCTCGGCACACGATTGAGAGACTGAGAGTTTACATAGAGAACGGATGTTTGTAAGAATTGAATATCTTTTTTGTTGCAGGAATATACTATAATTGGCTGTAGGTTTATAAACCATCCCGGAAAGGGATATTAGAAAAGGATATTGGAGGTGTATCATGGGCGGACCAGGAAGTGGTAGGAAGAAGGGCAGCGGTGGCAAGAGGTATGCGAATAGAGGTCTCCCTCCTATTGCTCATTAAAGGCATATTCGGATTTTGAAGGCAAGGTTAAAAAATACAGCAAGACCTGGTACGAAAAAAGCCGCAGGTTTAAAAGTTAAAATAGCTCGGGCAACAGCTCGTATGGAAAAAGCAAAAGTAAGGTATAACAGAAAGTATAAATAATGGATCTCGACCTTGAGTTAGTCGACACCAAATCTCTCCTGGACGATCTTGACATTGAATACAAGACTTCGGGGAAAAATATAGGTTCAGGTTGCGTTGGAATTGTTTGCCCATTTTGCGGGGACCAATCGAACCACTGCGGAATCTTCATTAAAAGGAACCTATTCAAATGCTGGGTGTGTCAGGAAAAAGGATCTATCATTAGATTAATCAAGGAAATCAAAGGCATATCGTATACAAAAGCAGAAAATATTGTCAAAGGCTATTTGCAGGAGAGTAGTCTTGCTCTCTTTAAGGATTCAACGCCTGCATCAGCCAATTCTGTAAGGAGTAATCGGGCGGTTTTGGCGTATCCTGTCCCGCTTCTCGAAACGATCCCCGAGCCACATAGGCAGTATCTCTTGTCGAGAAATTTTGATCCTGATCTGTTGACCAAAAAATATCGGTTAAGGTTCACCTATAACACTGGCGAGCATCGGTTCAGAATCATTGCTCCGATTATTGTCAATGGAAAGGCAGTCTCCTGGATTGCCGCCGATGTGATCAGAAAAGGGGATACTCCGCCATACATCAAATGCCCGAGAGAAATGTCAATTCTTTCTGCCAATGATTGTCTCTATAATATCGACAGCGTTGGATCTGTGGCAATTCTGGTAGAAGGAATAACCGATGTTTGGCGTATTGGCGATGGATGTGTAGCCTCTATGACAAAGGCGATCAATCCCCAACAGGTTAGGCAACTCTCTGAGCATGGGGTTAAAAAAGTTGTTGTTATGTATGATTCAGATGCCTTCGATATGGCCCAGAAAACTGCAAGGAAATTACAAGGAAATTTTTCTGTAGATGTGGCGCAATTAACGGAAGGAGACCCTGCAGATTTGTCAATCAATGATGTCATTGATTTGCGGGCTGAAGTATTTAAGTAAATTTTTTCTTTTTAACACTCGGAAAATCCTATACTATAAACTTGCCGGGTATCAAAAATAAACAGGAGGTATATTATGGTCGGACCAGGAAGCGGAAGGAGACCAGGCGGTGGTGGTGGTAGGAGACCAGGCGGTGGTGGGAGGAAAAGAGGTGGTGGAGTAAGGCGTCGGACCTCAAAGGTTGCAAGTTTGATGAAGACAAAAAGAGTTTCTGTTTGGGACTCAATGAGTTCTAAACAAAGAAATAGGGCAATGGGTAGAGATAGGGCTGATGCCAAGGCTGCCGCCAAAAGGAATTGGCGATAAAAAATATCTTTTATTGCCATGAAATAAAAATTATAATAGTCCCAAAGGAAGGGATAAACTGGGCCAACAGTCCTTCCTTAGAAGCGAAGACAAGCAAAGCAAAGATCCTTTTTGTGGAGGCTTGAGGTTATCTCCCTTTTAGATAGCCTCGGTTGGCCCTGAGTCTATTGTCGCTTGTCTTTGCAACGATAGCCTCAAGCTCCTGCAAAAAGGATTTTTTATTGGCTGAATGATTGTGGAGGTAAAAAATGTCTGGCGATATTGATTTAGTTTACAGTCATTTTATGAAAAATATCAACGATGAGAGGCTTAAAAATATTCTCTCCCCTTGTAGTTTTGATGGGGTTTGCCTCCCAAGCAGAAAAGATTGTATAGAATTAATGAATTCTTTGAAATGGTTTTTAGAATCTTATACAGACCAAGAGATTAATAACATTAATAATGATATTTTTATTGTCTTAAATGGAGGCCGAGATCTTGATGGTTCAAGACCATCTTATTTGCCCCACCTTTCAAAATCTTTTCTTAAAGAAAAAAGAAAACAATCTCCTGGTTACATATATTTTCTCCAAGATGATGCTGGGAGAATTAAAATAGGTAAGACAAAAGAACTCAATAAAAGAATTTTCCATATAGGAATCCGCCTACCAACAGAACCAATTTTATTTCACTTCTTTAAAACCTCTGATATGACAACCTCAGAAAAATCGATGCATGAAAAATACAAAGGCCACCGGTTAGGCGGTGAATGGTTCAATATCCCAAAAGAAGAATTTCCTTTGATCAAGCGTATGAGCGGGGCATAGGAGGAAATATGGAAAAAGGGTTTGCACTCAAGTATATAAATTTACCAGCAGAATTATTTCTAAATAAAAAAATAGATAAAACCTCTTGCATTGTTTTTGCAATGATCCATCTATGGGATACAAAACCAGATCATTGTTTTGCAAGTAACAAGGCTTTTTCCGAAAGACTCGGTTTATCAGAGGCAACAGTAAGCGCTTCGATTTCTGTTCTGATAGAAGAGCAGTATGTCAAAAAAGTTAGTTTTAATGGCAGAAAAAGAGTATTAAAAATAAACGAAGAATTTAGAATCCTTTATAAAGAAAAAGCCGAAGAGATGTATGCAAAATCGATTGAAGAAGATGATCAAGAAGATGAGAAGTCCCCTTGGAGGCTGCCATCAAGTCCCCTTGGAGGCTGCCATCAAGTCCCCTTGGAGCATATTAATAATAGTATATTAAAAGAAGATATTAATACATCTTCTAAAGAAGATGATGGTTCGCCTGAACCATCAGAGACTGAACAGATCTGTTTTGATAATCTGAGACCAATAAGAACAGATCCTTATAGGAATTTTACAGAAGGTGTAAAAGAACTTTTTCTTTATTGGAATAGTTTAGGTGATCCAATTCCTTACCACAAGACAGACCCAAAAGCAAAATCCTTTACAAGATCC
>Ga0172381_10000106_pt1 | contig 92697 bp, 121 predicted proteins | sample Leawel6488metaG_FD_119754 | JGI IMG/M metagenome (GOLD analysis project Ga0172381, IMG submission 119754) | Leachate microbial communities from a municipal landfill in Southern Ontario, Canada - Leachate well 64-88 metaG | ecosystem: Engineered > Solid waste > Landfill > Unclassified | place...
ATGTGTTTAGTTTTTTCATTTTTAACTAATAAATTTACTTCTTTTTTGTCATCAAATCCACGTCCTACATAAGTCTTTTTTTGTAAATACATATCAAGTCCCATAATGTTTTAAATTAAAATTGATTAAAGTGTTTTAGTTTTTTATTTCAATCGACCTATTCAGTTCAATTATTATATTTTCTAATTCATTGGATACGTGGTAATTATAACCAATAATTTTATTTCTTGCTTCTGTTAAAAGTCTTATAGTTTCGCTAATTTCTATCTCTTTGCTTGTCATAGTGTTTTTAAATTAAAAAATGTTAAAGTGTTAGTTAGTGATAGCTTGCCAGACTTTCCCTCATGGCTTCATCGATTGATTTTGCTATGGTGGGCAAAAGTTGTGTTTGACGTGCCAAGTGGGATAAGTCCAGCAAGTTGTAATCCTTAACTGTCTATAATTTTACTCTACTTCTTAAAACCTGTCAATAGGCTACCTGTGGATAACTTTTGGATAACTTAACTATTCAATGCCTATAATGATTTTATCCCGTTTTAGTAAGATTGTCAATTTCGCTTATTTTTGGGATGTTTATTTCATCAGGTGTAAACTATCGTGCAAGGTAATAAAAAAGCCACAGAAGTGATTTTTGAGCGTCGTAAAATACATTATAATACTAATAAGGCTAGTTTGTCTCCTCCGCTCCTCGACTGCTCGTCTCCTCGACCCTCGATTGATTGGCGGTTTTTTGATTTCTTTTCTACTATCCAAACGTAAAGAATAATAAAATAAAAAAATCATAAGAGTTCCTAATGGGTGCCAATATCCTAAGAGAGAAAACTTGTCCCTCGGCTGGTCTCGGCTTGTCCCTCGGCTGGTCTCGGCTGGCTTGTCCCTCGGCTGGTATAATGTAATGCTGTCGGGCGACTGGCTGACTAGCTGGGAAGTGGTAAAGTGGCTCGAAGTGTTAAGCCTTGAGTAGTTGATCCTTGCTCCCTTGCTCCCTTGCTCCCTTGCTCGTGGCTGTTAATCGATTTGTTTTTTTGTAGCGTAAAACAACGGGCGAGGGTCTAATCTCTTATACCTCTATAGTCTTTTTGCCTTGCGTTCTATGTTTTATCAGGTAAGAACATACACGCTACACGCCAAAAGCCTCAAATCTGCCAATTTCAAGCGTCGTACAATATATGTTATGCGACGCATACCACTAACATTGGCTTAAACATTGACCTCCTTGTCTTTTTGATTGACACCATTCGCCGTGATTTGTCCACTACAAACGCTTTACCCCCTCCCAACGCTCCCAATTGGTCTTTCTTTCTTATAATAGAGAGCCAGCACCCCAGCATATAAGCCAATGGCTACACGCCCCCAAGCCCCAAGGCTAGCAAGCCCCAAGCCCCATAGCCCCCAAGATAGGGAACGGGGGGCGGTTGGTTTAACTTCCCTAAATTTTTTTTGGTGCCATACCTGTATTACCCCTCTCCCCCTCATTCCTCCCCCAACTCCCCCCCTTCATATCTGCCCAAGGCACAATTAGGGGGGGTAACCCAGCCACAATCCCCATGCTACAAGCCAATCTGCCAAAAAAATCCGCCCCAATTTTAGACTTTCAAACCTTATGTATAACCTTTGTCAAAAAAGAATATAACTTTGTCAATCAACGAATGTTATAATTAAAGTAGATTAAAATAAAATGAACAAACATAAACTGTTCTTCGAGAAGTTATCTGAAAGTAGTCGGTATCTTGATTATGAGACAACAATGGAGTTCTACTATGGAATACTAAGAACCATTATCGCCATGCTCAAGCAAGGGGGAGCCCTTGAGTGCCCAGATTTAGGTAGGTTCGAGATAATTGAGAACAAGCCTACACGCTATGTTAACGTTAATACAGGGATGTTGGAGAACAAAAACCCGATTAAATTAGTTAAGTTTAGACCGTGTAGGAAATTAAAAGAATTTATTAAGAATTGTTAACGGTTTTTTATTATTATGGAGGAAAAATTAGACTATAAGATTGACCAACTTACATCGGCAATCGAAAAAATGTTATCTAGAGAAATAGCTCCTGTTGCCCCTATAGCCCCAGTAGCCCCAGTTTTACCTTTAGCTCCAGTCAATGGTGACCACGACTTGCTTCTTAGGTTAGAAGAGAATGTTAATCTAAACTTTAGACAAGTTAAGGATGCTATTAAGGAATTAAGTGATGGAACATCAACAAAAATTAATGACCACGAAAATAGGATTAGATGTAACGAAAAAAATATAACAAAGATTATGACGTGGGGGTCAGCACTTGTTATTATGATTGGAATTTTAGAATTTATATTATCAAATTACCTGAATAAGGGGGTTTAAAAATTAATTAAATATATGTCACAAATTTTAAATAGCGACGATAAGAAGGACTTGGAAAAGTTCTACAAAATTCGTCAGATGATAACTGACACAAAAGTTAAGAGTGGTGAGTGGAAAGAAGACCCATATAAAAATGAGAGTAAACCATCAAAAAAGATGGAAGCTTTAATTAAAAACGTTTCAAAGCGAAAGAGTGAACAGGCTGGTCCGCTTAAGGCTGGGACTAATAAACTTTATGGGAAGAAGCTTGACACAACGGCACCAATGGAATTACCAGTCTTTAATAGCATCAAAAGGAAAGAAGACCCAAGTTTATTAAGATTTAATAAAAGAAAATTAACTGCATAAAATATGTTATCTAATATAAAACCTACAAATTATACTGCCGTTGCACCTAGACCAGGATATAAATATGTTGTTGGTGCTGATGGTGTCCGTAGGGAAGTTCCTATACAGACAAATAATACAGTAAAACCAAATCTTCAGAACATGATTTCTAAGGTTTCACAGCGTAAAACAAGTTTAAATAATAACTCTATGGTTAAATAGTTGTCCACAGGTTAGCTATTGACAAGAGTTTTTATATATGTTAAAATTTAATTGTTCTTTAAAGTTGAGGTGAAAAATGAAATGCCTTATTTGTGGTAGAGAGTTAGGAGACCAGAGTAAACCATTTTATGCGTTTTCTTACAGCTGGAGAGTTGTTTGTGAATCGTGTCGTCGGGTTTATCTGTGTTACAAATGTAAGGATAAGCTTCCTAAATGTACTCCACTAGAGGAGGAATCATGAAAGAAGTCATGAAATGCTACAAATGCGGTCGTGAGCTTGGAAATAAACTAGGTCAATATCCTGGTTATTGCCATGGATGGAAAAAGGTTAGTGATTCTTGTATAAGAATTACACTCTGCAACATCTGCGACAAACTCCTTGACTGGTGTTTACCAAGCAAACATGACGAGGACGCTTACTTCGGAAAATCCGAGGCAAAAAAGCCTCACAAAGACACCAAAAATCGAAAGGGAGGCAAAAAATGAACGCCGATGTTCTTTCCTGCGATTATTGTGGAAGACCTGTAAGGGTATATTCCACACAACTTCTTCACTATCGAATCAGGTGGTTTGATAAAAGACAGATTTGTATCTGCTCTGACTGCAAGAAAAACTTTCCAAAGGAAAAAGAATCCGACAAACCTTCAAGAATGAGGCGAAGAAAATGACTATCCTTATCGAGGTCAATGCCAAAACAGGTGAAGTTGATAAAATCACTTCAATCAATGGAGGGTTTGTTCAAACCGCCAGCGTTCACGAACTCAAAAAGAGTATCGAAGAACTTATCTCAGAGTTACTGGAAAAACACAAGCAAGGTTGGATGGTTTAAATCCTAGGAGGAGAGATGAGAATTATCATTGAATTATCGGTAAACGGACAAATCGAAGGAGTGTTTGTTGCTTATAACAACAGAGCAAATTCGATTGATGTCGAGGGTGTTCACAATGTTGAACAACTCATTGCGATTGCGATGGAAACTGCTGGAGTCAAAAATGATTTTCCAGAACTTCCATTTCGGTCGTGTCCGTGTGACTGACTAACTGAGTGGTGGACAACAAACCCCACCACTCAACAAATTAAGATAAAATTCTATTATACAAGAAAATAATGCCAGTCAAGGTTTAAGCCAAAAAGACGTTAATTTAATAGATTTGCGGTCTATGGAGAAAATAAGAATAGGTTAACAAGTGTTAACCCTGTGAAGTGGATAGGTTAACAAGTGCATAGATTTAGAGTTAGTTTGCATAGTTTCTTGTTCTCTGGCAAAGGGGAGTCCCCTGTCACGGCGTTAAGCTGTAATTGCCAGATAAGATGAAGTTATTCATCTAAGAATTACTTGGTATTCGCTTGATAGTTATCTGGTTGTGTCGCTAGTGACTGTCTTACACCGAATATTCAGCGATGTCCGCTTGTTCGCTAATGGCTCGCAAACGTGGTCGGCGTATCCGATATTAGACACCCCAGCCGTAGTCATTAACGCAAGGCGAGGCGGATTACGGCTGGCGAGATTATTAAAATAAATTATGTTAATCGAAGAACAAATAGAAACATTTGCACAAGAGTTTATTGATAAATACTTCGGTAAAACCGCTACCGAGTATTATTGGATTGGTGAGGAAATTGGAGGAGTTATGGCTATCAACGATTACTTTTTTGACTTTGATTCTATGCTTCAGTTTATGCGACATAAGTATTCAAGAAAAAAAATGTTTGAGTATTATGATTACGCCTTAGAACTTAATATGGCAAATGAATCACCTATAAATATAAAAAACTATGTTAGCAGAAAATAAATTTGGAACAGGGTGCTTAAGAGACAAACCAGATGTCAGAGACTATTCTTTCAAATCACCAGGTATGCCTTTTGATTGGGAACTTGGTTTTGATATTGAATTATTGCTTGGATATCGCCAAACTGTTGACTTACAAACTTTCTTCGGTGATTACGGTCAGGCTGGTTGGGGGATTGAAAGATATAAAGAGATAGTCAATGAGTGTAAAGAGAAGAATATCAAACCTTTTAAAATTCCTATTAAGAATCAAGGGACTCAATCTTCTTGCACTTCTAATGGTAATGCAACATATTTATCAGTTCTTAATATGATTGAAACTGGCAAATGGGTTGAAATTAGTAGAAGAGATTGTTACGCTTTTATTTATCTTCAAGAAGGTGGTAGCTATATTAGAGATGCAATGAAACTTGACTGCAAACGAGGTATTGGGACAGAAGAGTTAGTTCCAGGGACAATCAATGGTAGAATTATGACCGAGACTGAAATCAGAGTAAAACCAGAAGAGACCGAAGCCTTAATTGCTATCAGAACCGCCTTACAATCGAAGTCTTATTGTAGCCAGTCAAATGCTTATACAAATGTTGACGGCTTTGCTTGGATGATGTTATTAAACTTCGGATTGGTGACAGGTGTGACTGGTTGTAATAACGGCACGTGGCGAAATACTTATCCCGTGCCACCACTAGAAACAATAAACCAAGACCAATTATGGGGTCACTGCATTTTTTGTGGTCGGGCGGAAGTCAGAGATGATAAAAATATGATTGGTCTTTGTAATAGTTGGGGGACAGGAACAGGCGAACAAGGTTGGCAATATCTCGGAGAAAACTATTTTAATCTTCACGCCTATCCTTACACTCCGATTGCTTGGGATGGCGTATTTAATGCCTGGACTTTAGTCGATAACATAAAAGAAACTTTAATTGAAAAACCTATGACAAATGCAAAAATTATTCGAAATGTAAGAGGTGACGGCAAAGAATGCGGAATTTATCTGCCGATTTTATCCGAAGACGCACTCAAATCTATGGGTGGAAATTTCGGACTACAAATCCCTAAAAATGATGATGGAAGTGTCGATTGGGACAAACTTGAGATTGCTGGTGAAACTAATGTAGAAAGGTCTTAATAAACCCTCAGGCTCACCACGATGCCACATACGGCGTTTTAATTTAATATATGTCTGGAGTTCCCCTTAATATATTTGATGGAGTTTTTTTCCTTGTTATTGGAAGTATAGTCTATCTAATGACAAATATGAAATTATACAATAAACTAAAATATTTAATCAAAAATCTATGGAAACAATAAACAAATTCTTAATCTGGATTTCTGGATATAAGAGTATTCTCGCAGTTATTTTAACAAGTACTAATTCTTACCTCTGGAATAAAGGATGTTATCAAGAAATTGACTTCTTATTTATCAGTGTAATTCTTGGTGTGTTATTTGGCGGAGCGGCTTATCAAACAAAGATTGCATTCAGCAAACAAAACAAGTAACTGTGGATAACTACATCTTGACTTATATTTATCTCTTGGTATAATTAAGTATTATTAACTCCTGTGGGATGGTTTAGTCACCGTTTCTACGGGGATTATATAAAATAAGATTGTACAGAATTGCCTGATGGACTCTAACACGTCAGGCTTTTTTGTTTGTCAATAAAGAATTGACAGCCACTTTAGTATTGTATTAAAATATACGTATGCTTGTCGTGAACAGGTTAGTGACCACATTCGACAGAGTAAGGTATTTTCGGAGAGATTTCTTGACCTTAAACTAACAAGTCTCTCGAACATTAAATAAACTTATATGGCTAATTTAATAGGTAAGTTGTTAGAAGAAATAGATAAATTCAAACCAGTCTTTGGTAATGAAATAGACTTAAAGATATTAAAAAAATATAACGTCTTAAAAAAAATATTGAAAGATGTTAAAAAAACTGGAACCATCTCACCGTCTAAACAAGGAGAGATAAAGGGTAAAATAGATGAAATATTAGAATTATTAATTAAACAAAAATGTTAACAAAAAATCAAATCGAAAAAATACTAATTGAAGCAAAAAAACAACACGATAAAGATAAGAAGTTTCAATATGCTCACGATGTCTATATTAATCACTTAGCACCAGGAGGAATCCCTGTGGCAATTGAGTTATCTTTTGTGGAATCATTTATTCGGGGACTAGATATGTTTGAACCAAGACTAAGAGATGAGATAGAATACCTACTGTATGAATCTGGACACATTAAGGGCAAGTGTGAATGTAAGTTTGAAGGCAAGAAGTATGATGCTCACAATATTAAGTCTTATTCAGAATTCATTTTTGCAGTTTTAAACGAAAATCAAGACAAAAAGTAAAATTTAATTCCAGTTTATCAACGAATGTTATAATTAATATGTAGAAATACATATTTTTTATTTAAAAAAAATGGAAATTGGAACAAACTCTTCAAAAAAAGCTCTAATTGATAGAAAACTATTAAAATTAGAAAATAAACGAAAACAAGTCGAAACAGCAGAACTAACAATGAAAAATGTTATAAACAAATCGAAAGAGGAAACTCTTAATATTTTGTTTTCTAACATGCGTGCTTCTGGTGTTGACTTACAGTCAGACGAATCAATCGCTGAATATTTTCAGAGAATTTATGACAATGACCCAGATTTATATGAGTTGCTAGTCAGGGCGATTAATTCTGTGTCTAGTGGACTAAACACAGAATCGCAATTTAAGTCTAGTCTACCTAACATAAAACCAAATATTACTCCACCTCCAGTAACTCAACCCACAGAAGTATCGAACGTTCCAAACTAAATACAATAAACCAAATAAATAACTATGAAAAATTACCCAAGAGAATATGAAAGAGTCTTTACTGGCCGTGAACTTTTAAAACGTAAATGTGATTTAGACCTAGTAACTATTGATGGAAATTATATCAAGAGTGCTAGTGAATACGCAAATTTGTTTAGTGGAGTTTTTGTAGAAATTAGAAAACATCTTTTTAATTTTTTAGTTAAGTATGTTTGGTTATCTAGGAGGTTTTGTTATGGAGGCGTAAGAAGAACCAGAAATAATAGTAATGGTTATCGAGCAGATATATCGTTTGCAACCTTTCTTAGAAACTACGCTAACCTAGATACTAGACTTTTCTTTGGAACGGTTACTAATCGATGTCTTTCAAAAGTAATTTCTTATATGGATGATTTTTTTCCAGACTTTGATGTGAGTAATCCCTTTGTAGACAGTTATGAATTTCCTTATAAAAACTTAACGTTAGAACATTTAGTGATTGTGGCTGAAATGGATGAAAGGTTGGAACTATTAGATTACGCAGAAAAGAATGATATTAAGTATACAGAGTTCTGTGATTATATCCTTAACTACATAAACTGTTATAACAACGAACACGGAAGAACTTACGAATGGGTTTTTTCGGCGTATGTTGGCGTAACGAAAACAAAAAAATTTGAGAAGTATTCAAAATTAATTAAATATGCAAAACAAAGAGAATCAAGAAGATATTACAAAACATCAAGAGACATTAAGCGAATTAGCACAAAAGAGAACGGATAAACCAATTAGTTTTATTCAGGGAACACAGGAACACTATCGAGAGAATGACTATGCCGCTCGGATAATCCTTAAAGCACTTTCAGAAGGAATTACAGACATAAATGAGTTAAAAAAGTTAGCTGGTTTAAGCAAGGCGGCCGAAGTTCATCGCACCCTAGACAAAATGGGAATCAGAAAAGATTACCACGAAGCTTTAGTGTTAGCTGGAATCGATATGCCATTCTTAGCTAGTAAATTAAAACAACTAATTACTGATTCTAAATCTGAAAAAATACAATTAGAAAGTATTAATACTGTTATGAAATCTGTCGGGTTAGATAAGTATGAAGCAGTTGATGACTCTGGAAAGGGTTGGGAAGAACTTATTAAGAATGCTAGTGGTAATGTTTTAGAAATAGAAGCCGAAGCAATAGAAACAGCTGACTATGAGATTAATGAGCCAGAGATGCCAGAAGAAGAAATGGTAAGAAATGATGCTGAAAAGAAATTAAGTCAAGACCTGTATGGAAAATAATGAAGAGTATTTAAAAAGAATAAAAGACCCAAAGTTTTATTTGGAGAATTTTACAAAGATAAAAGCTAGAGATGGGTTAGTTCCTTTTAAATTAAACGAATCACAGAAGGACTTATTTAATATTTTAAAAAAAGAGAAGCGTGTTTGCATATTGAAATCAAGACAATTAGGGCTGTCGACAGGAGTGATTGGTTATCTATATCATAAAGCAATTACAACTCCAGCTATTAATATTGCTATCATCGGTTATAACGCAGACTTAACTCGTGAACTTCTTGACAAGGTTAAAACGTTTTTAAGAACAACACCAGATAAGTTAAGACCAACAGTTAAGTATGATTCAAAGAGCGAAATGACGTTTCCAGTGATGGATAGCAAGATTATTGTCTTACCTTCAACGGCTAACGTAGGACGTGGATACTCACTTAACTTTATACTTTGCTCAGAGTTGAGTTTTTGGGATGAAGCCGAAGAAAAAATGGCGACACTAGAGGCTTCTGCTGGTATGGTCAATGGTCAAATTATTATTGAATCAACTCCATCAAACATCGGTAACAAGTATCACCAGATTTGGTCAGATGATAATAATGGATATTACAAAAGAAAATATGGATGGTGGTGGGGATATACAAAAGAACAACTCGAGACTATCCGAAAAAGAATAAACGACCCAAAAAGATTTGCTAGAGAATATCTCCTTGAATTTACTTCAACTGGTCGCCCTGTCTTTGACTTAGACTATGTGACTGCCATGAGAAAAAATATTTTAAGAGTCGGAGATATTAGAACATACGAAGATGGAAAAACATTTACAGTTTATGAAGACAATGGAGTTCGCATTTATAAAGAACCAGAAGTAGGGAAATCATACATAATAAGTTCAGATGTTTCAGAAGGCGTAGAAGGTGGAGACTATAGTGTGATGACAATCTTAGAAAGAAATAGTGGAGAAGAAGTTGTTTTTTATAAGGGACTTCTTCCAGCAGATGTAATGGGTTCTTTAGTTAATAGGTGGGGAAGAAAATATAATAACGCTTTGGCAATTGTTGAGTGTAATAATCACGGACTGACAACTCTTACATCTTTAATGAATTTACAATACCCATCAATGTATTTTAGACCAGCTAAATATGATGCTTATGACGGTTCATTTAGTGATAAGTTGGGGTGGAGAACAACAACAACAACTAGACCTATCTTATTAGATGATTTAGGAAAGTGTTTAAGAGAAGGAAGTATTCTAATTCACAGTAAGGAGACGTTAGATGAAATGACAACCTTTGTTTGGACTGACTCTGGAAAACCAGAACCATCATCTAAGTCATATCACGATGATACTATCTTTGCACTAGGAATTGCGATTCAAGCTTTCCCGATGGTATCAAACAAACCTTTAGACCAATTAGATTATAATCAATATTTACCAAAAAGTTTTAGTTACTAATAAATAATAAAATGTTTAATGAAACATATTCGGCATCAAGATTTGGAGAGCAAGAACTTGTAAGCAAGTTTATTCTTCAGAGAGATGATTCCAAAGACTATTTCACAGGATATATAAAACCTATGCTAGATAGGTCTTATAAACTGTATATAGCTTATAACGGAGATAGAGAAAAAGAAATTCAATCATGGCAATGTATCAGTGAAGATACTGAAATTTTAACATTGTCAGGATGGAAAAATTGTAGCGAAATAAAACAAGGCGAGGTTGTTTTAAGTTACGAAAAAGAAACTGGAAAAATATTAAAAGACAAAGTAAAAAAAATATTTTCTTATGATATTGACGATGAAATGGTTTCTATTAAGTGCGATAAAACAGACCAACTTGTGACTACAAATCATAGAGTCTTATTAAAAAAATGTAGAAAAAAAACAACTGAAAATTTATCATCAAACACTAAAGTTAGACAGAGAATGTGGAATGAAAAATTTGATTATTGTTTAGCAGATACCTTGGTTGGAAATGGAACTGATTATCGTCTTCCAGTAAGTGGTTTTTTTGATGGTAATTTATCAATTGGAGGAGACTGGGCTGAATTAATTGGTTGGTTTTTAACTGACGGGTCTTTTACAAAAGGAATAAAAGCTGGAGGATATATAACACAATCTAAACCAGAAGGATTGGTTAAATTGCGTTCGTTACTATTTAGTCTTGGTGTTCCTTTTAGAGAATGGTCAAGAAAGAAAGAAAAAGAACATTACTTTGACGAACATAGATTTTATTTTGGAGGAGATAGTGAAGTAATGGATAAAATGAGAATATGGATACCTAATCGTAAACCCACTAATTTATTGTGGAATTTAAAATTAAGTGAAAAAAGAAGACTAATAGACGGTATTTTTTATGGAGACGGTTCCAAAAGACCAGATGGTAAATACCACATGGTTTGTAAGCCGTATAAAGATTTTAAGGAATGGTTTCAAACTCTTCTGCATTTAACTGGTCTAAGAGGAAATATTTCTGAAAAATATATTAATATAGGATATAAAGATACGGTTGATGTTATTGGTAAGAAACATATAAAAACAATAAAATATAAAGGAAACGTTTGGAGTATTTCTACAGAAAGAACAAACTATATAGCTAAGAGAAATGGACATATTTTTATTACTGGAAACTCTAACGTGTTTGTACCGTACGTTCAGTCGGTGGTAGAAACGTTAATGCCAAGAATATTAGATGCTCGTCCAGACTTTACAGTTAAGGGACGAAACGTCGATGACCAATTAAAGCAAGAAAAAGTTCAAAACCTACAAGACTATACGTGGGAGATTTCTGGTATGGATAAAACATCAGAAGACTTAGTCCGTTCAAGTCTTGTTTATGGAACTGGATTCTTACAGGCAAGTTGGAAATTAGATAAAAGAAAATTAAGTTTTCTAACTTCAGCAGTTGGAGACAAAAAATACAAGTGGAAAAAAGAAGAAAAAGTTTATTATGACGCTCCTTATGCTGAGTGGGTAGATAACTATGACCTCTGGTATGACTGGCATAATATCGAAAGAAAAAATAAACAGTTTTGGTTTAAGAGAAAAGTCTTACCAGAGTCTGTTATCCGAAGAAGTTATCCTTATGCTGACCCAACAAAACTTGCAATGGCATTTAAAAATGGTGGTGCTGATGTAACCGACTATGCTTCGATAAGACGACAAGTAAAAAAAATACACGATGGAATAAGTAGGGGAGATGACAGAGGAACATCTGGTGGTGGTGGTTATGACAGTATCTCACAAAATTATACCGACCAGTCACTAAAACTTCACGAAGTATTTGAGTGGTGGAGACCATTTGAGGATAAGTTTGCGGTTATGGTTAACAACGTTCCAATTTTTCCTAAAGGAGAAATTCCTAATCCTTATGATTTTAAAGAATCTCCATTTATTGATTTCTCATATTTAAAACTTCCGAATGAATTTGAAGGAAAAGGGTTACCGTTGATTTTAGAGAACCCTCAAATAATGTTGAATACAATTAAGAATCAACGTTTAGACTCAGCAACGATGAGTATCCATAAAATGTGGGTGGTTAATCCATTAGCAAATATTGATAAGAAGGAATTAGTTACTAGACCATTCGGGATTATTTATACTCCAGACGTTCAAGGCGTTAGAGAAATTCAATTCTCAGATATTAAAGCAAGTGCATATAAAGAAGAAGATTCATTAAAGAGTGATATGAGATACGCTTCGGGTGTTGATGACTTCTCTATGGGTGCAGGTGGTGGTGCTAGTAGTGCGACCGAGGTAAGACATTTGAGAGAATCAACATTAGAGAGAGTTCGTTTGTTTGTGAATCATCTTGGATATGGATACACAGACTTAATGCGATATTGGATTTCTTTATGGAGACAGTTTATGACAGAAGAAATGGGAATAAGAATCCTTGGTGAAGATGGAAACTTTATTTTTCCTATTATTGAAAAGGATGATTTAAATGGTGAATTTGATTTCGTAGCTACTGTTAATCCTTCTTTTGCTGGTAAAAATGATTTGGATAAGAAACAAGGAATGGACTTATTCCAATTATTATCTCCAATGGAATTTGTTGACCAGAAGAAATTGACTCAAAAAGTTCTTCATAGTTGGAATTGGGCATTAGATTCAATTCTTAAAACTGAAGAACCAGTTCAACCAGAACAAATGGAGGGAATGCCAGGACAAGATGGCATACAACCAGGACAGGAAGGACTGCAAGGATTCCAAGGAAAGATACCAGGAGCTAAGGGTGCCATTCCAGACGATGTTTTGCAACAGGCGTTGGGAATGTTGGGTGGAGAAGCACCAGCATCACAACCATCTCCTTTTGCTGAAGCAGGACAACCAATAAATGTTTTAAATACTCAAGGTCAAGTTCCGCCAACTGCAAAAGATATTAGCGGAAAGACATCAAATTTAAGAGGATTAAATAGGGGTGGAAAAGTAAATACAAACACTGGTAGTAATACCAATGGCGATGAGATGTCTAGACTCTTGGGTTCAGCACAAAATTTACAAGTTAAAAAATAATTTAATAATATGAAAATTGAAAATGAATATGTAGTAGATGGTGTCAATTCTACAAATGACTTATTAGCAGAACTTGGTAATAGTAAGTATTACAAAGCACTTTTGGTATATATGGAATACGTTCAGGCTCAGAACTTATATAAGTTATCTTATCTTGACCCCATTAAGGAACAAACAAAACTTGCTTCAACTCAAGGAGAGATAAGAGCGTTTGAAATGTTAAGTGCTAAGGTGGCAACTGAAGTTAAAAAATACGAAGACATAAAAAACGGGACAGAACCAGAAGAACCTAAAATTGCGTCTTACAGAATGTAAAGTTTGTTAATCAACGAATGTTATCTCATAGAGGTAGCAGAAGTTGTTAATCAACGAATGTTATAATTAACGTATAAAGTAATTAATAATTAATATGAAAATCGATACAAGTATATTAGATAAAATGTCTAATAGCAAAAAACAACAAATGGATTTCGTTAAAAAGCAATTTGAAAAACCGAAAGAAGTAGATTTAACAAGTCTAGCTATAAAATTTGCGAAGCGGAAAGCTTCGTTGAATGATAATGAAAATGAATAATAATTAACTATGAAACACTATGTCTAATGAAGGACTAGATACATTCGATGACGGTAACGACATCAATGTTGACGATTTATTCGGCGAACCATCAACAGGTGGCACTCCAAAGAATGAATCAAAAAAAGAGAAAGCAGAAGAAACTGTTCCTTTAGCTCGTTACAAAGATGCTGAAAAGAAAATTTCAGAAATGGGAGAATCAATAGCAGAAAACACCAAATGGTTTAGTCAAGCTAAGCCGTGGTTGGACAAACTAGTTGAGTCTCCAGAAATAGTAGATGCTATTTTAAGTGGAAAATTGGATAGTAACTTATCCAAGGCAATTGTTGAAGGTAAAATTTCAACGGAAACTGCCAAAGAAGTTACACAAGCAAAAGAAGAAGTTAAAGAGGAATTAGGTAAAGACTTTATTAAGTTAACTCCTCAACAGTTGGAAAAACTTGTTGACGAAAAACTTAATGAAAGACTAGACACATTCAAAGAAAAAATTGACACAGAATTTAGTAAACACAAGGTTAGTGACGAAGCCGAAAAAGAAAATAGTGCTTTCGTTAGTAGAACCCCAGATATTGCTGAATATGCCGATGAAATTAATGAATGGTTGTCAGAACCAAGTCACCAAAACATTTGGAGGCTTGAAGATGCTTATTATGCAATCAAGGGTCGTAGATTTATGACTCGTGCTGCAGAAAAAAAAGCTAAAGAAGAAACTGAAGCTAAAAAACAAATTGCATTAAATGCTAATGGTGCTTCATCTCAAGCAGGGACTCTTGAAAAAGATAACCTAGTTGATTCTATATTTAGTGGTCACGTCAATGCCAACAAACCTCGTTAGTCTTCTGTTGTAATTAATTAATTTTATAAAAAAAGAAAATGTCAACAGAATTTCCTTACCGAGCAGAACCTTCCCACAAAGTTGGGACTTCTACTACTGGTACTCGCACAACCTCCACGCTTGATACAGCTGGTCAGTTGAAATTGGATGTCGCAGATAAAATTTACCTCTTAGAGGTCAATGCTCATCCTTTCGTATCATACCTTACCAACGTTGGTAAGACTGTTAACGGACAAGCCGTTACAGGCAGTTCACTTTCAAAAGCTGTGACTGGTAATCCTAAATTTGAATGTATTGAAGATTCACATGGTGGCGTGTGGGCAAAAGTAAGTGGTACTTATGCTGCTTCAGGTGCCTTAACTATTACCGTAACTGGTGCTGGTTCAGAACCTGCTTATATCTTTACCGTTGGTGACCTTTTCAAAAATGTCAGAACTGGTGAAGTTCAAAAAGTTGCTACAGTTGCTACTGCTACAACTATTACAACTGCTTCGACTGGTCGTGCTTATGGTACTACTGCCGCTGCTGCTGGTGCTGATGGTGATGACTTGCTTATCATTGGTAATGTTAATGAACAGGGTGCAACAGTTCGTAATGTCAATACTACAATTGCTAGTAAAACTTACAACTATACCCAAATCTTTAGAAACACTATCTCCGTAACAGGTACAGCCGAAGCCTCAGAAACTTATGGTGAAAATGATAGAAAGTTCCAACAGCGTAAAACAGCCGTTGAACATGCTAAATCTATCGAAAGACACTTCTTGTTTGGTGAAAGAAAAGCTACAACTGGTTCCAATGGAAATCCAGAATATGCAACTGGTGGTATTTTAGAACACATTGTTACTTCAGATGCTTATGTACAAGACCAAGACGGTCCATTAACAGCTCCTGATTTCAACTTGTTCCTAGAAAAAGGTTTCACTTATGGTAGTACAACCGATAAATTCTTGATGTGTGGTGGTACTGTTTTGAGTGCTATTAATGAATTCTCACGTGGTTCATTACAGACATCTATCGGAGACGAATATTATGGAATTAAAATCCATAAATATGTCTCAGCATTCGGCGACATCAATATTGTTCGCAATCCAGAAATGCAAAAAGAATATGCTGGTTATGCTTTCTTGCTCGATATGAATTCATACAAGTATAGATTCTTGAAGGGTCGTGATACTAAACTCAGCTTGAATGTTCAAACTCCTGGTACCGATGGTATGGTGGATGAATATATCACAGAGTGCGGTCTTGAAAGAACTCTTGCTTCACAAAATGCTCTCTTGAAGGGTGTTGTCTAGTTAGTAGTCTTCTTATCCTACGGGGTGGTGGGATATAAAATCACCACCCTACGTGGACTAGTTCTACGTCCCGACCAGGTTACGGGTAATTAACCAGATGCCGTTAATTCGGTGGTTTAATTAATAAATTTTAAAAAATGTCTAGTGTAAATTCAATGGAATTGAAAAAACTAAGTGCAAAAGGAAGCGTCGGTTCTGTAATCGATGATAAAGCTGTTGCTCTTAGAGTTCGTTATAAGGGAACTGGTACGGTTACCTCTGTAGTTGTTACCGCTGGCACAAGCGTTGTTTTAACTTCATCTGATGGTGGGGCAGAAACATTTGCTTTTGCTACTTATACAACCATGGGTACGTTGGCTGATAAAATCAATGCTTCAAGTTATTGGAAGTGTAAACTTCTTGATTGCTTAAGAACTGATTTAACAAGTTCAAGTGCTATTTTAAATAATGCTGGTGTTACAATTGACAGTCTTGGTAATTATGATTTGTTGCTTGATACGTCAGTTTGTCTTGATAGTGCTAGTGCTCACGTTTTCACGTATCGTGTTACGTTTGATAGAAACTTTGATAAATCTGGTATTCAACCACAACACAGAGTTCGTTTACAAGAAATTTTCTATAATATCGACGTAAGCGGAGCAGCTGCTAATGGTGTTCGTATTTACGAATGGGATGCTTCAAAGAAAACAGAAACTCAAGTTTATCGAAATACATCAGTTGATGCTACCGATACAACTAAAAACTTTGCTGGTGGTAATGGTACGCTTGATTCAGATTTTGGAAATGATTTGATTGTCAGAATTGTTGATGCAACCTCAATTACAAATGCTACTGCCAATGTTTTACAAGTCACGTATATTGCTGAGTAGTTAAAAACACTTAAGGGGGCTGACAAAGCCCCCTAGTGGTTAATATTAATAATGAATAATAAAAAATTATGAAGTATGTAAGTAAACAACGCTCTTTAACCTTAACTCTCCGTAGTGGGATTTCAGCTAACAGAGCAACTGGGACAGAACCAGTTCCAGGAATTTATTTTAGATTTGAGGGTGGTAAAGCAGATACAAGAACATTAGAAAATATGCACGTGGATGAAGAGCAAGCAATTGCAATGATTGAGAAACATCGTGGATATAATGTTGATTTTGTAAGAGCAGATATTGACCCAGAAAATTCAGATTTAAATATAGATGAAATGATTTCAACAGGTTCAACTGAGCCTCGCCATAAAATTCAATCCTTTAAAGACGGTGCTTCAAGAATAGAAAACCCAATGCAAAAAAATGTAGTCTTTACAGACGAACAAAAAGATGTTGTTAGAGATATGTTAAAAGAAGCATTAGGGACTGTCAATGAAGACAAGGTTAAAAAGATGGCAGAAGAGATGGCCAAAGAAATGTTACAAGAAATGCTATTAAATCAAAAAGAAGAATTTTTAGGAAAAAATCCTGAAGAGTTAACAATTAATGATAATAAAATGGCTTGCAAAAAAGGTTCAAAAAAATAAAACAAACAAATGGTAATAGGAACTGAGTTTTTTATACTCATCTATGACCACTAACTAACATTAAGACTTATGCAGGTAAAAACAGTTGATGATTATTTTTCATTTTTCTACGACCCACATATTTATGGGGGTGGTAGTATTGATGAATTAATCAGAATTTACACAGGGAATTGTAATGTTGTTAATGGAAAACTAAGAGTTTATGCGACCGCAACCGATAGTGCTATTATAAACACTTCATTCATGCACATGCTGGGTGACTGGGTTGCTAAGATAAAAGTGCCTACTGCACCAACCAGCGGAGATAACCGTGTCTGGGGTTTATATTCCAGAAGTTACGGTAATCGAAATGCTGCCTATTTCTTTATAAGTGGTACAAATTTTTACACAAGAACATATGATGGTGATGGAAATGTAGAATCAAGAAGTATTACATGGGATACCTCGTGGACAAACACCGAGGTTGAATGGGAAATTAGGTGGAGAATCAATAAGATTGAATTCTTAGCTAATGGTAGGGTGTTAAGCACAATTACGAAATCTCTTGGTGATTCTACATCACAATTTGATATAACAAACACATACGCAGATACTTATCGATATACGTGGGATACAACAGGAACAGACCCAGAATTATCGTTAGTATCAAAATCAGACAATGTTCAGATTTATTCGGCAAAGTTTAGTTCTGGGAATAATGGAACATTTAATGTTTCTAACGTAGGAACAAATTGGTTTGAAGTAATTAATCCAAATGGAGTTGCTGAAAATAACAAGACTCTTGGGGTTGCTGGTTACGTTAATCTTTTAGGTGGAAGAAGTTCTCATTGGAGTCACATTCCAAAACAAGTATTAATTCCAACTTATTTCTCAAATGCTGGTAAGCCAGCAACTGATGCCTTAGTAATGGATTGGTTGAGAATTGAAGGTGCTCGCAAATTCCAACAGGCTACTTGTAGTTATTACAGTTCTACTTCAACTACGTCTAGTTCTACTTCATCGTCAACTTCGTCTAGTACGTCTAGTTCGACTTCAAGTTCAACATCTAGTTCGACTTCTTCGTCAACTTCGTCTAGTACGTCAAGTTCGACTTCAAGTTCTACGTCTAGTTCAACTTCTTCGTCAACTTCGTCTAGTACGTCAAGTTCAACTTCAAGTTCTACATCTAGTTCGACAAGTTCATCAACTTCGTCTAGTACGTCAAGTTCAACTTCAAGTTCTACGTCTAGTTCTACAAGTTCAACAACAACACTTCCATAGTTCAATATTGGGGAGGGGCAACCCTCCCTTTGAACGTTTAATATTAAATTATATACTATGAATAAAGATAACATTAAGAATATCGAACCTATCGATATTATTTTGGTTTCTTATAATAGATTAAACTTTTTAAAAAAAATAGTAAATGAAATATATGAGAGAACAAATTATCCTCACAGATTAATTGTAGTTGATAACAATTCTGATGATGGTTCTAAGGATTGGTTACAAAACGCTAAATTAAATGGTTTTGTTTCTGAAAACATATTTTTAGAAAAGAATAACGGATTAGCTAATGGATATACAGAAGGTTTTAAACATGTAAGAAGTAAATATTTTATTACTACCCAGGATGATTGTTTACCACCAAAGTTACAACCATGTTGGCTTGAAAGAATGGTACATTTATTTGAAAAATATGATAATGAATATTTAGCTTTATCAATGAGAATTCAAAGAATTAGACATAGAAAAGTTGATGAATTTGACGATATTATTGAATCACCAACATCACTAGCCTCAGTATTTAGAATTCAAAGAAAAGAAGAAATAGAACAGGTTGGAGGTTTTGGTAACAGACAACATTGGGAAGGGGTTAGTTTTGTAAAAATGACAAAACATTTTAGAAAAAAATACGGAGTTACGACACACATTTATTCAGACCACATTGGATTTATGTCAAATAATAAAGGTTTTAAAGAAGGTTTTAAGGACTATTTTACATATTCACCAGAGAGAGTTAATCAGGGTGAATTACAACCATATCCAGACGTAGAACCTAAAAGTTTAATTCCAATAAAAATAAATACAACAAGAGATTCTGTTGAGCAAAATAAACGAAAAGAGTATTACGATTATTGGGGTCACGATATGAGAAAAGGAAAATTAAGATTAACAGAAGAACAGTTGGAATTATCTAAGTATTGTGAAACTGGTGTTGGTTTAGATTTGGGTTGCGGAATGATAAAATGCAATAATAATTGTATTGGTATGGACGTTTATCCTCACGAGTGTGTAGACGTTGTTGGTGACTGCACTGACTTGTGGATGTTTAAGGATAATGAGTTGGATTTTATAGTAAATGCTCATTTATTGGAACATTTACCAGACACACCAACGGTATTAAAAGAATGGAAAAGAGTTTTAAAACCAGGAGGAATTTTAGGTATAGCGGTTCCTGATGGAGAAATTAAACATAAATATATTATTAAAAATGGTCATAAGGTAAACTTGGGTTTAAAGACATTAGAATTACTCGTCCATCGAGTAGTTGGAATGAAAATACTTAGATTGGAACAAGTTAAGAAGTCACCTGGTAAATTTGTCGCTTTAATTATTGCTAAAAAATAAATATGAAAGTATCAATTATAACAGCTGCTTTTAGAGCAGAATATATGGATAGAGTATGGCAATCTGTTTTATCTCAAACGCATAAAGAATGGGAATGGATAATAGTAAATGATGGACAAGATTCTATTAGAGAATGGTTTAACAAATCAAAGTCAAGTGGTATTTTTGAAGGATACGATGTTTGGTTTATTGATGTTACAAAAAATATGGGTAGATTTGGTTTATATGCTAGGAATATTGGTATAGTCTCATCACATAATGAGCATATCGTATTTTTAGATGACGATAATGAATTTAACCCAGACCATATTGAGAGTCTTCTTAGTCTTGAAATATCTTCAGGAAAAGTTCCTTATTGTTATTTGCATATCAAGGGAAAGAAGGAAGATTCAAAGTTTGAAAGGGTAAAGGTTACTAATCTGCATAGGGGACAAATAGACCTTGGATGCGTGTTATATAAAAAAGAATATTTTGATAAGTTCGGATATTTTAGAAATGATTCACAGATAACATTTGACTGGAATTGTATAGACAGAATTTGGAAAGGGTTAGGAAATGATTCATTTGTATCAACTGAAAATCCATCATTAGTCTTTTGGCACAGAAGATATTAAAATGAGAGATTATTTAAAAGACATCAATATAGTCCAAGCAATGTTAGTATTTAGAGAGGGTGATTTACTTGACCAATCTATACCAAGTTTTTTAAAATATGCTGATAAAATTATAATAATGCTTGATAATAGTGATGAATATACAGAAAATAAGGTAATGTCGTATAAGTTAAAATATCAAGATAGAATAATTGTTAATCAATCTGAGTTCTATAAACTAGAATCTTCTCCAGAAAAGATGAATTCAAGATTCTGTAAATTAGAAGGTAAAATACGAAACAGTTTATTAGATTCTGTTAGAAATGAAAATAATTAAAAATAAAATATGTCAATACAAGAAAAAGTTAAATTAATACAAGGTGGTAAATTTGAAGGCAGTTCAATTACTAACGGAAAAATTTATCACGATTTACCATTTGAAAAACTTGGTAAAATAAGAAGTCACCGTGGAAATACTCGTGGTAGAATTAATCAAATTTTAGATATTGTTGATGTTAAGGGTAAGACTGTATTAGATATAGGTTGTAATGTTGGAGGAATATCTCTCGGAATGGCAGAGGCTGGTGCTAGTTATGTTATGGGTGTTGATTATGATAAGGAGAGTATAGATATAGCAGTTGAGGCAACAAAAGAACTAGAATTTACAAATGCTAATTTTGATTGTGAAAACATCGACATTAATTCCTTAAAAGACATTAAAAACTATGACATTATCATCTGGCTTTCTCAGTGGCAATGGATGGTTAAACAATATGGATTAGATATTGCCAAAGATATGTTGTTTGAAGTATCTAGAAAGTGTGAAGTTTTGGTGTTTGATAGTGCTTCTGATGATGGGATGGCCAGAATAAAGGGTTCAACTCAAGATGATATTGAAAATTGGTTATTAGAAAATACTTGTTTTGATACTATAATTAGATATAAAGGTTTACCTGGATGGCTTAATAGAGACTTGTTTATTTGTAGCAACCCAGTTAAAAGAATAAAAGATAGACACATAGCGGCATCATCTATTATAGAGAGAATTAGTAGAAACGAAATTAAAAAAACATATAAATTAAGTAATATATGGATGGTAAAGCGTGAATCTGAGTTTTTAACAGCACTTAAAGACAGTATTCATTTTCCAAAATTAATAGAAACTGGTGATAATTACATAGTAATGAGTTATTGTGGTAGACCTGGAAAAGTGACTAAGGATATGGAAACTCAAACAAGTGAAATTTTAAAAGCACTAGAAATTGCAGGAATTAAACACAGAGATATAAGGAGTGGAAATTTGTTATCTTTAAATGGTATATTATATTTAATAGATTTTGGGTTATCAATTTGGATAACTGAGACAGATACGCCATTTTTATCTGCCAAAAGGTTCAGAAAAGAGTCAAATACTGATTCTAGTGCTATAAATGAATTTTTTAAAAGTTTGTAAATCGACTTTCTCTAACTAAACATTAGTTTAAGACAAATCTGGGTTAACAATAAACTAATTTATCCTATTGGGTTGACATTAGATATTTATGACTAATGTTATAATTAATGTATATATGAAGATTATTATCTAACGATAGTAGTCTTTTTTTTAAAATAACACTATGTGGACAGCAACATTAAAAGAAATAAAAACAGAAAACGAAACAATCGTCTATGAAATTGAATACTCAAGAGATGGAAAATCATTTAAAAGGCTTTATCAGGTTTCAGCCCTTGGGTCTATTGAAGAAATTCAAAAAGTAGCTCAAGACCAAATCAATACATTGATTGCAAACGAAAGTGTTGTTGAGGATATTTTAGAATATTTAGACCAACCATTAACCGAATAGTATGGCAACAGTAGTATGTGCCGCTTGTGCGGATGGAAATTTAACCTCAGCCTCAACTTGGGCAATATGTGATCAGAGTTCAACCGCTGGACTTTCTTTTTTAGATACAGAAGGAAGTTCTGGAGTTGCAATTGGTTCAACACCAGCATATAGTGGTAATTTTTCTTGGACTTCTGGTGCTCCTACAATTGATGGGATTGGCTTAAAACTTGCAAGTCGAGCCGCATCAGTTTCGGGAACAATTACGGTAATTTTAAGAGATGTAACTGGTTCTTCTAATGTAAAAACCGTAACAATAGATGCCGCAGATTTATCAGCACAATCTTATGGTTGGACATTTTTTAAGTTTGATTCATCAACCGCACTCTCAAACTCTAATAATTATGCTGTTGGTATTTCGGCATCAACAACACAACCAATTACAATTTTAAAACGAACGTCAGATAATGATTTTGCTAAATATTTAAGAACAACAACAACTGGTGCTCCTGCCGCCGATGATGTAATGATTGTTTGTGGTGAATTTACCGCCGCAGGTGCAATGACAACTAGAACGGTTACAATGAATAGCACCGCCACAACATCTTATGGGGTGGTTGCAGTGACAACATACTTACAACACATCTCAGTTGGACAAGGTGGATATTGGAATAATGGAACAACCGCCTCAACTGATTATAATTTTACTTGGAAAGGTATATTTCAAGTTAGTGGTGGTGGAACGCTTAACATAGGTAGTTCTGGCACTCGTTTCACTTCATCATCTACCGCAAGTTATAATGCGGCTGCCACTGCTAGTGGTAATACTGGTATAGTTTATAATATCGGGGCAGTAGTCAATATTTATGGAACTACTAAGAACGAACAGACACTATTAACCGAATCTATCGGTGGAATTTGTTCAACTTCAGGGACAACGGTTACCAGACACACTGGTCTTTCATTCACTGGACTATCGGGGACACTTACAATCAATAGTGTTGGATATACCATCGCATCAGTAACAGATGCTGACCACCTAGAATTAACGGGAAGTCCTGGTAGTCAAACATATAAAAATTATATTCACTCAACTGCCAATGTAGTCAAGGTTGTCTCGACTTCTGGTTGGGTAGCTGGAGATACCTTGGCTTTTGCAGGAACTGGACAGAGTGTTTCTGAGGGTGAAAGTGCAACGATTTCAAACGTCGATAGTGCAACCCAAGTAACACTTTCGACTTCACTAACAAAACCCCACATTGTTGATGGGTATGATGTAGTTGCTGAAGTCATCAATCTAACCAGAAATGTTAAATTTTTTGGAACATCTAGCTATGGAGGATATTCAGTGTCTGAGTCATCTGCTGTCGTTAATATTCACGATGTCGAACACTATTATTGGGGATATAATGCCACTGGTAAAAAAGGAATGACAATTCGAAGCACCACTGGTTCTTGTAATTTTCTTCACAATTCAATTTATAACTCAAACTTCACGGGTAATATTTCAGTCGATGTTTTGGGAAGTTCTTCGAATAATATTTTGATTGAATACAATGTTCTTTATAATGTTACTGTTGGAATGTCGTTGGCAACATCTTCAAATGCAACTCATTGCCATAACAACTGCTTAATAACTTGTGCTGGTAACGGAATCACTTCTGGTAATCTGATTCACGAGATTTCTTATAATAGAATTGCCAATGCAGCAACAAACGGATTAAATTATAGTAATCCTGCTGGAGTCACTATTGGTCTTTGTGATAACAATATTTGTCATAGTTGTAGTAGTGGACTTACAATCAACGCCGTCTATGCACAAGGAAACATTACAAATTGTAAAGCTTATAACAATGTTGGTAATGGATTTAACTTTACATCCGCAATTCAAAATATAAAAATTAGTGATTCAAAAACATTTGGTAACGCAAGCAAAAACTTATTATTCACTAGTGCCGCTGGACACGTCCTTTTAGATAACGTCACTCTTGGTGGTTGGATAGGTAGTGGTTCTGCTGGGTCAGGTGTTTATATGGAAAATGTTTGTTTTGATGTTAGAAGTAAAAACTGCTCATTCGGGGTTACTTCGGGTTCGATTGTCGGTCAGGTTACTTCTGATTTTTACTTTACTGGTTTAAATTACGGTAAGTGGGTTGATGATAATAGTTATTTTGGTTCATCGACTTTGATAACTGGTCCAACAAGAATTTATTCAATGTTTCCTGGCGACCCATCAATGTTATCTTTTGAAAGATTTAATCGTACTGCTGGTTCTCATAAAACTTATACGAGTGAGGGATTGATTGAAATCGATACTACTGAATATTATGGAGCGAGTGGAGAGTCAACTCGAATGACACCTAACGCAAATGCGACTACATCAAATAGAATGAAAAGTTATGAATTTAAATGTGCCGTTGCTAGCGGAAATACAGTAACTCCAACACTATATTTAAAGAAAAATGCTTCTTATGACGGTTCTCAACCTCGACTTTATGTTAAACAAAACTATGCTCTCGGGATAACCGCCGATACACTCTTGGCGACTTATGCTTCAGGGACTGGTTCTTGGAATTCTCTTGGAGGGGTAGCAACTGCTTCTGTGACCGATGATGGAACTTTATCTTTTTATGTTGATTGTGACTACAACACTGGTGGTTATATAAATATCGACACGGTAAATATTCCTTAATTAATAAAAACTTCATATAAAAAATGGCTTCGGTAGACCCACAAGGAGAACAAAATTATTGGGAAGATGGTCTTCCATTTAGAGGGATAAAAAATGGAAGCCATGATGCTGGTGAAATGCAGTTCTGGGACGAAGGGCTTCCTTTTGCATACTTATTTCCTTCTGGAGCAACAACGACATCAACGAGTAGTTCTACAAGCTCTTCGACTTCATCGTCTACAAGTTCTTCGACTTCGAGTAGTACGTCTAGTTCGACATCAAGTTCTACGTCTTCATCAACAAGTAGTTCCACTAGCTCATCAACAAGTTCAAGCACATCTAGTTCAACTTCATCGTCTACAAGTTCTTCGACTTCGAGTTCTACGACTTCATCGTCTACAAGTTCTTCAACTTCAAGTTCTACGTCTAGTTCTACGTCTAGTTCGACTTCAAGTTCTACAAGTTCTAGTACTTCGAGTTCAACATCAAGCAGTACTTTAAGTTCAACTTCATCATCTACTAGTTCTTCAACTTCTAGTACTTCGTCGTCAACAAGTTCATCAACATCATCTTCTACTTCAAGTTCGACAAGTAGCTCAACATCAAGTTCGACAAGTAGTTCTACATCTTCATCGACTAGTAGTTCTACGAGTTCATCAACAAGTTCAACTTCGAGTTCTACCAGTTCTAGTACGTCTAGTTCTACATCTTCATCGACGAGCAGTTCAACTTCGTCAAGTACGTCTAGTTCAACGTCAAGTAGTACAAGTTCATCTACCTCAAGCTCAACTAGTTCTTCGACAAGTTCAACTTCAAGTTCAACGTCAAGTTCGACTTCATCGTCTACGAGCAGTTCAACTTCTTCGAGTACGTCTAGTTCGACGTCTAGCTCAACGTCTAGTTCAACTAGTTCTTCGACTTCAAGTTCAACGTCTAGTTCAACTTCAAGTTCTACGTCTTCATCGACAAGTAGTTCGACTTCAAGTTCTACGTCTTCATCGACAAGTAGTTCGACTTCTAGTTCGACTTCTAGTTCTACGTCTTCATCGACAAGTAGCTCGACTAGCTCTTCGACTTCAAGTTCAACGTCTAGTTCAACTAGTTCTTCGACTTCAAGTTCAACGTCTAGCTCGACAAGTAGTTCTACAAGTTCTAGCACATCTAGTTCGACTTCAAGTTCTACTAGTTCTTCAACTAGTAGCTCAACGTCATCTAGTACATCTCTTCCGTCTGACGAAGACTATTCTAGGGGAGACTATGCTAATTTGCCATTAGACGAAACAGACCTAGAGACTTTATTTTCTTCATCAGATTATTTAAAAGTAAGAACTGTTGATAGTATTTTTGTAGACCAAACAGCAACTGCTGAATATTCTGTCTTCTTATTTAAAAATCAAGCACCTGACGCTATTAATCCTCCGAATATGACGTGTGTCGCTAAAAGTAGTTTAGCTCCAACAATTTCAACTGTTTATTTACAAGTATATAACTTAACAACGTCTTCTTGGGAAACCTTAACGTCAAATTCTGTCGCTAATGCTGATACTCCGTTTACAATGACAGCATCGCTAACTAGCGGTTTAGACGACCATCGAGATGTTGGTAATTGGTATTATTTTAGAGTTTATCAATTACAATTTTAATAAATTAACTTCAATTATATGGCAATTTCTCAACCAATAAGTACGGATAACTTAAATAGTCCAGACCATTCATTATCTCATAGAGTTTTCGCCAATGACCCGTCTTCACCAGTAAAAACAGTTGCAGTTGATTCTTCTGGAAATACAACAGTTGGAGATGGCGGAATAACAAATTATACAAAATTTGGAGTTGATGGTTATCAAACGTTATACGGTGCAGCACAAGGATTATTAACACTACGTCCAAATTTAGTACAAAAAGCTAGTAAACAATTAGGAACTCCTACGGAAGTTTATAGGGGTTGTAATGTTGGTTATTCTTTTCCAGTTTGGAATAGTGATAATGAAGAATTATATTTTAGATTAAGAGTTCCTTCTAGATGGGATGGTTCTACTGACCCACAACTCGGAATTATGTGTACAATAACAGAAGCAGAGGACGTTGGTGATAAATTTAAGTTTCAACTTGAATGGCAGACAACTGTGTGTGGAGGAACTACTGTAATGGGGACGACTACATCAAGTTGTGTGAGCGAACAAACAATAATTTCTGGTGGGAGTGATGCAAACACGGCATACTGTTTATTTTTTAATTTAGATGCATCAGATGCTACAAATTCTATATTAATTGGAGATATGCTTCAGGGTAGATTAAGAAGAATTGCCGCATCATCTAGTAGTGTAAGTAATGAAATTACTGTATGGGATTGGGTAAGTAGATGGAAAACAAATAAAGTTTTTGGAGTTTGGTCTGTAGAAACTAATGCTAGTTAAATAAATGTCAAGAAAATTATACAATTCAGAAGATGCCACCTATGGAGATATTGATAATTATTATAATGGTGGAGAATTGGGTACATTAAGCATTGATTTGTGGAATGTAGTTTTTTCTGGAACAACAACATCTTCTACAAGTTCTAGTACTTCATCATCTACATCCTCTTCGACTTCTAGTTCTACATCTAGTTCAACTTCATCGTCAACAAGCAGTTCAACATCTTCAAGTACGTCTAGTTCAACGTCTAGTTCTACATCAAGTTCTACAAGTTCTTCGACTTCAAGTTCTACGTCTTCATCGACTAGTAGCTCAACGTCTAGTTCGACTTCAAGTTCTACGTCTTCATCAACTAGTAGTTCTACGTCTAGTTCGACATCAAGTTCTACGTCTTCATCGACTAGTAGCTCAACGTCTAGTTCGACATCAAGTTCTACGTCTTCATCGACTAGTAGTTCAACGTCTAGTTCTACATCAAGTTCTACAAGTTCTTCAACTTCAAGTTCAACGTCTTCATCAACAAGTAGTTCAACGTCTAGTTCTACTAGTAGCTCTACATCTTCATCAACTTCAAGTTCTACAAGTTCTTCGACTAGTAGTTCTACAAGTTCTTCAACTTCAAGTTCTACGTCTTCATCTACGAGCAGTTCTACTTCTTCATCGACTAGTAGTTCAACTAGTTCTTCGACTTCAAGTTCTACGTCTTCATCTACGAGCAGTTCTACTTCTTCATCGACTAGTAGTTCAACTAGTTCTTCGACTTCAAGTTCTACGTCTTCATCAACAAGTAGTTCTACCAGTTCTTCAACCTCAAGTTCAACATCAAGCAGTACATCAAGTTCAACTTCATCATCTACTAGTTCTTCGACTTCAAGTTCTACGTCTAGTTCAACTTCATCGTCTACGAGTAGTTCAACTTCTTCGAGTACGTCTAGTTCAACAAGTAGCTCAACATCAAGTTCGACAAGTAGTTCTACATCTTCATCAACAAGTAGTTCTACTTCAAGTTCGACTTCAAGTTCAACCAGTTCTACCTCGTCATCGACTAGTAGTTCTACAAGTTCTAGTACGTCATCGTCGACTAGTAGTTCAACTTCTTCGAGTACATCTAGTTCAACTTCATCGTCTACAAGTTCTTCAACTTCAAGTTCTACGTCTTCATCAACAAGTAGTTCAACGTCTAGTTCTACTAGTAGCTCTACATCTTCATCAACTAGTAGTTCAACGTCTTCATCAACAAGTAGTTCTACCAGTTCTTCAACTTCAAGTTCAACAAGTTCTTCAACAAGTTCAACCTCTAGTTCGACAAGTAGTTCGACATCTAGTTCAACTAGTAGTTCTACGAGTTCGCTCCCAATAGAAATTGAAGACTGGATACCAAAGGCAGATATTGGAAAAAATACGTATCGAGGGAAAATACAAATAGATAGTTATGTAGGAAAAGGAGGTTATGAAAATATAAAAGCAGATTTAATAGATAGAATTTAATAAATATGGCTACACTTTATTGGTACGGTGGTTCAGGAAATTTTAGTTCAGCATCAGGTCACTGGAGTACAAACTCTGGCAATGTTCCTGCGGCTGACCACGTAGCACCAACATCAACAGATGATGTTATTTTTGATACTTCAAGTTCTGTAGCAGAAGCTGCTTATACTGTAACTATTGATGCAACTGCTAATTGTCAGAACTTTACAATGGATGGACCAAGTGCCACTGATGCCACTAAAGTAACTTGGGCTGGAAGTTCCACATTAAATATTTATGGAAATATTAATTTGAGTGGAGGTACGGCAGGAATTACTTCAACATATAGTGGTGGAATAAATATGGCCGCCACTAGTGGAACAAAAACTATTGATTTTAATTCTGTTATTCATCTAGGTCGTTTGTTGTTTGGTATATACGGTAGTGACTCCGCTACTTTTCAATTATCCAGAGATATTGAATTAGCATTTGTAGGTGGTGCTTCATCTTATTTTGGGTTAGATTATGGAGCGTTTGATGCTAATGGAAAAACGGTTACTCTTAATATCTCCTCTACGGATGGTATTAGAGGTCCAATAACATTTTATAATTTAATTTTACTAGGGGTTGCAAGAAATGACAACAAAGTAACTTTAAATTCTAATATAACAGTTTCTAATACCCTAACAATAACTGGAGGTTCCGCTATTAACCGTATTTTAGTGGAATCTAATACAATTGGAACTTCTAGAACGATAACTGCAGCTGCCATCTCAATCTCTAATGCCGATTTCCAAGATATTACTGGTGCTGGTGATGCAACTTGGGATATGTCTGCTATTACTGGGGGTTCTGGTAATTGTGGTGGAAACTCAATGAAAGCATTGGGTGATGCTGCCTTTACTACCGCAGATACTTGGTACTGGCATGCTGATACTGGTAATGTTTCAGACTACACAAAATGGTATACAGAAACTAATGGTGGTGGCTCACAAATGGCTTCCACCTTAGTTCCACTACCTCAAGATACCTTAAGATTTGATGACAGTTCTTTTAATAGTGGTTCACAAACGATAACTCAGAACATGCCTCGTATTGGAAGTATTGATTTTACAGGAGCGACTAATACACCCACATTTACAACCTCAACAGTGGCTTCAGTGTTTGGTTCTATTACCTTAATAAGTGGGATGACTTTGACGGCTTCAACTCAGGTATATACTTTTGAAGGAAGAAACAGTTATTTTTTAACAAATGCAGGAAAATCTTGGGGAAAAGCAATTATAATAAACGCCCCAAATGGTTCATTAACATTAAAAGATGATTACAATTCTATTGCTTCAATAACTTTGACTAACGGTACTTTTAGTGCAGTAGATGGTGCTATAAATTCAAATGTTACTTTGAGTGCACTTTTATCAAATAATACTAATACTGGAAGAACACTTACAATGGGTTCTGGATTATGGACATTTTCTACAGAAGCAGTGAGTTTTGTTTTAATAAATGCTACCAATCTTACTTTTACTTCTACTACCTCAACAATAAAACTTACAGCAGTTTTGACTGGTAATAGATTTTTTAGTGGAGGAGGATTAACTTTTGGAAACTTTTGGAATGCGACTACTGGTGCATATTCAATAATAATGTCAACTTCTGATTATTTCAACGACTTTAAAATAGACGCTGGTAGAGAAGTTAATTTTACAAACTCAACAACAACAACTGTAAACACATTTACTGCTTTAGGAACATCTGGTTCACATATAGTAATTCATAACACTTCAGGAACAACTCACGCTACTCTTACTAAAGCAGGTGGGGGATTAATAACTGGTTGTGATTACATAGACATTCAAGAAATGACAGGGAGTCCTATTTCTACTTGGTATATAGGTTCGAATTCTACTGACACTGGAAGCACTTGTACAAATATTTATTTAGAAAATACACCAACAACAACGTCAAGTAGTTCTAGTACATCAAGTTCAACTTCAAGTTCTACTAGCTCATCAACCTCAAGTTCAACGTCTAGCTCGACAAGTAGTTCTACAAGTTCTAGCACATCTAGTTCGACCTCAAGCAGTACATCTAGTTCAACATCAAGTAGCACTAGCTCATCGACTTCAAGTTCAACAAGTTCTTCGACTTCAAGTTCAACAAGTAGCTCGACTAGTTCTTCAACTTCAAGTTCGACTACTAGTTCTTCAACTTCGTCAAGTACGTCTAGTTCGACTTCAAGTTCTACAAGTTCTTCGACTTCAAGTTCTACGTCTAGCTCAACATCTAGTTCTACAAGTTCTTCAACTTCGTCAAGTACGTCTAGTTCTACTTCAAGTTCTACAAGTTCTTCAACTTCAAGTTCTACGTCTAGTTCAACATCTAGTTCTACTAGCTCATCGACTTCAAGTTCTACGTCTAGTTCAACTAGTTCGACTTCAAGTTCTACTAGTTCTTCGACTTCAAGTTCTACGTCTAGCTCAACATCTAGTTCTACTTCAAGCTCTACAAGTTCTTCAACCAGTAGTTCTACGTCTAGTTCAACTTCAAGTTCAACGTCTAGTTCGACTTCAAGCTCAACGTCTTCATCTACGAGTAGTTCTACTAGTTCATCAACTAGTTCTAGCACGTCTAGCTCAACATCTAGCTCAACTAGCTCATCAACCTCGAGTTCAACGTCTAGTTCAACTAGTTCAACATCTAGTTCGACTAGTAGTTCGACTAGTTCTTCAACGTCTAGTTCAACATCTAGCTCAACTAGTTCTTCAACTTCAAGTTCAACGTCTAGTTCGACGAGTTCTTTGCCTATGGAATTTGGATTAACTCATCCATCTGGAAGTATAGGAATATTTACTCTTTATGGAAGCAAACCAAGATATTAATAGCTAGTTTATCCCGCTGGGTTAGCATTAGTTATTTACAACTAGTTTATCCCATTGGGTTGACGTTAGTTATTTATAACTAATGTTATAATTAATAAATAAAGTAAAAAAAATGATAACAATTAGAGCCGACAATCTTATTCTTACAAAAAACTCTCCATATTCGTATTTGAATACCAATTATATTGCAGGTGTCACAGATATGGTGGTTGTTAATTGGATTGATTTTAAACCAGATGACTACGTTTTAATTGGAGAATGGGGTTCAGAAAACACAGAAATTGTTCAAGTATCTTCTATAAAGGGGTCTACAAATACAATTACCCTTAAGGTTGCAAGTAAATTCTCTCATGCTGAAAGTACAAAAGTAACCATTATTAGATATAATATGGTGTTGTTTTATCACACAACAACTACCACATTTTCTACTGGAACTCACGTTAGACAAAAATCATATCTTGGAAATGATACTACTCAATTTGATATAACTAATCCAGCAGGAACAACATTTAGATATACTTGGGACGGAACAGGAACTAATCCATTAATTGCAGACTTCGCAGTAATCGGAAATTCGGTTTATATTTCTGCTCAAAACTTTAATGCTAGCAATAATGGAACATTTGTTATAACAGGAAAAGGAACTAATTATTTTGAAGTTACTAATGCTTCTGGTGTAATTGAATCTAATAAAACAATTGGAACTGGTTCGGTTGCTATTAAATCAGATAGACTTGCAATTGCCTCTGATAGTCAATTTACTGATATTTTTGATGATACTTATACAACTGGATATGGTTGGTATTTATTTTATAACTCTACCACTGATACTGTAACTCAACAAAGTAATTATATCCCCTATAGTGGATTTGAAGAAGACTCAACCAAGAGTGTTCTCGACAGATTCTTTGATATTCTCTCTAACTCTGAACAGAAACTTATTACAACTGATATGGCCTACTCGTGGATGAATGAGGGTTATTCTAAAATATATAATGCTCTCGGACTAGTTAATAAAGAATATAACTCACCAAGTTCAGTTACAATCACAACTACTTCTGGAACAGCTGAGTATCTTATTTCTACTTATATGACAGATTTTGCAGATATTATTTCTGTTTATTGTGGCACTGAAGATAACGAAGTTGGAAATATATCACTAGACAAAATAGATGGTTGGAATTCCGAAACCGACAACACTGTTAAATATTTTATTCGAGGGAATTATATTGGTTTTTCTCCAGTTCCAGCGGCGGCAACTGCTTATACAATTCGCTATGCCACGAAGTCAGCAACGGTCTCAAGCTATATTGATGAATTAAATTTACCAGATGGAAGTTTCTACTGCGTGACTGACTGGATGCTTTTTAGAGCCAGTATGAAGGCTAGTAGTATTGATGGAGCAATGCACAAAAACTTATTTGATGAAGCTGTTAAGGTAATGCAATTAGTTTCTCACAAAAGAGACGCTAATCTAGATAGTTGGGGAATTGCTAATAACGCTAACGTTTAATTATGGCAGGTAGTAAAACAAAAAACTCTCAACGACTTACAATTCAATACTTCGAAGGTGTCAACGCTCAGGTTGGAAATAACTTATCTAAAACAACCGAACTCAGGCACGTCGAAAACGCCAGAAGTAATAAAATTGGAATCATCGAGAAGCGGACTGGTAAAACTTTAACAGGAGATGATGTGGATACATTAAGTGTCTACTCCTTGTTTTATTTTGATAACGCTGGAGCAACAAATACGGGACTCTATATGGTGATAGATTTCAATAATAGTACAACCACCTCATCGACTTCTTCAAGCACTTCAAGTTCAACTACGTTTACAAGTTCAACAAGTAGTTCTACTTCGTCTAGTACGTCATCGAGCACGTCTAGTTCGACTACCTTTACAAGTTCAACTTCATCGTCAACATCTTCATCAACTAGTTCAACAACTACTTTATAAAATATGTCAGCAAAATTATATTATTTAAATACATCAGGAGTTTGGACATTAATGACAGACCCAGATTTGGCTGGTCTTGCTAGTGCTAGAGTCGACACAACGGTCGCTGAGGGGTGTTGCTTTATGGTAAACGGAACAAGTAACAACCTCTACATTATGGCAACTGGAACGACTGTAGTGCCTTCTACGACCGCTACAGGGCATCTGTACAACTCTCCAAAAGCAAGAAAGATAAACTACTATAAAGATAGACTCTACCTCGGAGACTATACCGTTGGTTCAATTAGATATAAAAATGGAATTGCACTCTCTTCGAATCCAATGGGAATCCTCTCGCTTATAAATGAGGATGTTACCCCATCAGGTTCAACGGTTATAAAAGTAACCGATACAAAATATATTAGAACGACTGATTTGTTAGAAGTCTACAGAGGTTCTGTTAAAATAGCAACTTTAACGGTAACTAAAAAAACAGAAAGTTCTATTACGGCCACAGTTGTATTTGAAATAACTGTCCCAGCAACTACTACATTATTAAGTGCTGACGAACTCTGGGTAAGTGGAACTTATAGCGGAACCAGATTGTTTAGATGGTGCGATAGATTTGCGAGTGGTGTTGATGTAAAAGAATATGACAGTTTTAGAATTACTTGTGACCAAAACGAAAGTATAAAAATGTTAGTTAATATCGGCGATGTTATGATTATTGGAACTGATAATAGTTTAGCCGCCTGGAACGGAACCAATCTTCAAAACTATGATATGGGAATCGGGTGTGTCAGTGAGAATGGTTATGTTAAACACGGTTATCTTTTCTTTATTCACTATACGGGTATCTATAGAACTTCAGGAGAAAGTCCTCAATTAATTTCTGATAAAATTAAACCATATATTGATGGAGCAACTAAAAGCGGACTAGAAAGTGCTTGTATGGGAAAGAAAGGTGACAGTATCTTTTGTTATATCGGAGATGTAACACTCTACAACGAAGATGGCAGTATCGATAAAACTCTAAGCAATGTTACTCTTGAATATAACTTACGACAAGGTAATTGGTTTGTACATACTGGAATAGAAATAAAACAGTTCTGTACATACCCACAAGAAACTGATAGCACCTCACTTCAAATAATTGATAACAGTGATAGAAATATTTATGAATTCTTATCTGGGGAAACCGACAATGGAACAGTGATTCCTTTTAGAATGGATACCGAAGAAATTAATTTTGGGGGTGAAATTGAAAGTTTATTCTCTTTAAGAAAAATAATTTTAGAAGTTGAAAGAGGAACAAACATTCATATCTTTTTAAGTCTAGATGGTGGTGCTTGGTATGAATTAAAAACTACCGCCACTAAGGGAGCAAATACAATCGCTATCACTGCCAAGGATGATAATAATAGTGCTCCTCCAAGATGTCGTCGTGTCAGAATAAGTATGCGACACAATGAAAAACAATTATGTAAAATAAGTAGACTCGCTTTAGAATATAGTTCAAGTATAGAAGAAGAAGAAAATAGAGCATAAATGACTCAAAAAAATTACAATTCAATAGATAATCCCTACGATAGTTTTTTAAATCGTACCGATGCTGGAGCGTCAACCGTTGTTAATAGTGGTCAGGAATATGGAGGGACAACTTTTACCGATAGTGGAAATGGTGGTTCGGCTAGTCCCAATGGTTCTCCAGATGTTTCTAGTCCTAATGATGTTTCTGGGGGTTCGATTCAAGGTTCAAGTTTTCAAAGTATCTGGTTAAAGGACTGGATTAAATCAAGAAATTACAAACCGAAATCTGTCGGTTTTTATATTGACGGTAAAACTGGTTACGCTGAGTTTGTGAATGTTTATGTGAGTGGTAACATTCAAGCTTTGTCTGGTTTGATTGGTGGATTTACAATTGGAGCGACAAACTTATCGGCAACCTCTGGTGGAAATACTACAATTGTGTCTAGTGGCTCAACTGCCTTTAGTGCTGGACCAACTGGTGCTCCAACTTTTTATGTTACTCAGGCTGGAGTTTTAAATGCAACTGGGGCGATTATTTCTGGAACATTAACTGCCACAACTGGTTATATTGGAGGTTGGTTAATTAATGCAACTAATTTATCGGCAACTGGAATAATCTTAGACTCTCTAAATCAGCAAATTAAAGTTGGTGCTACTGACCCAATTATAATTGATGGTTTATTAAAAGAAATTGAAAGTAGTAATTATGTTTCGGGTGCTTTTGGTGCTGGATTCCACTTAGATAGTAATTTATTTGAAGTTGGTAATATTTCGTGTCGAGGGATGATACGAACTTCTGTATTTCAAAAAGATTTAATTAATGTGATGGGTGGAAGTTTTGTTGTTCTTGATGGTGATATTTTAGATACAACGATGACTGCACTTGACACCGCAACTATTACAACCAAAGGAACGGTCAATTTTTCAATCAATGATATATTAAGAATTAAAGAAGATATTGACGATGAATGGTTTAGAGTTACAAACGTTTCTGGACATCCAACTTATGTTGTCACAAGAGACTTGGCTGGAATGTATCCATCAAATACAAATCCATGCTGGACAAAGGGATCAACTATTGTAAATTATAGACAGAGTGGAGATGGTGGAGTTTTTATGACAGCAACAGAAACGGATGCACCTTATCTTAGTATTTTTGACCATGCAGGTTCTCCGTGGACTACGATTAATACTAGACTTAGACTTGGTAATTTAAACGGATTTTTAGGTTACTCTTCTGACTTATATGGAATTGCAATTGGAGAAACCAATTCATACTTAAAATATGATACCGACAATGGATTAAGAATTAAAGGAGATATTACAATTACAGGGGGGAATGCTTCTGTAACATTTTATGAATCAACTGAACCAGTATCTGGAATGAAGGCTGGTGATTATTGGGTTGATTCAGATGACAATTCTCTTCATGTATATCAGGGAGGTGTATGGGTACTTGTTGCCGCATCGGGAGTTAAAGTTTTTTCTGCTGAACCAACCACTCCTTATCATGTTGGAGATTTATGGGCAAGCGGAGTCTTTCTTAAAATATGTAATCATGAACTACTAACTGGTGTTTATAATCCTTTAGACTGGAGTTATGCTACTGGATATACCGATGATACTGTAGCAAATTCTAAAATAAAAACGTTTATTCAAACAACAATTCCAACTTCTATTTCTGCTGGAGATTTGTGGATTGATTCCGATGATGGAAACAAACTTTATCGTGCAACTAATGCGGGGGATACAACAATTGGTCCAACGGCGTGGGTAGTTGTTCCAATTGACTTTGCTAATATAAATGGTGCAACTAAACCAGAAAATAATGCTACCGTTGGAGCTACTTGGGGAACAAATCTTGTAAACATTCCAGGAACATTGGGAACTCCAACTGGAACTGGTTTGTTTCTTTCTTCCACTCATTTAGGTTTCTATGATGCTCCAAATTGGAAAACATATATGGATAGTTATGGGAATTTTTATTTAGGAGGGACTTCTGGTAAATTACAGTGGGTTGCTGGAACAAATACTCTCACAATTACTGGTATTATAAATGCCGATAGTGGAACAATTGGAGGATTTACTCTTGGTGCTGATTATATTCGTGATTCTGCTAATGGTGTTGGATTAGCATCAACTGTTAGTGGTGGAGACGATGTTAGGTTTTGGGCTGGAGATACTTTTGCCAATAGAGATATTGCTCCATTTAGAGTTTATGAATCTGGTAATGTAGTTATGGAGAGAATCACAGCTTCAAATATTCAAGCATATGATGCTATTGTAGATATAAATGGTGGAGGAGACTATTATGATTTATATGGTGCAGTTTTAAATGGTGCTAAAAAGATATTTATTAGAAACGGTGAATATATTTTGACTTCACAACTAGATATTGCACAAGAAAATGTAAAAATTGAAGGACAGTCTCGTGATAAAACAATCATAACTAGAGCAAGAGGTGGTAATAATATTTATTTTTTATTGGGTGATGGAACTACTCAATGGGACGTAACTAATCCAGCAGGAACAACATTTAGATACACATGGAATGGTCAAGGTTATGAACCAGATTTTTCTAAACTAAAAGATGGCTATAATATATTGATAGAATCAAGTAGTGGAACTAGTTATCTTGATTATGATAATACTGGAAATTTTTGTATTACTGGAACTGGAACTACTTATTTTGAAATTACTAATTCTTCTGGTGTTGTAGAAACTGGAAAAACAATTGGACTTGACGATACTAGTTATATAAAGATAAGACCAAAAGCTATATATGGTTATGCTACTGGTGGTGGTGGTGGAAACCTAACAGAATATACAGTTACTAATCCAGTTGGAACAACGTGGAGATACACCTATACTGGAGTTGGAGGAGACCCAGATATAACTACTAGAGTTAAGGTTGGAATGTTAGTTGATATGATTGATTCTTCATTTTCTACTAATAATAAAGGGCTATATACAGTAACTGGAATTGGAACAGATTATTTTGAAGTTGACAAAGTCGCAGGAACGGCAGAAAGTAAATATTGTTCAGGCATTTATTTATATTCTAGTGTTATTGGTGATTCCACATCACAGTTTGATATTACCTGTCTTGATAGTGTTAAAAAAATATTTAGATATACCTGGGACGGGACTGGAACAGACCCAAACATATTACAGTTGACTCATGGTGAGAATATCTATATAAAAGCACAAAATTTTTCTTCAGTGAATAATGGTCATTTTGTAATTTTAAATCCAACATCAACTACTTTTGATATTCATAATGAGATTGGAGTTGCAGAAAATAATAAAACAATTGGTACGGGATATATTATAAAAGTTAATACTTATCTTGGAGACTCTTCAACTCAGTTTGATATAACAAATCCATCAACTGGACTGTGGAGATACACTTGGGACGGAACAGGAAAGAACCCACACATAGAAGAACTCGTATCTGTTTATGATACTATGTATATTAATGGTTCAACTTTTGCATCAAATAATAGGGGAAAAAGAGTTTATGTTTATGCCGTTGGAACTGATTATTTTGAAATTAAAACAGAGACAGGAACGGTTGAATCTAATAAAATTCTTGGAACTGGATATATTGAACACGTGAAAGGATATGTAATAAATAATTGGGGAGAAAAAACTGAAGTTAGCAATCTCAAATTTATAGAATCTGGAAACTATCGTTATGGTTGTTTGGTTTCTTTAAATAGCTTAAGTATTCATCATACCGATTTTGATACGCAAGAATCTCAAAGCTCTTTAATGCCATGTATAGTTGATAGGAGTGGTAGTCTAACATTAAAAAATTCTTATCTTATTAGTTATTCTAATTGTGTAGTTAGATTTCCCTACTCAGGGAATGAAACTGTTATAAGCGAAAATCATTTTGAATCTTATTATGGTTCAAGTGTTTATGAAACAATGACTTCATATAGAATAGGTGGAAGTTCTTCTAGATTTGATATAACTAATACTGCTGGAGATACATGGAGATATACATGGGATGGTACAGGGACTGACCCTGGAATATCTACTGGCTGGAGTTTTTATGCAGTTATTGTTTATGCTGAAAATTTTACAGGAAGAAATAATGGAATCTTTCAAATAACAGATTCTGGGCTTAATTGGTTTGAAGTTACAAACATAAATGGATATGCAGAAAACAACAAAACAATTGGAGAAGGTTATATAGAAAAAATGATTTCTGGAGGTTTTTATAAGTTTGTTTTTGAAAAAAATTATTGTTATCGTGGTATGTATAATTCTTCCAGTAGTTATATTGCAAATATTCCAGGGGCATTAAATATTGTTGGAGACGGAACAGTTATAAGAGATAATACATTTTTTGCACAACCTTCAAATTATACTCCAGCAGTCAGACTATTTGGAGTTAATAGTATTGTCACTGGAAATAAATTTAATAGTTATCCTGAAAACTATTCTGCAAATGGTGGTCTTGGTATTCATATTACAGCCAAAGGCAGTTGTGTTATAGAGAATAATATATTTAATGCCCTAAGCATTGGAATTCTTTTAGATTATTATGAAACAGACAATGGTTGTGGTCATGCATCTACAAGCAACAATCTGTTTAATTTTGTGGTTGGAGAAACTAATGGTTATGGTATATCAATTCTTTCCCCAATTTCAAAAATGGTAATTTCTGGAAATCATCAATATTGTGGAGCTTCTTTAATTGACCAACAGTATGGTTCTTCTAATTTAACAGTAATAAATAATATTGTTACTAATTCTGCCGCAGAAGCCTTTTTAATGCAAAGTCTAACATATTCTGTCTTTAGTAATAATCAAACAAAAGATTGTTATCTTGGATATGACATTTCTGGAGCAGATTATTGTACGATTTTGGGCAATATATCTCAGGGTAACGCAAATTCAGATGACGTTGCTGGTATTACAAACAGCGAAACGGCTCACAATTTATTCTTATAATAATAATATGGAAAAAAAATACATTAAAGATGGTGAAAAAATTTATGAAGTTAATAAAGAAATAGATAAAATATCCGAACTAAAAGAAATTGATAAGAAAATAACCAAATTAAACGAGTTAGAGGCAATGAGAATTAAAGAGATTCATGACAGTTATGTGACTAAAATAGAACTTCTCCAAAGTAGAAAAACTGAATTAATAAATACTAGAGAAACCCCATTATAGTATAACTAATGTTATCCCCTTGGGTTGGCGTTAGTTATACATAACTAATGTTATAATTAACATATAAAGATAAATAAAATTTATGGCTCAAAGATATTTTGCATGGTTTACTGATAACAAGGGAGTACTACAGTCAATGAGTGCTGATACTAAAGAAGAGGCACTGGCTGACGCAAATTCTAGGGGTTGGACACTTACTTCGGGTCAATATGGTGGCTGGCCAACAAAACCAACTAGTCCGACTCCAATAACTCAACCTCAGGTTCAACCAAAACCAATTGTTTCTAATCCTATAAATCAAGAAGAAACTCAAGTAACTCCTGAGTATGTTTATGATAACATTAACTCTGTAATGAATAAAAACGCAGTTAATCATTTATTCAAACAATATTACGGTCGTGATGCTACTCAGACAGAATTAGACTATTGGGAAAAGAAAACGACAGGAAGTCTAGAAGATAAATTAAGACCAAACGCTTATAAGTTCCCTAACGCACCAATTCATACAACTTCATATTCTGCTGATGGTAGACCAGCAACATCTAGTGGCGAAACCATAGTTCCTCCACCAGTTCAAGAAACAGAACCAACTCAACCAGAAGCAACTCAACCAATTATACAACCTCAAGACCCAACAGAAGTAGCCCAGTCTAATTTTAATTTTTCTGGTAGAACCGCTCTTGTTAAGTTTAGCGACGACCCTACTCCTAGTGGTGATGGCGACTCTAGCACTGTTTGGTTATTCGATACAATTACTAAAACATATCGACCATTTCTTTCGATGGATGCTATTAATGCTATTTATGGAGATGATGCTCCAGAGTATATAGCTAACATAGAAACTCTCCCAACTACTGTTTTAAATAATGATACGTGGAAAGGTTCGTTCTTGAGTGAAACTGAAGGATTTGATTCCGAAGGACTTGCTGGCGGAAAAAATATTTATGATGTTCTCTCTGTCTCTGGAGTTAAAACTATTTATAATAAAGTAAAAGACTATAACCTAGAGTCTTGGGCTGGTCAATTTGTTGACTTGATATTTTCAGAAGCCAAGGATAAAGGTGCTATTACCGAAGAACAATTTAAAAAGTATTTAGAAGACCCAACACAACTAGCAGAATATATCAATGCAATTGCTTATGGTGGTTATACCGCCAAAGATGTTCTCGCAGATATGAAAGCTAAAGAATTAGGATTAAATATTAAACCAATCTCTTCTACTATACCAGCCGATAAATACGCTACAACGACTGAAGGACTGGAAGCAAAAAATAATAATCAAATTCAAACAGATGTCTCAACTTTAGGTTTAGACCAGAATTTATTTAATAATAAAGTTTCAGATATACCGATTGCATCTTTAACGAGCCTAATGCCAAACCTTGACTGGAATAGTGAAGAATTTAAAAATGCTGCTGAAGAAATTCAAGCCTCTTGGTATGACATTCAGTCACAACTTGCTTCGGCAACTAATGAACAAGAAAAGGCTGTCGCTGATGCTAACTTTGCTAAATTTAATTCTGATTTAGAAAAAACTTATGGAATCAAACTTAGCGATAACGCTGATGAAGCTTGGGGACAACTTGAAACAATGTTTTCAGACTACGGTAAGGCTGGACTAGGTAACTCTGGTTTATTTAATGAAGCTATGGATACTTATACCGCTGGGGTTAGGCAGGCTGGTGATAGATTAAGAGATGAAAAAGCCGATAGTCAAACCACTGAAGAAATTAACTATCTATTAAAAAGTGGAACACCAGAACAGATTGCTGCCTACGAAGCCTCTCATCCAGGTTTTGCCGACAAATATGGACTTAAACCAAGTGCTGAACAGCTTGCGTGGTGGAGTGATTCGTCTTTGGCAGAGAGATACCCAGATATGTCAGTCGAAGAACGAAATAAAATTAAAGGAATGATAATTGATGAAAATGGAAATTATAGGAGTAATCTTTATCAAACTCTTTATACAAATCAAAATAATCTCGCTGACCAGAAGAGAACGTATCAAGAAGGAAAATTAGCAGAACAGAGACAACAAGAAGCCAACAAAGTTGCTGATGTTTCTACTGGAGCTACTATTCTGTATGACCAAAATATTCAAAATATGTTAGATTCAAATTCTTATGATTTAACTCCTGGAACGGTAACTCAAGATACAACGACTTCGCAAACTCCATTCTCAACTTCTTCGACTCCGCCAACAGGGGCAACATTAATTTCTGATAAAACAGAATATGATTCTCTGGTTGCTAATGGACTTACTGAGTCTCAGATATGGAGAGACCCAAATAGCGACAAAATTTATCGATTACCGACATCTACTACACCCACACAAACTACAACATCAACCACAAGTTCGTTAGGAAGACTTTTGGGTCCAACAGAATATGCACAATTAAGAAATCAATATGGTGTTTCTGATTCTAATTTTTCTCAATATTTTACTAGAGATGGAACAAATATCTATTTAAAACCAACAGCACCAACTTCTTCAACACCTTCAACAAGTGCTGTTACTTCTGCGGCTGCCAACATTTCAAATTCTTTATCAGGAACAACAACTCCGACAACAACCACTTCTAGTAGTAGTTCGTCTCCTTATTCAGAATATATGGGTCAATTTGGAACAACTAGAGTTTTTGGTTCAAGTAGAGAAGCTGTTGAGGCTGAGGCAAGAGCTGGTGGATTAAGTTTAACTGGTGCAACGTATAAAGGATATAATAATGGTACTTGGAGTTTAATTTAAAATAATATATGGACTTACCACAAAATACACAATATAAAAGTGATTATGTTTCTAAACTGATGCCTCTTGTTAGTGCGATTACGGCTAAAGGAAAACAAACATCACAACCAACCCAGCAAACTTCATTGCCTCGTATTTCGGGTACACCAAGTTCACTCTCTCAATTTCCTATCACAACTCCTTATGGTGGAAGTACAAACTATGAACCAGGTGGAACTCACGGGGGGATAGATATAGGAACACCAACAGGAACTTCACTTCCAGCAATTCAAGGAGGAACAGTGACGGATGTTGTTACTGGAAAAGGATGGACTCCAAAAACACCTTCTTATGGGAATACAATTACGGTAAAAGACAATGAGGGAAATTTATGGAGATACTCACATTTGTCAGACGCTTACGTTAAGGTTGGCGATACAGTTAATACTGGTCAAGCAATTGGAACAAGTGGTTATTCAGGTTCAACATATAGTGCAAAAAATCCGAATAGTCCTGGTCCGCACGTAGATATAAGGTTGCTCAAAAACTTATCTGGAAGGTATGTTGAAGAAAATCCCCAGCAATATATACGGTAACAAATAATAAACAATGGAATATCAACTAACAAATAACGGTAAACAATCTAAAGCGTTTGCTGTTAAAACAATTTTAAAAAGTAAAGAGTTAAGAAATGTTATTAGTGAAGGAATGAAAGCTTCTCCTGGTAGCACTAAAAGACAGAAAGCCTACAAACTCTTATCAACCCTCAATAAATCTGGGAGTAATTTTTATTCTGATGGTATGGGAGGTGCTCCAACTGGTTTCAATCCTTTTGCTTATAAGAACGTTAGAGAGACCATTGCTGGACCAACAACTCAACAACCAACCTCACAGTCTGTTTCAATGGGAGAACAAGTTCCAGAACCTGTAGATTACAGCAAACGAACAATATTTATTAAGAGTGCCGACCCAAAGCAATACGTATCACCTGCATCGCAGTCAACATCGACATTAATGTCTGGGATGTCTTATGACCCTAATGCAAACAATACAACAACTCCTGGTTCAACTCCAGAAACTTCAACAACGGGCACAACTTCTTCAACGACCAATATCACTCTTCCGAGTTCTTATTCTGATACGTCAACAACTAGTGGAATGTCTTCATCAAGACTACTTGATTTAAAAAATTCTGGGTTAGGTGCAACTGGTTTAAGAATCGCCGTTATGGCAGACCCAACCTTATTGGATGACTTAGGGTTACCACAAGATGTGATTGATTCATTCCCAACTGAATCACTGGCTGAACAAAAGAAAACACTTCAAAATAGTTTATTAAAAAAATATAGAATTGAATCATTAGAAGACGGTCTGATTAATAAATACAAACAGAACGCCAACATTACAACCGACTTGAGAAATTACCTTGCTGAGACTGATACCTATTTTAAGAGTATTGATAAACTCTATAATAAAACATTGGAACAGTCGGCCTATATGGATACAAGTAATCCAGAAGTAGCAAAAAGAGTTAATAATTACACCAACTATTTACAGATACTTAGAAACAAACAAAATGACAGAAATGTTTCTTTTATTGAGATGGCTGGAGACCAAGTAGAAAAACAGTTAGAAGCGTTAAAGTTTGAGTATAAGACAAAGTATGACCAATTCTCAAGAGAATATAATACTGAAGCAGAATTAACAACCGAAACATATAATGACTACAAAAAAATAATTGAGGAGATGACTTCTAATTTAGATGAACAACAGGTGGTATTAAAAATGAATCAAGAGCTAAAATTGGGTGCTGATGGGTGGAATGGGTGGACAATTAAAGACCTAACATCAAAAGATGAGGCTAAAAGAACGGCTCAAGAAATGAAAGATAGCGGGAGTAATTATTATGATATTGATGCAACTATTAGTAAGTTTAAAATAACTCCAGCAGAAAAGAAATCTATCTATTATAACCTTGGGATAACAGAACCGAAAACTACAACGACAACAAATTGGACGAGACTAGAAGAACTTATGAATAGTTCAGAGGGACAGAAAAAGTCTGATGCAGAACTTTTACAGTGGTTAAAAGAAAAGAATGATGAAGAAAAACTAGGAGTTACGGCAGATGCAGATTATACAAGTAAAATTAAGACAAGAATAGTTCCTGAACCAGATATAAAAAAAGACGTGTATGACATGATAGCAACCGAAGGAATGTCTGGTCCTCAAATAATGACAATTCTTTCATCTGTTCCAGAAATAAAACTTAAACAAGCGGTTATAAATACTATATCTGAACTTAGAAAATTAGGATATACAGAAAAAGATTTAAAAGAACAACTTAAATTAGATAACGCCACTTTAAAAACTGGAGGAGTTCCAGAAACTTGGTTTAAAGAAGGTTGGAATTTAGGAGCAACTGCAAGTAAAAAATTTCCAAATAGTATCAAAAGTTTAATAAATTATTTTAAAAAATAATTAATGGCACTTACTAATCCCTTTGCTTATTCAAGTCAGAAACCAATTGACTTATCTCCAAGAATAAGTAATCTACCAAAAATTAAACCAACAACGCCAACTCCGTCATCATTTATAAGTGGTGACCCTTTTGCGTTAAAAACACCCCCAGTTACTTCTTCGGCAGTTAAACCTGCACCAGATGACGCCTTTAATTTAAAAGAAGCACCAAATACAACCGCACCACTTTCTTATCCATCTGTAGTTAAAAACATTACGACTCCAACGGTTACTCCAAAAGCACCAATAACAACTGATTATACTAAACCATTTCAATTACCAGTAGTCACTCAAACTTTAAAGACTACTCCAGTTTCAGATATAATGACAGGAATGAGTCAACCTAGACAAGACTTAATTGAAAGAGCAACTAAATTTAGTACAACGCTAGATTTACCAAAAGTTAATCAATTATCAAATAATACGTTTATAAAAAATAATATTCTTCCAGAAAATACTATTATTGGTAAAAATTCATTTGAAAAATATAATTTACCAGAATCGTTTATTAGTAAAAAAAATAAAGAAGGAATTAAGTTTAAAAGCGAAAGTAAAGTAAAAGATATTATTGACTCTTTAAAATTAGGTTCATTAAATATTAAAGAACTTTCTAAAAATTATTTTTTAGATACTCTACCTAAATTTGTCAAGATGGTTTTTGACGTAAATTCGACTCAAGATATAATAAATAACCCATTACTTAAAGAGAGTGAAAAAAAAGATATTATAAAATCAGTAGAAAACGAGTCTAGTCAAATTGTTAACGTGACACAACCAATTTATGATAAACAAAAAATAAAATTTGAGGAATTTAAAAGAAATAATCCACAATTAGTTATGTCAGAATATCCTGGTTATGGATTTGAAGATTCTATATATGATACTTTAAAAAATAATCCAAAATTAATTTTAGACCCAAAGTTTATAGCAAATGCCGCTGCTAAATCTGCTGGATATACTGTTGCTGTAATGGTTCCAGCTGTGCTTGGGACATTAACTACTGGAAATATTGCAAGTGGAACACTTCTAAGTACTATTGCATTAATTCCTTCGTTATCACAAGATTTAACAGAAGAAGCAAAAATAAATGGAGCAACTGACGAACAAGCTGCTATTATTGGTGCAACAATTGGTCCAGTTATAGCTAAGTTAGAAAATGTTGGAGAGTTAGCTATTTTATCTAGACTGTCATCTGCTTTTAAAACTTCTTTTTTACAAAATGTTACGAAAGACGTTGTAGCTGTTACTACTAAACAATTGGCTAAACGTGGAGTTAAAGATTTTGGGAAGACTGAGATACTTGAAATTTTAGAAGAAAATTTACAACAAATAGCTGGAAACGCTGCAATTAAAACCATCAACGAAAATCGAGAAATATTTAGCGGGTTAGATTATACTACGATAGAAACTGCAATAGCAAGCATCCCAATGGCAATGTTTGGTGCAAGTTCGTCTTTTGTTGGTTCATATTTGGGTAAAAAATCTAAACAATATCAAGAAGCATCTCCAGAAGAAAAAACAAGGATATTAAATGAACTTGTTCCTGCCTTATCTGTTCAAAACCTATCCGAACAACAACCAGAAACTCTACCAAAAATAACACCTACAGTCACCCCACAGAATGCCCCTGTGACCTCACAGAATGCCCCAGGTGAGGCGATAACACCAAACGTGATTAAAGTTACCTTGCCAGAAAAAAAGATAATAGATATTGATAAAATATCTGATTTAAATAAACAACTTAGTATTAATAATACCAATAAATTTAGAAATGAAACAATTAACGGTTTAAATGAAAATCAAAGAGTTGAAGGAAAGCTTTTTGATAATTTAAAAAAATCATTAGTGTTTGATAAAAACATAAAAGAATACAATGTTGTTCCTATTTATAGAGCAACAAAAAATAATTCAATTATTCCTGGAGACTTTGTTACAACAAATAAAGAATTGGCGGTTAAAAAATATATAAATCAAAGAAATGGTTCAAGTTTAAAAACTCTAAATGTTCCTATAAATAACTTAGTTAAAACACTTGGTCTTAAAAGTGAATTTTTATATTATCCAAAAAATAAAGTTACCTTGCCAGTAGTTAAGTCAGAAAAAATTAATGTTCCCAATACTCCAAAAGAAATTAAAAAGACTTATTATAATCCAACAGAAGATGTTACTATTTATAGAGTTAAAGAAGATAACACAATTGAAACAAAAATAGTTAAAGGTAGAGATGTTGATAATTACATAAGACAAGAAACTTGGTCAACTACAAAACCAAAATCTGTAAGTGCTAAAAAAATAATAGGCAAAGTTCCTTCACCGATTATAAAAAGAAAAGAAACAACTCTACTCAAAGATAGAATCAAAAATTTTGCTAGAGGTGTTAAAAAAGGTGGCACGTGGTCAAGAGAAAGAATTAACAATACCTATACTAAATTAAATAGTATTATTAACGATTCTAATTTAGAGGCAAAAGATAAACTTAAGTTTAATACAGAAAAAAATAGAATTTTACGTTCGGCAAATCCAGAAACTGCCTTTATTAACATAAGTAAACCTTTGTTTGAAAAGATAACGGAATATGAAGAGGGAACTGCTAAAAAATATTATATTAATAAAATAGGTAAATTAATAAAATCAACCGTTTCTAAAAATAACTCTTCTGGAATTTTAACTGGAAAATATGGATATTATCAACCAACTATTGATTTTATTTATAATAATTCAAAATTGACAAGCAAAGATATAGGTAACAGGATAAACGAGTTATCTATAAAAGAGAAGATAACAAATGAAGAGTCTGCAGAACTTATAATGTTAGAAATGATACCAACGATAGACATGGACTCAAATCAATTAGAAAGTATTTATAACACATTAAAAGAACAACTCTTAATTGGAAGACAAGAACAAAGTTTAAAAGACTTTAATAAAGAAACAGATAAACAGATTTCTAAAGATACTGCAATTAATTTATTATCTAAAGATACTGCCAGAAGACACGTTCAAGAAAACAACTTTGGAACATTTAAAAAGTTTTTCTTAGGTGCTAGGGATTTCATGAATATGAATGAAAGCCTTGAAGCTTTGTTAGATATGTTAGACACTGCTGATAAAAATACAGGAGAATTTGGAGGATTTTTTGTTAGATTACATGACAAAATGTTAGAAGCACAAGACTCTAGAGAGGGTGGAGTTAATAAAGTAATAGGAGTAGTTTCAAATAAGGTTAGAGATTTGTATGGAACTAAAGGACTAGAAAAATTATTTAGAGATAATAAAACAAAAAAAATATTTGTTGTTGATGAATGGTTTACTCAAAATGAACTAGCTAAACGTTATCAAGAATTACAAGACCCATCACTTAAAGAAACATTTGATAAAATGGGTTATACAGAAGAAAAGATAAAAGCAATTAAAGAAAATCTAGACCCTAATTTAAAAGAATTTTCAGATTGGTTACAGTCAGAATTTTATCCAAAATATCATAAAAGAGCAAATACAACGTACAAAAGACTTTATGGTACAAACATGCCACAAAGGAAATTTTATTCTAATTTAAAAAGAGTTGGTTATGATAATGATGAGATTAGTTTGTTATCTCAAGATATTCAAACTAGAGCATCTGCGTCTAGTGGTGCTACTAAAGCAAGAAAAGGAAGTACACTAGAATTAAAGAAACAAGACATAATGACTAATCTCGAAAATTATATTGGTCAGATGGAACACTTTATTTCAATGTCAGATATTGCTTCAGAGATTCAGATGTTAATTAAAGACCCAGAAATAGCAAAGTTAATAAAAAGAAATCAGGGAACAAACTTCTATGAGATACTAACAGACACAGTCAATGATACTATAAATAATTATGCTTCTGGAAAAACATTTAGTGCGTTAGATAAATTTAGAGGAAATACAGCACTAGGACAAACTAGTATTAGTCTTTTAATTTTCATTAAACAGTTTTCTGGTTTACCTGCAATGTGGCAACACACTGGGATAAAAGATATTATAAAATATACTACTGAATTTTTATCAAATCCTAAAAAAGCAGTTGCCGAATTAAAAGAAAGTAACCTTTATAAAGAGAGGGGAGAGACTATCAGTAGAGATTTAAAGTTAGCATTAACAAAAAATCTTGAAGAAAAAATTTCTCACAAAATAACACTAAGAGATGTTTTATCATTTTTTACCAGGACTGGTGACCAAGGTGCAATTGCTCTTGGTGGATATGCTTACTATAAAAAAGTTTTAGCAGAAACGGGAAGTAAAGAAAAAGCATTATCAGCATTTAATAAGGAATATAACCGTTCTCAACAGAGTGGTTTAATTCAATATCAAAGTTTTTTAGAAAGGTCTGGTGGTTCTGTAATAAAATTATTTACAACATATTTAAGTTCTGAAAAAAGTTATTCCTCTATAATGAGAAGTAATTTAAGAAATTTTAAAGCTGGAAGAATAAGTCCAAAACAATTTGTTAAAACAATTTTTATTCAAAATATATTAATTCCGACTATTTTTCAATTTATTAGTAACGCATTTAAGTGGGATTGGGACGAACAACTATGGGCGATAATAATGGCTCCATTTAGAGGTTATATTGCTGTTAGAAATATTGTTCAAAGTATATATAGTGCTTATAAAAAATATCCATGGTGGAAAGAAGACCTTACTGGAATACCTGCTGTTGGTATTTTTTTTGATGCAATAGATGCTGCATTTAAAATAAAAAAAGACATCATGAAAGATGCGACTGGAGATATTATTTTAGATATTGCAAATATAATAGATGCTCCAGCAACTTCATTTACTGGTGCTGATGTTTCAAAAGCTGTAAAATTAGTAACACAAATGATGAAAGCAAGTAAAAATCATTTATATCTACTTGGTTTTTCAGATTATGCTCTAGAAGGAAAATCTAGTTCATCAACTAAAATTCCATCGTCTATTAAAACTAATGAAAAATATAAAAAATATGAGGATAAATATAAATCGTATAATGATAAATACAAATCTTACAGTGAAAAATATAAAAATTATGGACAGTAATTAATCCGCCCAAAAAAACGGAGTAGTGGTTGTGCTCGTACTGGTCGTAGTGCTTGTAGAGATATACTTCCCATTACAAACAGGACATTTCCAGAGGAACCATTTATTTGGTTCCTCTTTTGGGTCAAACTTAAGATGTATTTTAGCTCCACAAACAGGGCAATGATAAATTGGAAAGTTTTTTTTACACGTTTCCTTCTTTTTTGTATATGACTTTTGATAACAATCACGACTACAATATTTCTGTCTTTTTTTACCAGGGATAAATTCTTTACCGCACCTTACACAAACTCTTTTGTTTTTTTCTACGTCCTTTTTAGGGACATACGATATTTCAAGATTTTCAATATCGTTATTATCCCGATTACCATCAATGTGTTTGAATCTTGTGCCTCTGCCAACAACACCATTATGATATTCCCACGTTGCTCTTGCCAGAGTTACTTTATCAGTAGTCCTTAACCATTGTCCATCGGGTTGTTTTGAATATTTATACCCATTAAATATAATAAAATCAAACTTTACCTTATTAGACATTTCCATCCCGAGTCTTCTCATCTTTATCCAGACAGAATTATAGTTGAGTTTGAGTTCTCTTGTTGCCTCTTTAAGACTCGTTCCTTTCTTATATAACTCGTATATTTTTTTGATGTCTTCTTTTGTTATTATTTTTCTTTTAATCTCCCCCATTTATTTATTTTAACTGTTTCCCATATGATTATATTCGTTTGCAATCCCACCCTGTAATTTCTTGAGTGAGTTTAAGTATCCATCAATGTTTGTTAGGTGACGTTTAATTAAATCAGCACTATAATGTTCGTCAGTAGCATCAATTAGTTTGTCTGCTTTAGCGACTGAAATTGCTTTACCACTTTCGCTATCAGTGCTATTAACAATTTCTACCGCCTTCTTGTTTAATGCTCGTTCTGTTTCAGCCCCCATCATATTGTATCCAGAGAAATAGTTGCTAAGTCTAACAAGCAACACACCAACTTGTTCTGCTGATGTGATACCTGCTTTATAGTCATCTAAAAACTGTTGATATTCTTTTTGATAATTTTCTTTTTCCATTTTATTTTAATTTAATTATAATTTCTTTTAAATACTCAATCGTTTCCCGTAACCACTTAACACTATTAACACAGGGAACGTGTTTATTATTTTCTAAATATTCCCGTTGCCACTCTCCACGTTTTTTAAAGATTCTATCTCTTAATTCTTCTGGAGTTAATTTACCAACCGAGTTGTGCATATTATTGTGATGTTCTGTGCACATCGGAACTCCATTAAGGACATCGTAGGCAAGATTCTTTGAAGCACTTCTAGGGACTATGTGGTGCATCTGAGAGGCACTCCTGCCACATATTTCACACTTATCACCCCACATCAACCAGCAGGCTTCGTGCCATAACTTATCGGCTAAATCAGATAGGTATTTTTTATTTGATGACTTAATCACGTTTTACTTTTTTATCATAAGGTATATCATTGCCAATCAAAAAAATATTGACAATAGTCTAAGGTTGAACCCAATACATATAACGGTTAATAACAAAGCATATTGAAAGTCTTTCATATTATTTAATTAAGTTTTTTATTTTATTCCAGTCTATTTTTTTACCACACCACGGACAATAATTATACTTTGTAATACAAGACCTTCTTCCATCTAAAAAAGTTATGTTTCCTCTATTATAATTAATAAAATAAATTAACTCTGATAAATTCATTCTATTCTTAAGATCATATTCGTGATTTTCACAAATATCACAATCACAATCTTTAAGTTTATTTGATGATTTTACTAATCCCATTTGCTTTTACTATTATTATTTTATCTTCAAAAATATCTTTAACTGCTGGTAAGTGACTAATAACCAACAACTGACTAACTTCTTCTTTAAGGTTGGTTGCTACCTCAATAAACTTTTCCGAAGACTCGTCATCTAGTGAAATAAATAGTTCGTCTAATAGTCTAAAACCAAACTTACTTAAAGAAGCCAGTCCTTCAGAAATAGACGCCTTAATCTTTACTTTTTCTCCTCCAGAGTAATTATCATATTCCATCTCTTCACCGACATCATTAATAACCGTGATAAACAAACCATCCTTAGCCGAACCATCAGTAATATTATCCTTTTGAGTGCTTAATGTAATTCTAAAATCAGAAGTTTTAGAAAGTGCCTCGTTAATCTTATCCTCTAATTTAGGAAGACTCCACTCAATCAGAATATCCTGAATCCCAGTTGAACCGAACGCATCCTTTAACATTTTTAAACCCTCTACTTTATTAGTTAACTCTTTTATTTCTTTTTCTAACACGTTTACTTCTTCGGTTTTAAGTTCAATTCTTTTATTAGCGTCATCGAGTCTAGTGTTTTGTTCACTTAAAAAAAGTTTATCGTTTTCTAGTAAAGTTATTTCTGAATTTATTTTATTTAGTTCACTTTCAATTTTAACGAGTTCATTTTCTTGTAAAATTAGACTGTCTAATTCTTCTTCAATCAAAGTTATTTTATCTTTTCTTTCTAGGATGTCTTTAAATAACTTATTACTTTCTTCGTTTATATTCTTTATATTTAACTCAATACTAATCTTTTCTTGGTCAAACTTTATCTTTTCTTTAGTGGTTGATTCGACTGAGGTTAATAGAAATCTATATCTTTCAAAATCAAGTTTAGGTTCTTCTCCAATTGCCTTTAGTTTAAGATTATAGTCACTCATCATATTCATATAATCATTCTTCTCATTTTCAATCTGTTCTAGCTTGCCATTAAAAAAATCAATTTGTTTTTGTTTCTGTTCTCCAAATACGGGACACTCTTTTTTGAGGTCAGGACATTGCATAACTTCTTTTTTCTTTAACTCTTCAATCTGATTTTCATAGTTTTTTTCTTCGCTATCAAAATCACGTCTAACTGGAACTGCTTGCAAGAGTTCAGACTTCTTACTTTGCCAAACATCATATTTGTCTTTTATAACCTTTAAATTTTCAAGGTCTTGTTTGTCAATATCTAAATTAACAAAAGCAAGTCCCATCTTTTCCAAATCTTTACTAGAGTATTCAGAGAGTTTGTTGGTTAATTCTCCAATCCTAAGTTCATCAACGCTTATTTTTTCTTTTAATTCCTTATCGGTTGATTTTAGGTTGTCAATTTTGTTTTTAATTACTCCTAATGAATTAAAGTTATTGGTTAACTCAGACTTATTTTTATTAAGTTTGTCTAACTGAAGTAAGACTTTTTCTACCTTCGGTTTGACATCTTTAAGACTTTCAACCAAAACATTATCTTGAGAGATTCCCTGACCAATTAAATCTCTTTTAGTTTCAGACGACAAGAGCGTATCCTTTGAGTCTTTTAGCATATCTCTGGCTCGCTTATAGTCTTCATCAAAACTCTCTGCCTTAATTATCTCTAACAATATTTCTTTTCTTTTGTTAGCAGTTTGAGACACAAAAGACTCTGATGTATCTTGAGGATAGAGTGCCGAATTAATAAACAACAAATAGGAACACTTGATAATATTTTTCTCTAAATGTTCTTGGATGTTCTTCTTACCAGCAACCATTACAGGAATAAACTTATCGCCAATTTTTTCTAGGACAGACAACTCGTGTTTTCCTTTAGTAGTAACTGTTCTAATTATTTTATAAACAGTCTCACCGTCTCTTAAGTCTAACTCAACAGTTGTCGACTCTTTTCCTTTATGAATCAAGAATCTAGAATTGCCACGGCCTTCATTAAATAAACAGAACAGAATTGCTTCCACCAAAGAACTTTTACCAGAACCACTCGCACCTTCTACCGACAAACTAAATTCATCGTTAAATTCAATCTCAGTGCTAACGTGTGATAAAAAGTTATTAAGTTTTATTCTTTTTAATAGTATCATTTATTTGATTTAATATTTCTTGTGACTCTTTAAAACTAATTGGGGTTGCCTTAACGTATTCAATATAACTAGCTCGCTCTTCATCACCGATATCTTCTAGTTCGTTAATCTTTTCGATTAAGTTATTCTTTGCTTTTTCGATGTCTTCTTTGGTTGCCACCCATTCGATATAGGTCGGATAACTAAGTGTGCATAGATGAAACTTTTCTCCACATTTAGGGCAGGTTACATCGTGGAGTTGTTTTGTATATTCTTTATTCATAATTATTTAATTGTTAATGTCTATATTAACATCAGGTATTTCAACTTCCTCGTCTTCTAATTTTAAACTATCTATTAAATCAGTAAACGACAAAGAATCATAATCTGATTCCCAGTCATCTATAAAAAACAATTTATCTGGTATAGAACTACAAACTCCAAATAGAATTGGGTCTCTCATTGCTGATTTTTCTTCGTTAGAAATAGTTTCTTTCTTTTCTTTTTTTTCTTCAATTTTTTCACTGTAATAATGATAGATTACATATTTATCAAATATTTTTAGCGAATCTATTTTTTTCTTTTTTTCTAGAATATCGTCTGGAATAACGTTTGTATATTTATCAAAATCTGTATCAGAGATGTGTCCTCCTCTTATATCATTTTTATGTTTATCAACTATACTTTTTAAAACATACATTTTAATTCCAGCACCACGTATCTCAGATAATCTTACTTCCTCTGCTAATTGTTTTAAAAACTTTTCAGCGAACACATTATGTCCAAGTTTAATATATTTGTTTGCAAGTTTTTCTATTTTTTTTATTCTTCGTTCATATCTAAATTTACCGAGCAAACTCATTTTATTTTTTTTAATATATTTAAATACTAAAATTGGATTGAGTCCTTCTTTCTTTTCAAAGTTTAACGTTGTTCCTCCACTACTAATATAAATACCAGTCCCAGAAACATTCCAACCATAAAATGTAATTGAGTTGCTGTTAATTATAGCACCACTATCACTTGTGGTTGCACTAGACAAAATTCTAGTCGGAACTGTTCCCCTAATAGAGGTGTTGTCAACTATTTTTTTAGATTTTTTATTAGTTTTCATTTAATTTAGTAATTACTTCTTGTTGTGTTTTTGTTATATTTATTTCTTCGCTATACGCCTGTGCAATTCTAGCAAGCACATAAGCATCGCAAAGATTATCGTCATTAAAAGACATCCCCCAGCGTTTATAAGTTTCTAGAAGCACCATCTCTTTCTTGGCATTACCCTTTTCACAAGCAAACTTTTTTAGTGATGTCGGAGCGACTATAATAAATTTGTGTTTGTTATTATAGAAGTTCTCTCGGAGTCTATAATTTAAGTATCCCAACTGAACTAAAGCACTTGTATTTCTTGCCATAAACGCCAGACCCTCCATTGCAATTAACTTCGGACAAACGTCTTCGTCAATATCAACTCTCTTAATAATATCTAAGATTCTTTCAAGTTCATTAATCACATCTTTACCACGAGGTTTACTACTAATAAGTTCCTGATAAACAATCTCATCATCTTTTAAATAAACAATACCAGTTCCAGTCAATGATGGGTCAATTCCTATGTAAAGATTATTTGACATCGTTCATTACATCCTCCGCTTCTTCAATTATACCATCTTCAACATTTGAGATTTCATTATTATCTGGTGCAATTTCTTCGTCGGCTTCAATTCCTGGGTCAAGCGCTTCTTCAATATCTTCACATATTGTATTTAAAGTAAGCATCACTGAAGTTTTCCAGTTGGTTATTTCAGCACCACCCAACTGTTGTGGTGGCATTAACATTTCTGGTTTAATGTTCTCTAAAACATCTTTAAGTTCTCTAAGAGATTCAGGAGTAAAACTAACTTCAATTTCGACCTTACTTAATTCTTGAACTTCATCATTTATTTTTTTAAGTTCAACATCTCTTAATTCTTGTTTTTTAGATACTTGAGCTGAACTGTCTTCTGGTTTCTGTTCAAACTCTTTGGATTTTTCATTAAACTCTTTCTTTTTAATTTCAATAATGGCTTCAGTATCAACGACAACTTCTTCTCTAAATTTTCTAATTGCTTTAAAAGCTGACCTCAATTCTTTTAATGTCTTTTTGTTGTCAATCCCAAGTGCGGACAAACCGACGATTGCGGATGCTTTGTCAAATGTTGTTTTTAGTGTAATCATAGTTTTATTTATTTAATTAATTTATAAATTTCTAAAAGTAATTCAACGTCTAATTTATTTCTCTTTCCATAAAGTTCTAAAAGTTTTTCTAGTGGGAGTTCTAATAAGTTACCATCTTCTATATCTATCGTTTCTCTCGCTTTCGGAAATCTCTCAACGTAAATTCTAGCTTCAAACTTCTTAAGATATTCTTTTATTAAGTCTTTGTCTATTTTTTTGTCTGTTATAGTTACTTTAACAATTGAGTCTTCTGTAATTGATTCTAGGTCACTTTGTTTTGGGTCAACTAACCCATAAATCCTTCTCCCAGGTAATTTAATAAAAGAAGTTTCCAAAGTGTCTTCGTTAAGTTTCATAATCCATTTTTGAGTTTCATTTACTTCCTGATTAAAAACACTTCCAAGAACTACTGTTTTATCTTTGTTTGAAAATTGATGAACGTGACCAGCGATAACGAGTTTGTATTTACTTTCTAATTCTGATTTTGATAAGATAACCTCATTAAAATTACAAGTGTTTATTCCAGAAGAAGTATTGATGTCAGAGATAGAGTGGTGCAAGAATAAAACTTCATTTGTTTTTAAACTCTTACTAATAATCTTACTAGCGTCTTGGTAGTCTTTAGCACCAAGTTCTGGACTAGTTAGATAAGGTAAGAAGTCAAACTTACCAACTCTAGCAATTCCTTTTGTAAAGATATGCCATTTAGTATTTTTAACTTCAGACAGAAAGTCTAAAGCTGTTGTACCATCGCCATTCTTGCAGTGATTGCCTGAGATAATATAAACATCTTTACCATTAAACTTTTCAATAAAATTAACCAATTTAGAAATAGTATAAGAAGAGTTTGTTTTTGAGTTAAGCAGGTCACCCAGAAAAACAATCTTATCGCAGTCTTTGAATTGCTCGACTATAAAATCAAGAATTTCATTTTCTTCGTTGATTCTCTTATCTTCAATATATCTCGAATAAGATAAGTATGGTTTAAAATGTAGGTCTCCAATTATTCCAATCATTTTATAGATAAATTAATTTCATGAGTTGCGACTATTCCACGTTTAGGTGATAAAGCTATGAGTGTTTGTGAAACAGAACTCTTTAATCCTAGAACCTCTTCAGCAAATCCATCGTGGTCTAACCACGTACCACTTACTATACACCTAAAGTTATTCCAAGTAAAAGCAATAGAGCTGTGTACGTGTCCTAGTAACATATACTCCCAGGATTCTTCAAGACTTCCACTCCACCTTTGACCACGTTCTTTAATCCCATAAAACGGTAGATTCATCCAACTCTTAATCTGATTACCATGAACCATTAGAAATCCCCTATCATAAATAGTCATGACATTTTTCCAGTCCCAACTAATATTCCAGTCTATCTTTTTATTTTTTACAAGTGATAGTTTTAAAGTTTCTGCAAAGATTGTATCAAAATTTAAGTCTTTAGAAGAAAACTTAGTGACATTGCCGTGGTTACCAGGGCAAGTATAGATATGTATTTTTTTAAAATGTTTTGAAAGATTATTAAAGAGTTTACAGAATGTTGGAATCCCATAACTAAAAATCTGGTCCATCAAAAAGAATGACTGTTCGTAAGCCTGTTGTGGATATATCTGTTGACCGTCAACAATATCACCAGTAATTGCAATATAGAGTTCATCAATATTAGAAGCTAACCGTCTCATTCTAGTTATCTCTACAATAGCTTCGTAGAGCACTTCTACCTTTTTTTCTAATACATCTATCGGATACTTTCCAATATGAACGTCTGTCAAATGAAGGACTAAAGACTCCTTGTGTTTGCTACTATCTGCTGATGGAAAATATAAGTCTTCGTAGTCGTAGTCCATCTTAGGAACTATCTCTTTCAAAATGTCTATTATCATTTCGTTACCAGCCTTATCGTTCAACATTTTTCTAAACAACAAATCCTTCTCTTTATTTCTTATCTTATCTTTTTCATTGTTGATTAGATTTTCTGGATTTAATTCTATTCCATTAAGATGTTCTAACCAAACTTTTTTAAATTCTTGTGTCGTTATTTTTTTACCACATTCTTTTTCATAATAAACGCATAATCGTGCGTAGGAATTATCTGGCTTTTGTAGTTTGAGAGAGACGACAAGTTCTTTCTCTTCGGGTGTCATTTTATTTTTATTTATACGTCTACTTAATTTTTGGCGGTTGAGTATAATAGATAGGAACAAATAAACCCATCAAATGCTCAACCAACAACAACTAACTAAACAACCGACTAGCCGTATGTACTTCACCTTGCAGTTGGTACACACGAACTAGCTAGTCGCTACTTACTCGATATGTGATTCTATTGATTAGTATAATCAACGGAAGGTAAGTCTTCTACTTCTTCGGTAACTCCAAAAGTATTTTCTAATAATTTTGCAGTTGGATGCTCTTTAATCCACTCTTCATTTATCTTATCTGGACTTGCATAAACTTTAATATCTTTGAATGGTAATGGTTGTTTTCCTTTAATCAAACCAGCAAGTTTAATTTGGACATATTGACCAAGTTGGACAAGAATCATTTGTCTATCAATTGATGCTTTTCCAGATACTGTAAATTTGTGGAGTTCTTCGTTGGCAATTCCTGGGGTTCCATCATTGATATATTCTTGACCAATCTTCAAATCAATATCATAAAGATATTGGTGATTTTTATTTAAATCCTTGTCTGCTCTTCGATTAACAAAAGTTCCTTCGAGACAATCTCCAACCTTTGTAAATTTAAAGAACTTTCTACCATCTAAATCTCCACCTTCTTCAAGTGAATCTGCTTCTGTAAACATTGATTCCATAATTTTTTTATTTAACTATTTAGTTTTTTCTTCTTCCAATAATCCGTCACAAACTTCAGTCTTGAAGTCTGTTCCATATTTGTTTAATAACCAACCAAGAAATACTTTTTGTCCATCTTCAGTAAGAATACCGTCGCCGTTAGTGATTTCTAATTTTCTAAATGTTTTTTCAGGTTCTTTTAGAAATGCCTGAACAAATTTCTCTTTGATGTTCATAGTTTTATTATTTAATTGATTTATAATTTCTATTCTTCCACAATATCCTTCTGCTCCCCATTCACCATTAGCATGACCTTTATTTATATCCCACCCACATCCATAACCTGGAATATTTTTACCACGACCTATTTTACCGTCATCTCTTTTAATTGTTGCAATATCTCCTTCAATGTCAAAAACAGTTCCAGTATATGTTCCACCAGCATTATAAATTCCTTTTATTCTATCACCTACTTTTAATGTTATTTTTTCAAATTGTTCATCTGCATATTCAAGATATGACCAAGAGCAAGAAGCAGCTCTTCTACTACTATCAACTTTACCAGTTTCTGCAAAATAAAAACATGGGTTACTTGTATTGTCATCTAGATAAAGTTTTACTACATCACCCCTTTTAAATGGTTCACAAACACTAACTATAACACGGAACTTTCTATTTACATCAATTCCTAATTCTGTAGCTGTTTTATTTGGTTCAAACATATATTTTTTATTTTAATTTATACTCCTAGTTTAACATACTAAAAACACCTTGTCAAGTAGTAAACTGTGGACAACTATTTTCCAGCAACCAAATTACCAGCCCTTAAAAGTGAATTAAATGTTCCTGCATCAGTCCACCATCCCCCCAATACATGACTCCCCATAGATCCATTTTTAACAAAGTAATTATTAACATCGGTAATTTCTAATTCACCTCTGCCTGATGGTTTTAGCGTTTTGATTACATCCCATACTTCTTTGTTGTAGAAATATAAACCAGTGACAGCTAAATTACTTTTTGGGTCTTCTGGTTTTTCTTCAATACAGACAACTTTGCCATCTTCATTTATCTCAGCTACTCCGAATCTTTGTGGGTCATCAACTATCTTTAAAAAAATATTGGCGGAGTCGGATGTGCTTTGAAAATTTCTAACAAACCCAGCAATGTCATCCTCATAAATGTTATCCCCAAGAATAACAGCGACATCTTCGTCTCCAGCAAAACGCTCACACAGTCCCAACGCTTCTGCAATCCCTCCAGCCTCTTCTTGAACCTCATAAGAAAACTTAGCACCGAATGATTTACCAGAACCAAGCAAGTCTAAAAAGTTACCAGCGTTCCCCTTACCAGAAACAATCATGATTTCATTTATCCCTGACTTTGTTAGAGTTTCGATTGGATAATAAATCATCGGTTTGTCATACACTGGCAGTAAATGCTTGTTAAAAATACGAGTGCATTCACCCAGCCTACTACCAGTCCCTCCTGCGAGAATAATTCCCTTCATAGTTTTATTTTTTATTAGTTAAAATATACAACTTTATTTTTTGTATAATGTTTTTAAATTTATATGCTATAATTCTCCACCATGTCCAATAAGAAACAACTTCAGCATAAGTTTTTTCTATTATATCTTTATCTATTCCTTTAAATAATTCTTTTTTAATAAAATCAACTACAGCTTTTGGTAATATTTCTTTATAATCTTCTCCACCCAAAAGAGTCCAATAACACATACTTCCTTCTAATATTGATGGTTCATAAATTTCGTGAATCCAAATCCCTCTCCATCTTTTTCCTTCTAATAATTTTAAAAGTCTAGCTGGACTATCTACTTGACTAAAATCTGGAGTTATTCCAAAGTCGCTTTTATTAAAGAACGCCTCTTCAGCTGTTATTATTTTTTTACCGTGCGGATTACCTTCATAATTTTTTGGTATATAAAACTCGATAGACTCTAAGTCTTTTTTTCTTGATGGAGTTAATTTAAATTTTTTTAACATAATTTTATTCTATTTCTTTTCCTATTTTAAATATTTTTACTAGTTCGAATTCATCAAAGTCTTCAAAATAACCTGCCTTAATTTTAGCATCTCTGTCATCTTCTGCATAAATATCTTTTGTTATTTCTCTTCCATTACCTGTCATTGTTGGATACCTAAGTAATACTCTATAAACATTCATAGTTTTATTTTTTATTTAATTAAGTCTTCTATATCTATTCCGTGAGTTTGATACCACCAATCTCTATCTTTATCTTTATTGTTTTCTTTTAATCTATTGTATTTTAACAATATTTTATTTTGCCTATTAATTTCTTCTTTAAAAAATGGAATATCAAAATCATTGTTACTTTTATATAACTCTCTCAATATTTTTCTTAATACGTATCCTTGTTTAGTGTTACTTGGTTTATATCCAGCCTCAATTATTTTTAAAGCACATTCTTTTAATAAATCTATTTTATTATTTTTTATAATTCCATTAACAATACTATCTAGTCTTTCATATCCAAATCCAACATCTATACATGTTCCAAGTGGATTAACAATATTACCAATTTCTATTCCTTTGTGATAAAATTCTGTACAATATCCCCCAATATTACCATCTGACCAAAGACACTCGTTATCAATTTTAACTTTTATTTTATGTTTTTTATAAAAGTTATCCCATTCTTTTTTATCTTGATGAACAGTTGCGTGGTCTATTTTAATGCCAATTCTTTTCATAAATTCAACAAAAAAATCAATTGCCATTTCTACCGACATATCCCTAAAAGAAAACAATCCAATCATATTAAAATATGCTAAATGAGTTCCATCTCCAATTTCATTAAAATCATTTAACCTAATACAACTTTGGATATTAGCTCTTGTGCCATAATAATTAGTATCAATAAAATTACTTTTAAACTGTTGCATTCCAGCTGGACAAAATAAGGTTGTAGTATCATAAGGAGAAACAGAATTATTAACACTAAATGGTATGTTGTTTTCTCTACAAAGTTCACTATAGATTTTTATTATATCCATATTCTTAATTAAGTCTTCTATTTTTTTCGTTAAGAAGCATTTGTTTAATCTTACCATCATCAAAGGCATTCAACGCCCAGTCAAGATAATAACTTGGTAACTTAGTCACGTGCGTTCCTTTAAACTTTCCAAATGGGATAATGTCACCTTTTGAATACTCAACTTCAACCTTATTTTTATAATCTGTATTCTCTAAATCTATATTATTAAAAAAGTCAAAACCAGTTAGAAAACTAGAATTACTTTTTAATCTCGGTAAACCATTAACAAAAATAATTGAAAATGTTTCTATCCTGCCAAACTTATTAACATTTCCACACAAATCTATTACTCTCGCTATTTTTTTATCTGGTGCAATACGCAGAACTCTTCCTATCATTTGTTGAAAAAGTGCTATTGATTGAGTTGGTCTAGCAAGAATACAACAGTCAAGTTCTGGGAAGTCATAACCAACTGTCATTGTCTGGCAATTGGATACAACTTTTATTTCTCCTTCCTTAAACTGTCTTAATATTTCTGCTCGTTCTTTCTTTGGAGTTTCTGCTGAAATAGTCCCTGAACTAATTCCAATTAAATTAAGCCTATCTCTTAAACTTTCGGCTTCAGCCACAGATGATAAAAAAACTAAAATGTGTTTTGAATTTTCTTTTTCAATACATCGTTTGACAACCTCAACTATTTCTACGCTTTCATTATATATTTTTAAAGACTTTTCATCAAACCCCAAACCAGTCGAATTTAATTTAATCTGACTCCTGTCATATCCTTGGTAAATTGAATATTCAACTGGACAAAGAAATCCCTGTTCATACAAATCTGAAATCTGGGTCAAGTGAATTATCTTTTTAAAAAGTTTTGGACGAGTACGATTTAAAAACTTAGCCACTACCGATAACATTCCAGAGTTCATATCTCGATAAGAGTGCATCCGATATGGGGTAGCTGTGAGTCCAATCACTTTCCCACCAAAGAAATCAATCATTTGTTTATACATTCCAAATTTAGCGTTGGTGAGTTGAGCTTCATCTATTAAGAGGTGAGAAAAATCATTAAACAGTTCTTTCTTCTTATAAATACTCCCAACCGTAGCGAAGGTAATTTTACCGATGTCTTTGCGACCCATCGAGGCTGAATAAATTCCAATGTCGGTTTCTCCATAAGCCAACATCTTTTCGTAATTTTGTTCTAGAAGTTCTTTTGATGGTTGGAGAATTAAAATATTTCCATCTAATTGTCTGGCGATATTAGCGATGATTAAAGATTTTCCTGAGGCAGTTGGAGCAACAATAATAGCACCTTCGTTTAAATTGCTATTCATGAATTCTACACCAGCTTTTACGGCTTCTTCTTGATATGGTCTAAGTTTATACATTTATAATTTATTTAAATCAATGTCGTCTAGCTTGACTCCGAGTTTAATAAAGTGTCTAATTTTTTTTACACGTTCATAGTCCTTAATCCTATCAAACACATAATTAAGTCCGATAATTGATTTTGGTAGTAAGAGTCCCATTCTAACATAAATCTTAATCCTCTCAGAAGACACTCCACATTTTTTTGCTAATTCTTTAGTTGTCATGCAGTCATCAACATCTAACATATTATTTAATTTATTTATTATTCCAGCGTTCTTTCAAAATAATTCTATTATTATCTATCATTTTTCTAATTTCTGGTTCATTTTTAATCTTGCTCATTGAACATCCTCCAACATGAAGCGTTCTAAACTCAGACGTTCTATAGGTTTCATAACCCAACATTCTCATTTCTTTCCAAAGATTTCTATCCTCACCAAATCCAACTTTATAATCTTCATCATAAAATTGATAACCATCTCTTAGGTTAGAAATTTTATTTGCTAATTCTTTAGTAAACATAAAGAAACTTCCCATTTCTGCTCCTGGTTCTTTAATATCTTTGTGTGGAAGATTTATTTGTTCTTTTTTTAAATTGATTGATTTGTAAAAATCAAGTCTTCCTTTTTCATTTAAACAATCTGTCTGATAACACGATTTTATAAGATTGCTCATAAGGGCTCCAATTGGTTTTTCAAATTGAGGATTATTAGATTCAAAATCTTTTATCATACTCTCAACCCAACCATCCCAAACTACAATATCATTATTGGCAGCAACTATATAAGGACACCTAGAAAGTGCTATTCCTTGATTCATTGCCTTTCCAAATCCTAAATTATCTGTATTTTTAATTAGAATATCTGCTTGTGCAAAATATTCAGATGGTGTAAAAAATTCATCTCTCTCGGTAAATTTCCATGAACAGTTTGGATTTAAAAATTCATCTAATACTTCATCATCAGTTAGTCTACTTCCATTATCAATAATGATATATTCTACTAATTCTCTTGGTGTGTTTTCCAGCATTCTTTTTAAACAAATAGAAGCTATCATCCAAGTTTCATATTTACCATATTTACCACAATGTTCTGGTAAAAACCAACTTGGAATAACAATACTTACTTTCTTTTTATTTTTTTCAAAATTATTTCCCATAGTTCTTTTAATTAAAGTTTTTTAGATTGACTGTTTATTTTTTTCCAAAAATCATCGTTTTCTTTTAACCATTTTTTAGTTTCTTCACTATCTTCAATTACTACATTTATTATTGATAGCAGTATACATTCTAACCTATATCCCATAATTGGTAAGTCTTTTAAAAGATAGTTTAAAACTTCTTTTTTATAACTATCAAATGTAAATTCATAATCGGAAGATGTGTCTTCAAATTCTTTTTCCAATGCTTCTAACTCTTGATTAAGTCCATTGCATTTACTTGTACATTTTTTAATTCTAAATACAGTTTCTTCGTCGTTTACTTCGTATGTAAGACTTTGACTCTCCCAAAAATTATATGGAGATGGGGTTTCATAAAAAAGATAGTCAATTAAATATAAAGTAAGTGTATACCTACCGTAATCTCCTTCTCCATTTCCTCTGATAAATATTCCTCCTTCAGATAAACCAAGAGGAAATCTGTATCCCAATGATCTATTTTCGTCTTCAGTTATTTTTACGTCAACTCCATCTATTAATTTATACATATTTATTTATTAAAGCTGAAAATACTTATAAGACAATTTTCCACAATAAACACATTCTTTAATTTCTACTACATAACAATTATTATTATCCCCTAAGGTTTTTATTTTTATTGTCTTGTATTTATGGTCTTCTTCTTTTTCACACAATAATTTTTTATTTTTAAAATCTACAATATTATCAAGTAATTCTTTAATGTTATAATCATCTGCAATATCTAATGGTCTCCATCCTTCATTTAATACTTCAATAATTTCTTTATTTAAATCATCATCATTAAAGGAAAAAATTTTGTATTTTGTGTCATCTTCTTTAAGAATAGATTCTTTTTTTAAGGGTTTATAGTACATAATTTTATTTAATTAATTTTTATTATTTAAAATATTTTTTATAATTTGTTCTTTTGTTAATCTACCAGGAATTGACGGAATTTTAATAATAATATCTCCATTTATAATACAAACATGTAAACCATTATCATCTTCATATAAATATGTGTCTTTTTTAACATATTCTAATTTATTAAAATCAATAGACTTATCTGATGTTTTTAATTCAGTGTTTGTAAATATTTTTGCATATTTTGAAACCTCTTCTTTAATACTCATTTTCAACACCTTTCTCATCTATAATCGTAATCAACGTCTCTGTTGTTAGAATCATAGAAGCAATCGAACTTGCGTGTTGTAAAGCGAGTCTGGTTACCTTTGTCGGGTCAATTACTCCCATCTTAATCATATCTCCATATTCACCAGTCGCTACATTCAGTCCAAAATTACTTTCTACACTCTCGGTTATTTTTTTAATTATTGAACTGCTCTTCTCGCTAGCGTTAATAGTGATTTGTTTGATAGGTGACAAAAGTGCCTCACGGATAATATCAACCCCACTCTGTTCATCATTTTCGACTTTTAAATTATCTAAGACCTTAATCGCTTTGATAAGTGCTACACCACCACCAGGCACAATCCCCTCTTCTACGGCCGATTTGGTGGCTCCTAGGGCATCATCTACACGGTCTTGTATCTCTCTCTGCTCTGTCTCTGTTGGAGCACCTACATAGATAACGGCAATCCCATCAGACAACTTCGCAATTCTTTTTTGTAATTTCTCTTGTTCAAAGTGACTATCAGCCTTACTAAGTTCACCCTTAATTTCGTCAACTCTTTTTTTAATATCATCGACCGTTCCAGCCCCACCCATAAAGGTTGTTGTCGTTGAGGTTGCCGTTACTTTCTTAACAAATCCCAAGTCTGCTGGTGTAATATCTTTTAAGTTCATCCCAAGTTCTTCCGAAATAAATTTAGCACCAGTAGAGACTGCAATATCTTTTAAAATTCCTTTCTTCATATTTCCAAAGTCTGGGGCTTTAACTGCTAAGAACTTAAAAATACCTTTAGCCATATTTGCTAGCATTGATGGAATTACTTCATTATCAAAGTCTTCGGCAACAATTACAATGCTTCTGGTATCTTTAGCGATTAACTCTTCAAAGAAATTTGCCATCTCAATAAAGGATGACATCTTCGCATCCGTAACAAGAACGAGACAGTTTTCAATGACTGCTTCCATTTTTTCGTTAGTTACCATATATGGAGAATAATAACCCTTGTCAATCTGATAACCATCAACAACACTCGAAGTTATCTCTGAAGTTTTTCCTTCTTCGGTAACAATCATTCCATCTCGACCAACTTTTTTCATAACGTCAAGAATTAACTTTCCAATTTTTTCATCCTTGCTAGAGATGGTGGCAATGTTTAAAATATCCGAGTCGTCTTTGACTGGAATAGAAATATTATTCTGAAGTTCGTCAACAACAGCATCAACTGCTTTTTTAATTCCACGCTTAATCGCCATTGGGTCGTCTCCGTGTTCGATTCTCTGGAGTCCTTCGTTTATAATTGCTTGAGAGATAACCACCGCCGTAGTAGTTCCATCGCCACAAAGTTCGTTGGTTTTTGAAGCCACATCTCTAAGAAGTTGTGCTCCCTGGTCTTCTTGTTTGTCTTGAAGACTAATTTCTTTAGCAACAGTCACACCATCACAAGTAACTAATGGTGAGCCATAACTTTTTTCGATGGTTACATTTCGACCTTTGGGACCAAGAGTTACTTTGACAGCATTAGCAAGTTTATTAACTCCATCTTGTAATTTTTTGCGAGCGTCTTGCCCGTAGAGAATATCTTTCTTTTTCATAGGTTATTTTAGTTTAATAAATATTTTACAGACAATCAACGTAAGCAATCCCAAAAAAATCATTGGAAGAGTTACTATTAAAATCATCTTTAAAATTAACATACTAATTAATAACAGCAATAATGTTATCAATGTGAATATAGGAATACTTATCATTCTCATAAGTAAATTCCCCAAGAGCGTGTTCATGAAAGACAATCAAACTTCCAACTTTTAAATTTTTAAACTTTTCGTTTGTTGTTTCTGGCAGACTAGTTATTTCCCCAATCGATTTATGTTCCTCACTTTGAGATAGAACAAGTCCAGAAGTTGTTTCGTTTTTTTTGATTTTGACAAGCACGTTGTCGTTTAGTGGTGTAATCATAGTTTTAAGAGTTAAATAAAATAGTTTATAGTTTTTAAAATAAGAACAATTAGACCAGCAATAACTCCAACACAAATCACGGCAAAAATAAAACGTTCAGAATCACTTACCAGATACTCGTCCCAAAAAACTGACAAAAAAAATTTTATTGGTTTATCTTTTTTTTCATTTAATTTCTTATACAACTTTACATACTTGTTCATAATTTTTTATTTAATTAATTTATTGGAGCCTATGAACTTCATAAGCTCTGTAAACTAACTAACAATTACAACAACTCTTTTTATCTATTTCTTCACAAATACATTCAACAACTTCTTTATCAAAATTCTCTAAGTTACCCTTGTCTAAAAGGTAAGTAAGCACAACTTTAGCACCGTTGTCTGTAATAACACCTCTGTCGTCTAGAATCCCAGCTTTTGTTCTGGATTTTCTTGGTTCTCCCATAAAAATCTGGGAGAATGTTGTCAATGGATTTTCCATAGTTTTATTATTATTTATTAAACTTTTATTATTTAAAAATGCTTTAACGCTAACAAATTTGCGATTATTATTATATTCAGCACCACTCCACTTAGTGGTTCCAAAATGAATCAGTCTATCTCCTTTACCAACATCTACTACAATATAAGTATCTGTTCCATATGTTTCCCACCCATTTTCTAATTTAGTCGGGTTAGCTCCACTAGCCCATTTATAGTTAGTATTATTCTCTAACCACTCACAAATATTATCCCAGTCTTCACTTGTTTCGCATAGAAACACGTAATCGGTAACATCATTTTTTTCTGCATAAACCTCATCTGCATATTCAAGTTGACTCCAATAAGCACAACACGCCCACTTTTCTTCTGTGGGGTGTTTTTCACGATTACTTCTATTGGCGGTTAAATTCCAGAAATAAGGTTTTTCAGAAGTATCATCTAGGTCTATCTCAAGAATATCTCCAATTTTTACACTCCACATTAGGTTTTCAACAACAACTCTAAATTTTCTAGTTAAGTCTATTCCTAATTCTGTAGCTGTTTTATTTGGTTCAAATGTATTATTAACTAATTTTAATTCATCTTCGGTATGCCAACCAAAAACACAAACATCAACTCCCATAATAAGATATTCATTTCCTTTTATTTCTTGTATTATTCCCTTAAAAGTTAAACCGTCATTATTTTTTTCTGCATAAACATAATCTCCTACTTTAAACATATATTTAATCAATTACTGGTAAATTTTTTAAAAACCTATCCAATATAAGCACGGGTCTGACCATTCATAAATTTCAGGAACTCTTTATATTTTTTATTACCCTCACGCTTACCGAGAAGAGTTCTAAATGTATCTGCAATACAGTCGAAAGGGATTACAGAAACGAAGTCTTTAATTGTTATTTTTTTTGTCATTTAATTTAACGTTATTTTTAGTTATATCACTTACAATTTTTATTGTTCCGTCTGGTAACATTACTTCGTCACCAACTTTAAATAAATAAACGTATCCATATTCCTTAACTATCTCTTGTTTAAAAATATTATGTATAAAATTTTTAATGTCTTGAGATGTTTTTTTGTCTATTATTTTTCCTTTTCCAAAAAGTATCAATTCGGGTATTACAAAGTCTCCAAACATTTCATCAAATTGTTTTTCCCAATTTGTATTTATAAAATACTCCCAATAACCCAGCCTCTGACCTTCTTCTCGCCATTGTGAGACTCCTTGGGGGATGTTAACTTCTTTAATACCATCTCCTTTATAGCACATAACATCCTTAATTTCAAAACAATCAGTGCAATAATTTCCATAATCTGTTTCAAACCAAGTCTCCATACATTCGCTATTAAAATCACATAACATTTTACCGCATTTATCACAATAGATTCCATCGTTTCCACTTTCTTTAAGTTTTTTTAATAACTCACTATCTGGATGTAATTCATCAGAAATATGGCTATGAATTATTGGTTCTTTATATGAATATTCTTTTTCAGTCATTTTAGCATTAAATTATTTATTATTAAATATTTTGAAAGTAAAGATTGCTCCTGTTATAAACATACATAATCCTAATATAACAAAAGAGATAACTCTATTTATCATTCCATAATCAAACAAACAAAACCCAGTATAAAGGAAAGATGGAGTAAGAAGTACATATATAATTTCAAGAACCAACATAACTGTATCCTTTATCATTTTAATAAGTTTAAATTAGTTAGTTCACTCTCAAGAATATCACACAAACAACTCAAGGCTTCTAAATCACAGAGTTTATCTTTTTTATAGTCTTTGAGGATTCTTTTAAAGATTGAATACCTTTTAACCACTCTTTTATTTATTTCTTTTTCGGTCATTTTAGTATTGTTAACTTATTTAAGAATAATATTATTTAATTTCTTTTCAACACCTATCCAGTCGTCTTCGCCATAATCGCAACTATCAATCCATTCAATATCGTGACAAATATCTGCCATAAGATTAAGTATTTTTGCAACTTTTTTTCTAGATTCACGATGTTTATCTCTTTCTGGTTTTTTATAAAAGCTATCGGCAATATCGTTTAATTTTGAATATGCGTAATCGTGTGAACCTCCTGACATAGTTTTTTAGTTTAATATTGTTAAATTTATAAATTGTTTGCTTTATTCTTCTAAAAGTTTTACATATTCTTCAAAAGATAATTTCGGATATACTGGCTTTTCAAATAATTCTTTCATAAAATTATTAAGAGTTCCTTGTGTTAAATACTTTTCATTTTCAATCTTTTCTATTTGTTCAATATCTTTTGATATACTATCTTCAAGGGCTTCGCATATAAGTTTTTCTATACTCATTTTAAAATCGTTAAATTTATAAATTGTTTCCCGAACTCTTTTGCCCGTAAATAGTCTTCTTCGGTATCACCGCCGTATAAATCGAATCGTCCGTCATTTTCTGGGGCGGTTCTGTCATCACAGAAGTAGGTTTTACCTCTGATAATGACCACAGATCCGAGTTCATACCTTCTCGGACAAGCGACTGAGTGATTACTTCGGGGTGACTGTCCCATAGCGTTGATGCAAGTCTTGTTAGGGCAAGTCTCAAGTTTTGAATACATTGTAACATAGGCGTTTATACTTTCAAATTTTAAGTTATTAGTGACTTTAGGGATTGGCATTGCTAGTGGGTCTGGATAACACTCTTTAAATTCTTTTAAGAAAAACAATGATGTGAAAAGTAGGATATTGGTCATTGTTAGGATCAGGATGATGTAGTATTTCATTTTATTTCTTAGATGGCTATTTACCATCGGTTAATTTATTATTTTATCAGCGATTTTTAATAATCTTTCGATTTCTTGCTCTGATTGTTTTATGTTTTGTTTTTCTTGTTCGATCCCTTCAAATATTTCATTGGGGGACATATAATCAGCAAAGTCATTTTTTATCACGCACCTTGGGGAGGGTGGGTTGATAATCTGGTGAGGTGCGTAATTTTTGTTATATTCTTTCCAAGATGTCTTAAAGTCGCAACGAGCACATTCAGCAACTAAACTATGTAGGATTATATGATAACCACATCTGGGACATTCACCACTTTTTAGTTCTTCTTTCATATATTTCTTAGATGGCTATTTAATAATTTGGTAATGTTGATAATTTAATTCTCATTTGTAATTCTGTTTCAAATGTGTAAAAAATTACACCACCTATTGTTATTACATATCCTAAAATTAAATCTTCTGTTTTCATAATGTTTTAGATGGCTATTTACCATCGGTTAGTTAATAAATTGAATAAGGTTTATCTTTATTTCCCCAACCTTTAGGGAAGTTTAACCTTTCTTGTTTAATTTTTTCTTTCAATTCGTCTTTCCATCTTTTCTCAATATAGCCAAGCATTTCATCTCTAGTGAGCCAATCTGTAGTATAAGCATCAACTACCGTAGACCATTGACGATATTTATTATCTTTTTTTCTAAATTTTATACATCTCATATATTTATTCTTTAATTAGTTCTTTTAATTTTGATGAAATGGTGTCTATTAATTCCTCTCTGGTGTTAAATTCGTGAACATTTATATCTTTAATTTCTTCCACAATCATCTTTATAAGTGAGATTTGGCGAGAGGAGATGAATTGTTTAAGATTTTTTCTAATTGTTTCGTGTCCTTGTGATTCTGCATCTAATTCATAATCAGGGAATCTATCCTCAAATTCCTTCTTACCTTCCTCTATAAAGTTTTTAATTTTTTCTTCCATATATCTTAGATGGCTATTTACCATCGGTTAATTTATTATTTTATCAGCGATTGATAATAATTTCTCGATTTCTTGATTGGCGGTATCAATTTTCCATTTCTCAAGAGTGATTGCCGAATAAATCTCATTGGGCGATTTACAATCACTTTTATTATAAGTAATCTGCTTATCTCTATCTTCTAGATTGATATTGCTATATTTTTGGTAAAATTCGTGAAGTTTCATAATTATTTAGTTAAAAGTTCAGGATTTTCAAAAATCTTTTTTATCTTCTCCATATTATCTAAGTTTATTTTATCTTTTAATTTTTCTAATTCATTAAAACTTCTAAGCTTATTGATAAAATCTTTACTCATTTTTTTGGTGACATCTATTGCTCGTAATTCATATACCTTACCATTACATTTATTGCAATCGCAAAATAAGTGTGTTTTTCTACTAAAAATATTTGGAATTTCTTCCCAATAATTTCCATTTGGGCAAAATTCATATTTTCCATTTAAACTAAATCTTTTCATAATTTTGTTTTAGTTAAAAATTTAATAAACGACTCCCAATGTCTCTGACTTAATAAATCACATTCTTGACTTTCATCGACATCGAAAACTTTTAAATTTTCTTTGGTATCTTTATTCATACAATTCTCTTCTAAATACTGAAAAACTTTATGAATAAACGAAAATTCTACTTTTTTATTGTCAAAAACTTTCTCGACAGATTTGAATCTTCGTCTTTGTTCCTGACACCAAGCCTCCCATTCGGAGCTGTTAGTGATTGTGTTGTAAAATGATTCGTTCATATTATTTTAATTATTGGCTCTAACTTTTCAATTTTTATAACAGTAGTTTTTTTTCTTAAAAAATCCCAATAATCATTTTTACATACTGCTATTTTAGCAACACTAACTTCTTTTTTACCACCAACAACGCAAGAATATATTTTTAATACAATACCCATAAATTCTTCTTTTTTATTTCCAAAGCCAGCTGGTAATGTATGTATCCATTTTACTCCTTGTCCAACTTTTATTTTCATATTATTTTAATTATTGGCTCGATTATCACTTAGACAGAAAGCCTGAAATCACCTAACGGCTCTGTTACCAAATTTATTATTGAATTGATTGTATTTCTAAATTAAAGTTTTTTGCAATTCTATATAATGCTACCATCATTACATCCATATCCATTTTAGTTTCATATTTATCTTCATCTATACAACGCGTAGTCTTATTTTCACTTTTTTGTAATCCTTTTGCAAAATCCCATAATGCTGATACCAATTCTTCTTGTTTATTTATATTTTTCATAATATTATTTTACTATTTTAATTTATTTGGAGGTCTTGGTTGGGAGTCGAACCCAAATACCTTGTATGTGGCTGTTCCTAACCACTACGCTCTATCCAAATTGAGCTACCAAGACCACGTTGTCCCAACCAACTTGGCTGAGACAAAGTTGTTTATAACTCGATTCTATTTCGTAAATCATCAATAATATCATTTATTCTTTCAACGAAATCAATATCTTTTTGGATTTCCTCAGCTAATTTACATTCTCTTACTCCTCTGTCTTCGTGGACATCTTTTAGTGTTTCTGATGTCAAAACACTTGATAATTGTAATGTCAAAGAAGCAACATTTTCATCTAATCTCTGGAGTTCTTTATCAAAATTTGACATTACTTTTTTGATTTCTGGTGTTTTGCCAATTTCCTGACCTGTGAAAGTTTGTTCAAAATTTTTCATATTTTTTTATTTATCCCCTACTTAAATTTGAGAGGCTATTTTACTATTTTAATTTTTTGACCGACCATATAAATTTTACATACTAATAAATCTACCTAATTTATTTCTTTTTGAATTATATTTTTTAGAAAACACCTTATCTAAGTCTAAACATTTTAGTATTCTATATCTAGCTGTTTCATACGGTATATTATATTTTTTTACCCAATACATAAGAGGTTTAGTTATTCCTTTATATGTTATTAGATTATTGCATCTTTTATTACTTGCCTGTTCGCTCATTGTTACCCATTGACAATTTTTTTTAGAATAATTACCACTATTATCAATTCTATCTATAGACGTTTTCCTATCTCCATATTTTTTGGAATGCTTTGTATAACTTTCATACATATCATTTTTAAATTCTTCAAAGTTTTTCCACTCACATTTTATATTCCGTCCACCATAATTTTTATAAGATATTGAATTTTTATTACAGGTTCTTGATTTTATAGCATACCATATATTATAAAATCTAGTCTTAGACATATTATGTTTTTTCCATTTGTATTTTAAACATCCACAACTTTTAGTATTTCCATTTATAAGATATGCTGTCTTTACTATTGCTTTATTTCCACAATCACACTTACAAACCCAATACGCATTTCTGTTTTTTATGTGTGAAAATTTTATTGCTGTTAATTTATTAAATTTTTTTCCAGTAATATTTTTAATATTTTTATTCATATTCTTGTTCTTTTTTATCTCTAAACAATATCCCCTCACCTGTGTCGTTTGCTAATTTTAGTTTGTTCATAGTTTTATTTTTTTTAATTATATCTTTTAAGAAATAAGGATAAAAAGCGGGTGTTAACATATTTATTTGTTAATTAAAATATTTTTTCTAAAATTACTCTTATCCAATATGACATAAAATATGCACGAAGTTCAGTATCGTCTTTTCCTAAATCTCTAGCTTTTATCATATTGTCTAAATAATGTTGTAACTCGTGACATAAATAAGCAATACTTTGTGGAGATTTATCAAAGGTTTTTATCCAAATAAGATTATTATGTTTTCCATTATTATCAACAATAGAAAAACATTGTCCCTGTATATTCTCCCATGAATAAGGAACTACAAACTCCATATCTTTTCTGCCACTTTCTTTTTTAAATATTTTAACTATTTCGTCAGCGTGACAATTTATTATAAGATGTAATGAATTTTCAAATAAATCTTTTTCAAAATAATAATAATTTTTCATAAAACTTTGTTAATAACCTATAAACAGTTTAACATACTAAAAACACCTTGTCAAGTGGTAATCTGTGGATAACTTATAAATCAATTAGTTAAAAACGAATGTTATACTTAAATTATAATTAAATAAAATCAAAATGGAACAAAATCTTTACAGCACTAGAGACTTAATTGAGGCCGCCTCCTTAATCGCTCTAAAATTTCCCATGGTAAATATCGACTACCAGTCAGAAGACACAAAACTTGTCGGTTACTTCGTTTTTGAAGATAGTCCAGAATTACAAGAAATGGTTATCAAATCTTTATCAAAGCAATTAGCCTTTGAGCCGAGAGAATTTAATAGTATTATTAAAAGTCTCAAAGCTCAATTAGCCAATACAAAAAAAAGTCCGAGTAGTAAATATTCGGGGAGCTACTAAGAAACTCTTTAGTTTTTTTTATTACGTTTGACTTATCCACAGGACATATCTTGACAAGGTGTTTTTGTTGTAGTATAATGGTAGTGATTTCTTCGAAATCAAAAAAACTATTTCAGTAATCATCCAGTTCTCATACTTCTGGATGGTTATAGTGGGTTAGAAAAGTAGCAATTCGCAAGCCCCATAAGCTTGAGACACAGGTGCAAATCCTGTACCCGCCACCAAGCCACTTAGTAGTTTAATGGTAGAAAAACCAGAGGAAAAACACCCAGCGTAAGCTCGTGGAGATTGTTGGTTCGAGTCCAACTAGTGGCCCCAATAATTAGGCATAAAAAACATGAAAAAGTTTGTAAAAAGTTCATTGGGTTGTTTTTATATAAGTTGCGTCATGTCTTCTTAAATGCCTAAACAGCCCAGTGATTTTTTTATATAACAAAATAATTATGAATCTAATAGAACACCGCCGACAAATTTATGACACTATTGACAACATGTTTCAGGTGACAATGACTCCTGAACAGCTTAAGATTATTTCTAATTGCCTTAAACGTTACGCTATCCACTATTCGGAATCGGCTATCAAAACGATTCACGAACTGACTGAAGCCTTAGCGTCTAGAAAAGAGTCAAAAAAACAACCAAAACAAGTAAAAAAAGAAATTAAAAGAGTTCCTGTGATGGAAAAAACACCAGTTTATCCAAGAATAAGGTGTGCTAGATATTAGGGGTGTCAATCAACGAATGTTATAATTAAAGTGCAGTTGATTAAATACATTTAATTATAACGCTTTGAAAAGCTGGTTCAACTGCAAATGTAGCCAGCTACTCATAGCGTTTTTAATTATAAAAACATGTCGTTAATAGAAGTTAAGACCCTAAATAAGTATATAATACCAAGTTTTTCTGGAGAAAATAAATATATAATTTATTTTTTAATTAGTAATGAAACCATTGTTTATGTAGGTCAAACAGAGTGTGGTTTAAGAAGAATTGGCGGACATTTTGGGTTTAAAGATTTTGATAGTTTTACATTTACTCCAGCACCATCAGATAAAAACGAAAGATTAAAATTAGAGGAACAATATATTTTAAAATACCAACCAAAGTATAATAAAATAACTGAAAGAAAAACATTAATTTCAAAAGGATATATATCAATTGATTGTGCAATTAAAAAATATTATAATAATCTATCTAATAAATTAAAATATAACGATTTCAAGAAATGGTTAATTGGTTTAGAAGTTAGCCTTGACTGTATAAAATTAAAATCTCGTGACGGGTGGGGCAAAATAGACATCTTTTTTATAAAATCAGAGTTAGAAAAAGAAATTAAAAAATTAATCTAAATAATATGGAAAACGAAATTGAAATTGAAAAAGATTTAAAAGGAGGAATAGACGACCTTATCGATAATATTGTTATAAATACTCGTCAGAATATTGACATGTTCTTATTAGAAGAAAAACCAGCAGAATTAATGGCTCTATATGATTTTTATTATTATACTGCCAAGTGGCAAAAAACTAATCAACCAAGGGCAACAATTAGTTATGTTATGAAAGGTTTAAAATGGGGAGAAACAAAAGTTAGAAAAAATAAAAAAATATTAATAAGATTAGGGCTAATAAGAGATTTTAGAGCTGTAGATAAAAAAACTGGAAAAATAAATGGCTGGTATATAAAAGTTTGTTATATTTGGAGTAAAGAAAACCTATTAAATAGAATAAAAACCACCCTCTCAAAAATCCAACAGGTGGTTTACGAGGGGACAAATGCTTTAAGTGATTCTAATTTAAATGCTTTAAGTGATTCTGTAAATTTTCAGAACAACGCCGATTTAGCAGTACCCAACGTTTCTCCTAGTTCAACCTCGGAAGAAAATTTACCTTCACCTTCTTATAAGTGGGGTTTAAACTCGGCTAGTGCTACTTCTGCTGTTCCTGCTCCTCAACAAGATAATACTCCTCAACTTTCTTCTACTACAACTTCTCAACATACGTCTATTCAACTATGCAGTCCAGTTAAACCTTCTTCAAAACAAGACTCTCTAGCTAAAAAGCCTCTAGCCTCATCGAAAAATCCACCAAAAATTTTTTCAACCGAGGAAATCGAACGCTTCAAAAAGCTTCGTGCCGAAGAAGTCCAATGCTTCAACCTCGTCAGGCAGGACTTAACACCATCACTAGAAACCCAGAAGTCACCAATTTACGACCCGACATTTGATTTTAATAGAGAAATGTTAAAGTTAGAGAATGACAAACAGGTACACGTTCGGATTATTGCTTTGTTTTGGTATGCCAAGGGGACAACTTTTGAAAACGAAGGACAGTATAAAGCCCAATTTAGACGTTTGCTAAAGGGGGCTAGTCAACTAAAGCACTACTCTTTCGATAAAATATTGAAAGCAATGGTGAGTGCTAGCGAAGAAAGTAAAAAAGTTGGTTATGACTGGGGACTTGAAACAGCGATTAAAAAGATTGATAAGGTCTAACCCCCTCCCAACGTGCCACTAGACGCACCACAATCAATTCTACGGCGTTTAAATCCTGTTTATGTCCAATCTACCACAAAGCACCATACTCTTGTCCTGGGGCAAATTAGACACATTACAGGTCAAATCTAAAATTAACAAAAAAAATTAACAAAGTGTCTATGATTAAACTCATCATCAATCCTTTAACGACAATGACTAAAAAGGTTGGAAGGCTAGCCATTGTTGGATATTTAAAGGCAAATAAAATTCCATTCGAAGTCGAGGAAAAAAATGTCCGCAAAGAGAAGTTTATTGTTGACAAAGATGAATATAATATCGATGATGTTGTTTCGAGAGAATACTTATATAAAATAATCGGAAAAAGAGTTAAGAGTGGTAATCTAAACCCAACAAAGTAACTTATCCCCAGATTTTGTCAATAAAGAATTGACAGCCACTTTGAAATAGGTAATTATGAAAGCATAAAATAAAAATAACCAAAATTTAAAATGAAAAAAGATAAATTGGAGATTGTCGCTCCACATTTCAAGAAGTCACAAGAAGTTACTAAAGAGAATCTCACGTTAATTTCTGATGTTATGTTTGCCATGGTTGATATATGCCAGAAGCTAGAAGAAGACAAAATAGTTTCTGATGCTTATGCTTTAGCCCATTGTCAAGTCGAATCAGAAACTCCGTTGAGATTTTTTGTTTTTAATATTACCAATCCAGAAATTTCAATGCTAATCGGCACCGATATTTCTCCTGTCATTATTAATCCATGTATTGTCAATCACACTAAAGTTTTTGTAGAAAAAGCAGAAGCGTGTTTGAGTGCGGCTGGGTATGGTGGAGCAATTGTTAAGAGGTTTAATAAAGTGACGGTAGAATTTAATGAACTTCAAACCGACGATGATAAAACTTTCTATATGGGTGAAAGACGAACGATGAATCTAAGTGGAAAACTTTCTCAAATTTTTCAACACGAGATAGACCACTTCTTAGGTAGATACATATTTGAAGACGATATTATGGAAAGTATTGCCGAGATAATGGAAAAAGATAAAAAAAAGAAAGAGAAATAATAAGAACGGATATGATTAAAGAGTTTATAATAGGAATATTATTATCCTCAGAAATGGCAAAATTAGAAGGAGAATCTTTTGATTTTGAATTTACATTAAGAAAAGTATTAAACGAAATAAACGAAAACGAAAATTAAATAAAAAATTTATGCGAAAATTAGTAACAGTTCAAAAGGTATTAGAAAAAAAATCAATAGAAGGAGCCGATAGAATTGAGGCAGTAAGGATTAATGGTTGGTGGGTAGTGACACAAAAAGACCAATTTAAAGTTGGCGAGTATTGTATTTATTTTGAGGTGGATTCGTTTTTGCCAATTAAACCAGAATTTGAATTTCTTTTAAATGGTAAGTCGCCTAAAAAAATGCTATACAAAGGAAAAGAAGTTGAGGGTATTAGGTTGAAAACAATTAAGTTAAAAGGACAGCTGAGCCAGGGCTTAGTAATGCCAATTACCGAAACGATGATAATAAAAGAAATTGATGAAGATTTGTCAGATTATTTTGGAGTTATATTATACGAACAACCAGTCCCACCACAACTTCAAGGATATGCTAAGGGCAATTTTCCAGGATTTATTCCAAAGACTGATGAAGAAAGAATACAAAATATGACGGAAATTTTTAATAATTATGTCGCCACAGAAAAGATTGATGGCACTTCTGCAACATATTATAAAAAAGACGGGGTATTTGGGGTTTGTAGTAGAAATTTAGAATTAGTTAAAGGGGAAAGTATTTATTGGAGAATCGCAGAAAAATATAATTTAGAAAATATAATTCCAGACGGGTTATGTTTTCAGGGGGAAATAATAGGAGAGGGTATTCAAGGAAATCCTTTAAAGCAAACTGGTCAAGATATTTATTTTTTCAATGTCTATAATATTGAAAGCAATACTTATTTAGATTTTGATGAATTTCTAAATATTTGTGAAAAATTAAATCTTAAAACTGTTCCAATTATAAATGACAATTTTTCTTTGCCAAAAAATGTTGATGATATGTTATGGTTTGCAGAAGGGTTTGCAGAAGGAAAAAGTTTATTGAATCCAAACGTAGAACGAGAAGGCGTTGTCGTCAGAAGTAAAAACAAAATAAATGGCGAAAGGATTTCTTTTAAAGCCATTTCAAATACTTATTTATTAAATGAAAAATAATTAATTATAAAACTATGTTTGGATTTAGTAAAAAACAAAAAGAAATAGAATTCATCACAAAACAACAAATTGATGAAATTGTTGCTTCGTTAACTGATTTTATGGTAAAGAGTGAACTACCACTAGTTGATTTTTCCGAGGGCGATACGCTTAGGTGGAAAGTAACAAAAGACACATATAAACCGTCTTGGGATATACTAAAAGAAATCAACGATCTTAAATGTGAAAATGGTCAAAGAAAACGTGAAAATAAAGAACTAAAAGACGAAATCAATGTCTTAAATTCTAATAACGATTTTCTACGTAACGAAATTAAAAAAATAAATGAACAATGTGTCCGATACGATGAAAATTTCAAAAGAATCAAAGACGAGTTTTATGTGCCTGACTATTTAGTAACTACTGGTGAGGCGACTGGACATCAAAATATTTTAAAGTCGGAGGCTGTTAGTTTTGATAAATTAAATAGTGGAGCTTTTAAAATGATTGTTAACGGAGAACTTAGTTTTGGTGGGATAGACACACATCATACTTCCAAAGAAAATTACGAAAACCATAAATCATTAATTGATAAGTGGAAAAAAGAAATCAATAATAACAAACCAAAAAAATAAATGGAGAGCAGTCCAAAAAAAATAGAAAGCTTGTCGCTAGATAATGGATTGAAAAAAAGATTTGAAGAAGAAAAACATAAGATTGTTAGAATATCAGAAATAGCCATCCCAAAACTAGCAGAGCCTATCTCTACTGGTATTTTGGGTTTAGATAATATTTTTCATGGTGGATTTAGACCAGGTGAATTAGTGATTATTGGTGGGGTTAGTGGTAACGGAAAAAGTTTACTCACTCTTCAACTTATTAAAAATTATTCTAACGTTGGTCAGAAAGTTTTATTCTTTAGCTTTGAAGAGCCTGTTGACAGAATCAGATGGCGACTAGAAAGAATGGGTGGCGACAATGAAAACCTTGAGTGTTATGTGCCGAAGTCATTAAAAGACGGAACGGTTAATTGGATAGAAGAGAAAGTAATTGATGCTATTTGTAATCACTCGATTGAAATTTTTATTATCGATAATCTTGATTTTTTAACAGTTGAGACTGGATTTAGAAATGACGATAAGTGGGCGATGCAGTCTAGAATTATTGGAATGTTAAAAAGGATTGCGAATAATTACAAAGTGATTGTTATTTTAAATGTCCACGTCAAAAAGAATCGAGATAGTGACCTGCCTACAATGGAAGACATTTGGGGTTCGGGTGATATTTTCAAATTATCTGACACAGTTATTTTTATTCATCGTATTATGGAAGGAAATAAATTGTTTAAAAATAGTGGAGAGTCAAAACCAACCAATGAAAGTTTTATTTATGTCAAGAAGAATCGGTTGTGGGGAGAGTTATCTTCGTTTAGAATGATTTATGATAATGGGGAATTAAAATATAAAGAGCCAGATGCACCAGTCGAACCTGCAATTAATCTTGAAGACGTCTCTAAAATGTTTGAATAATAAATATGGAAGAATTAAAAAAAATATTAGAAGTATGCCTAAAAGATACTTGTGATATTGTAAAAAAACATATTGATACTCATAAGGTTTATTATTATAATCCTAAAAAATTTTCAGAAAGAAGTGAAATTGTCTTATATAAAAACGTTAAAGATGACGACCTAAATTCAATAATAAAATCTGAATTATTATATAAAAATTACTGGGAGTCTTGTAAAGGAAATACAAGAAAGTTAATTAGTGACTTTATAGAAACGATTGACAAAGACTGGGTGAAGTCAACACGTTTAGAATATTTAAAAAAACTTGAAAGAGCAATCCAAATCGATATAACACAGACAAAATTTCTAATCAACAAAAACAGAATACTTGGCTATGATTTTATTAACAGTGTTTTAGAGGAACTTTTTGAACGCATAGAAAAAAAATACAAAAAAGTGTCCATTGAGCTCGCCTTCCTAAAAAGTGGTAAAGAAAAATTAGATGACTTTATCTCTAGGGATATAATTAGAAGGTGTCGAGAAGTCCCGATTGAAGATTTGGTTGATGTTCCAATCATTAATGCAGGTAATGGTAGAAAAAAATGTCGCTGTCCCTTTCATAGTGAGAAAACCGCCTCGTTTGTAATTTATAAAGAAAATACTTATCACTGTTTTGGGTGCAACGAAAGTGGAAAGAATGCCGTTGATTTTATTATGAAAAAAAATAAGTATTCGTTTGGGGAGGCGATTGAATTTTTAAAAAGATACTCATGTTAAAAATGATAAAAATATTCTCGGTGCTTCTGGCTAATTCTGACAGACAAGAATTGTGGTTGGGTCAGGCTGATACGTTAGAAGATGCAATTGATAAAGCAAGAATAACTATCAGAGAAAAATTAGAAGATGAAGAGGATATGGGAGTATTTATGTATAACAGTATGATTATTAATGTAGTGACAAGCGAATGTGAGTTAGAGAGTCCCGAAGATGATATGCCAAGTAAAAACGATATTATGAACTTAATAATTAAACATAAGGATAAAAAAATGTTTAAAGAGTTTGATAGTATTTTTACCACCGAAGAATTGAGATATTTAAAAGATAAATTAAAAATAAAAAAATGAAAAAAGAACTAACACAAAAAGAATTTGAATCACTAAAAAAAGCAGGATACACTGGTGAAAATAACATTGGAGATATGATAGAATTTTTGGGTCACGATTGTTATGATATTGATCACGTTGATAGACATCATTGGAAAGTTGAAAGTGAACGAGAGTTTACCGCCGAAGAAATGATTGATGCATTAGATTTAGCAATTAAAGATAACCTATAATGAAAATACTTAAATTTAGTACATCGTGGTGTCCTTCGTGTATCGCTATGAAACATAAAGTTGAAGACGTAGAAAAAGAAACTGGGGTTGTGGTTGAACATCTTGACGCTGATAAAGAAACTGAAAAAGTTGAACAGTATAACATCAACGAACTGCCAGCTTTTATTTTTGTAGATGACGATGGCAACGAACTTTATCGAGCACACGGGATTATTCCAAAATTAAAATTGATAGAGTTAATAAATAAATATGCAACTAATAAATAAAAATAATAAACAGTGTCATATTGAAATAGAATTATACGATTGTTATGGGTTTGGAGATATGATATTAAATCAGCTATTAAACAACTCACTGAAACTAGAAAAACAATACAGGTGGATGAGTTGTAAAAATTTAAATAAAACCATTAGTGCTATTGGTTTATTTAAATTAAATGACAATCAGTTTGAAATGCTAGAGGTTAAAGACATTAACAAAATAATAAATAAATAAAAATGCAACAAGAAGAAAAAGATAAACTTACAGTAGAAAAAATTAATCAGGAACTTACAGAGGATTTAATAAAAAAAGACAAAGAAGAATTATTAAAAGAAAAAGTAAAGTTAGATGCTAGAAATAAATTAGAAGAATGTCTAAAGGCTGATGGTTTTATGATTCTGTTTAATAGTAAACACCTGGTAGTGGAAACTCCAATTGATACAAGATTTAGATTAGACCATTCAACAACTCGTGTTAGTTTTTCAAGTGATGATATTATGCAGAGCGTTGATGCTTGTGTGACTCAACTCGGTGTAAAACTAGAACCAGCACCAATTGTGGTTGTTCCTCCAAAGGTAGAAACTCCTAGAAAGCCCTTAAAGATAGCCATTATTACACACTTTAATCAAATGCAGGAGTCATATTCTCCAGCAAAAGCAGTTAAAAACCAAATCAAAATTCTACAAAAGTTTGGTCACGAAGTTGTCTTTTTTACCCAAGAAGGTAGCACTGTCGATGTCGGTTGTGAAATGAGAGCAAAAGTACCAAAGTTTAAAAGAGTTAAAGGTGTAATTAATAGTGAAGCCAAACAAAAAATGATTGATATGCTCCGAGAAGAATTAACAAATGATTTTGACTTGGCAATTACTCACGACTTTTATCTTGATGATTGTATTACTTATCGAGAGGCGATTAAAGAATGTGGAGTTGATATACCTTGGTTGCATTGGGCAAGAAGTGGTGTCGGTCATAAGATTGATTGTTATGCTCCAAATACTCACTGGGTTTATATGAACTACGCTGACACTCAAAGATTTTCTAACAACATCAGTGTTCCTCAAGAAGATATACGTGTAGTCTTTAACGAAAAAGACCCATCGCTGTTTTTTAAGTGGGACCCGATTACAACGATGATTTCAAACAGAATGCGACTCTGGGAAAAAGATATTATCCAAACTTATCCTATCTGCACTACCCGTATGGATGCAAAAGGACTGAATGAAGTTTTAAAAGTTTTCTCGTGTTTAAAAAGACTCGGTAAAAAGGTTTGTTTGGTTATCTGTAATTCAAATGGTAGAAAAAGAATTGAAGAAATAAATGCAAAGATAGAATATGCTAAAACTTTAGGACTAGTTCACGGTGAAGATTTTATTTTTACCAATCAACTTGCCAACGAAGAATATCAAATTGAAAGTGAAATTCCAAATAAGGTCGTTGCAGAATTATTGTTGATTTCTAATTTGTTTATCTTTCCTACGGTGGCTGAAGTTTGTTCTAATATTTTATTAGAGGCTTCGATGTCTAAGAATCTTTTGGTCTTAAATTCTGACTTACCAAATTTGTTTGACTTTGCTGACAGTGGTGCAGTTTTGTCTTATCCCTTTTCTTCTAATATTAGCCTTCATTATCAAAGTAAAGACCAAGAATCTTATGACAGACTAACTAAACAAATTATCGGACAACTTGAAAGCAATAAATCCGATAGACAGTTTAGACACGTTTGGTCAAAGCATAATCTAGAAACTATTTATCGAGATATGTTAGAACCCGTAATTTATGAATTAATAAAATGAAATTAAAAGAGTTTATAATCGATGAAGTCTGGTGGACTGTTGATGATATTTTTAAAGATGTTAAATATTTTTTTAGAAGACATCTCTGGAAACTTATTAAAGGATATTACCCAGAAGATATTTGGAATCTCGGCTATTACTTTTCTTATCACATTCCTTTTATGCTCCGTAATTTTATTGAGTCCAATAGATGCGGTTATCCTTGCAATACTACCCAAGAAGAATGGGAAAAAAAATTACAGAGTGTCCTTTACAAACTTGAGTCAATTAAACGTTATGAATCACAAGCCCCAGATAAGTGTAAAGAATATGACTGGGAAAAAGATTTAAAAGAAGAAGAGACTGCAGAAGAAGAATTTGTTAAGGGGTGGCACGAACTTGGGGATATAATTTTTAAACTTTGGGATTAATATGAAAAAAAAAGAAACTCCAAAAATGTCTTATCTGGCTTGTCCTTATTGTGATGGCATAATTCATGCAATATCGCTCGAAGATTTTATTTGCGAGCACTGCAAGAAGTCCCTTAAGTTTGAAGATGCATTTAAAAATATTAAATTAAAAAAATGTTAGAGTTAGGACAATTTCTTAGTGGAAGGTGTGAAAATTATGAAACTAAAGAGTGGGTTGATGCTCTGATTGATTATTTGTTAGAAAAAATTAAAATAGTATATGTTAACAAATATCATAAAATTTTTGATGAAGTAGACGACCTAGACAATATTGAATTAAAAGGGATTATTGTCAGTTCATATTATTGGGGAGATGATGAAAAAGAAATTAAAAAACCAAACCTTAAATTCAAGGGACTAAAACAAGAAATTCAATGGTATAAATATCCTGGTCGGGGTCAAACGTCAAAATATAAATATACAGACTTAGAATGGATTGACTGGTTTAATAAAGCACTTAAAATAATTAGGAAAAATAATAAATATTAAAATGAAAAATGTTCTTATAACTGGATACCGAGGTTTTGTCGGTCGAAGTCTCTGCACTCAACTCGCTTGTCAAGGAATTACCCATAGCGGATATGACTTGCTTGATGGCGATGATATTCGTGATAAGTTTACGCTTGATACTAAATTTATGAATGGTAATTTTGATAGCGTGATTCATCTGGCGGCTTTAACTGGAGTCCCACGGAGCGACGAGTATTATGAAGAATATTTTAGCACCAACGTTGTCGGGACACAGAACGTGGTGAATCTAGCAAAAAAATATGGAGTCAAAAATATAATCTTTTATAGTTCATCTTCTGTCTATGGTGGAGCAACTAATGAAAAAGGAATCAGTGAGAGTTTTCAACTTCGTCCAATTTCTACTTATGGAATTACAAAAAAAACTGGCGAAGATATTATAAAAAATAGCGGACTCAACTGGGCAATTGTTCGGCCATTTACGATTTATGGTGAGCAAGGAAAACCATTTGCAGTGATTAAGAAGTGGATTAATCAGATTAAGGCTGGACAACCTATCACGTTTTATGGTGATGGCACATCTTCACGAGGGTATACTTACATTAAAGACATTGTTAAAACCACGATTGACTTACTAAACAAAATGGAATCAGGGATGGGGGCTGACATTTATAACGTAGGAGGATCTGAAAATATAACCCTTAACGAACTTTATCAAATTTTTGAAGAAGTCTGTAAGCGTAAGAAAATAAAAATTGAAAGAGTGAATAAAGAGAGACCCGACTATGATATAGCAAACTCCTTTGCTGATGTGACTAAAGCAAAACTTTTACTGGGATATGAACCTAAGGGAAATTTTAAAGAAGCCACGAGAGCGATACTGGAGGCTGAACTGTAGATTGATTGCGACATTTTAAAGCGTTGATTGCGACATTTTATTCTTAAATTTTAATGCCAGTCAATGTTTAAGCCATTTAATTGCGACATTTTTAAGGAAAAAAAATAGACTGGAAAGTGTTTTTAAGTCCTGCTCCAGTCTATTTTTGTATTGGTTGTAAGGTTAAAGCTTACTTGTGGTTATCTTTTCCAACTAACTCCGTGTTTGTAAAACCCTGTTGCAAAAGTTGTAAATAACCACGCTATTGTGCCAAGTAAACTGTAAAAAGTATAAAAGACTATATCTCTATCAAAAGTATCTCTTGATGATGATGGATATTGTTTTTTAAAATATCCATTCATTGCTCCAACATTAAACCAGACACAAATAAAATAGATAAATATAATCAATACCGTTGTCATAGATTTACTTTGTAAGGTTGATGAACGGTAAAGTAGCATTTGGAATCATTTGTCCTGGTAATTTTCCGTCCCATTTTTCGATAGACTTTAGTGCTACATAGTCTGCACCACCTTGACTGCTAATAGCCTGTGCCTGAATTTTGATTGCTTCGGCTTCACCTTTTGCTTGAGCTATTCTCTGTTCCGCTTCATATTTACTTTGTTCTAGTTTATTTTTAGCCGCCAAAGCATCTTGTTCGGCAGTTACCTTTGCTTCGATAGCCTTGTTAAAAGATTCTGAAAAATCAAAATTGATGATGTTGACTTGGTCAATAATAATTCCATAAGGTATCATTTTTTCTGAAAGAGTTGTTTTAATTTCGTCTCTGACAACCTCTCGCTTAGTGATAAGCTCTTCGGCAGTATATTTTGATGTTGCCGCCTTAACGCTTTCTTGTAATGCTGGGTCAATTAGTCTTGACTTATAATCGATACCAACTGATTTATAAATTGATAAAGCATAGTCAGGACTAAGATTAAAATTGACTGCTAATTTAGAACTGACAGTCTGTAAATCTTTGCTAGCCGCACTTGCCTCGACTTCGTCTTTTTGAACTTTAACGTCCATTTTAACAATTTTTTCAATATAAGGAACTTTTAAATTAAATCCCTCACCGACCGTTGAAATAGCCGCCCCAAATCTAACCCTAACACCTCTTTCGCCAGCATTAACGATTGACCACGAGCCAAATAAAACTGGTAACAACACAAAGAAAAATATTATAGTTGACATAATAATTCTGCCAACGTAAACTTTTCCATCCCTTTCACTCACAAAAAAATTTTTCATAGTTTTATTTTATCCCCTACTTAAATTTGAGGGGTTAATTTATAATAGTCATTTTTTTTATCCCAAAGATATAATCCTTGTGGCATGGTAAATTTTTTACCAAGAGAAATATTTCCACTTTTCATTGAAAAACTTTCTCCTTTTTCAATTTTTATGAGGTTTAATTTTTCATCAAAAAACAAATCAATTCTATCTGAGTTTATTATTTTTTGTGAAGCCAACGATATTGAGATATTCACTATCTTTTCTCTCTGTATAACTCTAATCCCAAAATAATGTGTTCTTTTATTTATAAATTTTTTAAACATAGAATTAAAATTTAAGTTTACAATTTTTTATATGGCTTACTAAACTAACTGGATAAAATTTTATACCTTTATCCCACTCAACAAATTTAGTATCAGCCATTCTAGTAAAACAATCAAGGCAAATAAGGTTTTCTCGCTGACTTATGTGGGTAACTAATTCCCATATTTTTTTAGGAACCAAGAAATCAATTGAATATTCTCTATGGCAAAGTGAACATATTTGTCTGTGTGGTTTACGTTCATCAGATTTTTTCATGTTTTTTATTTATCCCCTACTTAAATTTGAGGGGTTAATTTTTTATTTGATAAATATCTTTTTTGATTAGCAATGATTCTGGTTGCGTTTTCTTTGTAGTAGCACTTGACACATAGTCCATTTCCTTTGTGTTTTCTTTTGACAGTTCCACATTTTTTACACTTTTTGTATCTTATAGACCAAACTAGTTTTGAATTTATTATACACTCTTTTGAGCAAAATGAATAGGTGTTACTTTTTTCTTTCTGATAAAGTTTTCCACAAAGTTTGCAGGTGTAATATTTTCTTTCACGTTTGATATTCAAGTCTTTTGTGATTAAAAATATTCGCTGTTTTGAAAGACTAAACATATCCCCAATCATCTGTAACGATTTTCCCCTCGAACGTATAAGTCTTATTTTAGCGTCTCTCTCGGAATTATCAACGACTTGGTTATTTTTTAACCCCTGAATTTTTAGTTTTACTTCTTCTTCTGTCATATTTTTTAGTTAAAGCTTTGATAATTTTTTTACTTACTTTTTCGAATTCTTTAAAGTCAAGTTTATTGTGTGGAAAGTCTTTTACTTTAATTTCATTTCCCGTAATACTAACCTCCCAATTTATTTGAATATTTAATTCATAATTAAACGTATCTGTATTTCTGTATTCGTTTATTTCTGCGTATATTTCTGAACAACCTTTAGTATACATCAATTTCTGCCAGCATTTATTACAATTAGGATAAATAATTTTGTTAGGTTTGAATTCTTCCCACTCATTGATTTTTGTTTTCATATTACTTTATTGTTAATTATTAAAGACCACCATATTATAAAATTTACTAAAGCGATTATTGCTAAGACTATATTAATCCACCAGTCTTTAATTATTTTAATCATATTAATAAATAAATTGAAAGAGTTATCCTTTAATCACACCCAAAGGGCTTAATTCTACTAATATCTCAACTAAATCTTTTTGATTTTCCATCACGTCTTTGATATTTTTATATGAACTTGTTGCCTCGTCTAAATCATCAGCAGTTCTAATTCCGTGGACAATTCCTTGGTCTTCTAATATTTTAATTTCATTTTCTAAGTTAAGGCTTTTTATTGCTTGTCCTCGTCCCATACATCTACCAGCTCCGTGCGAGCAAGAATTAAAACTTTCTGGATTACCTTTTCCTTTTACAATATAAGAATTAGAACCCATTGACCCAGGGATTATTCCGATTGTGTCTTCTGTGGCAAGTGTCGCTCCTTTCCTATGAACCATTACATTTGTTCCAAAATGATTTTCCATTCGAGCGTAATTGTGAGCGATGTTTATCATTGGCTCTGTTTTAAATCTTTTTGTTCCTTTATATACTAAATTTTTATACTCTTCTACACTTTTTTCCCCTCTTTTTTTTAGTTCGTCTAGAACTTTTTTGTCCGTAAATTCCCAATTACATCTTGCACATTTTGGATATTGACTGATAGCAAGTAACTTGTAACCACATTTAGGACAACCGTCTCTATATATTTTTTCAAGTCTATCGCATTCATCAATAACTGAATTAAACTGTTTATTAAAGATGTTAATAATTCTCTCCATCATCAACTTTCTATTAGCCAAAGCAAACTCAACACAATAATTCATTTCTCTAATATATGCTTTACCCTCTTCGCTATCAATTGGTAAAAAAGCTAAGTCAAATTCTTTAGGAACTTCACTGTGCCATTTTTCGTTTAATTCTTTAGCTATTTTATTATAATGGTCAGCTACTTGTTTTCCTAAATTTCTTGAACCACTATGAATCATAATCCAAATATGTCCGTCAGAACCTTTTTGAATTTCGATGAAGTGATTGCCACCGCCAAGAGTTCCAATAGATAAACAAGCATTGTTAAACTCTTGATTACAGATTTTTAAATCATCTGACAATTCTGGCATTAATCTGCTTTGATAAGACTCGTATTCTTTATGTTTATTGAACCCAACAGGAATAGCCCTTCTAATTTCACCAATTATTTTTTTAAGGGTATCTTTGTCTAATTCAGTTAAAGAAGTCTTAACTGCACAAAGCCCGCACCCAGCGTCTGACCCGACCATTGACGGACAGACTACACCTTTTAATGCAACCACTCCTCCAATAGGCATTCCAAATTTAGAGCAATGACAATCTAGCATTATTGCTACGTGGTGAAATGCAAATGGTAATTTTACTAGATTATCAATTTGTGTCATAGCACTTTCTTCTATTTCTGGACACCAACTAAAAACTGGGATTTTGTTTTTTTCTTTTTTAAATTTTTTCATAATGTTTTAATAAATAAATTGAAAGAGTTAAATCTCGTCTACATCCATAATGTCAAAACTATCACAAACATATTCTTTAGGGAGTTTAACTATCCTGCTAACTTTTTTAATGGCTTCGTCTTCGTCTTTAGCTTTAATGTTTACGTCGTATCGAAGAGAAATTTTAAATGTTTTATTTGTCGACATATTATTCTTTTAAAAGTTTAGCTAAATCTTTATTATCAAACCTATTTCCAATTACCTTTATATTTCTTTCTTCAGCCAAACTAATTTGTTCATGATCATCATCATCGTCAGATATTTTATCTATATACCAACCAAAACAAGTTATCCAATCTGATACACGCCCCTCTAAACTTATTTCGAATGCTCCAAATTTTACCAACCCTTTTTTAAAATCCCAATAATATTCACAACCATCAACAATATCATTTTCGTAAATACATTTTCCTTCTATATCCTTAAAGTCTAATTTTTCTCCAACGGTTTTTTCTTCTACCAAATGGTCATTGCCTGAAACATCTTTTATCCAACATCTTTTATCTAGTGTTTTAAAAAAGTATCCATAAACAAACTTATCACCACCTTTTATTTTTGCTCTGAATTTTATTTGTCGCATAATATTTAAAAATTAATTAAAGAGTTGACTTTTTAAGTCCCCAATACCATCCAAGGCAACATCCGATTGGCAGTATCATCAGTATAGGGTAAATAAAATAATCTAAAAGAGTTTTTTGAGTGCCCTTTATAAACATTTCCCAGTATAGAAAATTACCAAGAAGATAAAAGGCGATAAAGACGATTAAAATTGCTAGGTCTCTGGTCATATAATTATAAGTTTTTAATTATTCCAGCTACAAGCAATTCAAAGTGAGTTCCAAGTAAAAATGAAGCACCAACAAAGATATAATCTTGTGAAGCATATAATACGAGACAAAGACATGTGGCAACAATGACTAATGATAAATAATTAAACATAAATTAAAATTAATTAAAGAGTTTACCAACTAGCAATATACTCATATTCACAATTACTAGCATTGGGTTCGGCTAATATCTTTTCTAATTCAACTATTGTTTGTTTTATATCTTTGTAATAA
>Ga0172381_10000107_pt1 | contig 91965 bp, 115 predicted proteins | sample Leawel6488metaG_FD_119754 | JGI IMG/M metagenome (GOLD analysis project Ga0172381, IMG submission 119754) | Leachate microbial communities from a municipal landfill in Southern Ontario, Canada - Leachate well 64-88 metaG | ecosystem: Engineered > Solid waste > Landfill > Unclassified | place...
GCAACGGCAACGAGTATTACTTATACCGATCCAACCCCATACATGAACAGTTTTAGAACTGCACCTTTTTGGGTGAATGATTTTATGACATCTTCTACACAAACTTATCCTTGGGCAAGTACAAGAGTTTCGTCTGGAACACAAGGGGCTATTGTTGGTAGCGTAAACCATCCCGGAATAGTTAAGGTCAATAGTTCTTCAACAGCAAATAGTGGATATTATTATGAATTTATAAATAGTTCTCTTGCTGGATTACATGGCAATGAGGTAACTACCGCAATCATTTTTCCAATCAGAACAGATAGCGTAACTACTCGATTTGGGTTTCATGATGCCACATCTTCCTCTGATGCGGTGGATGGAGTATATTTTGAAGTAGTTCCCGGGGATGGGGAATGTTCAGGAAAAACAGCTAATAATTCAGTAAGATCAACTACTGGAACACATTATCATTTATCTAATTCAACATGGTATAGACTTTATTTAGTTGTAAATGGAGATGCAACCCGTGTTGATTATTATATTTTTGATGCTGCTGGAGCTCAACTGTGGACTGATGGGTTAACTACTAATATACCTACTGCACGATCAACAGGACATGGAATTATATGTACGAAAACTCTTGGAGGTGTATCAGAATTGATTAATATAGATTATATGGATTGTTATTTAGGAAGATTAATAAGATAATGATACGTACATCAACCATACATAAAGGACACCATAGAGGGAATGTTTGGTTTGCTATTCCTAAGAATAAGATTAGCGGAACAATTATCCTTAATGATACTATGTTTGCTGATGGCAATTTTATATCTAAGATAACAGGTATTTCAGGATATAATTGTAAAGGACAGAAATGTTCTGCGAGGATAGGTTGGAAGTCTGTTAATGGAATGATTGAAATATGGGCTTATGTTTGGAATAATGGTATAAGTCCTCAACAGAATCTTGGGCAGAAGTTCAAATTAGCAAGTTATAAACCTGATGCTGAGGTTCCTTTTGAAATTGAATATAAGGGTGAAAATGTAACTTTTAAGACTAATAATAATGTTGATATTATTAAAGCTACCGCACCTACAATAAAATACTTGGCAATGCCTTATTATGGAGGCGAAGAAGTTGCTCCTCACAAGATAAATGTTAATGTTAAATTTAATTAAATACTTAAAATTATGGTAACAACTACAAAGCCACCTATTTATAGAGTGGCAATCGTTAATGAAGATGGAAGTCTTATGATGGGTAAACCGTTATTTGATTATCTTACGGAGATTAATTATCAAATACCTATTGTTGAAAAAACTCCTGGTTTAAATCTTCCAATTAAACCTATTAAACCAAATTGGTACACGGCAACAAATGAAGAGAAGATGGCTTATTCTTTAGCTATGATGGCTTATGATGTGGCTTTCAGGAATGCAAGAGATTTGTATTATGAAGGATTACGAAAAATGTCAGAAGATCTTGCTATGGCAGGTGCTATTCTTGATTTTACTTTTGATATTGTAATGTTTGACCGTAATACAAATACATGGACTATTCAATCAGTACCTATAAATTATGATTTTATACTAGTATATAAGAGAATTACTGGATGGTATTCAAAGACTATTTTACATACTCCTTATGAACAACTTGCATGGGGAACTACAAATGGATATGGATTCTTTTGTACTGATGTACCTAAATAAATGGTAATTAACAATATATAATATTTAAATGAAAAAACTATTAATATTTATTCTATTACTAATTTCAGTAATAGGTTATGCACAAAATAATCCTACATATGATAATGTTTATATTAAAAATAAACTAGATGTAGGAACTATTAATGCTATTGGAGATATTTATTATAAAGGAGCATTAATAGCTACATCAAGTATTACTGGAAAGATTGCAGCTGCTGATAGTTCTATTACTGGAGCAGGAAATTATGTTACTAAAAAGTATTTAACTGATAGAGCATATCTAACTTCAAGTAATATAACTGGTAAATTAAATACAGCAGATAGTATAGGAACAGCAAGTGGTAATTATATTACTAGAAAAACATTAGTAGACTATGGTGAATATCTTCAACCTGATTCTATTCTTCTGTCTCAATCGGCTACTTATACTTCTGTTACTTCTATTAAATATCCTACATTAGCTGCTGAAGTTCCTAGTGATGGAGCAGATTGGAGTGATAGTTCTAATGTGTATTCATCTAATAATGTGTATGCAAGTACATATTCTTCAAATGATTGTTCTGATTATCTAAAAATAAACGATTTTGGATTTACTATACCATCAGATGCAATTATAACTGGGATTACAGTAGATATGGAATGTAAATCAGATAGTAATAATTTTTATTTAGATAAAATTTATGTTCTTAAAAATGATATTGCTGTAACTGGAGTATGGGTATATTCCGCTGGATGGATATTACCTACTACTGATACTGTTCTTAGTATAGATAGTAGTAATTCTATAGTTTTAAATAGTATGTGGGGAACTACTTGGACTCCTGCACAAATTAATGATAGTCTTTTTGGAATTAATATTAGATTTTGTAATGATAGTATTGAATCTGATACTCTCAGACTTGATTATGTTAAAATTACTATAAGTTATAATAACCCTGTATTATTATCTTCTAGTACTAAAATTACTCCATATGGAATTACAGTAGGTACAGATCCATATGTATTAGAATCAGAAGTTTGGAATACTATTGATAGTGCTAAAGGAAATTTAGATATGAGAACTTATGGTATAAGTGGAGCCTCCTTCATTAGTAGTAATTATATTGAATCTCGTGGAACTTTTTATTGGAATCAAGAAGAACATAGAGTAGGAGTTATTAACGAAGTAGATACCATAGATTGGAGTTTAAAGAATGTACAGGAACTTATACTAGATGATACTTGTGAAATTACTTTTCTTACACCTACTTATCCTTGTCATCTACAATTAAAAATAGTTCATGATGCTAGTGCTACAAGTTTTCCAGTAACTTTTAGTAATGGTGTATTATTTAAGGGAGGAACAAATTATGTTTCTACTGCAGCAGCAAATGCAGTAGATATATTAGATATTTATTTTGATGATACTTATTATTATATAAATCCTTTAAATGATTTTAAACCATGAAAAAACTAATATTTATAATACTATTTCTAATATCAATTTGTTCTTTTGGGCAGACTTTTCAACATGGATATAATAGTATATTTGATAGTCTTTATATTGAAGATTCTGATACTTTAGAACAAGTTACTCTAGAATTACCTAATTATGCATTTACATATGTATATGGAATTAATTATGGTAGTATTGATTCAAGTACTATACTACTTTATATTCAAGCTTCTATTCCATCCATGGGATGGACTACAATAAGTGATACTGTCACTTTGGATTCCACTTCTACTGCAACTTACTATTATCTTACTGGAACTACTCCTCCCTATCCTGACATTAAACTTATGATGGAACGAGATACAGTTGAATATGTATTAGATGGATGGGTTAAAACTATATTATTTACTAGGAAAATTGAATAGGTAATAAATAATATTAATATTAAATTAATGACTACATTAACTAAAAGTAGAAAACAATTAAGAAGAAGATCTTGGTGGAATAATAATATACTTGGAGTAATTGTAACTATTATGATTGCTGCTTATTTTGCAGTAGATTTAGAAGCAAAGAAACAAAATAGAGAAGAGCATAAAACTATTATTTCTACACAAACTATAGCTGGCGATAAATATGATAACCAGATTTATACTATATGTATAGTATTAGTTAATGATCCTAATACTGATCCGATGTTAAAAGGTATATTATTAGATTATATAAAAGGATATTGTATAACTAGAAGTGGAGGAGTTTAAAAATGGAAGAAGTTAAAAAAGATACTTTTATAGAAGTAGCTAAAGAAAGATATGAATCTCCTTCTTCTCCTTGGTGGAATACAGTTGGATATATAGCTGGACCTTTAGCTAGTGGAATGTCTTTTGTCATGACTATAGATGGATTACCTAAATGGTCAAGATATATAATTAGTTTTGTAATAGGCTTTGCCACTTGGTTTGTACCTACTAAATTTGGTACTACTAATAAAACAACAGCCAATAAATAAATAATGTATAACTAAACAATAATTAAAATTATGGAAAAATTTGGAATTGATGTAATCAAGAAAGCAATTAAGTTTGGACTTAATTTGCAAGAAGCTATCAAAGAATCATTGAAAGATGATGGACATATTAGTGGAATGGAATATTTTAAGATTGCTGGAGCATTGACTGGAATTATTCCTATTGTTACTAAAATCAGTGAGATTAAAGATGAATATAATGATTTAAGTACTGAAGAAAAGACTGAAATTAATGAATATTTCGCAGAAGAATTTGATCTTCCAAATGATGTAATTGAAATTAAGATTGAAAGAGCTTTTGCTCTTATTGTTCTTATTGTTACTGGAGTAGATGACATATTTGAACCTCCTGTAGAAGAATCTGTAGTTTAGTATTAATCTTTTAATAATTAAATCATGGCTACATTAAAAACTTATGCAACTCAATTAATTGATGCCTTAGATCGTCCTTTCGACGAAATGTTCTTACGTAGAGTTATGGATTTAATTATTAATGAAAGAGCCTCCCTTATTAGACAAGAGTTAAATAAGGGGGACTCTTCTCATTATTATACTTTTCCATATAATGTTGAATTGGAAATAGTAAATGGAATAACTGAAAATATTATTTATGGAAGAAATATATTAAGAAGTATAAATAAAATACCTACACCAATTAGAATTAATTCTCCTGAACCATTTGTGCAAGTATCTGGAATTGGTGGGCCTACATTAACTTTTGTTGCTGGTGCTACTGAGTATAAATTTAGAGAGAATCTTGATAAAGTAGGTAATGCTATTGTATATATGTGGAGGAACAATAGAATATATATACTTAATAATCTTAAATTAAGAAATGTTATTGCTGTTGCTGCATATGAAAATCCATATGTATATATAGATGGATATGAAGAAGGTAGTATTATATGTGATGAAGATATGGAGTTTCCTATTCCTATTGATTTAATAGGTAATATTAAATCTAAACTTTTATCAGGTGAATTAAGTATTATTGATGATAAAGATAAAGTAACTCCTGCTCATGTCGACAATAACTAGTTTAGATCCTAAAAGATCATATGAGATTTATAAAGAATCTCTTACTATTAAGATAGAACATATTACTCAATCTCTTATTATTACAAGAGAAAAGATTAATTATATGGCTAACCAGATTTATTTTATTGGAGAAAGCCATGGATTAAGAAATGATTTATATATTAAAATTAAAGATTTTATTAATGATGGAACTAGACCTACAATAGAGTATTTACAAGAAGTTAATTATAAGAACTTTCAAAGTGAAGATTGGTTTATTGCTAAAACTCAAATTATAACTAATTATTTTAAATCTATTGTATCTTTATTTTTAGAAGAATATAATCTTGAAGAATATATTAGAGTACTTAAACTTTCAGATTTAGATTATAAAACTTATTATAGAATATTAATATCTTATTATTTTAATGTTGCTAATAAGTTACTTAGAGGAGAAAAATATGTAATAGATAATGTTGGATTATTGCAAGTAGTTACTAGACCTGGAATTGTATCTAAACATATGAAGTTTAAACCTGATTGGGGAGAGTCTATTAGACTACTTAAGTTGTTTGCTGAAAATCATCATCCTGACATATATAATGATTTTATAAATAAAACAATATCTAAAGCTGCATTTATTGAGAAGCTTAAACCTTATTGTTATAACGAAGAAACTAATCCTACTGGATTTAAATGGTTAATACATAGACATACTCCTACTAATGCTTGGATATGTTTTTATGAAAAGAAGATTGATACTAGATATAATATTGTACCTAGTAATTTTGTTATGAATGCAACTAGAAGTCAAATCGACTTTACAAATAATATACAATCTATTAGTGAAATATTTGAAACTCATGAATTAGGATTTAGAGATAAACTTAATGCATTAGTTCGTTTTGATTCTAATTATATTAATAACTTTGAGAAACGATAAACTATGATTACAACATATATTCCTGGTAAAACTTGTATAGCTAGTGTTTATGATAGATTTCCAGTTAATCATAATGGATGGGAAGTACGTGCTGCTAGATGGATTTCTCAAGCACTTAGAGAAATGTCTATACCATTAACTCTTGAACGTACTACAGTACCTGCTGAAATGCTAGAATTTAAATGTAAGATTCCAGATAAGACCGCTTATATTAGAGGGATGTCTTGGAATTATTATAGAATTAAAAGATTAGGACATAGAATAAATGTTGATGTAGATCAAGATTTACCTATATTATATGATTCTGAATATTGGTATGATATAACTACAGATGGATATATAACTAGCAATCTTGAGGAAGGAGATATCAAACTTTATATTTATAAATATCTAGATGATTTTGATCAAGAAACTAATGTTTTCTATCCTAGAGTACCAGACAATGAAGAAGTATTAAATGCTATTGATTGGTATATATTAAAGAGAATGTTAGAAAGAGGTCATGTAATTAAAGGTTATAGTTTATCTGATAATAATGAATTTACTAATCCTGGAATAGCATTTAATTTAGCTAAAAAGAAAGCACGTAATTCTGCTAATAGTTTTGGACTTGAAGAGAGAGAGTTAATTAGTAGACTTAATAGAAGTTTTATATTAGATTATAATAATTATACTCAGGGAGAATATAATCCAAACTACTATGAAGCTTAATAAAGGTATGCGTAGGGATGAAGCTTTAAATGAAGCTATCCCTGGAAGTTGGAGATATGCTCGTGATCTTTCATTATCTTTGGGGTCTCAAGATCTAATTAATGATCTTGGTAATACATATTATGCTCAAGTATCTGGAAGAAATGTATTTAGTTATATAAAAGCTAATAATAGAGTTATATTATTTAGTGTTGAATCTGATGGTATTACTGAAAATCCATATAATGAAATTGGTATATTTGATGGTACTACATATACTTCTTTAATTAAAAGTTTATATTTAGATTTTAATACTAGCAATCCAATTATTGGAGTATTTGGATATGATTTTAATAATGATTTAATTATTGTATTTACAGATGCAACTCAAGAAGTTCCTACTTATACTCCTAATAATATACGATATTTAAATGTAGATACACTACCTTTTGAATTAGATGGAGATTTAGAATTAGTTAATCCTTCTGATATATATTTACTCAATTTATGTCCTGAATTTAAAACTCCTATTTTCAATTATAGACAAACTCAATATATTGGAGGTAATTTATTAAGTGGAGTATATTATTATTTTATTCAATATGAAATATTTGATGGATTTTTTGGAGAATGGATAAGTAATTCACAACCTGTTATAGTTCATCCTTCATCTAATACTGAATTATGGGAAACAATTGAAGGTGCTAAAGCAGGTTCAATTACTTCTAAAAGTATAGAAATAGATATATCAAATACTGATACTAGATATAAAAGATATAGAATTGCATTTGTAAGTAAGATAGATGGTATAATATCTGCTAAGATTATTGCTATAAATAATACAAGTAATAATGTATTTATTCATACAGGTAATGAAGTATATCAAGATGTATCAATTGATGAAATATTTACTAGAAATTCTATTTATACTAAGAGTAAATCACTTACTATATTAGATAGTAATTTATATCTTGGCGGACCTGAAATTGATCCTGAAATTAGATATCAAAAATATGCTAATAATATAAAAGTAAATTGGATTGCTTTAGATTCTATAGGATTAGATGCATATGTAGATTCTTATAAGAATCCATACTTTGTATTTAATATGAAAACTTTTATGCCTGGTGAAATTTATGCTTTATATGGTAGATTTCGTCTTAAAAATGGGCAAACTTCTAAATTATTTCATATACCAGGAAGAGCACCTTTATTGAGTGATATAGCAGATAGTGAAGATAGTGTTGCTCAATCTATATACTCAACAGCTAAAAAGTTTCATTTAGAAAATACTGCAACTGAATTTTCTCCAGGAGTTAAATATGGAGAAATGGGATATTGGGAAAATGCTAGTGAATCATATCCTGATAGTGATGAATTTAATAGTAGTATTGATTATGATGGAAATCCTCTTTTAGTTGGAGGTAGTGTAGTAGGTAAAGATCTTAGACAACTTAAAGTTAGACATCATAAGTTTCCTTCACTATATACATTAAAAGATTGGAATATACCATTTCTACATCATAATGATAAAGCTATTGTTGGTGTTGGAAATGTAGAAATTAGTGGGGCAAATACTTATAATCAAAAATATATTGGAACTCAAGAAAAAAGTCAAATTGGAAATGTAAAAGTATTAGGATTTACTAATACAGGTACTAGTGAATACACTACTATTCGTCATGACTTAACATATGAACCTGATTATGATAGAGTTAGTGAACCTACTGATGAATCACATAGATGGTATACAGTTATAGAAGCTACTCAAAAGATACTGGTAGATTATACTCTTAATATTCATGCTGACTTTCATAAAGATAATAATGTATTAGCATATTACCATAAAATAAAAGCACATCTTCAATTAATTAAGAAAGCTAGTGATGATATAGAAACTATCTTAGAAGAAGTATGGGATACAAATGGATCTGGAGGAGCAGGAGTTGAAACTGTTCATATTGCACTAGAAAATGAACTTGGTTCTGAAATTTCATTATATCCTGGAGATTCACTTATTATTAGAGGTAGTTGTTGGACTGAAACCCAGGAAGAATATAATCCTATACCATATACTGCAGGACAAGGGTTTACTGGTAATTGTAAATATGTAATTAAAGTAGATAGTACTCCTTCTACTGAATTAGCAACTATATTAGGATTACAACTTGATCCTACAACTGTATATTTTCCAGATTATATTAAAGAGGTAGCTACTCATTTTGAGATATTATATGCGAAACGAACGACTGGTAATTCTACAGTTCTTGGGCAAGCAATGATTACTACTGTTGATACAAATGATGGTTATAAGTATTGTAGAGAACATTCTTTTGATTTGATTAGTACTTTAGCTGGATTAAATGTTACTCATGCAGAGAGAATGTTGAAATATGATTATACAGAAGCTGGGAGTAATACTATTATATATAATACAGATCCTACTGCAGATAATTATGTGATAGAAAATCAATATGATGGATTAAGTTCTCTAGTTAAAATTACTGAATCTAAATATATGCAACGAGATAATTCATATATTGTACCTAGTAATGCTGGAGGAGAAGATTATATTTATCATAGAGGTATTTTTGATGATAATGATGATGTACCTGTAAATGATGCTACTGATAAAGAATTTACTTTAGCTAATTTCTGTTCGTTTAAATTAAATGTATATAATTCATTTTTTAATCAACAAGTTGTAAAAACTACTGGAGTAATTGATATAAATAGTTTAAATCCTGAATCATATAATATATATGGTGGGGATTGTCATGTTAGTTTATATGGAGTAACTAGATATTTTGATGATACTACTGAACATTATCCTGCTCCTAATGAAGCTAATCATAAAAATAAGTTTTGGTATTTTTTATATCCTTGTTATTCTGTAGCTAATATAGGATTACAACATCGTGGTAAAGAAATAGATGAATTTGCATTTCCATATTTTAATCTTATTGATGATGTATTAGGTAGAGGTGCAACTCATATTGGACTTGGAGCTGGAGAAGATTATGATCCTGATACTGGAGTTCCTATAGTTTTAGAAGGATCAAAATCTTTATGGAGTAAGATTAGAGAATTATCAGGAGGTAGTATTATATATCCTAAAGATTTTCCTCAATGGATTGGTTATAATTATGATTATAATTCTCCTAATGATATAGAATCTATATTACCTATATTTGATCCTTCGTTAGATGATAATTATAAGTTTCCATATCGTGTTGCAAGTAGTCTTATTCTACCTAGTGGAGGTCAATTTGTTGGATGGAGAATATTTCCTATTTCTTCGTATATAGAGATGCCAAAAGATAAAGGAATAATATGGAATATAATTAGTGATGGAAGTGATCTTTTGGTATCTATGAAGTATGCACTTTTTAGATTTAGAAAGAAAGATACTTTAGATATTAATGATACAGAAGTAGTTGCATTAGGTTCAGCTAATTTATTTGATTCTAAACCTGAACCTATAATGGATACTAATGATGGATATGTTGGTAACCAATGTCAATTTGCTAGTCCATCTTCTTTACATGGTATATTATTTATAGATAGAGAAAGAGGTAAGATATTCTTATATAATGAAGGTAGAGCAAGAGAATTAAGTGCTCTAGGAATGACTAATTGGTTTAATACTAATTTAAATTATGTTGGAACTGATGATAATCCTTTTATAGGTAATGGTATTCAAGCTATTTGGAGTCCTACTACAGAAAGATATATTATAGTTAAGAATTCAACTACTCCTTATACAATTAGTTTTTCTCCTAATCTTAATTATATGGAGAAGATTGGATATATTGGTGGTTGGCTTAGTTTTCATAGTTATCATCCTAAAGTATTATTTGAATTAAGTAATTATATATATACTATTATTTCAGTATTAGAGGGTGAAGTTCAAACTACAAATGCTAAAATATATAGACATACTGGAACTAGAGGTAATTACTATGGAATTCAATATGATTCTAAGATTGATCCTATGATTGCTACTCCAGAGAATGTAAATAAATTATTTGATTCATTTCAATGGGCTACTACAATTAAAGATAATCTAAATAATCCATTAGATGAAACATTTAATAAGATATTAGTTTGTACTAATGATAGACATAGTGGATTAATTACTCTTGTTAAATCAGGATTTGGAACTGGTAATACTAGATTAATTAGTGGAGAATGGAGATTTAGTGAATTTAGAGATATACTTTATGATAAAGAAACTTCTATTATTAATGATTCAAATATAGATGAATTACTTTATGAAAGTGTACCTGTATTACTTCAATATACTGATTGGAAAGATAAATCTATGTTTAAATGTCCGTATGTGTTAGTTAGATTAATATTTACTAATACATTAAATAAGTCTTTGATGTTTCATGATTTCTCGGTAAATGCAACTCCTAGAAAAAGATTTTAACTTATGAGAAAATTACAATCTAATAAGGATAAAGATCCTAAACAACTTAAAGAAGTTACTATTTATGCAGATACTAATAATCCTAGATATAAAAGTTATAAGGATAGTTTAGATTTATATAATAAGTCAAATAATGAAATACAAAAAGTTAAAGATTATATTACTAATAGTGTAGAAAATCATATACCTAAAGTTAGAAATTGGAAGATTACAGATTCTGAAATGAAAGCAAATTTTCCAAATAATAAAATAAAACCAACAGAGTTTGCATATGTTCATGCAAGTAGATGGGTAGCTAGCCCTTGGGATACTATAGTAGATGTATATCCTAAACCAACAGGACAAGGGATTCCTCCAAGAAATATAAGAATACAACCTAAATCTGTTTCTAATATATCTACTAAGCAACCTACTATAGAACAAAGACCTTATACTCCTGTTAATACTAAAAGAGGAGATAAGATATTCTTTCAATATAGTCCTGGAGGCAAGAACAACTATATCAATTATGGAGAAGGTAAAGGTAGAGAAACTCTTACTAATCAAGAAGCAGATAAATTGTTTAATGATTGGAATGAAGATGGTACTATGCAAATACTTGGTGAAACTGGACAATCTAATTATGGAGGAAAGAAGAAGTTTGCTGGAGGTGGTATTACTGATTGGCCTCCTAAACCTATAGATCAAATTACTTATACTCAACCTGAACTTGCTCCAGCTACTACTAAAAATTTAGATAATTATTCTAACAGTACAATTAAACTAATTGATAACAAATATAATGTTAAAAATAATCTTAATATTAAAAGAGGAACTATTAATCAAATAAATAATTATGCTAGATTAGGTCAACTTAATGATGAAGATAAGAAAACCTTATATGCTATTGCTTTAAATGAAAGTAATGCAGGTAATTCTATGAAGAATGGTAAACCTTATCCTTTATTTGGTGATATAGATTTTGGTAAAGATTCATTTACTAGTGATACTGGAAATAGAGAATTAGATAGAATCAATTTTATTAAGAATAAAACTAAAAACTTTACTAATCTTAATAAATATAATCCTCGTCATATAGATAATTTTGGTGAAGATTATACTACTCGTATTAATAGAATGAAGGAGATTATAGATAGTAATCCTATTTTATTAGATAGTATGGGTATTAAAAAACTTGCTAAAGGTGGTAGTACTACAGATCCTCCTTATACTAAAAATCATCCTGCTGCTATAGTAGGTAGAAATTATACTAAGAGTTATTTTCCTAATGTAAATTTAGATGAAGTTAAAGTAGGAGAAGAAACATCAGATAATAAAGATGCTAGATGGTTATATTATGGTGGGCATTACTATCCTAAAGCTGATTCTATTGCTTTATTCCCAGATGCTTTTACTAATAGTCAAATGACACATGAATATGTACATGCAGCTGATAAAAAGTTAGATTATAAACCTACTAAAAATGTTTTAAGTTTACTTGCTAGTAATTATATTCCTTATAATCAAAATAAATCATTAGAATATATTGCTAGTGTAGGTGCTTATAATGAAGAACATGGAATTAAACCTGGTTCTTCTACTCCAAAAGAAGTCTATCGTGCTGGATTTGATTATAATAGAGAGTTATTTCCTGAAACTTCTATATCTAATGAGCAATTAAGAGGACTAGTACAAAGATTTCCTTATACAAATATTACTAAAATAAAACCTATTTCAGGTAAAGTTACTATAAATAAAAATGGAGGAATAATAAATCCTATGAAAAATACATATAGAATTGGTAAGACTTTTAATCCTCCTAAAAGAGCTATTGGAGGTGTTGTATCTAGTGCTACTGGTCTTTATAATAGCGTTAATCAACTTGGGCAAACTATGATTGATTCTAATGTAGATCAATATGGGTTGATTGATAATAAAAAAGATAATGCTACATATAAAGGCTTACAAGGAGCACTTGATCCTTTAACAGCTACTGTAGAGGCATTTGAAAATAAAGATTATTTAGGTGCTGCTCTTGGTATATTTGCACCAACTGTTGGAAGTTGGTATACAGGGGTAAGAAATGCTAATGTAGAGAATGATCAAGCTACTAAAGATTTAGCTAAAATTAAAGCTGAAGAAGCAAATAGTAAACGTATTGCTGGTCTTCAAATGGGTAAGTATGGAGCATCTACTTATAATCAATATGGAATGCCTGGAGTTAATCAATATACAGGAGGTGGTAGAATAGGTAAAGCTAGGGGTGGACCTATTGGTAGTAATAAACTTAGTAAATCAGATGCTTATTGGTTAGCAGTTCATGGTAGTAAAGAGAATGCAGGTAAAGATGCTAGAATGTGGAAAGATGTATATAAAGAATTATATGTAAAACCACTTAATCCTTCTAGAATATTTATGACCGAAGCTATGCCAGGACAAACAGTTAATGGTGAGTTTACTGTTACTAACAAGTTTCCTAAAACTAAAAGACCTTTTGGATTTAGTTTAAGTAAACAAGGAATTAAATCTTTAGGTAAGTCTGCTAGCAAATTCCTTAATGTTTTAGTTCCAGGTGCAGAAGATATGCCTATTATTCCATCTATGATGCCAAATTATAATTCACTTCCTAATAAAGTAGAAATGAAAAAAGGTGGAAAAATAGGAGATCCTCCATGGTATCTTAGAAATGAGGGTATACCTTTTGATTATAATAGTAATAAATCTATAAATAATCAATTTAAAGAATATGTTAAATATCAACCTTCTTCATTTAATCCCCCTATGAAGCATGATATAAAATTAGAATCTGTAAAAGATTTTGGTAAAATATTTAGTAAGGCTGCTTCTAGTGAAAAACTTAAAATACTTGCTAAAATGGGGATGAAAACTCTAAATGCACTAATTCCTGGAGTTGAAGATCTTCCTATTTCTCCTTTAGCAATTCCTGGATATAAAAATACATTTGGTAATACTAGTCTTAAATGTGGTGGTAAAGTTAAAAAACATATGATGAAACGTGCAGGTGGTGGTATGATACCAGTTAAACTTGATAATAAAGAAATAGTATATGATCAGTTTGGTAATCCTGCTCCTATTATAACTAATTCTCCTGTTGGAATTAAAGCAGGTGGTACTCTAATTAAAGGTGGTAAAGGTAGAACAGATGGAGTAAATGCAATGTTACCTCCTAATTCAGTAGTTATATCTAATGATAATGGAGAAGTTAATAAACTAACTAATGAATTTAGATATAGCCCTTCTAAACAAGTAGTTGGTAAATATATGAATAGAGCAGTTGCTAAACAATCTAAATTTAGTAAAGGTTTATATGGAGGTGGTAATCCTTGGGATAAATATAATGCTCCCATGTCAATGATTAATTATTATAATAATAACCCATATGGAAGTAATCCTTGGGAACAATCTTCTCCTATAATGGCTGCTAATATAGGAAATTCTAATATACCTACTATTTCTAATACTTTATCTAATCCTACTAAATCAATATATCCTTATCCTCAAAATAAAAAATATACTTGGACTGAAAGTAATGATACTAAAGATATGGAGTTTGCTACTGGTTCATCTGGATTTGCTCCTGAAAGATTTGCTGATAATGGAATGTCAAGTTCAGGTAAATCTTCTAGTAATAGTGGAGGATTTGAATCTTTTATAAAAAATCCTGATACTTGGCAAGCAGCTAGTGCTATTGGTGAACTTGGTTTAGGAGTTGCTAATACTGTTATGAATGTTAGAGCAATGAATAAACTTAAGAAACTTAAGTTTCCTGATTATACTCCTGGAAGGTTTTATGAACAAGATCCTCGATATATGAAAGGATATTTTAATACTCAAAGAGGAGAAGTTGATAAGTCTAGTTTAAATACAATGGAGTATCTTAGACGTAATACTCCTAGTAGTTCATTAATTGGTTCATATGGTAAAATTAATGCTGATGTATTAAGTAATAAGAGTAAGATTGCTGGTCAGGAATCTGGAACTATTGGTGATATTATGAATCAGAATTCTAGAAATAAGACTATGTTTAGTATGGATGAAGCACAAAAGTATATGGGTTATAAAGGTGCTAAACTTGCTCATAAGATTGGTCTTATTCAAACTGGAGTTAATCTTAATAATTCTACAATTAATACACTTCAAGGATTTACTAGAAATCTTGGACAGAATGCATATCAAGAAAAGCAACTTGCTGCATATGCTGATGCTAATATGTTACCTAAACCTTTACCTGGTGAAGATTGGGATACTTGGAGAAAAAGAGTATTTAAAACTATTGTCTAATCTATAAATAACAATATTATGCCTAGAAGAAGATATAATGATGGATATGATGATGGTTATGGATACAATAATTATTATCAAGAACCTCCTCAAGGTGGATTATTAAACTTTAGTCCTTTTACTCCTACATTTATAGGTAAACCTGTTAATGAAATGGCTGGTGCTATGCAAGCATTCAGACAAACTGGGGATGCTATTCTAGATACTGAAGATGCTTTAGGACAAGTACTTGCTCAAAGTCAAGTTGATCCTAAAGATATAGGTATATTGGTAAATCAAAAGAATATGCTAGATCAAGGTATTAAAGATATAGCTGCAAGTGGAGATTTTGGGCCTGCTAGAATTAAAATGAGAAGTTTGCTTACTAAGTTTAATCAAGATGGAAGTAGACCTGCTGCAGAAGCTAGATATCAAACTAAACTTCAAGCTATCACTGATGCTAATAAATTAGCAAGTGAATTAAAAATATCCCCTCAAACATTATCAGTTAAATTACAAAGAATTGAAGATACTTTTACTCCTACTACTAAAAATCCTATTACTGGTAATTATGATAGAAATTATATTCCTCCTCCATTAGAAGAGGACTTTGATTTTCATACATTTCTTAGTCAGTTTATGAGTAATAAACAAAAATCATTAGTTGAACAAGGATATACACCTTATTATGGAGATATTCCAATAGATGAAACTGATCCTAATAGTTCTACAACTAGAAGATTGATTGCATTTAGAAAAGGTGCAGAAGCATCAATTAGTGTTACAGAATTAGAAGATGAAGCTATTAGAGCACTAGAAGTTAATGGTAAAGTTAAACCTACTAGTAGAGATTTATCTCAATATTATGGGACTTCTGAACATGATGTATTAAAAAAGATAGTTAGACCATATGCTGAATTATTTGGAGTAAGTCAGGTTACTGCTGATTATGATAAAATATTTGAATATGATAAAACTAATCCTCAACTAGATTATAATAGAGCAATGATTAGTAGAGGTGCACAAATTAAAAATCCTTTAACTGGTGGTATAGATCAATATGCTGCTGCTTATACTACTCAAGGTGCTCCAAATATGAATACTTATGTGGGAGGACTTTCTCCTGCTCCTCAAATTAATCAACCTAATGTTGGAGGATTTGGATATAATATACCTTCTATTATAAATGATCCTATTAGAGGAAAAATGGTAGATAGGATATTAAGAAAAGATTTTAATACATCTCTCGCAGATTTAAGTAAAAAAGATCCTACTAATGTTGCGGATAAACAATATGTAGATAATACATTAAATAAGGTTAATGATGTATTAAAATCATTTGCTAAAAATAATATAGTTAATGATCCTGTTCCTTTAACTACTCCTGCTGAATCTGCATATTCTAATTGGGAGATGTTCTCACAAGAAAAACCAACTCTTACTTATCATAAAGATGGAGAAGTTACAGGTTCTATAGATTTAGAAAATGCTACTATTGTAGACGATGCTACTAAGAAGAAATTAACTTGGGAAGAATTTAAAAAACAATCTAATCCTGGAGTAGATGCTACAGTAGAACTTATTCCAAGAGGACAATTTCAAGCTGATAATAGTCTAGCAGCTATAATGAATGATCAATCGTTATTAAAAGCTAGAATGTATAATATTAATGGTAAAAATTATATAATTGGTACTACTAGCATTCCTATTTATGAGAGTGATAAAATGGAAAGTGAATTAGGTAAATTACGATATACTGCTGGATATGAAGATGATTTTCCTTTTATACCTGACACAAAAGCACAAGCCAATTATACTGGCATTACTTCTGATGGTAGACCTCAATATAATTATACAATAAAAACAGGAATTACTGGATTAAATGATACAAAAGCTAAAATATTAAATAATATTGGAAGCCCAGATAAAATACCTGATATATTAAAAACTATTAAAATAGATGGTGATAATTTACTACCATCTGATATAGCTAAAATCGAGGAATATATATATTCAGGTATTACAACTGTTGATAATCCTCAACAAAATTCTCTTATTTTTGAAGTTATTCAAGATATGATCAATAATCCTAAATACAAATAATACATGAATGATATTCCTCCTATCGAGAAATTAACTTTCAATCCTAACAAGAGAAAGTATTTCGATCCTATTGTTTCTCCAATAAATAATACTGATAAGTATGGGACTGGATATTATCCTATACTATCTGATACTTACTATGAACGAGATATTAATAGATATAAAGCTCAAAATCAATCAGGATGGGATAAATGGGGTAATGCATTAGGTAGAGGTATTATTAAAATGGGAGTTTCTATGGTTGAACCTATCCCATATTTATTAGATATATTTCAATATACTAGTGACATTAATGAAGTTGAAGAAATATATGGTAATAAAGTTAGTAAAATATTAAGAGATTTTGAAAATGCTCTTGATACAGCAATGCCTGTTTACACCGAAGAAGATCAACCTAGAATTGCTAGTGCTGATTGGTGGGTTAAAAATGCAGATCAAATGCTTAAATCTGCTGGATATTTTGTACCTGGAATGTCTATGACTAAAGGAGCATCCTTAGCATTAAAAGGAGTTAATATAGGATTAGATGCTTTAAGACTTGGAAGTAGAGGAATAAGACTTAGTGATAAAGCTATAAAATGGGGTAGTCTTATGGCAAGTGCAATTGGTCAAAATTATGCTGAACATATGTATAGTGCTGCTGTACTATTTGAACAAAATGTACCTATATATTATGAACAACTTAAAAAAGAGAATCCTTATGCTCCTGATGAACAATTAATGGGAGAAGCTAGACAACGAGCAGCTATAGATGCAGAAGAAATAATAGTTAAAGGTAAGATTAATTTACCTTTAGATTTACTGCAAGCTGAAATGTTATTTAAAGTTCCTGGTATATCTAGATCATTTCCTGAAATGATTGGTAAGAAACGAGGTCTTGAATACTTATGGACTGGAGCTAGTGAAGGATTACAAGAAATGAATACTGGAGCATTTGAAAGTGAGGCTCAACGTCATGCTGATCTAGCTAGTGGAAAGATTATGGATGATGGTAGTACAGCATTTGAACGTGGACTTCAACATTATAGTAGTTATGAAGGTATTACAGAAGGCTTGCTCGGAGCCATAGGTGGAGTTGGAATGCAAGTCATGTCTAACCTTACTTATCTAGGTGCTAATAAAAGAGCTAGAGCATTTAAATCTGCTCATGAAACTGATTTAGGTAACTTTATGACTGCTGATAAAGTAGATATGAATAATTTTGTATCATCTTTATTTGAATCAGCTGGAAGAGGAACATATGGTACTACACTTAGTGTATTAGATGCAATTCGAAATACTCCTCAAGAGGAAGCTACTGCAAAGAATTATAGACATGATTATAAAGAAAGAGCAAATCTATATCATGATATAGCTACTGAATTTGAATCAGAGTATAATGCTACAATGCATAAATACTCTGAAAAACCTGATGAAGGTATGGCATTAGTTAATAGTAGAACTAATCGAGATGTTAATCGAAAACTTGCACTTAAAGCACAACAAGATATAGTGAATCTTAAAAGTCAATATACTACAGTAGAGGAAGAACATCCTCTTTTTCCATTAAAACAATCAATATTAGAACTAAATGCTACAAAAGCAGAATTAGATAATATTGATACACAAATTGAGGATTTAAGTATTGCTAATGCAATAGATAGAACATATGATACTAATGAAACTCTTGAAGATTTAGATAATCGTAAATCTTTAACTCTACGAAAGTATGAATCTATTGAATATAAGTTATATCGTAAACAACAAGAGTATTTAAATAATAGAAAACTTGATGGAGTAGCTGAAGATAAAACTCTTGCTGAAATGGAAGAGTACTTTAAGAATGTAAATGAAGTAGATAATAAATTAAAGGTGGCATACAGAGCTTTTGGAGAAGCATCATCTGTTAGTAATATAGCATCTGCTCAGGTTAATAAGTTTGAAAGTAGTCCTAAAGAATTAAAGGATTATGTCGAAAGGAATAAACTTGCTTATAAAAAGACTATTGAAGAGTTTACAACTAAACTTAATAATACTAAAACTAGAGAACAGTTTAATCAACTTAAATTAGAGTATACAAATGAACAGTTTATTCCATTTCTTGCACGAAAAGAAAAAGAGATTACTAAAGCTGAAGAAAAAGAAAGAATTAGAAAAGAGAAAGAAAGTAAGAAAAAGCCTGTTGTTACACCAGAAGAAGTAAGTGGAGAACCTATTGATGATATAGATGGAGCTGATCAAAGTTCCTCATCTTCATTTTCTTCTGGCACTCCTGAAGATCAAAATCAGGTTAATACTACAGTTATTAAACCTAGTGAAAAACTAGTTTCTTTTGATTCTATTCTCAATAAACCTGCAGATCAATTAACAGATAATGATTTAGGTTTTCTATTTAATGGTAAGACTGAAGATACAGATAATCCTGGTAAAACTATAACATTACATGATTTAGCTAAAAGGCAAATTGATACTTCTACTATTGATGATATAGATGAAACAGTTAAAAGTACTAGACAATTTCTTAATTTACCAGCTTTACAACATTCTCAAATCAAGGATTATTTTGCTGATCTTTTACCTCATGCTTTAGAATTAAGAGATAAACTTAAACTTGAAGATAAGACTAAACAAGATATTATTGATAAAGAGGATGTAGTTACAGAACCTATTATTGAAGATGAAAATACTAATTTAGAAGATGCAGTTTTAAGAACAGTTGTTAGTGAGAAAGAAGGACCTACTGAAAATGAACCTTTTAAAAGACTTAAATTAGAAGCTGCAACTGCTTTAGCTTTTCTTGATACTGCATATTTAGAGAATGAGAAAGGTGAAAAGAAGACTGCTGCTAATGAGAAAGCTGCTACATTTAATCTTGAAATAGCTTCTCCTGTTTACTTTAAACCTAAAAGTAAAATAAGATTTATATTAGATATTAATTCAGCTTTCTATAAAGGAAGAGAAGATAATATTGAAGAAGTACCTATTGCAATTGAATATCAATCTAAAAGTGGATGGAAGTTTGCTGCTCATTTACATACTCTAAGTTGGATTAATCCTAAGAATGTTACTGATACTGAAAAGGGAGGTAATATTGAAAAGCAAAGAGTAGCACTTATGGAGATTAGAAACTATCTTTATAAAGAGTTGCAAAATGGTAATACTGTAGAAACTACTATTAAATCTAAAGGAGGAGGAGAGAAACAATATAATATTAAAATTACAGATGGTAAAGTAGAAGTTAATTCTAAAGGTAATCCTATAATTGCAAGACTACCTTTAATTGAATGTAGACCAGGTAATACTACTCTTAATATAGTTAAAGATGGTGCATTATATATTGGAGAACAAACTGTCAATTCTGAATTCTCTAATAAAGAGATTGATTTATCAGGTAATACTGGATTAGTTTTTGAATCAGTTAAAGATAATGCTGGTAATGAACAGTTACTACCTTTATATATCCAAAGAGGATTTGAGAATACTCAAATACTTGATTCTATACTTACTGTAATTAAAGCTTTCTATAATAATGATACTAATTTAATTGATAAGATTAATGTTGCTTATGAACAACTTGGTTCTAATAGAAAGATTGAATTAAGTAATGCTGAATCATTAAAGACTTATTTAAGTGATTATTTAAATCTTAGTGACTTTCTATTAACTCAAGATTCTCCACATAATTCAATTAGAATTGGTATTGATAAAAAAGGTGGATTAGTATTTGGTAAGGAAAGTGATGGTTATAAATTTAGAATTACTAATGCTAATGATTTTAATAAAACTGAATTAGGTAATACTACTAATGAACAATATCTAATTAAGTATTTAAAAGAGAAGATGTTTTCTATTAAACTTAGTAAGATAAATAATAAGAATAAGGTATTCTCTGTTTTAGTTAATAAAACTGGTGATATAACTTCAACTACTTATCCTAATTATAATTCATTTACTAAAACTTTTACTGAAAGTTACTTTAATGGTAGAAATCAAATACCTTCTACAGGAGAGTATATTTATTTTATGAACCCTAATATTCAATTTAATACTAATTTTATTCCTGGTAAAACATTCACTGAAAGTGGAAAGGAATATAAAATTAAAATTAAAGAAGATATTATTGAGTCTACAACACCTACTGGAAGAGATATGACTGAAGAAGAATTAGCTAAATTTATTAAAAGTAGAGAACAATATATAAGTGAACTAGAAGAAATACTTAAGTATGGTACTACTTATAGAGAAGCTATTGAAAAACTTGTTGATCTTTATACAGAAGAAACAGATAGAGCATATAAGATTGTTGTTAATGAAGCTAAAGAACAAGGAATAACTCAAGTATCTATAGAAAGAAGTAATGAAATATATACTCGTGCTCATGATATACAAAGAATTATAAATAATATTAATAAAGTTAATGGAGAAGGAACATTTGATAATAAAATTCAAGATGATATTGATGGATGGAAAGATGATATTATTAATCCTCCTAAAAAGAGGATAATTCCTAAAGAAGTTAAACCAATTATAGATGAAACAGAAGATGATATTCCAAATAGACCTTTTGGTGATCCTGATAAAACAAGTAATATAGTATTACCCACTCCTAGTCAAAATCAAAATAATTTAGTAAATAAGTCTAGTTATATTAAAGAAATAAATAATATATTAGATAATCTAAAAAATAATAAAGGTAAAACTTTTGTTATAGATGAAGAAGATGGAGAAGATATAAGATTTTCTCATACTGAAACTAAAGATAGAACTGAAAAAAGATTTGTAGGTGGGTTTGAAGATTATCAAGAATTAGATGTTATTGATATTAGAGAAGGAGATTATTATATTCATACTTATCGTGGAGATGAAAGAACCATTACAGAAGGAGAAGCAATTAATTTAATTAAAAGAGTTGTTCCTGATATTGATATAATTAATTTGAATTTATCTAAATCTATTATTGATAAAGCTTATACTATTGAAGAGTTTAATTCTCTTCCTAAAGAAGAACAAGATTATTTAATTAAATGTTGGTCATAATTTAAACTAAGTTATATGCCTAAGAATTGTGTAAACATAAACTCTATTGAGTTTAAAGAACTTCTTGAACAGTCTAATCTTAATCCTGTTACTCTTGCTACTAAAGTTAGTAATTGGCAAGATATTAATGGAGTAGATAATTATCCAACATTAGAACAAATTGATATTCCTGAAACTTTAGCTAATATTACTATAAATAGTAAAGATGATGGTATTACTCATATTAATGTATATTCTAAAGGACAAACTGAATTAGGTAGAATGTTATCTAATTTTGCACATTCTCCTTTTGAATATGATGGATATGATTTTGCATCTGTTGAAGCATTTTGGTATTGGTATAAATTAAGTAATGCTAAACTGTCTGGATTGTTTGGTAATGAATCTATTGTTCCTGAAGAAGAACTAGATCATTTACGGACTTTAGATGGAGCTGATAAATACTTTAATGGTCAAATCACCTCACTAGGGGCTAAATCAGAAGGGCAGAGATTAGCAAAATTATACAAGATAACTAACTCCATTTCTCCAAATAAAACTGTCCTGAAAGAGATTTACTACCTCAAATTGGCAAATAACGACCAACTTAAAAGCCAATTACAAAAATCAACCCTTCCATTTACACATTATTATATTATGGGTGGAAAGCCTACTGCTAATCAATATGAATGGACAGCTAAATTATGGGAAGAAATTAGAGATGAATTAAATGGTAAAGAAGTAGTTGAAAGTGTAGATAAAATAGAAGAACCTATTAATCCTAATGAGGTAATTCGTGCTAAATATGATATAACTCAATTACAAGATGATTTTCCTGAATATAAAGCAGAAGGTTTTGAGACTGCTGAACAGCAAGATGTAGCAACTAAAACTATTCGTGATGAAATAGGTATTTCATATATTAAGAATGGAGATAAGTTACCAGTTAAAGAAACACTTGAAGATATTAGAAAGAGATTAACTGGAGAATTAGAAATTTATAATAATTTAGTTACTAGAGTTACTGAAAAGGGTTTTGTATTTAATGAATCAAATCTTAAGAAATTAAATGAACAGTATAATATATATAATGTTGATGATTTAACTAATAGGGTTAAATACTTTAATGTATTAATTACTAATTTAGACTCTATATTTAATAGAGCAATGTTACAAATTGGTACACTAGGATTAGTAATTAGAGGTAATAAAGTAGTTGAACAAGAAGAAGATATAATTTATACAGATGAAGATCAAAGTGAAGTAGAAAAAGATAATATTGGTGATGGTGTAGATGCTAACTACATGAAGAGTATCTATGGAGATAATAGATTAGAACGAAATCCTAAGACTACTGCTTCATTTAAGTTTCAACTGTTCTTACATTCTATTCCACTAACTGAAGTTATAGATGGAGTAGTTGCAATTAAAAAGAATTATTTAGGTAGGACTATATATGAAGATGGTAATAGACTATTTGATCTATTACTTAGAGATATGGCTGATACTGAAATTCATCTTGGAGAAAAGACTAGTGTTGATAATGTAAATACTTATACTGGATTACTTAAAGTTTTATATGATAAATCTGCTATAATTCCAGCATATACTTATGTATTAACTAGACTTATTGATAATAATAATTATGGGTTAGCTACTGAGTTTGTTAATACAGTTGTTAAACATTATCATTTACGTGAAAGTGTATTTACTAGTAAGATATGGAGAGATAAAGATATAGTTGGTAGAAATAATAAGTTTCTAGATAGTAATTATTTTACAGGTCATAAGATAGTTATTCAACAATGGGCAGAAGAACAGAAACACTTACCTATTGTTAAAGATGAGAATGGTAATCTTTCAATTAATTTAGATGAAGTACATAAAATTAGAGATGATTGGAAACAATATATTGCTAATCTTGATGCTAGACAAAAGGAAGAAAAAGTAAGTATTTATACTCTTATTAAAACTGATGCATTTAAACAAAAGTTTACTGATACTCTTGCTTCAGTTGGAATTGTATTAAAACCTGAAATAGTAGATACAATCATTGCTACTTCTAAAAAGACTTTAGGACAGGAATTTACAACTGCTATGCGGTTAGCTAACACTAAAGGTATTGCTATTACAGATAGCTTTATGTATTATCTATTTAATGCATTTGAACCTAAAGAAAATGAAATAATAGATCCTGAGGAAACTAGACTTTCTATAAATAATCCTATCTTTGGAGCTAAATCTGAGAATTCAATTAATAGAATAGCTAAAATTGCTTATCAAAATTCATCTGAATATTATGGACTTAATACACTAGATGGTAAGAATCATTTAACTTGGAATGTTGGAGATATTACATTTACTTCTAATGTAATAAGAAAACTTAAACAAGAGAATTCTGCTTATCTAAGTGAAATATTAAGTACTCCATTTGCTAAAACTTCTATTTGGGGTAATGCTTTAAAGACTAGTACAATCAATAGAGGTATATTTAATATTTCATGGTTTGATGCTACTAGAGAAAGAGGTAGATTAGGAAATAGTAAGCAAAGAGATGAGATGGATAATGCAGATCAGACGTTCGTCGCTATGAATGGTATTCAACGAGGCAAGATTGCTAAATTCTTTATGCTTACTCATGGGGATAATAAGATGGCTCCTATGATTACTAACTATAAGCAAAATGTTGATTTAGTTTTTGATAGTGAAGGAATATTTAAACCTTCAGATGATATTCTAAATAAAGTAATGGATGAAGTAGATGGAGATATTGATAGAATAGAAGAGTTTCAGAAAACAGTAAAAGAAACTCCTTTTACTGAATATAATATTGGAGCTAATTATTTTACATTATTTCCTTATCTTAATCCAGAGATAATGTTACGGATGATTGAACTTAAACAATTAACTAAACTACAATTTGATCAAGTATGGGAAGAACCAATTGGAAATGAGAAATATTATAAGCTTAATATTACAGATAAAGGTAAAAATATAATTAGAGATATAGTAAGTAAAGCTTGTGTCAAAGGTATTACTTATACTGTTCAAGATTGGGTTAAACAAGGTATAATTATCAATAAAGATGGTAATTATTCATCTACTTTGATGGATAAAACTTATCTTGATGGTCTTACTGGAACTCAACATAGAAAGATGATTGTTGCTGCTGCTGACTTTTATCTTAATTATCTAATTGCTTATTCAGAAATGTATAGATTAATTGATGGTGATCCTGCAATATATACTAAATTAGATACTAATGGTAATATAGATCAATATGCTACATTAGATTTTCTTAAGAAAAGATTGAAAGGTACAATTAGTCCTCATATTGCAGGTAGATGGGAAGAGAATTACTATAATAGAATAGTTCTAGCTAATAGAAAAATTGATTTAGATATTCCTGAATATAATAGACGAATTGGTATTGGTAGATATTTAGGTATTGATACTACTGATGGTTTTGAGCATACTACAGTTAAAGAATCACTTAAATTTAAACGAGCTTATCATTTAATAGAAGAAGACACTTATCATGAAATGATGAAAATCATTAAAGATGCTAAGAATGGTTATTATGAATTTAAAGATCCTAAACATATAGCAGTTGTATTACAACAAGATAAACCTATCGCATTTACTACTAAGCTTCACGATAAGTATAAAATGATGATGGTTCATTTTACTAAATCTAGTTCTGTTCCACTAATTCCTCAATTTACTAGAGGATTAGAGATTGATAAACTTAGAAGGTTTATGGAATCTAATAATATAGACAGAGCTAGTTATAAGTCTTCTGAAAAGTTAGGTAGTAAGAAACTTGTTAAAGTATGGGGAAGTACTGGAAAGTTAAGTACTAAATGGGATGAATTTGAAAAAGAGTTTAAATCTACTTCTGATGATTATATTGAAACTCTTAGTAGAGATGATATGGGTATGCAACAACAACTACCTTATGGTAAAACTAAAGGACTTACCTCTAGTCAATTAGATAAAAATTTATTCTTTCAAGCTAGAAACTTTGATAGATTTCAATATAAAGGAATTAATGGAAAAGATGGAGTATCAGGTGCTTATTTAGAGAATGAGAAAGATAAGATTAAACAAAGATTAATGACTCTTGGTTTAGATAGATTAATCAATAAGTTTGGATTAATTATGAGACCTGATGGTACAATACAAACTGTAGATTTAAATAAAATTAGAACTGCTTTAATCAAAGAAGCACAAGATAGACATTGGGATACTCAAGATATTAAAGGTCTTAAATTAACTGAAGATGGAACTCAATTTATTGTACCTTTATTCTTTAATAATTCAGTTGATAGAATTCAATCTTTATTACTTAGTGTTGTAACTAATGAAGTAGTTAAACATAAAATGCCTGAAATTGGTTATTTACAATCACCTGCTGCGGGGATAAGAATACTTATACAAGATGAAGTTGACATTAATAATCTTGGTATAATCGCTACTACTAAATTTGATCCTAAAGTAGGATTACTTCCAGTTAATGTTAATCAGCCTGCTCAAGTTTTAGTTACATGGAATTTTAAAGATTCTAATGGAAAACTACTAGATATTAATAAGTTTGTTAAAGATGGTAAAATAGATTATGATTTACTACCTGAAGATGTACTTCAAATGATATCTCTTAGGATTCCTAATCATGGTCATAATACATCTCTTCCTGTAGAAATAGTTGGCTTCATTACAGATAATCAAATGTACGGAGATACAATTATAGTACCTGATACTATAACTAGACAGATGGGATCTGACTTTGATATTGATAAACTTTATAGTTATATTACTAATTACTTTTATAATAAAGAAACTGGAGGAATTAAAAAGATTAGTGAAGAATCTCTTATTGAATTAAAAGAAGGATTAGAAAGTCTTACTATGGAACATCAAATAGATGTTGTAAAACTTGATGAACTTCATTTAAGAAAAACTACTCTTGAAGGTACAGTATTAAAACCTGAAGATAGAGAAATTAGAGATATAGAAGTTGGAGAGATTAATCAAGAATTATCTGCATTAAATGCTAAAATTGCAGATAATACTGGGATTATGGATGATATGAGAAAGAATATAGAATTACATACTGAAGAAGCATTATTAAAACAAGATTATAAAGATATTCATTGGTCTGTTTTAACACATGAGAAAGTATTAGATTATATAATTGCTCCTCTTGAAACTGGTGATATTGAAGCTGAAGTTGAGAAACTCTATATTCCTGAAAGACAATATATAAATACTTTTCAATATCAACGAGATGCTTATAAGAATCAAAGAGAAGGTGAAAGTCAAATTCCTATGTTTGCTTTACAGGTTACTTTTAACTCTGTAATTGAGAATTATGGAATTGAATATTGGACAAAGAAAGTAATTAATGATAGGCTTGTTGAAGTTCCTGGAGAAATTAGATTTAAAGATGATAATGATAAACCAATAATATTAACTAGATTTAGTGGTAATGGAGTATCATCTTTTAATGGACAAACTAGAACTAAACAACAGAATATTAATACTCAATTAGGAGCAGCATTAGATAATAAAGGTTTAGGTAATGTTGGTATTAATAGTATTACAATTCCTGCTTCAATTGCTATTACTCAACTTGAAACTAATGAAGCAATAGGATTAGATTTAAGGTATAATACTAGATTTTTAAGTCAAGAAGCTGTTAAATTAATTGTAAATGATATTGAAACTAACTTACGTAGTACATCTACTAAGTATTTTAAGAATATGTATACAATTAAATCATCAGCATTAAATAAAGTTGATAATTACTTTGCTAGTAAAATTACTAATCCTATTAAAAAGAGTGATGATTATATTAAATCTTTAGCTTTTAGTCCTAAAGACTTAATGGATATGTTTAATATTAATTCTCAAGATAAAACTAAAAATGATGATTATTATGCTTCGCAATTAGCTGTTGTTCGTCAATATGCAGAACTTACTAAAATAGGTGATGATATTATTAAATCTAGACGAGCAATACTTTCACCTATTACTAATGGAGCTGGAACTAATTTTGCAAAAGCTATTAGTTTACAGAAAGATATTGAATCATTAAAGAGTAATACTACATTACATAATATTGGTAAGATATTAGGACATTCTATTGAAGGTCAAGAATATAATCTTAGAAGTTTAATTCCTGATACTGAATATGGATTAGCTGCAAAGAATGTAGTTCAACTTGCTACTGAATTAGGTAAACAACTTCTTCCTATTGAAGCTGGAGTATTTGATCATGTTGAAACTCTATATCTTTCTCTTACTGGATTAGAGGATGTTTCTACTAATATGAGAAATACTCTAATTAAAGATTTCAAGAAGTTTATATATGCTGGTAATCCTGCACTATATAAAATTAAAGATGTTAGTATTGAAAGAGAAAGATTATTATTTGATTCTAAAACTAGTAGATCACTTGTTAATAGATTAAGAATATATAAAGATGGTAAAGGATCTAAGAATCCATATACTAGTAAATTAGCTACTGATAAAGGTGTAACTAAAGGATCACCAGATGTTATTAGATATAAAGGTATTCGTGGAACTGGTATATTTGAAGAAGAGAATATAGTATATCTAGTTGATATGTTATTAAGTTCTGATAAAGAAATTAGAGATTTAGCTCAAGATTTAATTACTTATAGTTATATAATTGGAAATGTTAATGGATCAATGAGCTTTAATAGATTTGCTCCTATTGAATATTTAGAGCAGATTGGATTTAATAAAGTTTTTAGGTCTATTAATCAAATTATGAAAGATAGTGATTCTTTTGATCCTTTCTCTTCTGTATTTATATTTGATTTCTTTAGGCATCATCCTAATTATGCAAATAGTATAGAAGCTAAAAATATATCTAAAATATTAAAAACTGATTCAGATAAAATTCCTACATTATTTACAGTACCTAGAATGGATGCTGATAATAATGTAGCATATGATGTTATTATATGGGATAAGTTTGGTACTAATCCTAGGTACCCTTTGTTAGTATCTAGATATAATGAAAAAGCTAATCATTGGTATATATACGAAAAGATAGGAACTGATCCTAATGGAGAAACTGTATATCAAGCAATCTCTACTTTAGGTGAAGCTAATGTTAGACGTAGTAATGTATCTGAATATAACTTTAAAGGTGCAATTAAAAGTATATTATCTGCAAATAATGTTCCTGATACAACTACAGTAATTAATCTAGAAGTTCCTAATAGAAGAAAGGAATTAAATATATTTAATGAAACTCCTAATGGAATTGACTATTCTAGTACTACTGATTACTTTAAAGAAAATATGTCAGAATTAGTTGATGACAGATTAGCTAATTTAACTAATGATTATAAAACTTCATTTGAAAACACTATTGGTCAAATTGGAGGATCACCTTTCTACTCTACTTTATCTAAGATTATAGAGAAGAAGTTAAAAGAACAACATTTACATTTTAAAGTAGAAAGAGATTTTAATATTACAGCTGCTGCTGAAACTGACTTTAATGTAAAAACTGTAACTATTAATCCTCTTAATGTACTTAATACTTTCAATAGATTAGATTTTGCTACCAATGAGGAGTTCGCCGCTAAGTCATTAGATGCTAATTTACTTCACGAAGGAATGCATACTATTACTAGATTTGCTACTAGAAATAGGAATAATAATTCAATGCAAGTTAATGCTATTTTATTTTCGTTAGATAAAACAATGGCTAAAGCTATTGAAGAATTATCTAAAACTAATCCTAATTTAAAAGATGAGATAAAGACTTTCCAAGAAGTTATTGAAAAGAATAAAAACAATACTTTAACTGCTCAAGATTTAGAAGGTCTTAAAAGTAATATAGCATATGCACTCTCTAATACTGATGAATTTATTAGTGGTTTATTCACTAATAAAGAATTGCAGAAAGCTTTAAATGATATTAAATATGATAAAGATCAAACTCTATTAGAAAGAATTATTGATTTACTTTCTACATTTATTAAATACTTAGGAGAAGAATTAGGAATACAAGTTAATGAAGACTCTCTTTTATATGCTGGAATTCATGATATTATAAATCTTATTAATCTTCCTGAAGTTAATAATAATGCAATTGAATTTGATACTGCTAAATTAGCTAATTATACTGTATATAATCCTTTAGAGCCTGAAGTTAAAATATTAATTAATGAATTGGCTCAATTACGAAATACCTATACTGGAAGATATACAGAAGGAACAGTTAGTCAAGTAGATTCAGATAAAGTTACTAGTACTTCAATTGAAGATAGAAATTTATGGCAAAATAGAATTGCAGATATCAATTCAAGTATTGAAATGATTAATATTAATCAAAGCCCTACTTCTATTGAAGATGCTATTAAACTTCAATTTGAATTTGTAGAACATATACTAAATAAGAATACCACTAATCCTAAAGAGTTATTACAAGCTAGTAATATTGTAAATGCTTTTAATTCAAATACTACTGAACTTTATATGAGTGAGGCTCAATTATATCAGCCTACTAATCCATATAATGAAATGTGGTCTAGAATTAATCGTATTGCAAAAGATTTAGATTTAAGGCTTATGGATAGATGGAGAAATTTAATATCTGATAAGAATAATGAATCTCAGACTATAAATTATACTCCTGAAGAAATAGAAACTATTAAAGATTATGATCCTGAATTAATAACTAGATTAAAAACCAAGGGTACTAATTTAAGATATGTAAGACAACATAGTAGAATGTTGTCAATGAATACTGATCCTAGTTTATTAAATGAACCTATTGCAGATGTTATATCTCTTATTACCGAATCAGCTAACTCTAATCTTACTGCTAAATTAGTCAAGTTTTTAGATAAGATTAATGAAGAATTTAATATTTTATATAAGAATCCAGAAGCTAAAAGATTATGGAATACTGGTATAATTGATCAAAAAGATGATAAAGGGAATTCAACTGGACGATTTACTTATATTTATTCAGATAAATGGAATAAAGATGCAAATGCTATTTATGATGAATATAATGCAATTGTAGCAAGAAATCCTAAGAATAGAGAATTATCTGAAGCTAAGAAAAATAGAAATATTAAATTAAGACAACTTTCTATTAATATAGATATTCGATTTAAGTTCAGACCTAATTTTTCTACTACTGAAAAAGGGTATGAATTCAAAAATGATATTGAATATTATAATTACTTAAAGAAAGAGTTTGGAGAAGAGATATTCAAGGAACATATGGCTGATGCTGAACTTAAATATGAACAATATTTAAAAGAACTTGAATACACTACTAAAAGTATAGAAGAGGATGTAAGTATTAAAGATAAAATTGGAGAAATTGCAAAATGGAAGATGAGAAATGATCCTCTAATTGGACTTGATATTAGATATGGAGCTAAGATTGAAAATCCTATTACTATTATTGAAAATCATACTGGAAATAGAATAACAACTGTTCCTAGAAAAACTATTGCAGGTAATGATTCAGGTTATTATGATAAAGCCTATGAAACTATATTAAAGAATGAAACTTTACATAATTTCTATAAGTTTTATGTAAATCATTTAAGTGATATGTTAAGTCTATTACCTAATGATGTTAGAACTTATCTTCCTAAGAACTTCTTACCTTATATGTTAGCTGAATTAACTCAGATTTATGCTAAAGAAGGATATGAAGGAGTTATTAAGTTTATGGGAGAGAAGTTCTATAATGGAATTACTTCTCCTGAAGTATCATTATTAAATTATTCTCATTCTACTGCTAATGTAGATATTCATGGTAATCTTATTAAAAAGGTTCCTGTTAGATATTTAAAGACTATGCCTACTGATAATACAGAAGAAGGTAAATTAGCTAGAGAAGAATATATTAAAAATAGATCTACTGATTATAAGAGAATACTTGAATTATTCACTGAAATGGCAATGAATTTCAACTATAAAAATAGTGTGGTTGATTTAGTTGAAGGTGCTTATTTAGTGATGCAAGAAGCTACTGAAATTAGTGAAGATAAACAAGGTAGACCTATGCTTAATAAATTAAGAGATATTGCTGGAGTTAAAGATAAAAATACTACAATGCTTCAAGCGGTTAGATATAACATAGATGCTTTATTATATGATGAAAGACGAGAAGCAGATAAAGTTAGTAAGATTAAAATTGCAAATACTCTTAATATTAGAGAATATAAAAAGAATAAAAAAAGAGAGTTAATATTAGAAGGAGAAAGAGATAAACTAGAGAAAAGATTAGCTGATAGAGAAATTACATTACCTGAATTTGAACATTTAATTAAACCTTTTGAAGATGAATATAAGTTAATTGCTAGACATAATTTAGTTTGGGGTAAACTTGGAGATAGATTAATTGGGTTAACTCAACTTAAAGGTTTAGGACTTAATTTAAATGCTGGTATTGCTAATATTGGGTTTGGATTAATGAGTAATCTAACTTACGCTAATGGTCGAGTTGATTTTGATCGTACATCAATGGGAAAAGCATTTACTATGATGTTTCATGTGTTGAATGGTAAATCTGTAACTGGTAAAAAGATTACTAAACTTATTCATCTTTATAATATATTATTTGAAGTTGCTGAAAGTAGATATGGAGAAGATACAGATAAACTATTGATTAAACTATGGGGTAAGAAGCTCGATCCTTATGTATTTCAGACTAAAGGTGAATTTTATGTACAAGGTATGTCATTTCTTGCTCATATGTTATTTACTAAAATTCAATCTAAGAATGGAGAGATTAGTTTATTTAATGCTTATGATAATAATGGAGAATGGAATAAAAGTTTATTTACAGATGAAGTAAATGCTGAGTGGAGTCATATGATTGGTCCACTTGAGTTTAATAACTTTACTAAAACTAGAGAAAGAGTTATTCAATTTAATAAAGCTATTCATGGTAACTATAATCCTAATATGCCTATATGGGCTAAGAAATACTTACTTGGTAGAATGTTATTTCAATTTAGAACTTGGGTTCCTGAAGGAGTTGAATCTAGATTTGGAAATATAAGATGGGATAAAAGACTTGGTAGATATAGAATGGGTAGATATAGAACATATGGAGATTTAGGAGTTATGGGATCTATTAATCATTTGTTTAAACAACTTATTGGTAGTCAACAAGCATTTATTCATTCTAATGGTAAATCATTTACTCCTTGGCAAATTGAAAATATGAGAAGAAACCTAGCTGAAATAGGAGTGTTTATTACTATGGCTGGAGCAGCACTTATATTAAAAGCTGCACTAAATCATATGGATGATGATGATGATCCTGAAGAAAAGGCTTTGATTTATAGCATTAATATACTTCAACGTGTTCAAGCTGATATAACTTTCTATCTTAGTCCTAGTACATTTCTTAATATTATTCAAAACCCAGTAGCAGTATTAAAACTTTATACAGATACACAAAATGCTATTACAGGAACATACAAACATTGGACTGATGAAGATTATAGAGGAGATCCTTCTTGGATTAAGTGGAGTAAAGCATTTCCATATACTAATCAAATTCCTAAATTTATGTATTTAACAGATAGACAATTACAATATTAAATGGTATAGTGCCATTAAGAAAATGAAATAGCATAGCAATGGAGAGAATTACTAATAGGATTGCTACGCTTATGCTACTGGGCAGATCGAAACTTCTGCTACAAATTATACTACAAATTATAAAGGTAATAAATCAAATCTAAATTAAAAAAGTATGAAATTAAAAGAAGGTGTAATAATAGTTGGTGAAAGACCAGAAATAGTATCTGCATTAGCTATTGCGGATCAAGTTTATAAAGAAGTTGCTAAGAAAGAATTAGTAGTTACTAGTATAATGGATGGAAAACATGGTACACACTCATTACATTATAAAGGTTACGCAGCAGACTTACGCATAAGAGATTTAACTCCTAAGGAGCAAGCGGGGATATTAGTTGAACTTAAAACTAAATTAGGTAAAGATTATGATGTAGTATTAGAAATAGATCATTTTCATATAGAATATGATCCTAAATAATTTGTAGCAATTCTTCTCTATTGCTTCACTCTTTCATTTTCTTTGGGCGTTGCCCTAGTAGTAAAAAAAATAGCAGGGCAATTAGCTCTGCTATTCTTGTTTTAAAGGATTCTGTTTAATAAACCAATTAGGTTTAAATATAGATAAAAACTCCTCAGTTGTATTAATAATCATATTACCTTTTAAGTTATTACATTTAATATGAGCTGGAAAAAGATTATTAAATTTATTACTTCCTCCTTTACTCAATGGAATTTTATGATCTCTACTAAATTGACTTTTATAAAGTATATCTTCTCCACATAACCAACATTTTCCATTAGTTTTTGCTAGTATTCTATCATTATATTTAATATTTTCTCTACTATCTTTAGATTTATTTAATCTAATTGTTTTATTAACTTTATTAGTTATGGGAGTTATACCCATTAATTTCATTCTTTCTTTTCTAGGTAAAGATTGATATTCTAGTAAACAGATATTATATGTTCTACAGAACCAATACTGGCAAGAACTCATATTTACACAATTACTCATACTCCTTTACTATATTTATTAGTAATAGATAAAATATTATCTAACATTAAATTACCACTACGTGTACAAATATCATTTCCATCTACCCTTAGTCTTTTTATTGTATCAATAATAATATTAACTTCATTTTTTGAAGTATAATGATTTTCTAAATAACTAATATACCAATCTTTTTGATTATTAATAGATTCTTCATTATAATCTTTTTTTTGTTGATCTGTTAAACTTTCTATAAACCATTTAAATTGAATAGTATTTTTCATAGTTTTATAATTTATAATATTAATATTATTAGAAATATAAAAAATAGCAGGGCATATAACCCTGCTATTAACATTTAGATTAGTTTTAGTTTAAAGTAGACTACTTAAAGCACTATAAGATTTATCAAGTTCATTTGCTAAAGCTATATTAAGATCTACTTCTTTACTAAATGCTTCAACAAATGAAGTTCCTTCTTCATGTTTAAATTCTACCTTCTTCATAGGTCTTCCAAGACTACTTATTTTCTCATTAACTGCATTAATTCCGATTATTAATTCATCATTATTTGTTAATAATCTACTCAATACTTCTGTTAAATTAGATTGTTTAACATCTGTTACTTTTTGTTGTAGTGCATCTCCTGCCATAACTTTAATTTTTAAATTGTTAATTGTCTAATTGGTTAGTTAGTTTATTACTTAAAGTTATAATCTTATTTGTAATAATTTTAATAGAATCAAAATCCCCAATTCTTTTTAATGTGTCGAGTGTGCAACTTAGTGCATTAATTGCATTAATAATTGTTTGTGTTTCCATTGTTTTAATTTTAAGTGTTAGTTAATTAATTATTTCATACATAATGTTAAATTCTTCATCTGTATATACAATAGGATATTCTTCTCCTTCTTCTTTTACTAACCATTCTCCAATTTCTATTGTATCAAGATCTGCATCATCAGGAAACATTCCTTTTATTTCCTTAACACTTTCTTCACTATTATTAAATTGTACTGCTTCGCCAAACACAACTTTACTTTTACATTTTACCATAATTTTAAAATTTAAATTGTTAGTTAATAATAAGGTTGATACCAAGGATATCTATAAGGATAAGAAGGTTGAATAACAATAGGAATGCTATTCCATTGAACAGTTACATTTGTAAGTAGTTCAAATTCTCTCCATCCATTATTAGGAAACATCTCATTTAATGTATTAAATAGAGTGTCTAATTTAATAGACTCTTCTAATTTAATTGTTTTATTTGTTGTATCAATTTGTAGTTTCATCTTTTATAAGTTCAAAATGATCATTGAAATATTCATCTGAATAAACTATGTAAATATCTTCATCTTCTGATGTTATCCATTCATTTAAACTTGCTTCTGTATAATCATCAATTACTAATTTTGGGTAATCAACATCATCATCATCTACATAAGCAAGTTCTCCAATCCATTCTTTAATTTCAGCTATATTCTCAGGACTATTTGTAAACTGTATAGCTTTAACTTCTAATTTACTTTTATATTTCTGCATAGTTTTAAATATTTAATCAGTATTTTCAATTCCATTATCTTCATCTTCTGTATTTTCAAATTCTACATCACCTACATCATCTATATTATCATATATAGAATTATTAAATGGCATATCAGCTAATTTACATTTATTATTAACTCTTTGATATTCTTCCATTGCATCAGCATGTTCTGAAACAGCAATTACAACAGATCGATTATCATTGTTTTCTAATTCAAGAGCTTCTCTCAATCTATTAGCATATTCTCTTAGTATACCAGGTGCTAAAGCATCTTGTCCTCTAAGTAAGAAGACTGGTTCATCTTTAGGAATAAGATTAGCATTATCCTGAATTCTTTCATTATAATCTTTTCTTGGGTGTAACATAAGTTTAATTATTTAATTAGTAACTAATTCATAAGTCTTTTCAAATATATCAGGTTTACAAGGATAAAATTCTCCTGCTACTCCTTTGATTATCCAATCATTGGTATTAGCTGTATGCATACCTTCTAAGGTTTGAATAAAAAGAGTTCCCTCTTTTATTGCTCGTTCTTCTTCATTTTCATAGTTAAATTTATTTCCATGAAAATCTTCTATAAAATTCATTATTTCATCAAAATTAGTACCATTCCATTGAATAGCATCTATAATTACTGGTTTCTTTTTATACTTAGCCATTGTTTTAATTGTTTAAGTTTGATTGTTAGTAGGTTTATTATTAAATATATTAAAAAGTATTATAACTAATATAAATACTATTATAAAAAGTAATATAGGATTCATATTAGTCAGATTTGGGTTCTTCAATAAAAGTCATATCACAAACAATTGTAATAATTCATATGATTAGAGCACTAAGTACAATTCCACAAAGTAGTCCTATCCAAAACATATTATTAGTTTTTAAATTAGTAATAGAAGGGAAGTTTACAGGACTCCCCTTCTCATTTACTCTATTAGTTATTCATTTTACAAATACCTCTATTCTGAATGAACAACATTTAGAGTGCCTTTATTTGCCATCTGTATGCCCAAATCCTCCCTCACCTCGATCTGTTTTTTCAAGGTCAGTAAGTTGTTCAACTCTAATGAAGTCAGCTTGTAGGGCTTCTTTTAGCACTAATTGGGCAATTTTCATGCCTTTTTCTATTCTAATAACTTCACTTCCAGTATTAAGTAGAATAACCTTTACTTCTCCTCTATAATCACTATCTATACTTCCAGGGCTGTTGACGATAGCAAGTCCTAGTTTAATTGCATTACCACTTCTAGGTCGTATTTGCATTTCATAACCATCTGGAATTTCAAGATATATTCCTGTACTGAATAGATGTCTTCGTGTAGGATGTAAACCAAATTCTTCATTAGATTTAATATCACATCCAACACTACCTTCTGTAGCATAAATTGGAATATCTCCTGTTTCGCTATAAATCTTCACTTGTATCTTTTCCATAATCTATTCTATTATTAAGTTTAGCCGTTATTCTTTTAATAGCATCTTCATCTGATTCTGTAATTTTAACATAAACTATACATTTATGTTTAGGAATATAAACTCTTTTATATCCTTCTGGTAAAACATCTCCTGTATTAACTAGTTTAACAGAGTTTCTAAAAAGAGATGCTTTATCTTTTTTACTTTCTATATAAATTCCCATATTATTTAAATTAGATTTATAAAATAAATCTTTAAAATTACATACATCCATATTACCAGATGTTCCATACATAGTAACTGTTCCTCTAAGAATAGAATCTTTTGGTCTAACTTCTTCAAGTATTCTTAAAAAAGCTTTCTTTTCTTCAGGATCATTAGTAAATGGACCACATTCATCATAAACATTTCCATCAGGAGGCCAAGCAGCTTTTCTTATAGCATCTGCAGAACCATCTAGTATATCATCCATATTAATTCTTTATAGCAGTTTGTAATTCAGGACTTCCAAACATATTAACTGCAAGTCTTAAAGCTTCTGTATTAAAGTTATATTCATTTCCAAATAAAACATTATTCATTTTAACTTCTTCATTTTTATAATCTTTTACATTTTGAATATAACCAGCAATAGCATTATAAGCACCAAATACAGTCCCTTTAGTAGTAATCATATCTTGTCCAACTCCAGCAATATTATACTCTTTAATTGAATTTATAATATTCTTTGTTTTAGTAGATATAATTTCAGTGTCAACATAATCTAATTTCCAATCTTGTGTAGCAAGTTGTTCTAGCTGTCCATCATTTAACATCATAGCATAAAAGTACTGATGAGCATACTTTTCCTCAATCTTAAGATTAACTAAAGCATTGAATAGTTCTTCATTTTTATTAATTAAACTAGAAGTAATTCCCATTAATTCTTGAGCTTTCTTAAGACTTTCATGAGCAGATGCTGTATGTTTAATTTTAATCTTGTGTTTACCAGACATCATGGCAGCGGCAAGGGTGTTTGCACAAACAACTCTAACATGAGTTACCATAGCTTCTATAGCAGCAGTACCATCATGAGACATTGTAAGTAGTATATAATTATCAATTAAATCATCTTTACCAATTCTCATATGATAGGGAAGTTTAGCTGTAATAAATATAGTTTCTCCATTACCAAGAGCTCCTGCGGTTTCATATATAGCAGCTCCCTCATGTACAATAGAATCAAAGAATTCAAATGCTTCTGTATTTTGTACAACTTCATATCTTCCCTTAACTATTCCAAATGGAAGACCAGTATCTTGTCTATAAGTTGCAAAATAATTAGGAATTTCAACTCCTTTCTTTTGTAATTTAATAGTAATATCATTAGGGTATTTACCCCATATTGGAAGTTTACCTACTTGAAAGTCTAAATTAGCTAATTCAATAGCTTCTTTACTTGTCATAGCAGACTCTACAATTTGACCTAATCCATGCCAAGGTACTTCCTTAGCACTAGCAAAACTATAAGTGTTTTTAATAGAATTAAAATTAATGTTTGCTGGCATAGTTTAAGATTTTATAAATAGTTCATTAAATAATATACTTTTGATAGGAATAAAATAAGTATTACTTGCTTGTAATATATAATCTCCTGATTCTATTGAAGTATCATACCCCATTTCTTTATCTTGAGGAGTCATAAAAAAATATAACTCGGCAGGATCGTTAGAATTATTATAATTAGGTGGAAAATCATCAGCATATTGATCTTTTAATATAGATTTAATTTCTTCTATATTACTAATTGATCCTGTAAATTGAATAGCATTTATACTATTAGTTCGTAATTGAAAGATTTCCATAGTTATTTAATTTATAGTTTCCCAAGGTTCTAAATCATCTAATTTAACACTAAATACTTGATTAGTATCTAATTGCCCTAATCCCATTTCATCCATTACTCCACCTTTACCTGTCTTTTGAACAACTACTGTTACTTCATCAATGGTATAATTATCTTTAATTGGTTCTTCAAAAGATATTATATAACATTGTTTTTCAGTATCTTTAAATTTATAAAGACAAATAGGTGGAAGTTTAAGAATTGCTTCTTGAATAATAGGTGGTCTTGTTTTAAACCACGTATTTTGTTTAAGTTCTTCTAGTGTCATAGTTTAATTTTCTCTAAATATGTTAATAATATGTTTTATATTAATATCTAAAACTTGTTTAGTTTCATATATATCATCTTTAAGTAATGTATGAGTTTTCAATATAAGAGGAATATTAGGAATAGTCTTATATATAAACTCATACATACACTCAATTGGCATATATTCATTAGTAGTCTTATAATAAAATAATGTTCTATCTCCTTCTTTTATAATTCTAAAAGCAAGAAACTCATCATATAGAATATCATAAGTTAAAGGATCTTTACAAGTATATATAATACTATACATTTATTTAATTGTTAAAGAAGCTTTAGTAATTAAACTTGCTCCATTTACTTCTATTTCTTTTTCTATATCTTCTTTAATTAATGTTTTAGAAATGTTTATATTACCAATATCAATATTTATACCATATTGCGATGCTAAAGTTTGAACTTGTCTAGCTTCTTCATAAGGTAAAGTTTTAATAGAAGCAGTACAATATTTAATATTATTAGTATTTGCAATAAACTTCTCTTCATCTGCAATTTCGACACTTTGTCTATTAGTAGTCCAGAGTTTAGCAATTAATAAATCAACTTTCTTATTACCAGATTTACCATCTTCTCCAAAGAGAATAACAGCATTCTTAAGTGTATTTTTAAGTCTTTCAATTTTATTTAATCTACCTGCTTTAAGATCATTTAATCTTTCAATTTCAGTATCAATAAAACTAGTTTCTGATTCTGTCATTCTAATGATATGAACATAAGCAGTAGCTTTAGCAATAAAGTCTTCTTTATTTATAGCAAGTCTTTCTTCTAATTCAGGGGTTAATTCACCTTCTGATTCTTCTAGTTCAGCAACTATATTTAGATATTCTTCTGAAATATCATATATACTTTTATTCATGTTCTTCTGTATTTATATTAAAACTAGGTTTATCATAAAACAATTTACTAGGAACTTTTTGATTAATAAATATATTAACATTAGTTTTAAATTCATCTAATGTTCCTGTATTATTAACTTTATAATTGTATTTAAAGTCTTGTGGAAGATAATTAACATAATCCCATTTTAATCCACGATCAATGTATACAACTTTAACCTTTTTAGGATATGTTCTTCTAATGATAGCAATATCAGTAGGATTATTTACTTTTAAAAAGAATATAGTCTTATCAGTATCAAGTCGTTTAATCTTCTTAATCATATGATAAGTTACAAGATTAGAATATACCAATAACTCTTTAATTTTATTAATATATCCAATCTGTCTTTTAGTAGGTTCTAAAGGAAACATATCCTTTATTAAACTATTTAGTTCTGTCATATATGAAATAGTAACAGATCGTCTAACTTTACTATGAATAAATTTAGCAAATGTATCTCTACCTGAATTAGGAAGTCCTGTTAGAATAAATATAGCTTTCATTATTTAGGTTTTATATATTCAATTGTATTATCTTTTATTTTCCATATATAAGTTTCATTATCTAATTTTGAAGTATCTATTCCAGCCACTAAAGTTTCAATAGGAAAGGAATCAAGATTACTATATAATTTAATAGCACCTTCAAAGAATAAGTGTACTAATTCCCCTCTTAATCTGGCTATCTTTCTTTCTCTTTTCCATTTCTTCTTTTGTTGAATTTGTATTAGTTTATATAGATATAGTTGTTTTCTTCGTAGTCGTCTTATCTTCTTATTTAGTTTATTTTGTTTCATATTAATAATTTATATCATCAAATAAAATAGGTATTTTAGATTTAAATTCATCTAATAGAGGACACATAACTTCACGCATAGAAGGATGTGCTGTTTTAGCTGTTCTAAGTTTAAATATATGTCTCCACATTAATAGGAGTAAGTATTTTGTAATAAGGTTTAATTAGTTTCATATTATTTATTTATTGTATCTCCAATATTATATAATTTACCTTTAAAGAAAGCATCTTTAGATATTTCTAAAGTAGTATGATTTCCATTAGCATCTTTACATGTATAAATAGTATTACCCCATCCATCCATATTTATTCTTACTATAACTAATGGAAATTTAGGCATACTCCATAAAGATAGTAATACACAAAATGTAATCATTCCTATAAATATTAATATTACTTGATATTTAAATTTCATCAGTTATTCTTTTATAATTTTTACCATCATATACAATTCTCATAGGCATTCCAAAATCAAGATTAGTTATTTCATCTCTATCTTTAGCTTCTATTAATTCTTTCTTTATTCTAACTAATCTATTAGGGGAGTTAATCTCTGATTTATTCTTATTAATAGTTGTTACTATTCCTTCATTTTCAAGAGTACAAGTAACCATGTATTCTTTATTTGTACCTTTGTGCATAAAAGAATAATATGAATGTACTATAAATTCTTCCATATATTAATCTTTTATTTTATTAATAACTAATATTCTCTCACTAGTAGGAATATGATTATCTAATGAACTATTTTGTACAAGTGCATCATTAATCCTAAGTTTTACATTTAATCTCCCAATTTGATCTTCAGCATCTATTTCATCTATAGCTTCTATATCAATAGTACCTGTAAATATATATGATATTTTAGTTCTAAATATAGACATACTAAGATATATTATTTATAATACCTTTATGATTTTCTATATCTAGTGCTAAAGGAATTAACCAACTAAGATTAGGATATATATAAGAATGGTTTATATTAATATTACTTGTTGGAACAATTACTATCATTTCATCTGTGGTAGTTGTTACAAATTCTATAGTATTAATACTATAAAAGAAATATACAATACCTCTATCAAACTCAATCCTAGCAAATTGTTTCCAATCATTTATATCTAATCCTGCTTCTTCTTTGAATTCTCTTTTCATAGCTTCTTTAGGAGTTTCATTTTCTTCAATATGTCCTCCTATACCATTAAGTTTTCCTATTTGCCATTCGGGTCTATTTTTCTCTATTAGTACAACTTGTTTCTTATCATTAGAAAATAGAAATCCTACTACATATTCAGTTTTCTTATTCATATTATTCAGGTATTAAATCATTTTTATCAAAATCAGCTTTATCACGTATTGTAACTACATTAGAATGAAATGGAACTTCTTTAACTCCACTTCTTTCATAGAATTCTACAGTAGCATATTGTCCAATATACTTACTCTTATTAAGTAAATACTCTTGTCGTTGAGTTTCATCACCATAAGGAACACTTTCAAATGTAGAATCATTAATATCATTATGAAGAACAAAACAAATATAACTTCTATTACCAGTATCTTCTTTAAGAATGATATCATTAATTATACATTCTGTATTCTTTTTATGTTTAAGTTTAAGCATAGTAGAAGGTCTTCCACCAAAGTTATACATTGCTTCCATATTTCTAAATATAGAACCTTCATACCCAATCTTAAGATATTTTTCATTCCATATTATAGCATCTTCATATGACATACATACATTATGATCTAAATATATAATATTACCAGATTGATGATATGTATAATCCATTACATTATTAAATAATAGGATATCTCTATCTTTCTGAATAATATTAGGAACACTTAAATCAAAAGTATAAAATTTAACTTTAGTAGGATTTAATGAACATTTATTTATCTTTCCATCTATTTTAAAAGGACAACTGGCTTTAATCTGATTTAATTTAAGTTCATGAGAATATAATTCACCATCATAAGCTATTCTATCTCCTGTATTACGATTTATAAAATAATCTTCTCTTAAAGATTCAGTAATATGTGGCATAAAATATTCTATTCCCTCTTTGCTTCTAAGAATAGCAGAAGGACAAGTTTGTTTAAACATATCTTCTCCAATAGTATAATCATCTTCCCATCTAAGTACTGCTCTTAATCCATTAAGTTTAGGTTGTTGAATACAAGGAAACCCAATCTTTTTAGTAAGCTTTTCTTTACTAAAATCCTTTTGAGCCTTCATAGGTTTTAAAATCTCATTAATATCAGTAATCAAAGGAGAAATATCTTCCAATCTCTCCTTATAACCTTGTTTAAGTTTAAGTAACCATTCAGCTTCAGCTTCTTTTTTAGCTTGTTCTAATGGACTAGTTTCATTTGCTCTACCTATGTTAACTCCATATACTTCCTTTTGAATATTAGTTTGTTTACCATTCAATTGACCATATGAAGTATTGATAATACCACATACTCCATTATAAAGATAACTAATAGTCCAAGTTAAAGGATTGTATAATCCATATTTATAAAGAATTGGAAGTTTAGTTACATTACCTGTTTCCATAATCTTTATCTTTAAGTAAAATTTCAGCTATTATCCAGCTTGTATATCCAATTCCAATTCCAGTAAGAAGATTAAGTATAAGATTAAAAGTGGAAATATTATTACTTATAGTATTTATATCATCTGATATATTAGCTATAGGTAAACCTATACAAAATGTTAGTATAATTTTATTTATAAGTCTTTTCATGTCATAATTCTTTAAACTGTTTATCTAGTTTATCAACTTTATCTTGTTGTTCTTTTAAGATAACTTCCATTAAATGTTTAAATCTCTTAATTTGTTCTTTATTCTTAAGGTCTAATTTAATATCAACTAATGTATGTTGATTAAAATCATCATATGTGTATTTAATATAAATAGATATAGGAGCTGTTACATGAGCTGCTATATTTAATTCCATCAACCACCTAATTGCATTGGTTAGTTCAGGATATATTCTATTTGCTTCTTCTAATTTTGTAGTATCCATATATTAAATATTAAAATATAATTTAAGTATTTCAGGAGTAATATGAGTCATAGATTTAATCTGCTCTAAAGCTTTTAAATCTTCATCAGTAAGAATAAGTTGTATATTTCGATCTTCTGTATTATATATATTTAGACTACCTATACTAATTTTATCATTATCTTTAATTAATAAATGAAGTAAACAAGTATAGTTAATCATATCAATAATTCTACCTTCTATAGGTTCACTTTCTACTTTACCATCTTTAGCAAAATTAGTAAGTGCATTCCAATGTTTAGATGCAAATACTGCCCATACTTGAAAAGGAGATATACCTAAATCTTTAGCAATCTTCTTAAATCCTGCAAGTGGATCACCATCAGTAGCATAATCTTTATTTTTAACTTTTAGAAGATCAACTGATTTAGCAATTAAATCTTCATGTTCTTTAAGAAATGTATCTAAATTCATAATTCAGGATTTAAGTTTTCTTCAATAAATCTTATAAATAATTCATTTGTAGTAAGTGGATAAGTCATTGTTTTATAATTAGTAGTATTGTACCACTTATCTGTTTCAGCAAATTCATTCTTTCTAGTTTCATATTTAGCCCACATACCTTTACTTATCCATTCAGCAAATTTTAATGCTACATGAATTGGTATTCTAGTATATTCAAGATGTACTCTAGGTATCATAATCTATCTATATATAAGTATTTAACTAATTTTCTAAGTAATGAGTATTCTCCAGTAGTGAAACCAATAGTACGATATCCAGATACATCATGTATAGCAATATCAAAACCTTCACCATTAGACCATTCAGTAACTTCTATAAAATCTCCTTTTCCTTCTTTAGCAAAAGGACAATATCCAGATAATTCAGAAAATACTGTTTTTCTTTCATTAGTTTTAAAGTTTATAGTATTCATAACATTAGTTTATATAAATTAAGTATAATCTTAATACAATAAAATTTATAATTCTTCTAATTATAGAAGATTTATATGGTTGTCTAAACTGTTTCATAATATAAGGAATAGATTTTGTACCAGGATAAAACATAGTATCATCTATATTATCTACAATCTTACTATCTAATCTCTTTGAATTTTTACTATTAGTTCCTGAATTATCATTTCCAATATGACGTACTAAAGATTCTCTTGGATAAATAGTTACATTATGTAGAACATATTCTTCAAAAGTTGCTCTAATAGCCCAAGAATCAAGCTTTCTAATTATACTTTGAAATAGCATTGGAGTTAAATCAATTCCTCCAATGTTAAAAGCTTTTCGTGAGCTAGAAGATTTAATAAATGTATTAAACATACTAATATTCCAATCTATAGTATTCCATTTATATTTCCATGTTGCCCATCCAATAGAACAAAATCTAGGACTAGCATATGTAGAAAATCTATAGTTTTTATAGAATTTTATATTAGGTGAATAAGCTGAAATTGAGAATACATGTGTATAATAATAAAATACAAGAGCACTATTCATATAATCTATAAAACCTGTAGATACTACTATATCATCCTCTAATACAATAATAACATCTCTAATAGATAATTCAGTAGTAACCGCATTTATTATATTATTAGATAATCCTCTATTATGTGATCTTTCAACTATTCTTATAGATTTAAATCCTGTAATAGAATAACAATATTCTTTAACTTTATTAACATTTATACGATCATTATCATTATCTTTTGCTCCATCAATATAAATGATAACATTTGTATTTTCAGCATTATTACATCTTAATAAAGATTCTACAGTTTGTCTTATATGATAAGGTCTATTATAAGCAATAATTAAAATATCAGCAAATTCATTCATATCTTTATTTATTAATTATTCTATAATCCCATATAACTAAATCTGTAATTCTTTTTTTATTATCATCCAAATACCATACAGGATATTGTAGATATTCATCCCATATAATATAGCCATATATATAATAACAAGAATAATCATAATCCTCTCTAATATATATGTTAGTATCTATGAATATATTAGACCTTATATATTTAATTTTAGTAGTATCACTTACTAACAATAAGGAAGAAGAAGTATCATAATGAATATAATCTTCTATAGGCAATAATGTATCATAATGAATATAATCTTCTATAAGCCATAATGTATCATGGATAGTAATTAATTTATTAGTATCAAATTGCATATAGTAATTTGGTACTATTAATATAGTATCACATTTTATATAATATAAACTATCTATATATTGTGATTTACAATTAAATCCTATAATAAGTAGTAGTATTAATATCTTTTTCATCTTATTGTTATTATACATCAGAAGATTTATCTATATTTTCACTATTATGACCATGATATTCGTTTGCCCCACAAATATCACATCCCATACTACTTTTTTTAGGTTGTTGGTACTTGCGGAGGATGGTGAGTACTGTTTGAATGGCTTGATTCCATTCTTCCAATACAGTAGTATCTATTAGCCCCTCGATCTCCTTAATTATGGCGGGGAGGTTGGATTCCTGAGAACATTCATTCCATACTTGTAATAGTGCTTGCTTGACACTTACACTATCTGGGTAGGCTGTGCTTTCTTGTATCTCTTTAATTCTATCTGAATTCATTTCTCTATAATTAAATTGAGTATACTTAAATTATCTTTACATTCTTGATCTCCAATCTGATATGTAGAATCAGTTAGATAAGTAGTAGAATCACAATCTGTAGTTAATACTACATAAGATTCATTATCTTGATTTATACCTTTATTTGTAATAGTTCCACAATCACAATCTTCATTATCATTCCAACAGCTATTTATAAATAGTGGAATAAGTAATATTAATATATATTTCATATCATTTATGTTTATAATACCAATCAATAAGTAAATTAATAGCTTGTTTATCTTGTGAATTAAAGAATGATTTACGAATATTAAAATATTCTACTACTGTATCTATTGAAACGTTATTTAAATTTATATATGGTTCTTTAGTAGTATTATTTATTAGAATAGGTTTTGTTATATTTATTCCAAAATCTTTTATGAGTTTATAATATAAATTATTTGTAATAGCTCGTAATCCACTATATTTATAGAATGCATATTGTGTTCCACTTTTAATATCTATCCATAAACTTTCAATATCATGTTTAGAATCTTCTCTAAGATAACATTCAAATTTAATATTATCCATAAATTTACTAAATGGATCTCTATAATTCATACTTTCATAAATTGATCTAATTTATATCTTCTTCCATAATAAGTAACATACATAATACCATTATTAGTACATTTTATAAATTGCCAATGACTAACTTTACCATAATATCTAAGTCTAGCTTGTAACATTTCATTATATAACTCAATCTCTAATCCTCCATGATTAGAAAGAGTAAGACTACCATGTGGTATAAAAGTACTCATATAAATTTACCTTTATTTTCATTAATAACTTCTTTTTTAATTCTCTTTTTAGGTATAAGATTATCTTTATTAATATAACCTTTTGCATGAAGTCTATCAATAAAATCATTTATTGTATTAGCAGTTATACCTCTATACATAAAAGTATATTCAAATTTACTTCCCTGTGTTTTAGATATATGTATAGTAATAAGAGCATATTTACTTAGAGGTTCTGTTTGTAATTCAGTTAGAATCTTCTGTAACAACTTTTCCATTTTTAGTAACTTTTAAAATTAATGCATAATCAGGAAAATGTAAACTTTCTCTAGCACAATTGAAAGATGATTCACTATCATGATGTAGTATAGGACTCATTCTTTCTTTCTCTCTAATATGAGGATCAGTTTCTTGATTACAAAAACAAGGATAATAACTTTGACTTGTTTTAGTATCTTTATTCCAATATAAACCCTTAGTAACTATAATTCTAGATATAACACTATTTGAAGGATTACCTTTACCAAATGCAATTATATCTTTAGGATTAATACCAAATTCATTATTAAATATAGAAGTAACTTCAGCTAGAGTTTTACTATATAGTTCATGAATTCTATCATTAATAGATTTATCAATACTAATTAATATAATATCTCTTTCTTCACTTGAATAGAGATTTACTGATTTACCTTTAAATTTATGAGTCATAATATTATATTTTTATTTCTTCTATAAGTGAAGTGATAGCAGCACAATGATACTTAATTTCTTCTTTAATTTTATCTATATTTATATATATATTTTTATGTGTATCATTTAAATCAGGTAAACTCCAATCAGGATCAAAATACATACATCTAATACAATATCTTTTACCATGCATAATTTGCATATTACAATCATGGCACCCACCATGAAATATAATCATATTTGTATTCATAATACTTTAAATTTATAATTTATATAATCTTTTAATACATTAGGAGAAACAATAACTGCAAGTTCATAAAAATCTTTATATTCATATTCACCTTTAAATTCATCTTTAAATTTAGATAGTTTTTGATATAAAACTTCAAGAGATTGAATAGAGGGTAAATCATGATATAAACCTTTTATAGTATTTTCAGGAATACCTCCTACTTTATTACCAATAAATATAGGAATTAACTTATATTTATAATAATGGTAAAAAGCAGTAACTATTCCAGAAGGATCATAATCTGTATTAAGATAAATAGTTTTATATACTGTTCTTAATGCAGTAATTTCTTCAACACTTAATCTAATACTTTCAGAAGATAAGTTAGTAACACAATATCTTTCTGGTAAATAAGATCGTAATATAATTCGATCTTTATAGCTTTTAGTTATTACTAAATTATCAGCTTTATATAATCTATTAATACCTTCAAAATTATATTTATTATTAGTAATAAATCTAACTTTAGTCTTGTCCCGCAGAGGGAAGTAAAGTTTAATTAAACTTTTCTTTTCAATAAGATCAAAAAAATAAGCATAACAAGGATCAGTTTTAACATAATTATAATAAGATATAGAATGAGATATTACATTAGCTGTATCAACAGGATATACACCTTCTTCTTTTAGTAGTTCTAATTTAGTATGTATTCCTACTAACCAAAATCTAATACCAAAACTATCCCAATGTCTTTGCTCAAATTTAATTATAGTATCTGATTTTCTTCTATCAGTATTAGTTTGTGCAGGTATATTACCAATAGCTGAATTATCAATAATATGTTTACATATCTTAACAAATCCATCTTTAGTTAAAGTATTATTATTAGTAATTAATCCTACTAAATCAAATATATCTCCTCTAAATGTAGTATTACCATAATCATACATTCTTACTTTATTGTTAGATATAGAGAATGTTAATGAACCTGTTTCTTCCATTCTCATAGGATTGATAATCTTCTTATTATTATGAATACAATTAAGAATATCAGCTTCACTAACACCTAAGTATTTACTAAATAATTCAACCTGATTATAGTTTGTTAGAATAAAATCTTTAATAGATGTTAAACTTAGTTTCATAATAATATATTTAATATTAATAAAAATAGGAGAATTAGATGTTATAATATCTAACTCTCCAATTTTGGACTATTCTGACTTTTTACCTTTTAACAAAGCTTGACGTACAGGATCATCAACTTCATCTTCAACGTTATCTCTTCCAGCTACTTGAGCAGCAGGCATAGTTGCAGCTTTAAGTTCTGTACTTTCTGATGGTCTGAAACGTAATGTAGTATCAATCTTTCCATCTTTTGTTGCATAAGGTTCAATAAACCCTTCAGTAACATAATGTGGAAATGCAAGATACATACTTCTACCATCACGAGTAGGAGTAGCAATCAGTTTCATCGTAGTTACAATACTCTTTCCATTAACATCCAACCAAATTGGTTTTTCTTCTCCAATACCTTTAAATGAATTAAAGATAATATTAAAGAATTCTTTAAATTCAGCAAGACGAGTTTCAGGAGTAGAAGTAGTATCAGTAGTAAAATCAGGAATAACAGTGATAGGACGATAATTAGGAGATTTAGCTTTCTTATAAGCATCATGAATATGCTTAATTCTCTTCCATAATTCAGTAATCATATTTACATAATCACTATCCTTAATAGGTTCACCGTTCTTCTTAATCCTGGCAATAGGTAATTCACTATGTGTAAAGAACCTATCAGGATCTTCTACTGAAAGTTTATAATTAGTGAAATGAAAAGCAATTCTAGGAACTGTTAATCCTTTATATTCCCATTCACTATCAGCATCAATAGTTGATTCAGTAAGTTCAATACTTTCTAATTGTCCAATACAAAGATTTTTATTAATTGGACTTGGTTCAAATTTCAATCTAGATGTTACTTCTGCATTGACATCTAACTTAATCTTATTTTCACTCATAATTGTAATTTTATTAGATTGTTTGTTAAATAAATTATAAAAAAAATTAAAGGGAAGGAGATTTAATCCTCCCCTTTAAAGTAAAATTTAAATTATATTATGCTTTAGGAGTAGCACCTTCTTCTTCAATCTGCGGTTTATGTTCCACAAACTTCAAATCAGTAACAGAGAAAAGTAATACTTCAACTCCATCTACTACCTCAACTGGTTCATGTTTACTATCAACTACATTATAAGGAACAAGAGTAGCTGTACCTTTCTTAAGAGCAATATATCCTTTCTGAATCTTATTATCTTTAAGTTTAATTTCACGAGAAATAGCCATATTCCTAGCAACCAACTGATCTCCAGTAATTTCAGTAATTTCCATATCTTCAGTTACCATAGCACCCCATGCGATATTGAAACTAAAATTACCTCCATCACCTAATCTAGCTCCCTGCTGAACTTTATTCCAAAGGAATCCAGCACTAATATAAAAACGATCATTAGCATGGTCAGTAACACCTTCTTGTCCTGCCATATCATACAGTACAACATGATCACCTTTACCTACTCCTAACAACTTAAGAGCTTTTTCACTCAATGAGAATGTATTATAGGTGGAATTTACACTAAGAATAGGATCAGCTCCACCAGAAACTTTACTACCACTTTTAAGCATACCTTGACGGAATGCTAAACCACTAAAACGATTTTCTTCCATTGTTTGTTAATTTTACTTGTTAGTACTAAATTTAGTATTTCAATTATAATTGATATAATCCTTTCTAATATTATTATTCTTTACAGCTATCATAACTTACAGATTACGTATTGGATATCTTCCATGAGTTTAGTAAGTAGAAGGATAAAGTAAAATAATTATAGTTAGAATCAATAAGTCAATTCATTCTTTAACTTCTTCAGCTTCTTGAATAGGAGTATTAATATATTCTACATTCTCACCCATATCCATAACTTCTTCATCAGTATATATACCTTGAAGTTTATCAGCAACAAAAATCCTGCCAGAAATACTTATATTTCTATTTCTAAGCATTTGAGCAGGATTATCATTCCAATTACTTTTACCAGTAATTACTTGAGATACTAGTTTACCTTTATCTTCAACTACCATATAAGAATGATAACCTCTAAGTAAACCAGCATCTATCATTTCTTGAGTAGAAAGATGAAATATCTCATCTATATTCTTATCAGGTCTAATATATCTAATACTAGTTACAAATGTAGTATCAGTACCTCTTACTATTACTAATTTACCTTCATCTTCTGCATTAGTAACATCTTCTAATGTAGTAGTACCTTTAATATATATAAAGAAATCAGGTTTTAAAACACCTTCTTTATCATATACTTTATACTTATGTCCTACATAAGCATTAGTTCTAAAATCATAATATTTAGGAGTAGCTGCATAATCTCTAATAATATCTAATTTAGTTCCAGTATCTAAAAACATCTTAGAAATTATATCAACAGCTGTATACATAACATTACCATTCTTGGTTTCAATGTTATATATTTTAGATATAGAAGTAATAGGATCAATACCCATACTTCTACCTTTAAGAACACTTAGATAAGACTTAGCATTTAAAGTTTTACCTAAAGCAACAGCAGACATAGGAGGAATACCAATTTCTAAACCTATTGAAATTGCACCTACTACATCTGCTGGATTAACCTTTCCATCAGCACCTTTCTTGAACTCTTTAGTAAGGTCTGAATCAACTATTTCTAATACAAACTTCTTAATTTTATCTATATCTCTAAAAGGATCAAGCTTTTCAATCCTTCTAATAGATTTATCATTATATTTACTGATAGTTTCATTCATAAGTGGTTACAATTTATGGTTAAAATATGGTCGAAAAAGACCGCTAAAATACTACTTTTTATTGATTAAGTCAAGCTATTTTTTAGAAAGATACTAACAATGCTACTCAATCAAATCTATTAAATTTAAGGTTACAATGTCATTTCTATTATTAGACTGTCTAAGATAAAGTTTAGTTTTATCTCTACTCTTTACAAATTCAACTTCTCCTTCTTCATTAATAATCTTGAAATCATCAAAGTATAAATTATAGATTTTAGTAACTTTATTAAGATTATAAATATCTACAGTCTTTCCTCTTGCACTTCTTTGTGAATATTGCATAGGATTAGCTGTACCAGCAGTAGTTATAACTTGTTCAAGTGAAGCAATAGTTAATCCTTCATCTAAAGCTCTTGCAGTAGATAAGAATGTATATGTTCCATCTCTCATTCCTTCGATAGCTAATTTCTTAACACTATCTTTACCAAACTTCTTAATTTCTCCAGCACGAACTGATCTTTCACCATATAAAATCCAAGTACCAGTTATAGGATCAATCATAGGAGCAGTAGCAATATTAGAATGATAACATATTGCACATCTTTTAATATTATTATTTATAGCATCACATATTACATCTGCAAAAGAAGTAGATTCATTAAAGCAAATAGTTGAAACAGGATTATTCTTAAATATAGTTAATACAGCATTTAATTTAACTATACTATTTACTAGTAAATCATTACGTTTAGCAATAGATTTATTAAATTTATAAGCCATATCTTTAATATATTCATCAGTCCATTCATTAGCAAGATCAGTATTCCAGCTTAATTGTGCTCTAATACCTTCTCTTACTTCTTCAGCTTTCATATATCTATATACAGTAGATTTACCACTATAACAAGCTATAATTAAATCAAAATCATTATTGAATACATAACTTCCATCTTTCCATCTAAATTTCTTATATAAATCTTTAAACTTCTTTAGTACATCTTTAATAATATTAGAATAATGTCTATATTCAAGTTTATCATTTTCTGGAAACTCAAGTGGAACATTAAATTCAATAAAACTAGATATCCAACCATTCTTAAGTGCTTCTTCTTCAGTTATAATATCAACTATTGGAGCATAAGAAACAATCTTACTTCTCATATCTCCTCCTGGCATTGAACCAGTAAGACACATAAGATATTTATTATTAATTATTTCTTTTCTAAGTAATCTTATTCTTTTATCACTAGTAAATCTATGAACTTCATCAATAATTAATAGATCACAAGTAATTTTTAGTTCTTCATCAATTACTTGATTTGCAGTATATACTCTAATATAATCTACAATAGATTGATTTAAAGTATATGGTTCAGGAAGTTTCTCAATTATTGAATATTTAGTAATTTGATCTTCCCATTCTTGTTTAACTGCAACACTAGGTGTAACAATTACAATATCTACTTTATCATTCTTTACTAACATTTTATTGATAGCTAATAAAGCAACTAGAGTTTTACCAAATCTCATTACTAAATTAAGTGTTCCTATACCACCTGCATTTCTCCATTTAATACTTGATAAATCTTGTCTAGCAAGTTTTGTTGAATCAATCATATAGCATTTTCTATTGGTATAATTGTTATATAATATATCATTTTAGGATAATTTGTAATATCATATTCAATTCTATCTACTTTTCCTGTTAAACTATAACTAGTAGTATCTCGAACAGTATCCCCTTGTTGTGGAATAGGATCTTTCCAACTATCAAATCTATTTCTAATTGTAATATTTGCATTATCCTTACTAAACCCTCTAAATACAAATTCTACTATCATATTGATTTATCTTTTAAGAAGTTTTTAATTATAGTTATTCTTTTACTTTCTACTTTTGGTTTAAGATTAGTTTTACCTTTTGATCTACCTTTTGTAAAAGTAAACTTATCCATAATCTCATAGTATTTAACTTTCTCTTCTTCATCTACAGGTTCAAAGTTAAATGCTAATTCAAATGATTTAGGATTAGAAGTAAAATAAAGAACCTGACAAAATCTACCTGTAGAATACTCTATAGTTTCAGTTCTAACTATTTCTTGTTCTACAGGTATCTTACCATTTAAATCAGGTTCTTTATTTCTAGCTATTACTTTATCCCCAATAGAATAAGTAATAGGATCGAAGTTATTTTCCATATAATTGCGTATTCTTACTATGTTCTATTACAACCTCATCTAATGCCCATATTACTGCAGAATTAGTTATTATAGTAAATACATCATCAACAATCTTTTTAACTTTATTATCATTAATTGGAGAATTATTAATTATTCCACTTAATATCATTTGTCTAATTGTAGCTTCTGCATCACTCATTTCTTTTTATTTTTAGGATTTAATACTCTAACTTTTTTAACTTTAATAGCATAGAAATAACAATATAGACCATCAATTTGCATATTAGGACCTATATAATTAGGTATATATTCTCTATTTAACTCTGCAGTAGTTTCTACTATTCCACGTTTATTAATAAATTTCTCTTTTATATTATATCTACTATCTTTAGGATGAATATCAATAATTTCAACAATATCTCCAGGTTTTAAATTAATCTTTTTCATAATTATAAGTTTTAATATTTTACACTAAGTAATATAGTATATAATAGATTCTCTACATCTTCATCATTAGTATCATCTCTATATGCTCTATTCATAATAGTCCATTCATAATCATAATACTTATATTTAAATTCCATTCCCTCAGAATTATATATAATAGGAAATTCTGGTGTACTAATTTCTTCTACTAAATATTTCATAAATGTAGAAGATATTTGTATTGTAAATATAGTTGCATTTGGTAAAGGATTATTTAATTTCATAATTCTATCCAAAGCTATTCTTTCTATAATTTTAATTAGTTTCATATTCTATAATTTGGTAGATGTACATACATATTTATTTACTATACCTTTATCTATACTATATAATATATCTCTGATCATATCTATTTTTTCAGTATAATTCACATCAATGTCTAAATTCATGCTTTTAAATAATAGATATGCAGGAGAAATAGATAATTCTATAGAAATTCTTTGAATAACTTTTATAGTAGGATTACCATGACCATTTTCAATTTGACTCATATAAGTTTGAGAAATATTAACTTCTTTAGCAATAAATCCTTGACTTAATTTAAGTTCTTTTCTTCTATCTTTAATAGCTTTACCTATATTCATAATTTTAAATATTAATCAAATAAACTACCACCACCTTTTTTCAAATCTACTGTTATATTACCTAATATAGTATCTATAATATCCATACATTTCATCTTGTAATAATTATAGTTAATTTCATATTCACTAATGTTATCAACAGGATAGAAATCATTGAATATCTTAACAGTATATCCTTTAACCATTTGATGAAGTGAATTATCATTCTTATCTCTTTTAATAAGAGTACCTCCTCTTTTAGATACATAATATCTAATAGTTTTTTGAAGTTTAGTAACTTGTAATTCACTTCCAACTATCTTATGAAATTCATTTATATAGTTTTTACCTGTCTTAATACTCATACAGAAATCATAAATATCATATTTAGGATCATGTAAAGTAACTTCAATAGGTATCTTTTCAATAAAGAACTTCTTTATAGCAATAGGTACAATAGGATGCATATAAGCTTTTGATATATCTAATTTATCAGATAAATCACCTTTTGTTTTAAGCTTACCTTTATCAGATATAGAATAATAATCATTAACAGTAGTTCTACAATAATCAAGATATGTTACAAATTCTAATGATATATTAGTATCAATTTCCCAACTTCTGCATATATCATAATACTCTTGTAACCTTACCTTTTCAATTCTAGTAGTAATACCATCAGTATTAGCTGAAATAACATGAAAGTTACTCTCTTCAAGTCTTTCAATTAACATAAGTAGATTAAGTTCACCATTAAATGTTACACTAACTAATGCTTTAATATCTCTAAGCCAACTGTATTCACTACCAAATTTACCAAAGAAACCAGCATTAGCTACAATCTTCAAAGCTTCAGCACTAATCTTATCTTGTTTAGTTGCAGTTCCAGCTTGTACTCTTGATTTAATATCAAGTCGTCTAGTAACAACCATATCAGCAACTCTAATAAAAGCATTAGTTAGATGTCTAGGTTTAATTCCATATTGAACAACCATTCTAGGATAAAATGAATTACCATCAGCATCAATATAAGTATAAGTTTCATCTTCTAGAAATCTTCTAGGATCATCTAAACTATGTAAACCTCCACTCATTAGCTTATATCCAGTTCCATTTATAATTACTTTATAAGCAATTTCATTTGTATAATTGATTACTCTTGCTCCTAAAATATTCATAAATTCACTAAGATATATTCCAGATTTATAAGATCTAAACTTATAGTCTTTCTGTTCTCCAACTTTATATCCAATTAATACATCACATTTAACTGTATCTCTAAACTTCAATCTAGAGTTAAATGTAGTAGATACTTGAATTGGTTCATCAGGAGTATAACTTCTACTAAAAGTATAATAATCAATTCCACTATATTCTTCATAGAATTTAGCTAATAAAATATCAGCAACTTTACTTCTACTAGCGTTTAGTAAATTAACTTTATATAATGCTCCAGTATCAAGTCGCTGTTCAAGTTCATCAAGTTTAGCAAAATATAATCTATGTGTAATAAGATCATCATTAATATTATAGTCAATAATGTCTGGTATATGGTTTCCCATTACATAACGCTCAAAAGAATTTAATTTATTGATCTGTTCAGCGGGTAAATCTAAATAGTTAAGTTCTTCTTCAATACCTGGAAAAGGCATAGTATAATTCTCAATTCTATGCCACTTAAGTGATATTCCAACTTGTTTTAAAGATATAAATAACTTATCTAGATAATGAAGTTTCATTAAGTCAATAGATCTATATCTATTAGTATTTCTAATACTTTTATTCTTTCTATATTGCCACTTAGGTAAAGTCCAAGTAACAATATCTACTGAAAGATTATATAATTCAGTATTTATTTCAAGAACAGATTTATCATTAAACTTATTTCTATTAATAAATATAAAATCTAATATGATATCATCATATTCAGAGTTATTATATCCTATTAAAGTTAAACTTCTACTATTTTCAATCCAAGTTCCTAACCTTTGGAAGTCATTAACTTTAGGATAACCTTCAATATCAGATATAATAAACATTTCATAATCAAACTGTTTAAGTAACTGTTGTTTGAGTATCTTTTGTTTATTAATATCTGCTTGAATATATTGATCTATAATCTTTTGATCAGTATCAATAGATATAAAAGTAGCACAAAAGAAGTTCTTGAATATTTCAATATCATATATATATGGCATAACCTAAATTTTAATTTCTTCAATAGATTTTATATTATTACCACAAATTATATCATCTCCTTGATAATATCCATCATAAACAGTATCATTAAATTGTATTTTAATAATACATTTATTTGTAGAATGAAAATTAGAATTATCCCAGTCTATTGCACTATTAAGACGATTTTTACAATCTATAATATTAATATAACATCCAGTATAACCATAAAAGTCTTTTTTAAAGTTAGGATTACCAGGTAGTAATAAATCCTTTTTAAAATAATCTGAAAATCGTGTAGCAATACTTTTTCTATATTTAGGTTTAGGTACTAGTCCTGGTTTATATTCAATATTAGTTGCAATACTATAGTATTTACCATCTCTAGATTTATATGCAACTTTATATCCAGTTTTAATTTTACTAGGACTATCTAATTTTATTTCACACATAGTTTTAATAATTAATTGAATTTAAATAAGCTTCCATACCTAATTGTTCATACCATTCATAATCATATTTAGGAATATCAATATTATAGAAAGCAGGAACTCTTATAATATTGACTTCATGATTAGTAAAGAATTTAGTAATATGATACAATTCATTACTCTCATTTACCATAGAGGCGAGCAGTCTATTAGTAGTAGTATAACTATTAACTTCTTCACTAATAAATCCATTTTTATTACTATTATAAATAACAGTAACTTTTAATTTATCCATTACAGGATCAATCTGTTCTCTAGTTAACATAGGAGATACAACCTTAGTTAAATTAGATACTTCATAACTAGTAGGATGTACATTACTTCTACCAAATTTAACTATACCAGGTATATTTATACTTGCTCTAATTAAATCTTCTATATTATTATAATTAAATATGAGAGGTTTAAATATCATCAAAGTATCAATAGTTTTATTAATAAAAGGTTTATTTAAACTATCAAATATAGCTTTCAACATTAGTTTATTATCTTCAACCTTATAATATTCAGTTCCTTCTTTCTTCCAAAAGTCTTTAATCATTTCACCTAGTTGAATAGGTTGCATTAGAGTAATAGAACTATAAAGTTGATTAAATAATATACTATTTATATTTCCAATATTAGCACTTATGATAACATGAGGAATACCTTCAAAAGATAAGTATTCAGCCATAGCACTAGCTTGAGCACCTCCAAAGAAGGATTTACCAGATAAAATTAATATTTTATACATTACATTAGTAATTTATATAGTTTGCTAATGAATTTAAAATCATTATAAAATTCATTAAATATCTTATGATTATCTTCATTTTTTAATATATATGCAGGATGATAAGTAAAAAAGTAAACTATATCATTATTAATAATATATTTACCTCTATATTTACTTATCATTGCATTTTCTTCACCAGTAATTGTTTTTAAAGCAGTATTACCTAATCCAACAATAACTTTAGGATTATATAATTTAACTTCAGTCATTAAATATGGAAAACAATTATTTATCTCATGAATATAAGGAGTTCTATTACCAGGTGGTTGACATTTTATAACATTATTAATAATAATACCTTTTGATCTATTAATATTAAAATGTTTAAACATTCGATCTAGTAATTTACCAGCTTTACCTACAAAAGGTAATCCTAATCTATCTTCTGTAGAACCAGGAGCTTCACCAATCATCATTATTTGACAATTAGTGAAATCTCCTGATGGATTAACAATGTTTCTTCGATTAACACAAAGAGAATCACACTTAAAACAATTAGTTATCATTTTATAGTTTTTATTTTAGCCCTGTATATTGCAATATAACTACTATCATCAACAAAATGACCACTTATATAATATGATTTATTATCAGGATAATAATTAACCTCATGTAGTTTAATAGATCTTCCTATATAAGCGTTCCTATTATCAAAATGAGCACTATTATTAGTAATATTTACTAATTTAACTATATCTCCAGGTTTAAATTTAGTTATCATAACTTTAATTATTAATTTCTTTAATATATTGTATTTTCTTACCAAGAATAACAGGGCTTAATGTTTTATCTACCATATACTCTCCTGCGTATAATCCAGTAGATAAAACAAGTTTTATAACAACTATATCAAAAGTAGTATCTCTATACCATCCTAATAATTCATTCTTATGTATAAAAGCATCATTTTTATCTATATATCCTGCTGTTCTACCTACCATTACAGGTTCAAATGCCCAACCTTTAAGTATATTATCTATAAAATTATAAGTCAATCTGATTTGTGATTCAGGAATTGTTACGTTTCCTAATTTATATTCTATTCCAGTAGCAGGACTATAATATTTACCATCCTTTTTACAGGCAACTTTATAAACTGTTGCTCTACTTCTTTTATTTATTTTACCAACTATATTGCACATAGTTTTAATTATTTATTCCAATTATCAAATATAATAACATATTTATCCTTTTTAATAGAATCATCCTTTTCTATAACAAAATGAAATATAAAAGGAGCTTTAGAAGTCTCGCCACAATAAGCAATTTTACCTATTTTACTATAAGTTTCAATAGTCTGTTCACCTATATACATAAAATACATAGTCCAATATCTTTCTCCAATAGGTTTATCATCTGCCCATATTTTAATTGATTTAAACCAATTAATCATAGTACCTACATAATATTTAATTTTTAATTTCATATTATTTAATATTAAATAGTTTATGTAATTTAGCTTTAGTATCAGCATCAACTAATAAACCTTTAACAACTTCATTAAATATTAAACCTTGATAAGTTTCAGCATTAGTAAGTATATATTTAGCAAAAGGTTTATATAATGAACAATTATACCATATAATATCTAAAGTAATAGGAATAATAAGATTAGGATTTTTATCAGAATTTGCCTCTAATCTAAGTTCAGTAAGTGTTCTTCCAATTCTCTTATTAAATTGATCTTTAATACTACATATTGCTATATTTAATTCTAATTCAGTATAATTTTCATTATATCTACCAGCAATAGTAAATCTAAGTTGTTTGTAATCTTTTAAACAAACATATCTATGATAATAATATACTTTTTCCATTTTATTTAATCATTAAACTATCAATTAAATTAGCATTTATTGTAAACTTACCATTTATAGTATAAGTATTATCATACATATTAAAATCTGTAATAAGTAAAGTATCTTTATGCATTACTATTTTCTTACCTAAATAAGATTTCATATGAGTAGTTTTAATCCCTTTTTCTTCAGCATCTTTATCACAATTTCTCAAACATAGAATAATAATTGCAATAACACATAAAATAAATACAACACTTGAAATAAATTCTTTAGTTTCTATATCTTTCATAGTTCTAATTATTTAATATAAATCTTCACTATATAATTCATAACTATCAAGTTTTTTAACTTGTTTAGATTTAATAGCTATTACAGCAGCTTCTTTTCTACTAACAAATCTACCCTTATTAGTAAGAAAACCTTGATGAAAAGGATTTCTAGAAACATTAACAGATTGCCATAGTATATTAGCATGTCGAAACCCACAATAAATAAGTGGTTTTCCAGCCATATCCTTTTCTTCAGGATTATGTATAGCAGCACATAGTATCTTTTCCATTATAATAATATTATTACTTTATTGCTAGCACGACTTAATGAGGTATAAATCAGTTTTAGCATCATATCTTTATAATCTTTATTGACATCAGTCCTTTTAAAGTATCTTCCATACTTTTTATAATAAATGATATCTCTAATATTTATAAACATATTCTCAATAGTTGATCCTTGTAATTTATGAACAGTTACACCATAACCATAATCAATATCCTTTTTAACCCAACCTCTTGAATTACCATCAGGTTTAAGTAAAGCAAAATCAACCATAACTAAGTGCATATTCTTAAAGTTATAATATTCCTTCCATCGTTGAGTTCTTAAGCTAGCATGACTATACATAGCTATTTCATGATAATGATTAAGAATATTATAAAACGTACCAAATGTAGAATGAGTATGATCTACAATCATAATAGTTGTAGGTTTACCATCAGTAACTGAAATAAGATTTACTATAAATTCTTTAAATCCTAATTCAGAGTATCTTTCATATACATCATCAATAATATAATCTTCACTATTAATTAAAATAGGATTCATATTATTATCAACAATATTTTGATATGCCATTAATACATCATTCTTATTAAGTATTGTATGACAATTTGGAATAATTTGATTTCTAACATATTTATTCCAATTTAGTATGGTCTCGTTAGTATATGCAGCATATTTACAAAAGTCAATATTCTTAGAGAATTGATCACTTTGAAAATAAGCTACACAATTAGATGCAAATTGAGCATCAGGCATAACCATATATCCTACATCTTCTTCTACTATAATATTAGTAGGATTAGATTTAAGAAAATCAATTGAAGTTAAAGTTCCATTAATAACATCATTTCTAGCTATTGCTAACAATTCTAATAATGGATTACCTTCTTCTTGTCTAACAATATCAGTAAGTTCAAATACATGAGTCTGATTAAATGTCAGACTCTCTTTCTCACCAACAGGGGGTAATTGATACTTATCTCCAACATATACAATCCTTACATTATACTGTCTAGCTCTGAGTTCATTAAGTTTAAATATTCCAGCATTTACTTGAGAACATTCATCTATAATAATAACATCATAATTCTTAATATGAATAGTACCTAAACTATCATACTTAACATTATCAATATTAAATGTTTCAAGACTTGTATTAGGTCTTAGTCCATGTAATGCATGAATAGTTCTACCTTTCTGTCCAGTCATAATCTCTATGACACGTACAGCTTTATGGGTAGGTGCTGTAACAGCAATTCTCTTACCCCGCATGATGTTCTTGATAAGATAATTTAATATATATGTTTTACCAGTACCAGCAGCACCAGTAATAGTATATATTAAATCATCTGTATCCCACCATTCAGTAAAATCTCTTATTAGAGCTTCTTGAGAGTTGCTAAAACTATTAGATTGAATAATAGCATTTTTAAAGTCCATTATAGATTATTTAGGAAGAGGTTTCATTTCATGTATATTATTATCTAAAGTATCTCTAACTTTATATAATAGACTTCTATAATATATATAAGCATGTCTACATTGTTGCATACCTTTAACTTCATGAAGTTTAGATATTCTTTCTGTTAAAAGTGTATCTAATGATTTAATATCTTCATTAACTTCATTTAATGTATCTTCTGTAATTTTATAATTTCTCATATTAATCAATACTTATAGTGTTTACATTAATAGGTTGAATTGTAATATCAGGAATAGTACTATCTTTATCAACTTCTTTTCTTATTTCAAAACAAGCATTCATTTCAGATATATTATAATATTGTCCTGATATATCAATAATAAATTCAGTACAAGTAATACTAATTTCAGAATTAAATATAATTTTCATATTAGAAAGGATTAACAATTAAATCAATTACTTTAAGTATAGCTATCTCATAATTATAGATAATTTTATTCATAATAGAATTAGAATATATCTCAATATTATCTTTATCTAATAGAACACCAGTTTTTCTTTCAATACGATCTTTAGCTTGTTCTATATTAGGATAAAATATAACATATGATTCTTGATCAGCATGGATTCCATAATTATACTCATCTTCAATGAACATAATAATAATACCTAATTGATATTCAAAAGGTAGAGTATAAAATATATTAGATGACAATTTAGATTCATAATTAGCCTTATACCAAGCTACAAAATTAGTCTTTAATGTAGTGGTAGTTGCTAAAATCTCTACAAATTTACTAGCCATTACTTATATATTATAAATAATGATAAAATAAATAATATATTCAAATTAGTAGGTTGTTGGTTAGTAAATACAAAATATAATACATATAGTATTAGAATCATATTTACTATAGGTTTTATAAATTTATAGAATATATTATATGGTTTAATCCATCTCATAAGTTTAATCTTTAATTTTAGTAATTATAAATTCATTATTTTTAATATATCCTTGTACTCTCATACCATGATATAATGTACTCCATGATTTATAAGCAATATCATTAGCTGCCCCTTTAGCAATCTTAGTTTTAGTCCAAGCTTCATGCTTATCATTAGATGGTAAAGAATAAAGAACAGTGGCTGTTCTTATATTAGGTACTAGAACGTGAATAAGATTACCCAATATTCTCACAAACCACTGCTCACCTTTATATATAATTATATGATAGATAGGAGCTGATTTAACCTTGGGTTTGATAGCTCCTTTGAAATTAAGTATAGCCATAATAAAAATTATTTACTTTCTAAGATTACCTACAATAATAGCATGTTTTATAACATTAACTATTCTAGTACATGTTATACTCACTGTCGTTTCAATTTGACTTAATGGATGTTTCTTAAATGTTTTAGTTTCAGTAAAAGTTTTGTAAATATACTGAAATACAGTCTTATATTTACCTGCTGGAAATATATAAAGTTTAGATTTACTTCCTCCAGGTGTATGAAGATGTGATCTGCGTTCTCTACGATTAGAGCCTTCATTATAGTAATTCTCTCTTAATGAATTACCATGTGAATCTACCATTTTACCTTTAAAAGGTACATTAGTTGCTTGTTCCATAATTGTTTTTATAAATAGTTTAAAACTTGTCTTAAAATATCAAATCTTTTTATTTTACCTTCTTCTTCATCTTTCATTTTAGAAAACCAAAATTCCTTATCAGGAATAGTTATATTAGAAGGTACAAATTTCATAATTTCAGGATAATTATAAATATTATAATATATATTAAACCATATAGGCTCAGTTGTTAGTTTTAATTCTTTAGCACACATATAAAACATATTACAAAATCCAAATTTCCCTTCATCATATATAAATTCATTAGTTCTGAGTTTCTCATAAGCTAATCTATATATTCTATATCTAGTTTTTTTATTAATTAGTAACTTTGTCATAATATTGTTTTTAATAAATTTCAATTCTTCTAATATTATCATTATTATTATCATTATTATTATCATTATTATTATCATTATTATTATCATTTTTAGCATGAATAATAATATTAATTTCAAAATAATTTCTAATATTAGATTTAATTTTTAATATAGTTTTTCTAAGTCTTTCCATATTATTAGTAGGAAATAACATACTTTTATCATATTGAAAATAAGCATTATTACTCATTTTATTAGATACTCTCGTAGGTATTATAATTAAATACCTTTTATCTTGATAAACTATCCTATTTTCATAAGACTTACCAAGTATCTTAACAATTTCTTCTTTTGTTATATAATCTTTTGGTTTCATAGTTTTAATTATTTAAATATGTTTAATATACTTTATAATATTTCTAAAATTAGGTTTAGATATAGTTTTGAATTGATTTCTAGCTATATCTTTAATAATACAATTAGCAAGTGCTATATCAAATATACGACTAGTACATTTAATTATTGAGCCTTCAAAACCATCTTTTTCACACTTATCATAATCATGTAATGTAGGTTTATCAATACGAACTTTATCTCCAATTTCTACTGGAGATAACTTTTGAAAAAGCTCTCCAATAATAATATCATTATCTGATACTTTATTATAATCACGATAAGCTATTTCACCTATCATATTCTTACCTGTTTTAGCAAAGCCAAAATACTTTGCTAATTTACAAGCAACCTTAGGATATTCAATGTATTCATTTCCATGGATAATAGTTACTGAATTATTAGTAACTTCTTCAGCTACAACCATCCATTCATTAACAAATACAAAACAACCTGGTACTATACGACCAGGATCAGGAAAGAGTCTAACAATACATTTTCTTGTTTTCATAAGATAATTAATTTATTTAGTTTTATTATTAGCAACTATTTCTTTAAGTATATTAAGACGTTTTGTTATTCCTGATGTAACTCTCATTCCATCATCACAATCTATATAAGTATGACCATTACTAATTCTATCTAAAATACAATGTAATTCAGGATAGTGTCTAATATAATAATAATTATGAACATCTTTATATTTAAAATCTATAGCTATTAATAGAAATAGATTACAAAGTCCAGATAAACCATGATTACCATTCTCCATTCTTCTAATAGCTTCATTATAAATTCTAAATCTCTTTGCTTTAGGTATTGTTGTCATAGGTTTAATTATTAGTAAGTAATAAATAATAAAATAATCCCCATATAATAGGTGTTATAATCCTATATATAATAAATAATAGAACATTATTTCTATATGTAGGATTACTAAGAAAAGCAATAACATTACTTATAAACATTAATGTAATAAGTAAACTTATTGTAAATACAATAGCTAATATAATATCATTCATAGTTTTAATTATTTAATCTTCATAATATTGTTTAATAAAAGGAGTTTCTCTAATATCACACATAAATTGATATTGATAAGGTCTAGCAATTTGTAATAGGTGTAATATGTAATACTTTAATTGTTTTCATAAAAAAGTATATTAAATTTAACATTATTTAATTCAACAATAAACTTTTTAGGATTATCAATTCCATAATCTATTAATATATCATTATATTTATTAATTATAGAATCTAAATCTATATCATTACACTCTTTAATTATATTATGTAATAATTTCTCAAATGTTTTAATTGTTTTCATAATATTATTGATAAAGATTTATATTATTAAGTTTAGCAAATTCTAAATCAATTCTTCTAAAATGAACCTCACATATAATATCAGATTCAGTATATTTTACATCAAATACTTGAAGAATAGTAGGAAGTTTCATATCTTTAAAATAAGATACAAATATATCTTTAACTTGAATATGTTCTCCTATTCTAGGAACAATAGATAAATCAGGAAACTTACCCCCTTTATATTTATCTATATTAGTTGCTATAATAATTTTCATAGTTTTAGTTATTATTTATCCCCAAAGTCGTGATTCAATTATTTTAATAGTAACTGGTTTATTCATCCATTCAGTAAGCTTTTTAGTAAGATTATCAATCTCACAACCAGCTTTACCAATAAGTAGTCCAGGTCTTAGTAAAGTAATAGTAATAATAATATTAGATTTATTGTCTTTTACTTTAATATCTGTAATACCTAATTGATGTGTATATACTTTTTGAAGAGTCCATTTCTCATCATAGTGTTCATATCCATCAAAATAACCCTTAATATGATGTCTGATTTTCCAATCAATAGTATCATATTTATTAAGATCATATTTAGGTTTAATATGTAACCAAATCATAAACTGTTTTAATAGTCTTTTTACTTTCATAATATTACCCGTTAAGTCGATAGTACATCTATTAAGTTGTTATTTAAATATTTCAAAACTACTATCATGTATATTAATCTTGTATACTCCTAATCTATCTTTAGGATTTATAGATTGATCTTTATAATTTTTATCATAACAATCAAAAGAGTATTCATTATTAATAAATAGAAAATCAGTACTCTTCATAGAATTTGTATTTATAAATTAAAAATAAATTGAGTTTTATTCTATATGAGTATCATATATAATAATATCTAAATCTATATCTTCATGATTTGAATCAGATATTATAATACTATTATTTTCTTTTATTATTAGATTTAGTAGATCATCTAATGTAAGTAATTCTTCAATTCTTTTATTAGAATAGTTAGAAGCATAAGTTATTTCAGCTTTCATATTAAATAAAATTAAGATTAAAAATTAATTTATTACATTATATTATGTAATAATATACTCTTTGTTTTGAATTATATTACTTGTAATATAATTTGTTATATTATACCAAATTAATGGTTAAGAATTGTATATAAAATCAAATATAATAGTAATACAATTCAGATAAGTAATAGAAAATTACATTATATTATTAAAGAAAGGAAAGAAGCAAGATAAACACTTTTGGTGTAACTAGATCCTGCTTCCCAGACAACCTTACATATTATAGTATCAGCTAGTTTTCTGGCATAATAGCTGGTATTAATGGTCTTTCTCCATAGTACACTACTACAACACTATCTTATTCACTTATTCTATTTAGATATATCCTTACAATAAGTCAGGATAGTAAAGTTATCTCTATCATTATATAACTGATTTTACAGTATTTATATCATAGTAAGACTTATTGTTATGCTTCTACTAATATAATGATAGTCCATTCTTAATACTAATCATTCAATGATTCAATTCTTGTAACTGGTACAAAATAAGCTGAACTTCCAACTTCAACATGACCTTCTATATCTTGTGCCAATATACATTCATTAAACCATTCTTTATCCATAAGTTCCTGACTTTCAGGCCATGTAACAAGTATATAAAAATCTAATCCTTCCATAATAGTTATTATTAAAATGTTCAACAATTCAGATTATTAAAGGAAGAAGCACTTGTATTAAGTGCTCCCTCTACTGGATTAACCAGCCTAATTCTTGCTGGAATATAACCGTGGCTCAACAAAGCTGATCCTTGCACAATTAACAAAGCATTCACCTTTCTTAATACCTAAGTTTTCGTGATCTTCGGTAGCTTCATCACCCTGAATTAACAGGATATTAAGCTTCTTACCTAATACTGCTTCACCCTGATCATTCTCAATCATATCCGATCTAACAAGGACTGAAGTAATACTACCGTCTTCAAGCTGAATGCGATAGTTGTAATGTGTAAAGGTAACGCTACCTTCAGTATCTTTACGATACCTGTTAGTAGTAGGATCAATAGAATATTTGAACTCAAATGCTTTGCGTCTTGTAAGACACGTAGCTGTTGTAAGTTCCATTGGTCGGCTATTGTATTTAGCCTGACGATCGGTAATAGCACTTAATAAATTCATAATATATAGATTAGAAGATAGCAACTATCCCTGTAAAATAGTTGCAAAAATGTTAGTTATAGTCGATGACAGGGGACAACGACCTCCATGCACTTTCAGGGCAATTGAAGTAAGGGGGTTATTGAGAGCACCCATACGCACTACTCTAGAACTTATACTTCCCTTATTAAATAATGTTAAATCTATTATATTTATCATCTCTATTTTCCTTATCAAATTCATTACTATATTTAGCTACTAGGGTTATTATAATATTATATACTCTTGTATTATATTTAAGTACCTTTAAATTAATTATAATGACATTTACATTATTTTTCTCAAAATTAACCTTAATTTTACTAAATTTATTATATCTTTCTATAATTTCCTTAATATTTTGTATAATACTGGTAAAATTTATTCTAAATTTTATAAAATTAGTAATTTCTTTATAATAATTAGGTGGCGGGGATCTTATATGAATAGTAGACCTATAATTTGTATATTAAGTACCTAATATAGTAAGAGAAGTCACATTTACTATAGTATATACACCATTATCTTATGCTATTTCATTTTCTTCTGGCACGTGACAGATTAATCTCTAGTATAATTAGTAATTATATTACAATAATTTATCATTTTTTGATTAGTATTTCCAAAATTATACATTGTAATATTTGTAAAATTATTCTATTTTGTAATTTAGTTTTGATTGTTAATAACCTGTTGATAACTTTTAAAACTTTTTGTCAAAAGTATGTATTTTTTCGTTATCTTTACATATCCCAACGGGGGAAAGGTAAACCAAATAATTGGGGGAAAAATGTATCCTTTTAATTATACTAATATAGTTACTAATGATGCAAATAATAAAACTAATGATATTATTACTTTTATAATGGTTAATAAAAGTAATGTTTTTTTTTCATAGTTGTAATGGTTAAATAATGGTTATTACTAATAATATAGGAGTTAATATATTAGATCATATTAATACTCCTATATTCTTTTAAAATTGTGTTCATTCTACCATTGGAGAAAGGAAATTGAAGATCGCTATATCTAGAAATATAGCGTTCTTTGTTTTAAACAAGAATATAAACTTTCATAAATAAATAAATTATAAACAATAAAATAGAATTATTATGAATGAAATTAATGAAGTATGTTTAACTAATACTAATGTTAAACCAAAACATGGTAGAAGTATTGTTAGAGGAGTATTACAATTAAAAGTTAATCAGATTAAAAGTGAGAATATAGGTGAGGGTACTTTCTTTACTGGATTTTTTCTTGAAGGAACAACTGATCCAAATCTAACTTTAGGTTGTGAAGTATTAATTGATAAGTCTATTGCTAAAACTTTAGGAGAATTTAAATATGATAAAATAGATAATCCTAGAGATTTGCATATTATTAAAGAACTTATTGATTCTCTTCCTGGAAGACAAAGTAATGATATGATTGTTTCGGGAATTAAAGTTGAAGTTTGGGTATATTTTATGATGTGGAATAATGATATTATTGGTGAAATTAATCCAGATTATATTAAACCTAAACCTACATTTAAACTTATTCCTGAATTAGAGGGTGTATTAACTGAAGGAGAAGAAGAAGAAAGCATGCTTAAACTTGAGAAAAGTTTAACTAATACTAAACTTTCAGGAAATGATGTTAAAAGAATCATTACTGTAGATAAACCTAAAATAGTTTTACCTAACTAATGAATCATAAAGCTAGAAATAAAGATCTTATTGATCAAACTATACTTAGAATAAAAGAGAAGTATCCTGATATGGATACTTTTCTTATTTATGATTATAATACTAGATGTGATATTATTAGTAACATTATTAGTATTCATGAAGAGTCTATGATTGAATCTTCTAAAGAAAGTATAGATTTAGGTTTACCTTTTATTGGAAGATTAACTATTAAACAAGGTAGACTAATATATGATGAAGTAGTTAAAGATTATTTAAAAGATAATAATTTACAATCTAAAAAAGAACTTACCTCTGAAGATAGAGATAATCTTGCTAGTACAATGAAAGTCAAAATGTTTGCTAAACAACAGAAGACTGCTCAAATCCCTACTGAAACAAGGGTTTTACAGTTTAACATAAAAGTTATTAACAATAGGTAAATCTTGTAATTTATACCTTATTATATAGTATATTTGTATTGGATTTTAAAATATACTACAATGAAAATAAACAAGTGTGCAATTACAAGAGGTGAAATTACAGTTAAAGATGTAACTAGAGAAAAGATGAATTGGGTAGATACTAATATGGATACTATTCTAACTGTTCCTGAAGGTACTACCAAAGTAGAAGGATTGACTATTAAACGATTACTAAATACATTTATAATCTTTTAATTATGGACAGAAGTAATATAACTATTTTCTTTGATGAACCTTCTCATAAGTATACAGATTCTAATAATAGAATTTATACGAGTACTACTACTCTTATAGGTTATTATGAGAATAAGTTTGATAGTAAGAAAATGGATATTGCTAGAGCTTGTGAAAAGATTGGAATGAATCCTGCACATCCTAAATATCAAAAGTATAAAGGTAAATCTGTATTTGAAATTCTATTAGAATGGGAACAAGCTAAAGACGAAGGTTGTAGAATAGGTAATGAAAAACATAATCATATTGATAATACAATTAAACTTTCAAATGGTTATAGATCATTAACTCATACTAATTTTACTAATACTAGATTATATACTATAAACGATATTTTAGTTAACCATAGTTTTGGTTTAGTAGATTTAGATTATTTTAAGGAACTTGGTATTAAAGATCTTTATCCTAAGATTTATAATACCATTTCTTATTTTGTTAAAGAAGGTTATAAAATATATAGTGAGATTGGTACTTTTGATCCTATTAATTTAGTATCTGGTTTAATAGATGTTTTAGCGATTAAAGGTAATAAGTTTATACTTATTGATTGGAAGACTAACAAGGCTAGATTAATGTTTAAATCAGGATACTTTGAAAAAGATATAGAAGGTAATCTTACTGATAATTTTATTGAGAATGATGATAGATTTATATTTCCACTTCATAAATATCCTCAAAGTGTAGGTCATAAATATACTTTTCAATTAAGTATGTATGATTATCTTACAGAAGGTTTTGGATTAGAATGTATTGGAAATATATTATTTCATATAAGACATAATAATTATTTAGCAAATCATGAGGATGTTATAGAGAATCCTAGTTGGATTGAAAAACAGCAAGTAGATTCTTATCCTATTCAATATCTTAAAAATGATATGGCAATGCTTATATCTAATTTTAATAAACGTAAAGCTTCTGGTGAAATAGATGCTCTTACTATTAAAGATAAATTTAAAAATAAAATGGTAGTTAATTATTAAATAACTAATATTATGAAAAATCCAAAAATTATTGAAACTATTCACAAAGGAACTACATATAAAGTTCCTACTTATAAAGTTACTAATGAAGGACTTGATGATGGAGATGAAATTATAATTCAATTTTGTAAAGGTAATAAAGATGATGAAACTACTTTTAGACAAATTGGATTATTTACTGAAACTATAATTCAAGTTGCTAAACAATATCTAGAGGATGTTAATATTGGAGAACTAGCAAATAGAGAAGCTTCAATGGCTATTACTAAACTTGATGAAGCATTAATGTGGATTAATAAAAGATCAGAAGATAGAAAACTTAGAGGGGTACAAGGAACTTATAATAAGTAAAGTGATGAAAAAGTTATTATTATTTATTGTATTATTCTTATCTATAAATGTACTATCTGCACAAGTTGTAGATTCTCTTCGTATTCATGTTCCTATAATGGATTATGCTTTTATTGATACAATTACTGATACAATTACAGGAGAAATGATATTCTGTACTGATTGTTCCAGTACTGCTAGTGGAACACTAGTTATATTTAATAGAGGTAATTGGGAAACATTAGAAGGCACTTCTTTGAATATTCCATCTACTCCTACACTAGATACTATTATTACTAGTTTAACTTCTATTGTTTGGGATTGGAATTTAGATACTACAGTAACTGGATATAAATGGAATATTACAAATACTTATTCTACTGCTACAGATATGGATACAGTTCATACTAGAACAGAAACTAGTTTAACTTGTAATACAGTATATACTAGATATGTGTGGGCATATAATACATATGGTCATTCATCTGTATTAACTATGAGTGATACTACTACTGATTGTTGGACTTGTGATTCAGTTACTGTTATTCATCTTGCTGATCTTATTGCTCCAGTTGCTGATACTATTACTTATTATGGAGTTACTGGAATTCTTGGAGAAACTACTAAATGTTGGACTACTCAAAACTTAGGTGCAACTACTCAACCAAGTGCTTATAATGATACTGCTGTTGCTTCTCTAGGTTGGTATTTTCAATTTAATAGTAAACGTGGTTATCAATGGGAAGATAGTGTTAGAACTCCATCTAGTACATGGACTAGTTCTATTACTAGTAATTCAAGTTGGCTAACGGCTAATGATCCATGTGCTATTGAACTTGGAACTGGTTGGAGAATACCTACTAGTACTGAATGGTATAATATAGATAAAGAGAATGAATGGGTTAATAATGATAGTGTATATAATGATACTCTTTATTTACATGCTGCTGGTAGATTAACTAATACTACAGGAGCAATGAATTATAGAGGTAGTAATGGTTATTATTGGAGTAGTACACAAGCAAGTTCTACACAAGGTAAGATATTTTATTTTACTTCAAGTGCTGCTAACATTACTAGTTATTATAAGACTGCTGCTTGTTCTATTAGATGTATTCATAATTAATATTATATGAGTATTTGGAATTTTTCTTTTGGTAAATATCAAACTAAAGAGTTTTATAAGAATAAAGAGCAATTTATTAATGATTTAGCAAGTAAAATTAATAGGAAGAAATCAAAAGAGATTGCTATATTAAAAGAAATTAAGAAAAAAGAGATAAATAATAATATTTTTGTATTAGATATTAATTCTTTAACTCTCATTTTTAATTCTCTTTGTAAACATAAACCTACTTATAATAAAGGAAAAGATTTTAATAGTAATTTTAAATGGAAAGATTGTAATGATTGTATATTAAGAAATATACCCGATAGAGATAAAGATTTATGTTTTTCTATTTGGCATAATGGTATTTTAAATAATAATAAAAATGCAAATATTTAAAGTAGTAGATGGTGAACTTATAATTAATAGACCAGAGATTTTATTATATAAGAATCTAGGTACTATTCTACATAGAGATAAAGATAGATTTAAAAAGCAAGCTTTTAAAGAGCTTGCTTATATTTATTTTACTAGAGACCCAGAATCTGTTGTATTTAAACATGGATATAATGAACAAGAAACTCATCAATATGCTGTTGATAATGCTAAATTAGATGATAGTTGGGAAGTCGATTCTATTATTAAAGGAGCACAAAAAGAATATGATATTGCTAATAGTTCAGTAATTAAAGATGTTATTAGAGAAGCACTTATTGCTTTTGCTAATTATACAAAAATCATTAAACTAGTTAGAAAACATATTGATAAAATACTTAAAACTGCTGAAGAAATTGAAGGTGATTTAACTGTTGAAGAAATTAATAAATTAATTAGTTATAGTAATCAACTTATTGAAATAGGTAATGCTATTCCTGCAGTTAAAGATAAACTTTATAATAGTCTTAGAATTGTAGAAAAAAGTATGGATATTGATGATAATACTGATTTTGTTAGAGGAAGTGAAGAAGTAGTACCTGAATCTTTTATGCCTGAAAATGATAAATAAAATAGAATATGAAATATAAAGAATTTAAAAAAGTACTTAGAAGTATATGTATAGATAATAATAGTAGTTTTAATGATAATTTACAATCATTTCTTACTAATAATCCTAACATAAAAATTCTTAATATTATAACTCATAAACCTTATCATATTACTATTATATATGAAGTTTTAGTTTTAGTAACTTTAGATAATAAAATATAATATGGATGAGGAACAAATTGAAATTCTAATTAATACTGCAAATTGTATTGATAATGTTTTATTATTTAATAATAGTTCTAGATTTTGTACTAGTACTAGTTTTGAATTTATAGATTTTAGCAAAGTAAATGTTAATTGGATGAAAAATAATCAAGAGGATTTTATTTGTAATACTAGAGAAAGATTAAGAGAAGGAATTATATATCCTAGCAATCCTAATTATTATTTATTTAACATATAATGGATAATATTTTATCTATACCTTCTCTTCCATTTATTGATTATGTCAATAGTGATAAATCTATTTATCCTCTTGCTAATACTATATTTAATGAGAATATACATAAGAATTATATTGATCCTGATAATGACTTTCTGATTGGACAATCAGGAGGTTTTTTAATGAATATTAATTTTAAGTTTACAGATACTCATTTATTTAATGAAGTAGCTAGAGAACATGAAAAGAATCTAAAAGATCCTGATATAGTTAAATGGGTTGATTCATTAAATGTTAGTCCAGTTACTTCTAATAAAGGTCAGTTTTATTATTGTCCCTATCTTCCTGGAACTCCTAATTATATTAAGTTTTGGGATAGAGAAAAGTATAGAAGAAGAGCTGGAATGACAGCTAAATGTAAGAAGTTAGATACTGGAGAAATTGTAAATTTAAGAATAACTGGAGATTTATATAACTACCTAAATTATGGTAGAATTATGAGAACTCCTACAGAAGAAGAATTTGAAGAATTACATTTAAAGGGAGATTATAAGACTGAATTAGTTGAAGGATTTCCTAGATTTTGGGATGGAGATTATTGGAATTTTAAGATTGACGAATTTATTGCTAGAAATAAGTTTCATGAAGCTAAAGGAAAAGCTAGAGGTAAAGGATTCAGTTTTAAAAGAGGTAGTCAAGCTGCAAATACTATTAATTTAATTCCTAAAGTTACTGTTGTTTTAGCTGCTTATTTACTTGATTATTTAACTGATCCAGGAGCTACTACAAGTATGGCTAAAACTTGTTTAGACTGGTATGAGAATCATACTGCATGGAAAAGAGGTTATGTAACTGAATCAGTAGATGCTATACAAGTTGGTTTTAAAACTAAACGTGGTGGTAATAAACCTCAAGGTTATTTAGGTAGATTAATTAGTGTATCTACAAGAGGTAATTCTAGTGCTGCTATTGGTAAACGTGCATTAGAGATTGACTTTGAAGAGTCTGGTAAATTACCAAATCTATTAGAAGCATTAGATGTAACATTAAGTTCAACTGAAGTAGGTTCTGGTAATGTAGGTACTATTAGAGTATATGGAACTGCTGGAGTTGAAGATGCTGACTGGGAACCATTTGCTCATTGTTTTTATGTTCCTGCTGCATATGATATGTTTCCTATGGAGAATGTCTGGGATGATAATGCTAGACATAATGTATGTGGTTTCTTCTTTCCTCAAGTATGGGATTATGAACCATATATAGATAAAGATGGAAATAGTTTACTTTGGGAAGGATATGTTGCAGATTATAAAGATAAACTTAGAAAGAAAAGTGAAGTATCTGCTAGTAAATATGAAATATATGTAGGACAAAGAGCTAATAAACCTGAAGAAGCTTTTAGAAGAGGTAGAGAGAATATCTTTAGTAGTCCTGAACTTACTCTTCACATTCAAGATATAAAGTATAATAAAGAACATAGATATTATAGAGATGGACAATTAGTTGAAACTAAAGATGGATTAGATTTTAAATCTAATATTGAACTTTCTGATGGAGGTGCTACTATTCATCCTTATGTATCTGATTATCCGTTTAAACAAGGTAGTGATGTATATGGATGTATTAGAGAATATCACCCTCCTTTTAAAGTTAATGGTAATGTTCCTGACAATCTTTATGTAGTTATATATGATACTGTTGCTAAAGATAAGAAGTCTGACTTAATTATAAATAAGAATTCACTTAATTGTATACAAGTTTGGATGTTACCTAATAGTATTGCTAATGCAAGAGGTGATATATTAGTTGCATCTTATGTTGGTAGACCTGAATTAATGAAGACTGCTGATAGAATAGCTTATAATCTATGTAGAAGATACAATGCTAAGTTACTACCTGAAGTTAACGTTGGTAATACTATAAATAATTTTAAAGAATGGAAAGCTTTAAATATGATTTTAAAAGATCCTTCTTATATACTTTCTGGTAAACCTGAAACAGTTAATACTCCATATGGAACTATCATTGGAGATGATACTAAAGCTGATAATTATTTAAGTGATGCTAAAGAACTACTTTATAGTGAAGTTTCAGCAAATGAAGATGGAAAAAAACTCTTATTTTTACATTATATAAAGGACATTGGATTACTTACTGAATTTGATAAGTTTAATAGAATAGGTAATTTCGATAGAATAAGTACATTCAGACTATATCCTAGTGTACGAAGTTATTATTCTCTTAAACGAACTAAAGCTAGTGAAACTACTACAAAAAGTGTTTTGCAAGCTATTAATTTATATGGTTATAATAATTAATATATTAATGTTTATTTAATGAGTAATACAACTAGTAAACCTAATCAAAAAACATCTATTTCTGAGAAACAAGAAAGAGATTGGTTTATCCAAAATGCAAATTATTGGATAAGTAAAGCTATATCTCTTAATGATAAACAATTTACTAGAGATTGTATAGATGCTGCTAATGGTATTATTAGTGATAATGTATTTGATTATGTTCTTAAGCCTCTTCAAATGGATGAAGATAAACTTAAGAAATTGCCTGGAAAAATTAGAAATATAGATTTTCTTACTCCTATTAAAGAAAAGAATTTAGGAGAATATATACAACTTCCTTATAAGTTTCATGTTATAACCAATAGTCCTGATATAGTTGCCAAAAGAAATCAAGAAGTTCAAATGCTTAGATTTACTAAGTTACAAACTTTAATGGCAGAAGCTATACAAACTCAACAACCTATTGATGAAAAAGCACTTGCTGGAATTGAAAAGGAGGTTGATGATTATATTACTAATTGGACTGATGAGAAAGCTGCTAAAGGAAAAAGAACTATAAATTATATTAATGGTATTAATAACTTTGAAACTGAAAGAATACAAAGATTCTTTTATTGGTGGGCTACAGAAGAGTTTTATACATATAGAAGATTAGTTAATAAACATGTTATTGAAGAAACTATTAGTCCACTTGAAGCTTATCCTATTACTACTGGTACTCAATTTATAGAAGACTGTCCTGGTTTTGTAGTAATTAGAAGAATTAATATTCATGATATTAAAGTTAAGTATGAACAATATCTTTCTGAAAAGGATATGTTATATTTAACTGAACTTGAGACAAGTTATAAATCTTCTGAACCTTTACATTATTATAATTATGAGCAGATTTATAGTAGAACTGACTTTCCTGAATCAAATAGAAGTAGTTCTAGAAATAGAGATGATATTATAAAAGTTGCAGAAGATGGTTTTGTTAAAGAATATTTAATTTGTTTTATCACTGATGTTAAACATACTATAAGATATTATATAAATCAAATAGGAGTAGAAACTTCAGAAGTTGTAGATACAGATTATGTTTTAAATCCTGAATTAGGTGATATTAGACTTGAAGATAAATGGATTCAGGAAGCGTGGTGGCAGATTAGGATAGGTGAAGAAAGTGATGGTATTTATACAAAACCTATTCCATATGAAGTTCAAAGATATTCTACTGATGGAGCAGTAAAAATTCCATTTGGTGGTAAAAAAGGTTTACTTAGAGATAATTTTCTATATCCTATTCCTAAAAGGATAATTGGTTCTCTTGCTTTATATCAAATTATTAATCTTCAATTAGAGAGAACTATTGCTAAATATAAAGGCACTATTGAAGTTATTCCTCAATCGTTACTTAATGGTACAGATATAACTGATCCTCAAGCTACATATTTTTATATGTTAGCTGATAATAGACTTATTTATGATGATACTAAAGTTGGATTAGATGTTATAAATGGATATGTACTTAGAGGTAATGATGCAATTAGTACTTTCTTAAAAACTTTAATTGATTTAAGAGAAGGTATTAGAGCAGAAGCATGGGATATGTCTAATATGAATTCTAATAGATATGGTAGTGCTGCTCCTTCTGAAACTGTAAGAAACAATGTTAGCAATATTCAATTGGCTAGATTAGGTAGTGTATTAATGATTCAAATGTTTCATAAAGCATTAGAAAGAGATCATGCTGCTAATTTAGAATATGGTAAGATTGCTTATGTTGAAGGTTTATCTGGTTCTTATACAGATGCTTCTGGTAAAATAGAAGTAGTCCATTTAGGAGCTGGAGATTTATTAGAAGAAGACTTTGGAATATTTGTTATAGATAGTGTTATTGAAGATCAGAAACTAGAACAATATAAAAGTTTAGCATTTAATATGGGTCAAAATGGAGATCCTAATATTGCTTCAGCTAGTATTAATTCTGATAATTCTGCTGAATTACAAGTTCAAATTCGTAAGTTTGCAGAAGCTAAAAAAGAATTTGATATTGCTATGAAACAAATGGAACAAGATTCTGTTAAAATGCAAATTGAAGGAGCAGCTAAAGCAGTTGAAACTGCACATGCTAATACTATGAAAGAAATTCAACTTAAAGAAACTTTACAAACTGAAAGAGAAGTTGCTCTTAAAGAAATGGATAGTGAAACTAAATTAAAACTAGGTACGGAAAAGAATGTAACTACTACAAATAAAGCATTAGTAGATAATGCTACTAAAATTGAAACAACTAAAATGAAGCCTAAAGCTTCTAGTAATTAACTTATAAAGAATAATAATCTAAAAAAGAATTACGATGCCTGAAGATCAAATTAAAATTACGCTTGGAGATCCTGCTGTACGTACAAATCAAGTAGTAGATGAAACTAATCTTGATGATCATTCTAATGATAATGTAGATACAAGTAAGGATCAGAATCTAAATACACCTACAATTACAGATGAAACTGTGGATTTTGATGGTGTAGTTTACAAACTAAATACTAATGGTGAAGCAGTAGATGATGCTGGTAAAGTTGTAAAAACTAAAGATGAAGTTCTTGCAATTAAACCTGTTGAAAAGGTTATTCCTCCTGCAACTAAAGTTAGTATTGATGATAAGGATTATACTATTGATGAAAATGGTAATGCTATTAATGAGAACAATGAAATAGTATATACTAAAGACCAGATTGATAAAATGTCTGATGAAACTCCTGCTGGAGAATTAGATGTTCCTACTTTAATAAAAGAAGTTGGTATACCTATTTATGATTCAGAGGGAAATGAAGTTGTATATGAAAATACTACAAAAGGATTAAGTAATTATATTGTAGATCTTAGAGATACTTCTCGTGAAGAAGGTATAATTGATTTTCAGAATCAATTAGTCAACAAATTTCCTGTTATCAATGATGTTATAACTCATTTAGAGTTATATGGTAATATGAAAGATTTTAGTGAAACTCCTGATTATAGTAAAGTTACTCTTGATAAAGATAATACTAATCAGTTAGAAAGTATAATTATTCAAGGAAGAACTTTACGAGGTGAAACACCTGAACAAGCTAGAGAGTTTGTAGAATTTAAAAAAGCTGGTAAAGCTTTGTATGAAGCTGCAAGTAGTGAGTTAGAGTCTATCACTAAATATTATGATCAGGTTAAGCAAACTAAAGAACAGCAATTAACTGAAAAGAGAAATGCTGAAGCTAAACAGGTTGAGGATTACTGGGGTGTAAAAGTCACTAAAGAAGGTAAACTTCAACCTGTTAATAAAGTAGGAAGTGTATATGATACATTAGCAAAGGGAACAGTTAAAATAGGTGATGATACCTATACTATTCCTGATAAGATTAGATATGAGCGTGGAGGTAAAGTTGAATTTGCTACACGTCAAGACTTCTTTAATTATTTATATATTCCTAGAGAGATTAATACTCCTGAAGGTAAAGTAACTATGACTGCATATGATTATGATCTTGCTGTACAAAATCAAAGTCGTACTATAGGAAATGATATCATAGATGCTCTTAAAGTATTTACTGGTGGAGATTTAAGTCAAATTATTAAACAAGCTATTAAAGAAAATAAAGTGGCTGAAATAAGGAAGTTAAGAACAGTTAATAGTGATGCCAGTAAAACTGGTGATCATTCTGCTGAGAAAAAGATTATTCTTAAACGTACTTAATTCAGTATTTATATTGGTAATTAATTTTATAACATTAATTTAAAAATGAAAGAACTGTATAGTGATACCTATAATAATGAAAGGTATACTGATGTAAATGTGTTGTATAAAAACAAACTTATTGATCCTGTGCAGCTTAGTTCTGCACTTACATATCTTTGGGGAAAAGATAGTGAAATGTTTCCTTTGTTAAGTCTTACTGAAGGTCAAAATGGACTTGTTTCATTATCTCCTAAGTTGCTTAATGATACTCAATATGTATGGAATGTTATGGGTCGTATGTCCCATGTTTCTAAAGTTGTATCTCTTGTTACTGCTACAACTTATCCTGGTCAGGATTATCAGCCTTTCGAAGTTATTATGGAAGGTGATGAATTTCTTAGATTTTATGGTGCTACTACAGCAGATAAATTAAATAATCTTCGTATACAAGCTGATCCTATTAGACTTGGTGCGAATAGATACAAATATACATTTAGGATTAATACAGCTAATAAAGCTGAATATGTAGTTGCTTCTAACTTTACTCCTGGTACTTACTGGGTTATGGCTCCTCCTTCTGTTGCAGGTCAGTATTCTGATGGAACATCAAGTAGAAGTCAATCTCCAGGAAAGTGGACTAATCAGTTTGGTTTCTTACGTTTCTCTAAGAATATTAGTGGGAATGTAGCTAATAAAGTTACCAACATTGAATTTGATCTTGAAGGTGGTGGTACTACTAATTTATGGATGCCACACGAAATGCGGCAATTTGAAATTGACCGAAGGCTTATGCTAGAGGAAGATTTGTGGGAATCTGTATATAATAGGGATGAATATGGAGTTATACATCTTATTGATGAACAGACTAATCAACCTATTCCTAAAGGTGCTGGTGTAAAAGAAATTCTTAAAACTACTGATCAATATGAAACTTTCTCTACTCTTACAGTAGATAAACTTGATAGTGTAGTTAATCGTTTGTTTAGTAATAGGATTGACAAAACTCCTATGGAACTTGTAATGTATACTGGTTCTGGTGGGTTAAGTATGTTTAATAAAGCTATTAAAATAGATGCTGCTGGAAATTCTTATTATACTCCTCTTGGTGCTCAAGAAATAATGAGTGGTAAAGATGGATATTTATCATATGGTAAGTACTTTAATCAGTATAAAACTGTAGATGGACATATTCTTACTATGAAGCGTGCTTCTATTTTTGATAATGGATTACAGGCTGAATTAGATAAGGCTAATGGTAAGATGTATTTGGGATATCCTGAATCTTCATATGATATTATAATTCTTGACCAGTCTATGACAGATGGTGGAGAACGCAATATTCAACTTGTTGCTGAAAAAGGACGTGAAATTCTTACTGGTGTATATAAAGGACTTACTCCTCTTCCTGGTTCATGGGGTGCTATTGGTGATGGTAAACTCTTAAGTTCTAAGAAAGATGAAGCTTCTTATGAAGTGTTTGTTTCTCAGGGATTAACTATGAGGAATTATACCACATCTTACTATATGAAATTCTCTCGCTAATAAATATCTTATATTATAATATATAAAAGATTTAACTTATAAATATATAAATATGATTACTCTATCTAGAAAATATGAATTGATTGTAAAAGCTAATACAAGTGCATATTTGTTAGCTAATATAAAGGTTATTGTACCTGGACCTAAGATTATTGGTTCTTCTATTACTGGTGTTAATAAAATGATTAGTTTATCTAATGAACTTAAAGTACTCATGCCATCTATCATTGGTTTATCTAGTACATCTAGTGATTGGGATAAAATGGTTAAGAGATATTGGGATAGTTTATCAGAGCAAATTAATCCTATTGGTAAGACTTTAGAAACAGGTTTTACATATGATATGACAGATACTTCAAAAACTGAATATATTATTGAGATTAATAAACAAATTGAAAATAATAAAGGTACTAAAATAACTACTGATGAAGGTTTGAAAAATTATATATATGAAAGATTAACTAAAGTTGAAGAAACGTATAATATTACTGTTATAAATGCTAATAAACTCCAAGAAAGAGAAAAGGAAGAAGCACTCAAAGATGCTTATGATACTAAATATAATGCTATTTGGAATATTGAAGCTGATCATTATAAGGTAGGAACTCCTATCAATCCTTTTGAATATCTACTTTGGAAATATTGTCTTGTATATGGTGATGTTGCTAATGAGTTTTCTTTTGCTAATAAAAGTACTAAGATTAGATTCTATCTTAGTAGTGAAGATGCTAAAAGGGAACTTGAAAGAATTAAGATTAAAACTACTAACCAAGCTATGGCAGCTTATCTTAAAATAATTGCCTCTCGTAATGAAGTAATTAATATTTTATTTGCTATGGGCTTAGGTGATATTATATTTAATATAGCTAAAACTGCTAGTGGAGAAGATCTTGATTTGCAACTTCATGTACTTTTAAAGAATGAAATGGATAAAGACCCTGCTAAATTTATAGCCTCTGCATCTGATAAGAATGTTGCATATAAAGGATTAGTTGAAAAGTATATTGCATACAATGTTCTTAGAAGGTTGCAAGGAACTAATATTATAGTAGATTACTCTGATAGTGCAAAAGTTATTGGAAGTAGTCTTGAAGATGCAGTAAGTTACTTTAATAACAAAGAAAATGCTGCATATATAAGTGAACTTGAAACTAAATTTAAAGATTTAAATTCTAAACTTGAAACTCCTATTAAAAAGGTTGAAGATAATAAACCTAACATAGGTAAAGATGGTGAATCTAAATCTTAGGTAAAAAACTTTAATTGATAAACTAATAAAATGAAACAAATATTAATTGGTCGAAGTACTGTTATATATGGATATAATTCTTGCGATGATGTTGATGAAGTATACTCGGCTTTAGCAACTGGTGCTCTTGTAGCATTTGCATCTGATGGAACATATCTTGATGGCTCTACTACTGAATTATTTAAAGACTTCTATTTTTGCTTAGGTACACCTGAAGGTGCAATTACTACACCTTTGATTAATTATAAAACCTTTGCTTACAAAAAAACAGTGTATGTTGCTCCTGTACTTCCTATTATTATAGTAGGTGCTGAAACAGGTGGTAATGGTGTTCTTAATTTTCCTGCTTCTTTAACTTCTTATATTGGTAAGTCAGCAAGTATGTTGATTATTGATAAAAGAAAACAACCTAATGATAAATCTCGTGAACATTGGTATACTGTTCCTATTACTTCAGTATCTACTAATCTTACTATTTTAACAGCATTAGTTGCTGCTATTAATGCTGATACTAACCATATTTGTACTGCTGCTGTAGCTGCAGGAAATGCTGGTATAGTACTAACTGCTCTTTATGGAGATATGGCTTATGCTAACATGGGAGGTGTATTTGAATCTACCACATTAGCTACTAGTGGTGGATCATTCCAAGCTTATGTAGAAGGTACTGGAACTTATGCTGAAATTTCTCAGTTAGAACAGGATTATAGTCCTCTTCGTGGGAATATTAATTCTAATGTGCTTACTACTGTATTATGGAGTCCTACTAAAATGGCTGTTAGTGGTATAACATATACTGTTTATTCTATTACTTGGACTTCTGCTCAAACTCAATTGGATAGAAATGCTAATTTTGAGAATAATTTACTTATTGCTGTAGCTTCTGGTGATAGTGCATTAATTGCTATATTAGATGCCCTTTTTGCAGTAGTAAATGTTGCTGCTGATGCAATTGAATAGTTTAATCTATTAACTATTGAGGGAGAGTTTATTACTCTCCCTCTTAATATAACTAGAAATGAATGTAAGTACAATGCATATTGGTATAGAATTAGGTCTACAAGAACTTAATTCTAATTTATGGAATACTCTTCAACATGAAGAAAAAGATTATTATATAAATAGGATTATAGAAAACTTTGTTAGAGCTGTTGCCCTTAAAGAAGATAATGATATTAAGAGTATTATATCTTATGCAGATATTCAAAAATATTATGAAACTATAAATCCATTTATTAGAGATATTATAACCAGTTTTATTAACTATGAATCTGAAGGATATATAGAATGTATTATTCCTAGAGATAATACAATTGGTGAAGTGGATACTACTAATGGAATGCTATATGATGGAGTAACATATAGAGTTCAAACTCCTGGATATACTGATTTATCTGGGTTTGGATATTTTAATATTGGTAGTCAAGTTGTAAATGATGAATTTATATGTGATATAGTTGAAGTAACTTCTCTTGCTAGTTATAATGTATGGAAAGGTGAGATTTATAGAATTATAAATAATCCTGAAAATATAGACTTTACATCTTATGGAGCTACTTCTAATGAACCTGGTTCTCAATTTACAGTTAATGCTGATAATCTTATTGAAGATGATCATGTTATTACTTTAAAACCATTACTTGCTAAACCTAATTGGGCTGGACCAGTTATACTTAATCCTGGTGATCCTACTGGGCCTACTGAACTTGTTGCAGTAGATAATTTAGGAAAGTTTGAATTTATATCTAGTGAATCTTTTACAGCTTGTGGTTTATTTCTTAATTCAGGAGTACTTGAAAAAGATCAATATTATGGAGTTTTAGTAACTGGTACTACTGATCTTAGAACTTATGGTGCATATACTAGTTCAATGAATGATGTGAATTTAGTATTTAAATGTATACTAGATGGAACTCCTACTTGGAGTGGAGGTACTAGACTAATAAAACTTAATAAAGTTCCTAATAGATTAGTTAAGTATCAAGATAAAGGTACTTTTCTTAATCATGCATATGGTACTTTACAAACAAGTCCTGTTTCTACTATGATAGATAATAAACTTAGAGTTTATCATGATAGAAAATTTACTATTTTTGGAGTATATATTCAATATGTTAAAACTCCTAATGTTGTAGATTATAATTCTAATGTAGATTGTAATTTGCCTAATTCTATTCATGGTAAAATAGTAGATTGGACAGTAATGAAGATTGCAGGAGTTACTAATAATCCTGCCTATAATACTCAAAAAGACTTTGAAGTAACTGAAAAATCAATACCTAAATAATGGACTACACTATAGAAATGATTGCTAGAGATATAGCAAAGATTACTATTGGAGTTAACAATTATGATGTTGCTCTTACTCCAGTTATAATAGATCATGATTCATATGCTGAAAGTGATGCTGATATAGCTATTTCTCCATCTGTTACTGCTGTTGATAATGTATATACTTTAGATGAAGTTGCTGATACTGAATATGAAATTACATTTAATGCTGATGGAGTATATAAATTATATATAACTGAAAATGATATTGATTATCTTCATATTATTATAATTGCTAATACAGTTGATGATTATTTTGAAGATAAAATTCCTGATTTCTTATCAACTACTCCATTAAGTGAAGATGATAGTAATAGAGAGTATTATGATTTCAATGTTATTACTGTTCTCACTATAAACTTCTTTGGAGAAACTAATCAGAATATATATTTAAATTATGAGGATATTACTAGTGGTATATTATATGAAGGTAATATTTATCAATGTAATAGTAGTGGAGCTGGAACATTTGATTGGCAAGATTCTAGTAATGAAGACTTATTAATGAATATGAATGGAAGTGCAGTTACTTCAAATAATCCATTGGTAGTTGATACATATTATAAATGTATTAAAACTGGAACTCCTACTAATTGGGGATCAGAAACTCCTACTGAAATTACTTTATATTCTGATTATTTTGATACTTGGATTAAAAGAGTAGTTGATTCATTATATAAATTTAGTATATATAATCAAACTAATATAGATAATTAATATCATGATTAATTCTAATATACCTTCTTTATTTGAACCTGTTTATTTTAAAGCTTTCCTAGTTAATTATATGGAAAGAGTTTCATTTTCTATGGTAAATGCTTTTACTGAAGAAGAACATCAAGGAAGTTCTAATTATTGGAAATTAAATCAACAGTTTATATTTGCTTATCTTTTTGGAAGATTAGTAAAAAAGAGATTATATTATGGAGAAACTCTTGAAGAAATAGAAGCTACATTTAGTATTGATGATATTAGAAGTAAACTAACTATTAATCATATTGATTTAGATAAAGTATATGAATCATTCAATATTACATATTAATAAAGTACGATTTACTCTATACCTTATATTTATATATAGTATATTGTTTTCATTTTCATCCTTTGCTCAAAACATTGAGGGTAATAATGTTATACTACCTTTAACTACTGGTAGTGTAGGTAATATTAAAATGGGACAATGGTCAGCTATTAATATGTATGGTATTAAGAATATATATGTAGGTAATGCTGCTAATTTAACTAGTCCTTATGCTGATAGTAATGTATCAGTTGGATTTGGTTCTTTACGATTACTAACTACTGGTTCTAGAAATACTATTATTGGTTCTCATGCAGGTGGTAAAATAACTACAGCTGATGGTAATATATGGATTGGTAATGAAGCTGGAGATGATACTACATTTAGATCATTAAATGATATTGGAGGAATTGATAATACTGATACTATTTGTCCTCTTATATCATTTGATTTTGCTAATAATGAAGTTAGAATTTGTGGTACATTAGATGTAAACAATGGTATAACAGGACTTGATTCGGTATTATGGTATCTTGATGGGGATACTATTATAAATAAATCTAATCATCTAGTTAAAATAGATAATGATTTATATTTAACTGGACTTAGAAGTGAACCTAGAATTAATTATGTACTTACTTGGGAATACACTACTGGAAATGTACATTCTACTACTATTCAATCTTTAGCAGATACTCTTACAATATATAATACAGGATATTGGGAATTAGTTAATGGTCATTTAGAAACTAAAGATATTGATTCTGTTTGGGCAGATATTATTAATACAGATACTATTACGAATTTATCAAAAGTGATTGGGGATAGTTGTTATTCTGAATTATGGTACTCTTTTGTATTGGGGGATGGGAATTATATTTATGGTCAGGATACAGGGGTTTCAATTACGTTTACGATTGAAGGTGGGGATTGGGATATTAATGTTGGAGATAGTGCTATTGTGTATAAGACCTGTTCAGATATAGTTGGTTGTGAGGGGTGTATGGGGGAACCTATTGGTGATCCACCAGTTTACAGTCCAGATAGTTGTAATTTGGTTGATACACTTGATTATGTAAAATCTGCAATAACCGATATTGATTTTGTTAGTGGGGATTATGTTTATACAATAAGTATTGGAGCAACCCTGTGTGAAGATTTAACTTGTCCACATTTACCTACTGGGTTTTACCAGGCAGATGTTTACCGATGGATTTGTGTAGATGTTTATGGGGACGATCCTGTTGTTATTGATGATTCTTTAGTTATTACAGAAGGAACTTATTTTGAAAGTGGTATCTATGTGGAACGAGATGAAATGCCATATCTTGAACCTTCTGATCCTAAATATGGTTTGGCTACCCTGAGAAAATTAGATGCTTCCACAAAACGACAATTGGCTATGACTACCTATGAAGATGCCGCAGATAGTCTTACTCAGTACATTGATACTTATTGGAATTATGTAGATGCTACCCCTGACACAACCTCAAATAAATATCCCGGAATCGTTGACATCAAGGGAAATATAAATTTACAAACAACAACGAGTTCTTTTGGACAGATAACGCAAAATGGATATCGGCTTTTCAGTACCTATGGAACTGATGTGACACCTCCATACACCTTTAATACAATTTTTGGATTGAATAGTGGTAACTTTAGTTTCACCGGAGGGGACAATACGGCTTTTGGAACAAACATTTTCCTTGCTCTTTCAACAGGACATCACAATTCAGCCTTTGGTGTAACTGCATTGAGTTTGGTAACGACAGGGGATAATAATACGGCCATTGGAGCATTAGCATTGCAGAACAACACAACGGGCGATGAGAATACAGCAGTTGGATTTTATTCATTATTGAATAATGTGGCTGGTCTTGGAAGCACCGCCATTGGATATAGGGCAATGATGTATGCTAATTCTACCGCAACACCAACCACTACTTACAATACAGCGGTTGGTTACGAGGCTATGAGGGGGAGTACGATTTCTGTTAACAATACTGGTAAATATAATACAGCAGTTGGTTATCAGTCTTTAGATGCTATGACAAGTGGAGGTTACAACACTGTGGTGGGGGTGAGTGCTGGTGGAAAAATAACAACTGGAAGCAACAATACACTTATTGGATATAATGCCGGGATTGATGTTACCACACAAGAAAGTATTACCGGTGTTGGGTTTTCTGCATTAGAAAGTAATAGCGGGAATTGGTCAACCGGCATTGGGTATGATGTGATGCACTGGAATACTGGTAATTATTCTAATGGTGTCGGACATCAGGCATTATGGGGTAATATCGGGGACTATTCTAATGGATTTGGCAATAATGCGTTACTTAAAAATGAAGCTGATTTCTCAAATGGTTTCGGGGATGGGGCATTATATAATAATATGGGTATTGGCTCGAATGGTTTTGGACATAATGTCCTCTATTATAATGAGGGCGACTCTAATATTGCTTTTGGACATCTGGCTTTTAATGATTTCAACCTAAGCACTTCGGCAGAAAAAACATTTGCCTATACGGATATTGATGTTAATGATTATATAAACATTGCAGGGCATGGCTTTGGTTCAGCAGGAAGTTATGTGTTATTGAAATATTCAGAAGGAACATCCCCTATTGGTGGAATGACTAATGGAACGGTTTATGAGTTTTATATCGAAGATGCCACAAAGTTATATGTAATGACTACCGTGATAACCTCACATGGCACAGGTACAGGACATAAACTCACTCCTCAACATGTTTATTCTAATTCTATTGCCATTGGGTATAATGCCGAGCCTACAGGTAGTAATCAGATAAGGCTTGGAAATTCTGCTATTGAACACACCTATATTCCGCTTGATTCGGCCTCTGCTACTTATGGGGTTTATTACGATGCTGTTGCTAATGAATTGGTTTATAATATTACTGGAATTGGCGGTATTACCTCACATTCCGGTTTAGATAATCTTGATAATGATGATCATCTACAATATGCTCTTTTAAATGGTAGAGTTGGCGATACTCTTTTAATAGATAGTATAGGTTCAAAGCGTGTATCTGGTAATTATGCTGTAAATTTTATACATCCAATAACTGTTAAAACTACAAATGCTGTTGGTGGTGGAGATGTTGTTTTTTATAATGATACTATTGGACAGAATGACCCAGGACTAATGTTTAAAAATATAATTACAGGAGAAGAATATGGAATAATGAGGCATAGTGGAGATCATAGACTTCAACTATTTGGGAGTAAAGGAATTTGGTGGCAAGATAATAATGCCAATCAAATGAATTTTGATAGTCTTGGATTATATCCTATTTATTCACCTGGATTGGCTTTAGGGCAACTTAGTTATCCTTGGGCAAAGTTGTATACTACTAATATTACTGATGATTCGACTAATATCAAATTTAATGTTCCCGTAACTACTGATGATTCTGTACTTACTATTAATGGAAGGATTATAGGAAAGAAAAAACTTGTTATTCCGGACGTAAGCGGATATCAATTAAACGCTGATACCTCTACTACTGATGCTACAAGAAAATGGGTAACTGATCAGGGATACCTTGTGGCAGAGGTTGATGGTTCGGTTTCTAATGAACTCCAATCCTTAACTTATAATAGGGATACGAGAATTCTGGAAATTTCAGGGGGAACAGAGGATACATTAAATACGGTTGCAGTGACTAATGGGGCAACAGGATTATCTAATGCTGATCAGATATATGATTTTACAATAGGACTTGGCTATGTTCCAACAAATTCAACTACTACTCAATTAAATTATTTAAGTTCAGCCACAGGAACCACAGGAACAAATACGACCAATATAGTATATTCAACTTCTCCAACATTAACAACCCCCAATATTGGAGTAGCAACGGCAACGAGTATTACTTATACCGATCCAACCCCATACATGAACAGTTTTAGAACTGCACCTTTTTGGGTGAATGATTTTATGACATCTTCTACACAAACTTATCCTTGGGCAAGTACA
>Ga0172381_10000108_pt1 | contig 91927 bp, 161 predicted proteins | sample Leawel6488metaG_FD_119754 | JGI IMG/M metagenome (GOLD analysis project Ga0172381, IMG submission 119754) | Leachate microbial communities from a municipal landfill in Southern Ontario, Canada - Leachate well 64-88 metaG | ecosystem: Engineered > Solid waste > Landfill > Unclassified | place...
AAGACAGTGCCTTCACTTATCGATAAATTTATACACCTATTTTGTAATACCGTATCAATAGCCACTATACTCTAAATTACCTAAATCGTACCCTCTACTAATATCATTTCCACTATTTTATCAATATCAGCGGACTTTGTGATTTTCTAAATTTTGACCAATATTTTTAATTATTGTAACACATTTATACTACATAATATTACTCAAAACATACGAAATTCAGTTTTGACGTTCAAGTGTCAAAATTTGGCAACTGATATTGTATTTTGTAAATTAATTATAAATAATCATTATCGATAGACTATGTTATATTTATAAAAATAGTAAAATGTTTGATTTTGAGTAACACGATTTACCTATATTTCGTAAGTGTCAAAAATTGGCAACCGATAGCGTATTTACCGGAGGATTATGACATACAATAAAGAAATCTTAGCAGAATTATTATTAGAATTTACAGATGAATATGGATATGCTCCTGCACAGGAAGATATTGACGAGAACAAAGATTATCCATCTGTAAACACATATAAATCATATTTTACATCATTTTGTTATGCATTAGAATATGCAGGATTACCGTACTACAGGTACACGGATGAGTCTTTAATATTATTACTACTTGAATACCGCGATCAATATCATAAAATGCCAGTAAGTAGTTATGATTTAATCGATACTGGCTATCCATCAATAGCGGTATTTAAACGTCATTTTAATTCACTTAGAGAAGCAATTTATTGTAGTATAACGTATGAAGAAATAGAAATGAATGGAGGAAACTAAATGACCCTAGAAGATATTGAAACGATCAGAAACGCACTTGCACCGCACTATGAATTTCCATATTATGCACTTATACGAATTCATACCCGGCATTATGGAACCATCCATATACCCGCACCATTTTTCAATGGTGGAGAATGTAATCCTCGCAGTCGATGGGCGGGAAATCTCCCAATTGCATCCGATAAAAGAAATGGAGAATACTACGAGTGTCCTTTCTGTGGGGAAAGATCATATTATGCTGGTGTCTGCCAGGACTGTAATAGAGATTTCGAAGTATGGGACGAAGAGGAAGAGCAGTGGGTAGATGGTGAGCTTCCTATAGAATACAGAAACCACGAAGCCATGAAAGCTTCAGTGAAAGATGAAATTCTGTATAGGATTGATCATCAAATACAGGATCTTGGTATTATTTATGCAGAAATTGTACTTTCTGACGAGCCTTCAAATGTATGTGGTGAAAATCATTCACCCTTTATGAAACACAGGTCATGGGAAGCAATGGACGCACTTTACCTCATAGAAAGAGAAATTAATGCGCATGAAGAACTCAAGAAACATGAAGCTTATCAAGAAATGATCCGAAATTATACTTCAGAAGATGGAATTCCACTTGATTACATAGAAGGTGATGAAATTACCATTGAAGGCTCAGATGAATTACGTAGACAAGTAAATAGTATATGGCAACACAAACACCCAGAATCAGGATATGATTACTGGCACCCAATGGCAAGAATTCATAAAATTCATGAATAAATGGAGGAAATTAAATGGAATCAACCGATGATTTTTTCAATGGATCCCCCGTAGTCAGAAGTTATCCGTATAGTGATGACGATTATTACGATGATTATGTAATACTCCCGGATGGGAGTAAACTGTTGTTAAAATTGGATGAAAATGGAAAATACGAGTTAGACTTTTCACATGGTGTATTGAAATGTAAAAAGTTAGCGAAATATTGTGATTACGAGTATTGTTCAAACTTTGGCAATGTGGAAAACTGCTATGAGGAAGGTAGTATGGGTTCTGGTGTTTCTCATGATGGAAGAACTGTATACCATTGTAAGTATGGCGAAAGTACGTTTTTGACACACGAACGTGCTTTGATGCTGCGGCCTGAATGGTGCGAAGCTGTCAAAAAGAAATTAGAGCCTGTAAAAATGTAAGAATTAAAGAAGTATAAACATACACAAACATACACCATTAGAAACATTACTTATAGATTTAGAATCTATTGCGGAATATTATAACTTGCATGAAATGAATGCTGATTACCAAGATCTAAGAAATACGTTAGATAAATACTATAAAAGTATGGAGCAACAATCATGATAATAAACGGAAGAAATGTAAAACTATACAACTCAATGTACGACTATGTAGAAGATGCAGATTTTGGCTACTATATAATAGCAGATAGTAAAGAAAAACAAACACCATTCCTAGAAGTCAAATACCCATACGATGATCCAAATTTTGGTATCTGGAGTAATGACATAATAGACTACGAAGGTAGTATTTATGTTCGTGTAAATTTTGGCGAAGATGACAGCGAAACGAAATCATTTTTACTTCAATCCGCACTTGATGAAAAAGTATTCTTAATTTACAACGCCGTAGAAGATAAAATAGCAACATACCGAGCAAATGCAAGATGTTATCGAACTGAAGAACTTGCTTATCTTAGTGGAAATCTTGATTAATAATGAATGGTCATTATATGATCGAATCATGCAAACAGATTAATGGAGAAGTATAAAATGACATCACAGACAGAACTAAGAAGAATATTTAATAAAGTGTATAATAATCAAACAAATTATATGACCCCGATAATACTTAAATATTATAGTTCAAATGGTACAAACTTCATATGTGAACTTTCAATAGGAACTGATTTTAAAAGTAATAAGATTTATGGAGTTACTGTTTTAAAATATGAAAACTTCGAATGGATTAAATGTGATCTTTCCAAAATGTTCAATAGTAAACCCGATGCAGAAAACTATTGCAATAAATTAACTGGACGGACAGATTAAAATGAGTAGAACATTACCCTTACATACCTGCAGTATATGCAAAAAGCTAACATTTTGTTGGCGATGTAAAACAGGATATAAATGTAATAAATGTTACGATGGTACGGATACACCTGTGAGAGTCGAAGGTAATTGTAAAACCAGACAAAAAGCTAAGAAAAGTTATTTAAAATGGGCTAAAACGTATAGAAACTCAAAGATAAAAATTTAAAGAGGAAATATAATGAATGATTTATTTATATATTGTAGTATAATAATTATATTAATTGATTTACATATAATTTCATCAAATCTTTATAAAACACTAAAATATTTGAAAAATATAAATGATAATATTTACATAATATATAAAGAATTAGAAAAATAAATGAAGGTGATTAAATGAACATGCGTGAGCAATATACTATAAATGATGGCGTAATACCCGTCAAATGTAACATAACGACAGATGAAATTATAGCATCTGTAACTAAGGATAATTTGGCGCTTACTGTAAGAAAAACAGAATTTGAGCAATATTACTACCAAATGATTGGCGCATATGGTCTAATGAAAGGATTGCCTGCATATATAGTAGATAACATGACAATTCAGATTATTCCTAGTAATATGGTAGAATATTTTATTAATGTTATTAATTCTATTCAAAATTAAATAGTCTTCCATTTTAGTAATTTTAACATTCGTATTAGTATTGTTAATTAATTCTAGGGAGGTACTCGGTGTTGTATATATGTTTATTAATATTAACAATTGTAGGAATTATTGATATTACTTAGCAATCATACGCATGCTTTCTATATAAGAGACTAATACTATTTATAACTATGTATTCATATTAGAAAGTTTAAAATGTATGACTACGCCGTGTACCTTCCTAGCATTAAATAAAATATGGAGTAAATATTATGACAAAAACTGTTAAAGAAATTGTGGATATGTATTTGAACAGACAAAAGAATTTGAATTCTCTAAATATATGGTTTATAACATTAACAAGGAATGCTGGATATTCAAATATTGTAAATCTATTTCAAGATGGAATTAAGATTGAAATCCTTAAATTAGATAAAGAAATGCACGAATACGAATTTGATTATCATGCACATTCTAATGACCGGTGGATTCATGTATGTTTTATCGGTAAAATTGCAGAATTTTCGTATGACGTAAAGGTGATATAAATGTCAAGTAAAGATATCATACGAACTACAGAAGAAGCAGAAAATGCGAATTGTGGATTGGTATATAATCTTCATTCATCACATAAAGCTGTAGAAATTGAAGATGGATTTAATTTATATCAAGCTATTTATGATAGACCAGGATGCCCGAATGATGGGTGGTGGTTTATATACGCGTCGAAATCTGATGAATCTGCCATTGAAACAGCGTTTAAAAAGGAACCTAGTCGTTTGCGATGTATTTATGTAGACAGACTTATTTTGCGAGAAGATGACGAACCCAGTAGTATAATAATATGGGGAGATTAAATGAAATTTAGAAAGAAACCTGTACTAGTAGAAGCCGAACAATATAAACCAGGAATGGAAGATGGATTTGTATATGATATTCCAATGTTCGGAATGTTCGCTAAGGAAGAGTGTATTAATTCAGGATTTACTCCTGATTTCGATAAAGATAAAATTCCGTATATTAAAACATTAGAAGGAAATCACCAAATATCAGAAGGAGATTGGATTATAACAGGAGTAAAAAAAGAGAGGTATCCTATAAAAAATGATATATTTTTACTTACTTATGAACCAGTAGAAGACGATAATGTATAAACCCGATACGATTAAATAAGTTAAGTCCGTTATTATTTATATAAACTATAAGGGTTTAATTATGGATAACATGAGAATATGTGTAAACTGTGGAAATGGATTTGTACCAAATTCTGCAAAGCAGGTAACGTGCTCTCGTAGATGCAACGTGGCGAAATGGAGAAAATTGAATCCTGAAAAAAACATAGCCTCGTCCAGAAGAAACAACGAAAAAAGGAAAGGAATTAACCGATACAGCCCAGAAACACGTAAAATCTGGTATTCGAATAAAAAAAATGACATTGATTGGATGAATAATATATATAAAAATGATAGAAAACGCTATTCTGAACTTCAATTGTTTATAAATGAATATAAATCGCAACATGGTTGCACAGACTGTGGATATAATGAACATCCGGCGGCTTTACATTTTCATCATATCAACAAGGATAAAGAATTGAATGTGTGTAATGCAAAAAGTATACAACGAGCCAAAAAAGAAATCGATAAATGTATAGTCTTGTGTGCCAATTGTCATGCTATAAGAACCTATGAAGAAATACAACGAGCAAAAATAGACTAATTTAAATGATATCCTTGTAAGCCGGATATATTCGAATTGACTTATGAAAGAGTAGAGGATTAATGACATCAAAATATCTAGAACAAAACACTTTACATATATCTGATCCAATTGCTATTGAAAAGTTACATTCTTTATTTAAAAGAAATGAAAAATCTAAACCACCCGCGTCTAGATATCAAAAATCCAACGAAGAGGTTATGGAATTTTTAAATATGGAGAAATCTATAATGACATCAAAATACATACAATATGGGGATACAAACCCATTAATATTCGGTGGAATATGAGTAAAGCAGATTGATTCTACAGTATTTGACATTATTCGCTACAACCCTGAAGCAAACATCATTGAAGATCTCGAAGTAGATATATCGGATTTATGGATTGAAAAAGATAGAATATTAAATTATATTATGACCAACGATAACTTTGATCCGATAGAATACGCTATAGGCTGTATAAGCTACTACGCATCGGAGAATTTTGGAGCGGTTTATTATAATCAGTCCGAAGCAGATGTTGTGGAATTTCTAAAATGTCGTGGAATTGAGGTGGAACTATGAGAAATGATGTAACCGATTTAAAACTAGCGTTTGAAAGAATACTACATGTAGGTGATTGGACACAAAAAGATGAAATTAGAGATTCAGCACAGGCTGTTGTAGATGTAATGGAAGCGTGGAAATACGCAGATTCATCATTATATTATGATGCGAAAAATTTAGCGGAAACTAAAGTTAATAAATTGACAGATTTAGTCAGTAAAGCTGACAAATTAAAAATAGATTTATATAACTTTATTAAATATTTAGATGAGGTATAAATATGAAATATGGATCATATGAATTAAAAGAATTTGAGCGAGTTTACTCACATTATATCGAAATGTGTAAAAATGCTCCCGAAATTCAGAAAATAAAATGTGCAATATATGCTAAAGATTTCAGTAAATATACATATAACGATGAAGATTTAATATACAAAGATGGAAAACTTATACAGGTAGTAGATTGGTCAGATTTTAATTATATAGTAGAAAATACAATCCAAAGTGCTCCAGTCTGGATTCCTACATTTGATCAATGGATTGAAATTTATAGAGATAATAATCCAACCGTATACGAATCTAGCGCTATAGCATGGTTTAGTGATTTCGTGCAAGATGAGATGAGAAAAGATAATTATTTTGATACAAAATATCAATCAAAAGAAGAGTTAATAATGTTGTTTGTTATGTTACGAATATATCATAAATATTACGAGTTTGAGCGGCAAACGTGGAAATCTGAATAATTGAGGTGTAAATATAAACCAAGATGACATACTTAAAGAGGAATTTGAGCATCTTTCAGCATCTGATAAGAAACTTGTAGTTGAATTTGTAGACATCGCGTTCAAAGGTGAAAGATCTAACAATTCTAAATTTTATTTGGAATCATCAAACGAAGCTAAGCAATATGTAGTTAAAATACTTAAATTATATAATTTAACGGGGTTATAATATGAGCAAAGAACACTACATAAGTCCAGAAGAATTCGATAAATTAGTAGATCGAGATATACTTTTAAGAATGTGTTATACAACACATAATACTGTCGGTTTTAAATATGCACAGCGAGTAATTGATGCATTACGCCCAATTAATGCAAAAGATCCGGGATTTAAATATAGTTGTAGATGTACTGATGAATTTACAGTATGGTTATTTGGGTATACTGATTATAGTATACGTAAAGAAGCTGACGCAAAATGTAAACAAATTGTATTATTTAATCGTATAGAACGAGGTGACGATCCATACGTGATTAATAGTTCTTGCCCAGAAGGTGGATCTGCATGTTCATGTCCATTTGACGTGTAAAATAAATTATTGAGGTGATAATCAAATGATACGATATCCTGAATATGATGGTCTAAACACAGACGATGAAGTAATTGATGCACTTATTAGTATTGCAAAAAAGGATAATACTACATTTAATCAGATCTGGGAGGATGGTTACACAGAAAGACATAATGTTGAAGAAATAACAAAACTTGTGAAACGTCATATCTTAAAGAATACTAAAATTGAAGATCTTGAAGAATTCTATAATTGGGGTTGCTGTGAAAAAGTTTGGATTATAAAAAAGGAAAATAGCAGAATTTCGATTGAAGATAGCTACACTGAAGTTATAATAGTTGCCGATGATATTGAAGATATGATTCCATATGTTAAGAAATTATTTGAATGGGCAACAACTGCATGGGATTATGATGCAGTTGAGGATTGGAATACTGATGAATATTCTACTATTGAAACACAAAAAGGATATTTTAAAGTTCATAAACTGGGAAAAGATGATAAACATGGACTATTTCTTGGTCTATATGATGATAGTCCAGAACCTTTAGAAGATTATGAAGACCGCGAGATTCATGCTTATGTGTATATAAAAATTACTAAAGAAGAATTCCAAAAAATAAAATGTACAATACAAAAAGATTAACCATAACTATTTAACATTTTAAATCAATTTTAACAAGGTGAAATATGAAATACGCAGTCGCAGTAATGCATTTCTGTAATAATATTTTAAAAATTGAATTTGTGGATGCAAATAGCTGGAAAGAAGCATTAGCGAATCATTCTCTTATGAAATTGAATCAAGAGTTTGATAATTTAGCTTGGTTACCTAACGATATGGCAGAAGCACAATATGAAGCGTATAATGTAGATTTTATGTTTGATGTGCAACGTATGAAGGACTAAAAATATACATAACTATTTAACATTTTAAAACAATTTTAACAAGGTGAAAATATGAAAACAATAATGAAACTACTAACACTACTAATAATCTCATTACTCATAATTCCAGTAATGGGAAGTGCAGACAGCACAATACCTGATAATACAACGGTAGACAACTATACGTCTACTGATCCAATTCCTGAAGAAACATTACAGATCTATTGTGCTCCAGATGGTAAAAACTACCTGCAGTTTCTACCTGACAAATCTGTTCTTATAGATCTAGCCACTGTTTCGAATGCACAAGGTAATTCAACTTTTGAGAATGAATTGGTCACATATGACGATAGAATTCCATTTGACACATATGTAGTACACACTAATGATGGTAGCGGGTACACGGTGGTGGTACCATATGATAATGAAAAGCGTAATGGTAAAGATTTCTGGAAAGTACAGTTTTACTTTAATCAATATCATGGGGCAATTGTAAACCCAACTCCGATGGTAATTTGTAAACCATTGACTATAAAATCTATTGACGGATCGTGGAATATTAAAACTGCAGTTATTATAGATTACAAAATTGTATACTCGCATTACGGACAAGAAATAGAAGATGAAGAATATGTTCCACCAACCGGAGAAATTGAATATGAGCAACCTGAAGAAATTATACCCGAAGTTATTGAAGATGAACCACCTCAGCGAGTACCTCCTGTAGATGACACAAATATAAATGTAACAACTGATAACACAATTTCAAATACGTCGGGAGACCAGAATAATAATACCGTAATTATTGAAAATGTAACTGCAAGTGGAAATGTAACCGGAGATAATAATATTGTAAAATATTTTACAGTAATTTTATCAAACGTTAAAGACAATATTATCAATTTGAACGTATTTTAAACAAAATATTAATAGATGTTAAATATTTAACATCTACTCTTTTATGCCGGAATAGCCAAGAGGCCAAAGGCGACAGACGGCCATTACATGGTCTAAGGTCATAAAATGACCTGCTTAAAATCTGTTTTCGTAGGAATACTGGAGTTCAAATCTCCATTCCGGCATTTAGTTATAATATGTATTATAACGTATAAATTATAGGAGGATTAATAATGAAAAAATACGCAAGAGTAATAAAAGCACTTCAAAGCGCAATATTTGAAGCCGAAGAAGAACATGAAAAGATAAATATGCGGTATAACTATCAACGTTCAAAATCAGATATAGAAGAATATGACGCACTTATAAAGGAGTATAAAGAAGCTATTATAATATTAGGTTGTTATTGTAATTGATTCAAATAATAGGATGATTAAATATGCATGAAAAATTTAAACAGAAAATAATTGCAGCAATGATGTATACTAATCAAGATAACGATTGGATTAGTATAGAACGATTATGTAATGATATTTATGTATACAATAAATTTACAGTTGTTCCTAAAATTTGTGACGAACTTATACAAGATGGTGTATTACAAATAAATTATTGCAGGCACTATGACGAAGATTGGTCTTGTCATCATTTGATAACAATGTATAAAATAACAAAAGAATATTTTGATAAATATAGAAATACTATATAATATAGAGGATGATTAAATGAATATAGATAATCTAACATTAGAAGAAATAGAAAATCTTAAAACAGAATTAAACCGTAAAGAATACGAATTAAAGAAAATAAAATTATCTAAACTTCAAATTGAAGCTAAAAGTCGTATTGAATATATTAAAAAATATTCAGATATCATATTACCACTTATTGAGCATGAACGTACATCATGTTCTGATACAAATATATGTAATGGATACGAATCTGCTAATTATGGTGCTCGTTGTATGAAATGTTTTCTATTAGAAATTTTAGACAACCAACATGGGAATAAATTCCAGGTCGATTTTGTTATAAATATATTAAATACAGAAAATATAATGTAAAATTGAGGTGAAATAATGTACTATTGTTTATGTACAACATACAGAATAGCCGATAACATTCATCATTGGTATTTAAATGAGCTTTTATCATATGATAGTCGAGCAGATGCTATCATAAAAATAACTTAAAATAAAGCTATTTTATCGATAATTGATTTGACTTACGAGGAATATTGTAAAATTGAAGCATCAATTGATTAAATGGAGCTATAAATGAGAACAATTAAAGAAATCGAAGAAGAGTATGATAAAACTATTAAAGAAATTGATGAGTTGCGTAGACAAATAGATACTAAAAGGGAATATTTAAAGGATTTAATATGTAATATGAAAGAACACTTTATTTAAACGAGGATTAAAATGGTAACAATAATAAACTTACGAGCATTAGGATATTGTAAGTATAGATTCAGATGTGTACATTATTCAAGAAAAAATGTATATTGCACCAAAGATTTTTACGCTTGTGGTACATATAAAGTAAATGAAAGAGTAAAGATAAATAATAATTTAGTACGAAATAAGGCTCAATTTTAAACGATTATATTTAGTAAGGGTAAATGTATCTAAGACAATAGATCGTTGAATTTATAGCCGCTAATCATACCAGGTAGTGAGGTTAAACGTACTTAATTAGGAGGATACTATGGAAGAAAATGAATTACATGATGAAATTAAAAGAAGATTCGCAATTGGAGATAATCCTACAAAAATATCATTATGGAAATGGTCTAATGATGAATATGTAGGACTAGAATTGACTGGTACAGAAACATGCCCATATTGTTTAACACATCCGGGTCTTTGTAACGAATGCCCCTTTGTTGTATATGGACTGCTGCATAGCACATGTATGGATCTTGATAATCCATTTACAAGTAATTTACGATCTAATAATCGTACAGCTTGGCGTAAATCGGTATATAATTATATTTACGATATTGGGCTTGTTCAGGCAAAGAAAGATGTGTTAGAAGATTTTGAAACTGTAAAAACAATATATCCACAAGCTATTGATCCAGAACAATATCCAGATGCGTTTAGAAAAATATTATCAAATGCGATTGTTAGTAAACTTGAATATTATGGAATTACAGATTACACATTTGATTTTGATGATTTGCCACTTGATGTATCAACTGAAGAATTAATTGAATACGCGTTTAGGAGGCATAGATATGAACCATGATAATGAATTAAACTTAGAACCATATGAACATTTTATGTGTCAAAATTGCTATCACAGTATAGATCATGACGAATATTATGAATGTCGTATTCATTCAGATTTGGATCTATCATGGTGTAGTTCTGCATGCTCAGATTTAGATCCTAAATCTAGCATTCAAGTAAATTATAGATTATATAAACTTGAAGCAAAAGTAGATAAAATTGAAAACATGTTAAATAAAATAATAAATGGTGATGCAAATGAGTAAAGAGCATTATATAACACCAGAAGAATTCCACACAAAACACATAGCTGGAGAATTAGGTGCTTTCTTTGTCGAATGTGGAAATCAAATTATGGATGTAAATAAAAGAATTATAGATTCTATTAGAAAAATAAATAAAAAAGATCCAGGTTTTAAGTATAGTTGCGAATGTACGGTAACAACTACTATATGGTTATTTGGGTATACTAATCTAAATGTATATAAAGAAGCTAATAAAATTGTAATGAACATTCTTGCGCAAAATGTAAATAAACCTGGTATAAATGTTAATTTTGATGGTGAAATTTCGTCAAATACATCCGTGTGTGTTTGTCCGTTTCAAACTGATTAAGGAGTGATACAAATGATATGTAATGATAAAGTTGATAATATTTTGGACTCAATTATACCAAATCCGAATGATGGTGTTGAAATGTATAAAATTATGCTAGTGTTTATTGTACTATTAACATTTATGTTGGGAGTTATTGTTGGATATAGTATATCATATGCAATTTAAATTGGTGAATTATTAAATGTCGAATTATAATGATTATGTAAAAGCAGTATTGATAAAAATATTGAAAGATTATTATAGTAAATACAACAAGATCCCAGACATATCTGATTTAATCTGTGGAGGGTACACGGGTGATACAGCTTATAAGAAATATTTTGGATCATTTAAAGCCGCATTAAAATGTGCTGGATTACCTATACCTATCGATTATAGAACAAATCCAACAGAATATAAACAATTTCTACTTGATGAAATTAATAGATATGTTGAAGAAACTGGTGAAATTCCAACCACTAGAAAAATGGGAGGTGAATGGCCAAGTATAACTGCATATCAACATTATTTTGGATCTTGGAATAATGCTCTTAAAATGGCTGGTTATACTACAAAATATGAATGGAATAGCAAACATAAATTGCCTGTTGAGGATACAAATACTATAAATAAGATGGTATTTAATGGATATATTACACCAACTAAATTGGAAGAATTTTAATATAGGTGAGTATAATGGATATATTAGCAAAAATAGAAGAACTTGCCAATAAAGGACTTGCAATAAATTATGACATAATAGACCAGAAAGAAGAGGGAACTACTAAATATAGACCAGGTACACAACTTAAAACATATACAGTTCGAATGTGTGATATTTCAACATGTGGACATGATCCAATTATAATTGAATCATTTGACTCTTTACAAGAAGGACTTAAATATTTTATTAATTATGCGGAAGAATATTTATTAACATTAAAAAAATAATTAATACAAAATGAAGGACGGTAAAAGTAGAATTAATTCAAAATTAAATACACTCCCATTTTAGTAATTTTGGCATTCTCAATTAATTCTAGGAAGGTACTCGGTGTTGTATATGTTTTATTAATATTAACAATTATAGAAGTTATTGATATTACTTAGCAATCATACGCATAGCTTCTATATAAGGAACTAATACTATTTATAACTATGTATTCATATTAGAAAGTTTAAAATGTATGACTACACCGAGTACCTTCTTAACATTTATGGAGAAATAAACATGACAGAACAAATGACTAGATCCGAAATGTTACAAAGATTAGAGCAAAATGAAGATCCAATTGATGTATCCATAGATAAATGGATACGATTACGTGCTTGGATTGAAGAAACATATAGTAGTATTAGTGATCCGCGGTGGATAAGAACTCTTGCAAAATATCGTGGGAATACGTGTGCATTATGTGAAGTTAATAAATATGATCATGATCGATATATTGATTGTGATCATTGCATATTAACTGGCGTTGATTATATATGCGACAGAGAATATTCTACGTGGAAACGTTTTAATTGTGCAATGTCGGATTATCATAATGAAAATTGGTTAATTAATGTGTTAACTGGTGCTGATAATATGATTACCGATTTAAAGAATTGTAAAGGGGTGGATAATCATGAAAATAGTTATAAATAAGTGTTATGGTGGGTTTGGGTTATCAAACGGTGCAATGCTCCGATATTTAGAACTTAAAGGAGTAGAATTTGGTATGTATACTGTACAAACGTCTCCATTCTGCTATGTAAAACTAGATAAATCAGAAATTAATAGAGATAGTGACTGCGGTGTTACAGTTATGTTGGGTCCACAGCAGGAAATGCGAGAATATAATGATGATGATTATTTTTACTATGCGGATATAAGTCGTGACGATCCTATACTTGTACAGGTTGTAGAGGAACTAGGATCTAAAGCTAATGGAGTTTTAGCTGAATTAAAAATAGTAGAAATTCCAGATGACGTAGATTGGTATGTATCAGATTATAATGGTATAGAAACAGTAGAAGAAATACATAGAACTTGGCGGTGATATAATAAATGTCATTACGTGAAGACCGAGAAAAGGCTAGTTATCCAGATTATATCAAAAAGATAAAGGAATGCACTGAAGAATTGAGAAATCTATTTAAAAGTGACAAATATAAGGAGTGATATCTGTGTATCAGTTGACTTATATAAAATTTTTAAATATTTTAAATGGATACTTAAACAAAATAACGGATTCGACAGTGGAGATCGCATATAATACATATAAACTAATAACAAATTTACAGTGTACTGATTCATTAGATGATAATTTTTATATAATTAGTTATGAAAATCCAGTAACCCATGAAAATACAGAAGTACACATTTATATATATACTACATCTGCTAAAAGAGCACTTACTGATGTAGAATCATCTATTAATAATGGTGAATTTAAAATAGCTAGGAAACAGATATCTAATTATATTAAAAATGGTATAAATATTGTAGATTGGTCTATACTTGAAGCACGAATGGCACGAATGGAATTGTTAATTGAAGAGTGATATCATGGAAGACTGTAAAGGTGATTTGACATATTTTGATAAATATTTACGAGAAGAGGAAGAACATATAAATAATTTAAATATTATGTTAGCCGACATAAGAGAATATTTAATATCGGAAATAGAATTTGTTTTGCATATTCCGCAAGAGGAACTTATAAACAAGGTTGATTATGAACTTTGTGATATAGTACATTCTACAGATAATATATCTATTTTAAATTTATTTGATGCTTATTGTACAATTTTAGAATCCATTGATTCCACAAGTAAAACCCGTTGTATATTACAAGAATTGATTGAACATTGGTGATACCATGAAATTAACAGCAACACAAACATCTGAACTTTCAAAAATATTCACAACAAAGACATTTAATAAAGACAAAGACAACGAGAGAACCATACACGTATTCAATGACGATATAATGAATTCATCTGATACAAAAATTACAGATAAATTCTTTGAACTCAAAATGGAAGTAGACGATTACCATTATAAATGGCTGCACGGGTGCCTCTCCGAATATTCAGAAAAATTTAATGAATATATAGATACAGAACTAAGTGAAATTCCATTTGATGAAATTGAAGATTCTATCATAGACGATCTGGAACCAGATGTTTATAATTGGGATAGATTGCAATGGATTTCTTCAAACTTGACTAGAGCTTCTTATGTAGACGATGCTCTCGAACAACTGGAATGGAAAAGTTTTTATGATCTTATAGGGTTTGCACAACTTGATGAGATGAATGAAGTTTATCAGATCGGATTTGAATTTGTGCGATGGTATCTGAATGAATATAGCGTGGAGTGAATAAACATGATCTTACTAAGCGATTTAAACAACTGGATTAATGGAAATTACAGTGATCTTGACAGAAGTGCACTTATAGCTGTTGCTAAATATTATGAATATGTTGCCGATAATGGATATCTAGCTGCAGATGATTTAATTATTGATGATACGGAGAAACGATTATGATCGATTTAAAATTTAGTCCGGAAATGTCTAATGTTATTTTAAATTTTGACACAATAAAAGTAGAAATTGATAGAATATCTGAAAATGGATATAAAATTTGTATTGATGATCAGGATAATATTATACCACGTAAACCACCAGTTGAATATGACTATTTAGATACAAATCTTATATGTTGTGAATCGCGTTGTGAAAATATATATTGGTGCCATGGACTATATTATCTAATAGGTAATGGTAATATATATAATCATACCATTTTCCCACTTGATCAGATAAATATAATTTTAAATTCAATTGAAAATGGCGTAAATAAACTAAAAGAACTAAATAAACCAGAAGTTATTAAAATAGGAAAAATAACCATTACAACCACTAGAGTGCCGTCTAAACCTGGCTATGTAAAAATGGAAATCGACGGTATGAAACGTGCTATGGATTTAAAATGTTGTGAGTATATGTTTAATGGGTCTAGATGCTTTTATTTCGCTAGTTGTAATCAATTATACATTACAACTGATAAAATGCGTGGAATAATTATACCTGGGTGTGTACATGTACAAATTGTCGCGGATAATTATATCGAATTAAACGAACCAATGACAGAAGCGGCTGCACAAGATATTATTGAATGGATTAGAAAATGTGTGGATAATTACGACAAATTGAAAAATACTGAGGTAATTAAATGTGGGAATGTTACGATAGTTAAAACTATTATAGATGAATCTTTTGTAAGTTTAACAATCGAAGGATTACCAGCAGTCAATGAATATATTTGTGGATATAATGCTGATGCAGTAGCATGGACTACTTTTGATAATACGATTGTCTTATATGAAGATAATACACCTATTACAATAAATGGTAAATATTACCATTGTCCCAAAGATCTTAAAGTAACTCCATACGTGGCATATAGAATTATAGATATTATTCGTAAATCTGAAGAAAAATTAGCAAAATATAAAGAAGAACACGAAAACAAATTTTCTTATTCATATGGAGATTCATCAGATAAAATTAAAGCTGGGGAAATTATTCACGATCTAGTGGAACAAGTAGCAAAATCAGAATCCAAAACCACATACGGATTTGATATTGTACCACTAGGCGTTCATTGTGCAATTGCACCAATATGTAATGATTATCAACTTACATTAGAAATGCCAGAAGAACTTAATAATAAATTATTCAATACACCCATATTAAAATGTGAAGTTAAATATTTACATTTAATTAGTACGATAGATGTAACGATTGAATTTGGAAGATGGGGATATGGTTGGCGTTTAATATCTAATGATTGTAATGGAGACAAATTAGAAGATATTAGGTTTGATAGTGGAATAATATTAAATAAAAACCGAATTATGAATATGTTTTGCTATATTAAAGCATATTTTGAAGCCTATATGAAAGAATTAGACACCATTAAAGTTGGTGATATTGTTAAATTACTTGATAGTTATTGCCTAAATAGGCCTCCGATGGAGGTAGTAGCAGTTGATGGTGAATATGTTTGGATTAAGCGTGATAATCAAGATAATGAACATTACACGTATAGAACGCGTGAATTAAAGAAAGTAGAGGAATAAAATGGCAGATGTTAACGCAACCGCTATTATTCAAATAATAGACCATTTGAAAGATATAATTACACCAATTGGGGTTGAAGTTTATAAAATTTATTACACACAAGTATTATATAATGGTATTATAAGTGTATTAATTAATTTATTTTTTATTACCGGAATGCCTTATATAACATATAAATGTTGGGAGTTTACGAAGTTTTATACAAACGAACATGATGGAGATGATACTTGGGAAATGATATCAGCAATTGCAACTATAATTACAATAGTTGGAGGATTAATTAGTATATTTGCATTACCTGATAGTGTTATGCATGTAATAAATCCAGATTATTATGTAATTCAAGAATTATTAAATAATGTATGACTTTTAAATAATTTTAAATAGTATAATTAATTCGTATTAAACATTGGAGGATAGATGGCTTTCAGATGGACCCGAAAAGAATTAGACGAATTTGACACAATTGAGTTTGCAATAGCAGTATTAAATGAAAGAGCGCAAAGTACAACAAATGCATATTCACCGTTAAATAAGAAAATAAATAAAGTAAAACGGGAACTTGAGGAAATAAAAAATAAATTGATTGAGATAGAATATCCAATTAAAACGGGATGGTTTAAATAATATTATATAAATTTATGATTGGGGTGTAGCAAAATGACCAATAAATACATAATTCTAACACTTGGTATCTTTTGTATACTGACACAAATTATACCTTGTATAGCTACCGATGACATAGTATCAGCAAATAACACAATTGTTGAGCCAGATGTTCCACAAACGCATATAGTATATCCAGGAGAGTCTATACAGGCTGCAATTGATAATACAAATCCAGGAGACATAATATATGTTGAACGAGGCGTGTACCCTGAAAACATTACAGTAGGAATGCGGACATTAATAGCAGATTACGCTCAAATTAATGGAATTACTATAACAAGCTCTTCCACTATCATAGAAAAGTTTTATATAAAAGGAAGTGGTATATATGTATTAGATAATTGTTGGGATTGTATTATTAAAAGTTGCATTATAGATTCCAATAAAGTATATGATGGCATTATGGGATCTGAAAATGTAGGCAATTTCACTATTCAAAACAATACAATATATAATGCAAATAATGGTATATTTGTTGCAAGTTCATATGATTGTAACATAATTAACAATCTTGTGTATAATTCACAAACTGGTATGAGTTTTTATCAAACTGATGGTGTAAATATTAAAGGTAATACAGTAAGATATTGTAATACAGGACTTCTATTTAATGGATATTGTGCTCACTATATAATTGATAAAAATGTTATTAAACTGAATAAAATTGGAATTAAGACTGAAGCTATTGATAATGAAGGGTTTACGTGTAGTAAAGTTTATAATAACTACTTTAACAATAATGTAAACGTAAAAGCAGATCCTGGGAGTATGTATAAAAATGAGTGGAATGATAAGAAAATTAGTAAGCATGTTAATATAATCAAGGGAAGGCACACGGGTGGAAACTATTGGTCTTCTTGTAAAGGAACTGATAAAAATAAAGATGGAATTTATGATAAATCATACACGATTATTAAAGGAAATGTAGACAAGTATCCGTTGGCTGCAAATTCATTTAGTAGAAGTCTAGTAAAAGAATGTTTTAAATTTGGATGCCCTTGGGAAGTTTAATTACTTCTCTTTTAATTTTTGTATCACTATGTTATACAAGGTGATATAATCACCGTATAAGTCGAAATACTATGAGCTTAGACGGACATTTCTTTCCCTATCTTCGTTTTGGATTATAACAAACAATTAAACAACATATACATATATTTGGTGCAACTAGAAGTGAAGCTCATAGTACGATATTTTATACAAAATTTGTATAAAAATAATTATTATTTTATAATATAGGATTGATAATAATGATAAACGATATTGAAACTAAAGAAGATTCTGTAAGAACTAATTGGATACTATCATGGACTGTCGGTAATATTTATTATGAGATATTTGAATATACATGTTCAGATGGACAGCATGAGTATAATATTTACGAAAGTGAGTTTGAAATGATTATGGAAGATGGTATACGTACTAAGAAATTTATAGATACTCGATTAAAAGTTTTATCATCGCATGAATTGATAGAATTCCTTGCAAAACCAACTATTGTAAGAATAAGTGGATATAAAGGTGAAATTCCAGAAAGTCCATTTACTGTTAGCATTGATGGTAGAAACGTTGAAACTCAAATTTGTGATAATACATTTTATAGTCATTATGATATTGTAAAAACGTCGAAAAATTTAATATATAGATTGTTTAAAACAGAAGATACCCGCCGTGACACCATTGTAGTAGAACATAAGAAACTTAATTTAATGAATGTTTAAATATGATAATATTAATAATGCGGGATTGATAATAATGAACGATAATATTTTAATATATAGACATGATGATGCAGACGGTCTGTGGTCTGCCGCAATTGTATATAATTATATTAAAGATCGTGGATGGGCAACTGATACGATTGTAGACGTTCCTGTAAATTATAATAAAGATTCTTGGGATGCGGATAGTGTAAATAAAGCAGATTACGTCTTTGTTCTTGATTTCACTTTTGATGATATGGATAAACTTGTAGAAGTTGCAGGTAATAAACTTGTGTGGATCGACCATCATAAGACAGCGATGGAAAAGTTTCCAGATCTTTGGAACTCTGATATAAAAGGTATAAGATCACTTGATGATGCTGGATGTGGACTTACTTGGAAATATTTTTATCCGCATAGAACTATGTCAAATGCAGTAAAATATATCGCAGATCGCGATATGTGGAAATTTAAATACGAAGAAACTAAGCCATTTTGTGAAGCGGCATATGTTAAAATTAAAACTATTGACAATGTAGATTTTATTACATTTTTTAATAGTCAAGACGATGGGATAGAATATGCGTGTATAAATGAATATATTGAATTTGGTAAAGCAAGATTAGAAGAGCAGGCACTCCGTGTGAAGAATGCATTTAATCGAGGAAGTGATTTTACATTTCATGGGTATAAAGCTAGACTTATTAATACAACAAGTGATATCTCAGACATTGGGCAGTATGTATATATAAAATCAGAATATGACATCGCTGTAACGTGGTATGTTGATGGTAATAATATTAAATTTAGTCTGAGATCTAATTCAAAAGATAAAGATGCACCAGATTGTGCAAAGATTGCTCAGAAATACGCTGGCGGAGGACACTATAATGCCGCTGGATTCTCATTTATGAATGTTGATATATCTAAATTACTATTTGTAATTGGTGTATAAATATTACATCAATTATTTTTAATTGATGAGGTTATAATAATGACCGAAGAATTTACTTGTTGGACTCGATGTGATAAATCGTGTCAATCAAATATGAAAATAAAACCAAATTTTTGTGAGAAAGATCCTAATTGGAGAGTTAATTATTCTGGTATAATAAAATGAAGTGATATAAATGAAAGCATTGATATCAACACCAACTGAAATTATTAAAGTTCATTGGATTGATGTTATATTAAATAGAGCACCGGCTAAAATGGGATTTGATATGTTAAATAATACACTGTTTACAGGTTTGTCTAAATTTCAAACAGAAATAAAATATAAATTTGATTGTGTAGAAATTGTTATAGTTAAACAGCATAATGACGATAACAAAGATACATATAATGTTAAATTTAAAGAAAATGAATTTAAATTTAATTATCACGATAGATGCATAGAATTACACGGTGGTATATTACATAATGTTACAAAAATTGATAATGTGTATTGCTATTATGATTATTCTGTAAAATCGGTAAATTCTCTTTTATTGAATTTGAGAGATCATATAAATTATATTACAAATCTTCCTTAATTTACATTGGAGTTGATAACATGGTAAGTATTGCAAAACTATCATTGCCACAGCAATATATAACAGATGCTAAAACATTAGTAGATTTCTTAGACGAAAAGGGATTTGAAATTGAATCGGCATTTTGGTATATTCGCAAGGATGAAGATGGTACGTGGGTTGGTGGAGAATGGAGACTTGTAATAGTTTCGGATGATTTACGTTCATATACAACGCTACAAAATCAGATGCATAACTTAGATCTAATCATTGAACTTTCTGATATACATTTAAGTACTGAAAATTTTGATGGCTGTTATATGGAACAGCAGATAACTATTAAATAAATTTGGAGAATATAGATAATGACTACTAAGAAGGATATTTTACATACAATTAGAATAAAATGTCTTGAGTGTTGTGGAGGTAGTGAAGATGATGTAACGAATTGTACTTCAAATATAACTAATAATTTTTACACAGCGTGTCCCTTATACAATTTCAGATTTGGAACTGATCCTAGACCAAATTCTGCTAAAGTAGAACAAGGTAAAAGATTAAACCGTAAATCATTCAAGTCTACAGAATGATTTAAAACATATCAGGTAGTATGATTAAACTCTCTAGATTCAACGATCAGATGCAAATAGGTATAAACATATTACTTATAATTTTTATTGAAAATTGAAGCTTATTTTAACGCAAATTAATAGGAGAAATAATATGACAGAGATAGAAAATATAATAGGAACATATATGTTTCCAGGCAAAATTAAGATTGTTATTGAAAATGTTGATGGTAATAATGTAAAAGTTGTAATTGATCGAGGAAATGTAGATTTTAATGTTGCTAATATGCCAGATGATTGGGGAAATCATAACAGTGATAAATATGACGGGATTCCAATTATACATGATGCAACATTCGAAATGACTAAAAATGATTTCTTTATCAGTCGTTGGAACAAATCATATTGTTATCTTGAAAATGGTGGAATATATAGTGTAGAAACGGCTGTAAATATACTAGACGCATTTAAATTAGTAATTGATGCACTTGTTAAAGATAATTACATTAAAGTAGAAACATTTGATAGAAACGGGGCTACAAAGTTAATGGATGACGATGGGATGCTGCCAGCCGAAGTTTCAAGATATGGTTGGAATTTAAAAAGAGCATGTGCATTACAAGATGATACAATAAAATCTAATAAAGCTTTAATAGGTACTGTTCCGTGTGCCTTGTGTATAAAATATGATAATCATGGTACTTCGTGCTTTAATTGCCCATTGCATTGTATCGGAGAAAATTGTTATAAAGCCGAATCGGCTTATTATAAGTGTGAACGTTCTGCATCAAATGAAGAATTTATAAAAGCTTGCGATGAAATGATTAAAGTATTGGGTGATGCTGTTATATACGAAAGAACTAGAAATAATGAATTAAAAGATACAAAATTAATTGGAGAACATAAATTTGCTGGCGGCATAAAAGTAAATATTGATGAAAATCATGGAGTGTATAAATTAGATTTTGATCCAGGCACTGTGGATTTTAGACCATATCACACACCGTATAAATATGGGAGTAGTACACATGAAAGTTATTACCACGGGATTCCAGTAATATTTTCATGTGGAGATACAAAATATTACATAAACTTCGATGGAAATGATAATGGCGGGGGCAACTTTATACAATTTCCATTATACACTACTGAAGATTATTGTGAAAAGTTTTTAAAAGGAGTGAAATTAGTGGTCGATAAATTTATAAAAATGGGATATATAAAAGAAGAAAACTCTATACCTATGGAATATTCATTTGGTGATATTAAAATTAAACTTAATAATACATCGTGTCCGGGAATGGTTACGTTTACATTAGATGGAATGAAATCTCGTTCACATTTACCTGAAAAATATATAAACGGATATCCAATGTGTTATATGAATGCAAATGCTGTTGTATTAAAATGTTCAAATGGTAAATATATTAGAGAAGATGCTACATATAGTGATTATATTTATTATCTATTTACAACTGACACTCTGTGTACACATAAAATAGAGATTAGTACAGCATTAAAAATTGTTGAAGAAATAAAAATATGTGTTGATAGACTACGTAAAATTAATAACGAAGAATATAAAAACAAATCAATAAAACTAATGAGTCGCGAAGAAATGTTGGAACTGCTTGATAAAGGTGAACTACTTCCTTCTGAAATTTGTAAAAAGAAATATGAAATGCTGCGAGAATATTGTATTGTAAATAACATCTGTAACTCGCACGATATACGACAAAATATGTGTGATACTTGTGCATTGTGTGAAACCAATCTTAGTAAATCTGATTGTACCAAATGTCCTTTACATAAAATAGGGCAAGATTGTGGTGCTAACGGGACTGCATTTAGAGATTTTATTGATTATGACGGTGATGCTGGAGGTTTTATAGAAACGATTGATAATATGATAAAAACGTTAGACCAGGCGATTGAATATGAGAAAAATAAATTAAAAGTTGAGGTGTATAATATTGGAAAAATGACTATAACATTAACACCAATAGACTGCAATAAAGTAAAACTGGAAATCGATGGTATGAAATGTCATATTGAATTACCAGAAAAATATCATTGCTCTGTTAATCCACGATGTTATAAATATATAAATGGTTTAGTTTCTATGACAGATGGGTATAAATGGCTATTAGATGATGATAATCCGAATAACATAATTAAAAGTAGAAAAGATGCTATGGAAATTATCGACTGTATGAAAATATGTAGTCAAATATTACATGACATAAATGAGCCAAAGGAGGAAATTACTAAGATTGGAACAGTGACGTTGAAATCGCATAAAATAAGTGATGACGTGTATGAATGTTCAATCGAAGGTATGAAAAATTATGATGAGTTGCCAAAATCATATGGTGAAAATCGAAGCATTGCTAAATGTTTAGCATTTATTGATGACGATTTTGTAGTTTATGATACTATGCATAATCCATTCATATTTTCACAAGCAGAGACGCAATATAGTAAAGACTATCCAAAAATAGATAACTTTAAAGTTACAACTGCAGAATTGGAAAAATTGAAAACATTACTTAAACAAGCATCTGATAATCTGCATAATATAAATAAGCCAAAATATGAGTTTGTAGAAGTTCCTGACTATAGAACAGTTTTTGATATGTCTGGAGTTAAAATAACATGTAAACCAGTCGGTGAATTGTATAAAATTTCAATCGATTCCAATGGATATGATCTTACTGGTGGACATCTGAATGGTGTAGATATAATAATTCCAGATCCAATTGATGAATTCTACACATGGTTTTGGATTAGTATAAACAATAAATGTGATTGGTTTATGCGTGGTATTCAATCACATATGCCAATTGAAGATAAAGATAAATTTTACGACAATACATGGGATAATGGAATTGAACTTACAAAACAGGGAGCAAAAATATTAATAAATTGTCTAAAACAATATTTTGAACAGTTGTCTAAAGATGGAAATCTTAAAAGAACACAAGATTAAATTATGAAAGAGTATAGTTTGATTTTGGAAGGTCAGACTATACTTAATTTAACTTTACATTTTAGGAATCTTCTGGAAGAGATTCTGAGGTAATGGGTTAAAATTTAAAATAAAATAAAATAATATAAAAATATAAAATATCTGGAGTAGATAATTATGTGTATCAGAGTAGTAAAATTGGGTTCTGACTATGAACGTGGCATGCCTGTGAAATCTGATATTGAAACAAATTTGACGTATAATGTGTTAAATCTAATATCTATGATGCCAATAACACGTAGTCAAATTAAAAAACCGTTTCCAACGTCTTGGAGAGTATTGCGTAGAGCAATGGAGAGAGGCTGGATAATTAAAAATTGTGATAAGTATGAAATCACAGAAGATGGACTCGATAAAATAGACATAATAAAAATAGATTATGGTATATACGAAAATGGTGGAGAAAATATAATGAGTTGTGAACCAATTGATGAAACTGAATGGTATTATATTGTTAGAATAGATACAAATGAAAGGTTAATTAATAAAAGTTATAGTGTTAATGTATGTAAAGAACGATTACTTAATAGTATGTTGCATGGTTTGAATAAATATGGTGTAACCTGGGAAGCTATTACAGTGGCTGATTATAATGAGAAATTTAAAAATGTAGGATCGGTGTATTAAATGAACGAAGAACATAATGAAATTACTGTAGATTCCGAAATTGAAACAATTAAATTTTCAAGAATAGAAGCAGCAGCTAATGGTGAAATTTCAGAAGACGAGTTAACAGAGATGGAAAAAGAATTTGTAGCCTGTTATTTACATGCATATGATAGAGCACAGGAATTTATTATGGCACAATTTGAAAACCAGATGGCGAAAGTTGTGGCTGAATTGAAAAAGAATGATGATATAGATCCATTGATTGAAGATGTTGAGAGTGATGTTACTGATTAAGAAGGTGATTTTATGCAAACTCATAAAATAAGTTATTGTTGTCCAACGATGGAATCATATGTAAATGCAAGTATAGTTACAGTTAATTACACTGCAGATACTGCACATATGAAGGTTGTATACACTCCGATTCCAGAGGATGGTAACGATCAGAATCCGGCAATGAGTGTAATTGAGATTAAATATTGCCCCAATTGTGGAGATCTTATTGTTCCATATTCTGAATCTGTACCTGCTCCTACGTATGTTAGAGCTACGTTACTTGGAGCTTCGTGCAATGATAATACATGCCGCTTCAATGATTCAATAAATCATATATGTTGTTGGCAATTTATGAATTCTACTGGATGTTTTGCAACTTCAGATGCAGCTAAACAAGCATATTCTGATCTGAGGGATAGTGTACAACTTGGATGGAGTGAAATGACATCTGAATAAATACAATGGAGTGAAATAACATGCCAGAACGAGATACTGCATTTTTTGTAAAACGGTAAGTGATGATATCGATGTTACAATATGCCATGATGGAATGTTATACGTAGATGGAATAGAAGTTGTGAATATATTTGATATAATTAAAAAGTTAAATGGAAAATTACTGGATGCAATAGACTGCTTATATGAAGCAAGGCAGGAATACAATGGAGCGAATAATAAATGTTACCATTAATACTAGGTTTAATGTGCGGTGCATCTTCGTCCGAAATATCAAAATTGATGTCCGAGACAACAAAGAGACATCGGGAAGCAGCAGAAGAACTAATAAAAGAAGAAGAAGCTAAGAACGCACAAATTGTCTATGAACGCGAAAAATTTAACTCTATACTAGACAATCTTTACGCGGAATTTGAGGAATGGGAGTATTTCGTAGATTCTGAAAGCATGCAAGAAGAAATTTTAAACATGCTTGAAGATATGTGCTATTCTTTAAAAATTGATAAAATTATGTTTTTTGAATTATTATTAAAAAAAATTAAAGATCGTTGCGATTGATGGAGAAAGTTGTGATATTTAATTCTATTCAAAATTAAATAGTCTTCCATTTTAGTAATTTTAGCATTCTCTTTGGTATTGCTAGAAAGGTACACTGGTGTTGTATATATGTTTTATTAATATTAACAATTGTAGGAGTTATTGATATTACTTAGCAATCATACGCATGCTTTCTATATAAGGAACTAATACTATTTATAACTATGTATTCATATTAGAAAATTAAGAATGTATGACTACACCGTGTACCTCCCACACAATATAAACAAAATAAAAGGAGGGATGAATATTATTTGGAGATTTATAGACTCTAACAGACTAGTAAAAGTTATGAAAACAAAACGCACAATAAAAAATAAAGATGAAACTGTGGTGCGTTTCAGTAATATAAATAAATTGCCTGGAACTTTACAAAAACATATATTACAATCTGATAATGCGTTAATTGACACTAGCAAATTAATATATGGGAATAAATATATTACGATAACAACAATAAATGGAGATCAGTCAATTTTTGACATCCAGTTAATTGCGGAATTGTTTAAAGAATTAGGTGTTAAAGGTAAAGTAACTGGATATATAAAATCAAATTATGAGCCATTGGTAGTAAAATATAAAAGTTATTACTATGTAATTTTTCCAGTTAAATTTGTAGACATGACTATTAACGATATGGTAGAAACTGGAATAATAAATGCAGTCTGTTGAGGTAATTTGATGAGTAGAACTAAACGTTGTTATAATAAACCTAATAGTCCTATATACGAGTGGAAACATGATTTGGGTTGGGTTCCATATTGGCATCCTTGGAAAGTGCTATGGCATCATACAGGATGTTTATATGAACCTCCAAGATCAAAACGTAGACGAGAATGGTGTAAAATAGAAATTAAACGAGAATTATTAAATTTATGTCCAGATTATAGTATAGTAGGTAAAAACGAATGTTTCACGTGTTCAATGCTTTGGTATCCATTTGATTGTGAGTATGTTATTGAAATACCATTTTATAATTATAAAGAACATACGTGGTGATAAATATGAAATCAAATGCGGTTGGTATAAAGTCTATAAAGATTTGTAATTATTTTATTTCTAATCAAATTAATAACATGATATCACTAGGCGACGATGAACATAAAATGAAATCAGTTAATAATGAAATAGAAATATTAATTGACGACTTGAAAAAATTACAACATGAAATTACTTTATGTAAAATTTATCCTGAAAAATATGAATATTTTATGGATACTGCACTGAGTGGAATTGAGTTAAGAAAGATATAAATGGTGATAAATATGTCAGAATTTTATGTAAAGTGGGAAATAGACATTGACGCAGATACTGCAGAAGAAGCGGCTAGAAAGGCTCTTGAAATACAGAGAAATGCGGAGTCAGAATGCACTGTATTCAGTGTCGTTGGTCCTTATGGAGAAAGATCTATGCTTGATCTTACATATGGTACTCAATGGTGTGTAATTTGTGAGAAAAATGAAGTTGATATAGATAGTCCTGTAATACAACATCTAGGCGCAGTGTGCCACGATTGTTTTAATAAATATGCTGAAGAGCATTATAAATAGAAGTAGAAGATGACGGAGAATAAAGATGACAAAAATTGAAATAAATTATGATGAGAATTATTTTAAAAATGGATCGAGAATATTTGCTATTAGATGGGATGATGAGGAATATCCTCGGTATTGTACTAATTGTAATGAGATTTTAAATATAATTAACAATAATTGGACTATGGATTTACGTCACAACGCATATGACAATAAAATATCTTTTATGACAATTCCTATAAAAACTAATGGTATTATAACGACTATTAACGTTAATTTACGTAATCTGTTTATGGAATATATAAATATTATACGATTCGATACATTAAATGTATATTATGATGAATTCTATTTAACAAAAGAGGATTTTAAATATATTTTTAGTAAAAACGACTACCAACATGATTATGAAGATATTGATGAGGTATTAAATGACGATATTATTATAAAATTGTATAAAGATGAATATGTATATGCAAATTTAACCGTTATATATAAACCAACTATGAAACATTCTTTTCTCCGATCTACATCAGTTATAGAGGCATATACAGGAATAAAATGTAAAGATTGTAATACAGTTTTTACAAATAAAAGATGTCCAAATTGCGGAGGTTATAGAGAATAACTCACCAAAATTTCCACCATTTAGACTTTTTATTAACATCTTCTAGTAATAATATTTTATCATCTTTCTGTCTGATATTATCAGCATTTAATCTTATTTCATTAATCAATGTCTGAACCTGAGCCATATGTGCACGATCAAGTTCTTTCTGATCTTCAAGCAGCGCGCGTACCCTATTTAATTCTGTCTTAATTGTTTCAAATTCTGACAATTTAGCGTCAAGGATAGCTATATTACGTTCATATGAAGATATCTGTGATTTATATGAGGTTATATTATTATAATCATCTGAGAATAAAATCTCAAGTCCTTTAACAACTGCTTCAGTCTGGGTCATATTATGTTCAGACATTTTTTGTATAAATTGCATATCAACGATAGCGGATATTCTTTTTGTGCTCTGGATATTATTGTTATCAGATAATATATGAGGTTCAGATGATAATTTCATATTTGCATCAGACATGGTTAGTAATAGTGATTTCAACAATATAAAAGTTTTGGGTCTAAAGAATATAAAATATTCGGAGGAATATAATGAATATAACTGAACAGTATTTAACAGATGAATATACAAAATATTTACAATCTGAATTTAAAAATAATATTAAACTATCTATAAATATATCAGATAGTAATAACGACTATATAATACTTAATATGATAGCGTCTAATATATTTAATTCAGATTTTAAATTATCATATAATATTCCAGTACGTAAGAGTATAAATGATTATTTAAGTCATGGTAAAACATATACATCAGATCTTGAACATTTTATATATCTTGAGTTATATAAAAGAAATACGATAGACTCTTGTAAATTGTATAAAAAAATATTAAGACTGTTTATAAATCAAAAAGATTATCATGCACAACGTTTTACAGTGAAATCGATAGCAGACGATGCGGATACCAGTTCACGTAATGTAGAATTAATACTTAATGAATTACGTAATAAAGGGATTGTAATAAAAGAATACATTGAGGGATTAGACTGTGATAATGATGTATATATGTTAAGATACAGATATGAGCAAGAAATTAATAAATATATGACTGGGTATGATTTTGATGCAAATAAATGTGGTATAAAACGAGGGACTGCTAAAGAAATTACTATGAAAGAATTGGAACGATGTAATAATAGGTGATATAATTGGAGTTACATGAGTGGCAATGCTTAGAAAATGAAGAAAAAGAAGGGATCAATAGGTTCATAGAAGAAAATATTGAAACAGTATACGATGAACGTCGAGCATATGGAACTTCAATAGATCTTACAAAGCATATATTAACAGTACAAAAGCGTGAAGATATAAAGAATGACTTTGTAGACGAGAATTTTGTAGGCTTTTGGTGTAATTTATGTGATTTGTATATTGAGCCAGAGTCTGACACAGGCATGATTTCACACGTTATTGAGCATTTACATGGTGATTGTGACGAGCAGGACTCACAGAATTTGGCAACGTAAATTACACCCGGAAAGATTAAGTTATATTTGTTATATCATAAAACCATATGCATCTGATAAACGTATATTATCGTATATTATCATGTATTAATAATATTTGGAGAATTATAAATAGATGGTGGAGAACTTTAAGACATAGTAATAAAGTGAGGTGTAAAATGGTTGTTATAAATATAATAGATCCATATGAAGTTAATGTAGATGTTAAAGGTGCTTATACTGAATTTTTTGATTAGAAGGTGATTAAAATGATAATTGTAGCAACACATATAGATGATGTATGGGTAATATTCTCATATGTAAATAATCGACCAGAAATATATAAAGATGTAATATTTACATCAAAAAAGGATTGTGAAGCAATGTATGATTTTATGAAATTAAATAAGAAATATATTATAGTTCGGCTAGAAGAATATATAGATAGAGTAATAGAATGTGAATAATATGAAAAGGTACGCGGTGATTAAATATGCAGAAAGATATTATACACACGAGTGATGCATTATTAATTGATCATGATAAAGAAAATAAAACATTATTTTTAAGATGGGCAAATGGTTATAAAGAATCTGTCGCGTTTAGAGATTATGTTTTAGATCTAGATGAATATGACGAGGTTATAGGTATTGAAATATTAGATTTCGATGGAAGCCGAGATTATAACACAGAATATTTGAGGTGATTAAATGTGAAATCTGATTTAGAAATATTAAAGACTTGGCTTTTAGAAACTATTGAAATTGAAGAAAGGAAATTAAAGAAAGCTAAAAATAATAAAGAATATTATACGCAAAACGGAAGAATAAGTGCACTTAGAGAGATTGCATCTGTTATATCAATGTCTGCTGATATAAGAAAATAATAGATAAATAATAGGAGAAGGTACACAGTGATTAACAAATCTGATGAATGGAAGACCGAACGACATCGAGTATTAGATGAATATTTAGAAACATTTGTTATCAATGCACATAAAATGTTGAATAGAATTATGGATTTAGATAAAGTTGATAATACGTGGTTTATAGCTAGTGATTCAAGTCAAGTACTTCCGCAAACTGTTATTAATATTATGTGCAGCCAGTGTGCATGTAAACCTAATTCTAAGCAGAAGGAATGGGCTGGCGAAGTTCTTATGTTAAAGAAGGTACTGAAATGAATTTTAGATTTAAAAATGGAGATAAAGTAAAAACAAATGATTTATATAATAAATATGATATTCCGGTACATGGAACGATTATTAATAGTTATGAAGATTATTACCGCTTTGATGATGCAGATATTGATTACACGCATTGTTATATAATATACAATATTAAAGTATGGGGTAAATATACTGAAAGATTTAATGATGGCTGGTTAGAGATTGATAATGATAATAATTTTGTTAGAACATTAAATAAAATACATCTATTATTAATACTGATACTTAAGAAGGTATTGAAATGAATTTTAATCCATCATCTCATATAATTTTTAATAGTAAACAATATACACCATCAAATGATACAGAATATCATTTATTATATGATAAAAATGAATTTAAATTTACAGTAAACGATGATATCTATGGTCATGATGAATATGTAGATTATTATTTAGAACAAGCAGAAGAAAAATTAAAAGGTGTTGTTGCAAACGATATTTTTAATTGGATAATTGAGTCGGAATCTATTGACGATACACACGAAGAATTTAATATAGTTGTATATAAACAGGTTCCTAAAAATTATATATTTATTAATCCCATTGATTATAATAAGTCAATAATTTCATTATGGAATTCGGAATCATATAAAACAGAGATAAAACATAAGTATGGATTTTTATAATTATAAGGAGTTGTCAAAATGAGTGAAGATAAAATTATTGTAAAGGGGATTGAACTAAAAATTCATACAGAACTTAAACTTATTAAACCATATATGAATTTTAAAACAAAAGGTGCTCGCGTTCGAATTCGATCTATAAGTGGTGATTTTATTAAAATATCTGGAGGAGATGGTGAATCTATAATTCATAAAGATAATATTTTTAAATATTTTACAAGAGTTCGTCCATTTAATATAAATCACAAATGGACAGATTGGATTGAAACTAAAGATGGATTTTCTTATAGAACTGATAATGAGCATTATACTGAAGTTAAGAAAGATGGATATCATGCCAAATCTGCTTGTCACCCATGTGATCGGTTTAATTTGCCAAAAGGTATTGCTGTTTGTTTAGATCGGATTAAAGAAAAAGAACAAAAAAGTAAAGCTAAAGTTAATGAATTTTGGAAGACACTAAAATACAAAGATGCGGTTACATATGATGCGATTAAAAATCCACCATGTGAGGAAATTGTTATAGATTTAATTAAAAATTTAAAAGGTAAAATTATAGATTTACAATTAGATATTGATGATGACGTACGTGATAATGGTTTAAATCAAGAATATACAGGAGTTAAATCGTATACTATACGATTCACTGAATATTGTAAATAATTATGGTGATACAAATGTGTATGTCAAAAAAGGAAATAACAGATAGAATTGCGACTGGAGAATTACTTACAGCCTTGTCGAAAGAAAATTGGGAATGGAAATTGAAAGTTGTTAAAGATTATCATTTTAATAATTATGATGAACTTTTACAATATTTTGATGACAATAATATAAGATCTCTGTGTCCATTATGTGAGATATATTATAAAAATGAATGTAATGGATGCCCATTAGATTTAATGGCTGAAAATTGTGATGGAACGGAGTCTACATATGATAAAGTATGGCAATGTGACTTTTATGATGACTTTGTAATTGCTATTGAGAATATGATTGAAGTATTAGATAAAGCTGTTAAATTTGAAATGGATGTGAAAAATGAAAACTAAATATATAATAATTTTAATCATTGCTGCTTGTTGTTTTATAGCAGGCTGTGTTGAAAATTCGAATGCAGATTCTGGAAGATTTGTAATACTCACATCCGAACATGTTGGTGGTGGAGACTATATTAGAATTGTTCACGATGAAGTATTAAACGTTACAATTTATCAATCTGCAAGTGGGTATGGATATCAAAGTATTGCTGTAATTCCAGATTGGCAATTGAAAACACCCGATAATAAACATAAGGTGATATAATGGTTGAGTTAAAACTAGAAATAATTAAAATAGTTGTAATGATAAATCAAATCGGTGCAGATGAAATACAACTACATACAAATTTACCAACTCCATTTCCAGACTGGTCTGAAGATAAATTGGTTATAACAACAGATATTAAACATAACTATGGAGTTGAATATACGTTAAAGGTTTTTAAACAAGATATAGAGGTTGTGAATTGTTTAAATGGTAATAAATCTATTATAAAATATAATAACGAGTGAGTAGATATAAACAATATCTTTATATACGTTGTTTACCAAATATTTCCTGTAGAACTCAATCAATACCAGTAGAAACTTTTGAAAATCGATATAATATTATATCACATTGCGCCTGGAACGTGTGGACATGGTTGAAGATGAAAATTCTATAGAAAATATTTGGGAACAGTCTAGAAGTGTATTTCGTGATAAAAACGTATTAAAGGTAAGTTATACACCTGATAAACTTTCAGATGCTTTACATCGTAAAGAGATAATAAAACGATATCAACAGTATCTAATAGACGTTTCAAGAGGACTAGCTCCTGATAATATATTTGTATTCGGCACCTCTGGAACTGGAAAAAGTCTAGTAACTAGATTAGTTCTTAAAGATCTTGTACGAGTAGCTGACAAGAAAGGAGTGAATGTAAACGTAATAAATATTAATTGCGAAACGCTTAGAACTGAAAATGCAATGTGGATTGAAATTAATAACAAAATGTTAGAAATAAATAATATAGTAAATAAAAATGTATTATGGAATTCTAGATCAAGACATGCAGTATTCTTTCAAGATCTTTTTAATAAATTAGAAGGCATATTAATTATTGTTTTAGATGAGATTGATAAAAGTTATGATTATAATATTGTGAATAAATTAGTTCGCAGTATATCAGAATATAATAATCAATCTCCGTGTTTAATATGTATAACTAATGATGTTAATTTTCAAAATTGTTTGGAGGCACACGCGCTCAGTGTACTAGCTCAGAATGAAATTCAAATTGATCCTTATAATGCTGAAGAACTTAATGATATTTTAAAAGCCAGAGTTAAAATTGCATTTTGCCCTAATACTGTTAATAATGTAGTTATTCAATTGTGTGCTGCTTTAGCGGCTTCTATACATGGCGATTGTAGAATGGCTATTAGTTTATTGTCAAAAGCTGGAGAAATTGCAGACGAAAGATCAAAAGGAATTGTAGAAGAAGAAGATGTGAGATTAGCTAATGAAAGATTAGAAATTGATAGAATATTAGAAGTCGTAAAAACACTACCAACTCAATCAAAATTAACTTTACTATCCTGCATTTACACACATGAATATACCAACACCGTGTGCCTCACTGGAAATATATACAATGTGTATAGAAAACTCTGTCTAGAGCTAGACGTTGACATCTTAACTCAAAGACGAATATCTGACTTAATAACAGAATTAGACATGTTAGGAATTGTAAATGCAATTGTAGTTTCCAAAGGAAGATACGGACGTACTAAAGAAGTTGCACTAGATACGAATTGGAAATTTGTAAAACAGATATGTTTGGACGATTATAGATTAAAGTCGTTAAAAGATTTTAGAATTCGATCAGTTTTTGAAACATTTGGGCTTAAATAGCTAATGCAAAACATTAACAGATCAAAATGCACGATTGATGTTATTTAACTATTAGTATATATAGTTAACTATTAGTTAAATTATTGACGAATCGTAGAATAACGTTCGAGTGGAAATCATAGATATATATATCTTGAATTTGGTAACGTCTACTGATTCTTATTAGTTCTATACGCAATAAATTGTAAGTAAAAAGACAAAGGTGATATTATGAACATGTTGTGTGCAATATTTGGTCATGAGTTATACGTAGTTAAAACTTTCTCACCAATTAACAGAAAAGTTCAATGTAAACGATGTAAGAAATTCTTTGGAATGGAAGATAGTACACAATCATTTGTGAAATGGGATAGTGATTTAGAGAATTGTTGTAAATATTTCTAGAGAGGTACGCGGTGATGAATGATTTTAAAATAAGATGTTGGATTCCAGAAAATAATTACATGTTATATTCCGATAAATTAAGTGAAAATGAATGTTATTGTATGTATTTTGGAGATGATAGGTTTGTAGTTGAATATTGCGGAAATTCTAATTCGGAGTTTCTTAAATCTATGAATGTTTATAAACCTGATTGGAATATTGTTGAATCTATTCCAATGCGATCACTTTATCATGTAGATAAAAACAATAAAGAAATTTATGAGTATGATATTGTAAAATTTGATTCTGGTAGAATATGTGAAGTTGTATGGTTTGAAGCTCCGGGTTATATTGGATGGGATTTAAAATCATTAAATCTAGATGGATATAGTCCAATTGGGTATGGCATATGGAACAGTTTTGTAATCATTGGTAATAGATTTGAAAACGAAGAGTTATATGATGCAGTCTTAAAAGAATCATAATATAAGAGAGGTACTCTTGTGATGTAAAGTTTTAAATATATGTGATATCATAATCTAGTTATACCAAACAATATATGGTGTGACTACAATGGAACAAACAGAAGATGTACAAGCATGGACTATGTTTAATGGTAAGATAACGCAGGTCAACATACAAGGTAGTATCTTTGTTGTAAGAGACGATGCTGATACAGATTCAGTTAAAATAGCTAAAGATTTTTTAAAGACATTTGACATTTCAAAGACATCTGTGTTAAGAAAAGCTGGTGTAAAACCTGTATCAAATATTGTACCAGAAGTTGAAACTGAATCAACAAAAAAGAGAACAAGGATAATAGAAACAGGAGAACGGGTTGGTAAAATAAATAACATTCCAATTATGAAAGAACGTTTAACAGGATTTTATCGTAGATATCCAAACACGTTTACTGCTAAAAATATGATAGATTATTTCAAGAAATTATACACACCGTCAGATGACCCAGAAGCATTAGTTCAAAAATCATCTGGAGCAGTGCCTGAGAAAAGTACTATTCTAAACAAACAACGAGCACATTTAAAGTTTTTAGTAAACAAGGGATATGTTGAACTGATATCCAGTAAAGGAAATCGTGATCGTGTGTATAAATTTAGAGAAGCTCCTTATGGAGCCGAACCTGCAGCACAAGCTGAACAACTTGATGTTAAATATTTAATAGATCTTGGAAATAGACAAAGAAGTGCTGCAATGGACAGATAAATTATATGGAGATGATTAATATTAAACCTACATTCGGCAGCAAGCACATTTTAACATCTAAATATCCTTAATTGTTATTTTTTGTAGGTTCACGTAAAAACCAATATCATACGGACTATATATCCAACATGATTTGACATTTATCTCATTTATCACAAATATATATTAATTATGTTATGGTTAACATTTAGTAATTTTTGATTTAAATTGAATTTCAAAAGTTCTGAAAAAAACGATATCAACAGAAAAATTGAATGGATTTTTATGTCGACCTGCCGAAAGCAGGATAAAAGTAATTAAATTGTCTAATAATGAGTATGAGTGGCTGATGTCTATATTTGAAATTATTAAATTTGAGCAAGCATTGTTAGAAATAATAAAAAATAATACAACAGATATTGTTACAATAGATAGGTGATTATAATTAGATCTACTGATTTAATTATTAAAGATATTAACGATATTAAAAATGTTAGAATAAAAAGAATTAAAGAATATAATACAAAAATATGTACTACAGATTCTAAATATGTATTAGGTGAATATAATTTATTTGAGAGACGTATGTTAAGATATGAAAAACATATCACGTATTTAAAATTTGAATTAATTCAAGCAGCATTAAGTGAGCAACAATAAGCTCACCACCATGTTATCTACTATGTTAAAATCATAGAGATAGCAGTATCGATAGACAAAGCGAATAAATTGAATTACAGTATAGTAACTCGTCTAAATTGTACAGATATCGGGTCAAAGTTTATATTGTATATAAATTGATATCTGTATACATTTGTTCCTGAGTATGTTCGAATCATAACAGGGACTTAGAAAAACGATTTAATTAAAGTATAGGAGCGATAACAATGCAGTTTAAGGATGGCAAAAAAGAAGGTTCCGTCGAATTCGATGGTATAAAAAATTGGTCTGGAAAACGCGCAACTTTTCGTATTAATCTAATTAAACCAGTTATAGCCAGCGGAGTGTTTGATCGAGAAGATCTCCACTGGGATACAAAGACAAACAAAGCAATAGGAATAAAATTCAACGGAGCAAGCGATATTGCAAAAGCTTACAATCATAAAGATAATATTTGCATTTCAATGCCCCCTGAAATAATCGAATTTATTATTTCAAAAGATGATGAAGTACAAGACACAATTCGGCAGGAAAAAATAAATCAGGATTTTAAATTTAAGGTGAATGATACTGATACATACGGGATCTATAACGGGATATCAGAATTTGATATCGACGCCCTCGTAAGCGAACTCAAAAAACAATATGATAGGTTTTTGTATCTTTTTAATGACGAAATTGCAAAAATCCTAAGTCGAGATCCAGAACTTAAACAGATTGCATTTGACTCCTATATACCATATCCGGAAAATGAGAATTGGAATGAAGAAACTAAGCGGATATACAGGGCAAATGTTGAACGAAAACGTGTATCTGGATACGGTATAATTCCTAACTCGGTAATTAGGGAAAAAATAAACAAATTGCTTACTGCGGAATATAATAAAGATCTCAAGGAAGAGCAAGAACGCGAAGATAATATTAAAGAACTACTTAAAAAAGCAAAAGAAACTGGAGAAAAGCAGTTAATATCGAAATGGACTGAAGACTGCAACGATCCAAGAGAAGAATGCAATACGGACATATGCTATTATTGGGCAATGCCAGATGGGACTACAACAGAAACGCGGAATCATACATGGTGATATAATGCTAACAAATGACAATACAACAGGATTTACAGACGAACAGCTTGACGAAATGAATAGAAAAGTAGCGAATTTGATGATAAACTATGAGGACGTTTATGGAGATTATGATGCATATTTACAGTGGGCTGAAGAGAAAGTACTTAAAGAATATGGCGGTGCATAAATACGGAATTAACGCAGTATAAAAAAGATACTAGAGCAATTGTTGCCGAAATATTTAATATTAAAGAGTTTACATGTGATAATTGTATGGAGGTAAATCAATGTATATATGCATTTGATCTGTATAATATCGATAATTATTGTTTAGCATATAAATGATAGGAAGGTACTCGTTGATGCATAATTCTACTAAGAAATACGTGAAACGAAAAATTAGTCAATTAATGGAACAATGTGATATAACAATAGATGATATTATATTAGCAATAGATGAGTTAGAAGATGATCTGGGTCATGAACATATTACTGTAATAGCAAAACAGGCTTCTATAAACGCAATAAAGGAATCGTTTGATTCAGGAGTATCTATTACATGTGTAATAGCGGATCATGTTTGTAAGATATATCTAGATAATAGAATTGAAAAAATTAGAAAATTAGAAAATGCATATACAATACCAGATAAACGAACATATCATCTTTAAAGGTGTGATTAAATTGCGACCAAATATTGATATACAACGCGAACAAGAGCAATTTATTGATCAAATGCTCGAAGATATACGAAAGAGTGCTAAATCCAACCTGTGCCTTCTAATAGAATCTGGACAACTTGTAAATCACAAACCATTGACAGATATTTGGTGTTATTCGCTTGCGAAAGCAATGATAAAATTGGCAGTCCTGCATGATAAGAAATGGCATGTTACTTGTCATTTTAATAGATCATGTAAAGAATTAGAGAAAATAGTGTATGGTAAAAGGTGATGATATTAAATATTATTTATTCAGATTAAGTAATGATGAACAAAGATATTTAACAACAGATAAATCATTGGAGGAAATAAAACAAGAAATAATTAATAGTAAATGGATTACTTTATATAGTAGTGGGCATAAAGACGTTGGAGATTGGATAGTAAGTATTCCGAAAGAATCTGAAGTACAAACATGTAATATTGTAGATGTTACTGAAGATGTAGATTATCAAGAAAATTTAGATAAGCATGTTGATGATATAAAAGAAAGATTAGAAATAATTAAAGAAATAGAACAATATAAATTTAATTTTAAAATGAAAACATGGTTTAAATTAAGTACATTTGCAGTATGGATAAATGATGACTATGAACATCCGTGGTTATCATTTAATGAACAATTTCTGCAAATAATATTATCTAAATGTAAAAAGTTTAAATGTAAATTAAATAATATTGGAGATGAGTAAATGAGAGTATTTTTGTATAAAGATAAAGAAACAGATGATAGAGATTGTGTAAAATATATTGAGATTGGAAGACAATTTGAATGCAACCATTATTTCACAGGTATTCATTTAACAGGCCCTTGTTTCTCTACAGATCTTAACTATGAAAAGCCAGTATATGAAAATATAAAAACAATTCTCACTGAATCTGAATTTGAGCAACTTAAAACATTTGATATCGAGATTGGAAAATTGGGGTATGGAATTACAATTGGGGACGAAAGATATCAAAAAGGAATGCAGTTATACTCAGATATTCAACCTGTTTTTAATAAACTCAAATCAGAAGAAAATAAAATATTATTTGAAGAAGTTATAGATGAAGAACGCATTTGGATGTGCGAAGAATATAGTATAACAGATGAAGATATCGATGATATATTTGATTATTATGGGCTAGAATATCGAGATAGAGGAATTATAAGTGCAGTCTGGGATAGTCTAGAAGATGCTGCATATGAGGAAGCAGAAGCTTTGGGATATGTTAATAGACAAAACGATAGGTGGTTTAATTACGAAGCATTTGGTGAAGACTTACTAGACGGCGATTCTTACATTAAATTATCCAGTGGTAAAATTGTTTATTTAAGTTACTAATTATGGAAGTGTGTAAATGGTTTCTTATTTAGAACAATATTTTTTTATACAGAAAGTAAATGACCTTGGAATAATGCTATATGATTTAAATCTTAACTCATTGTGTAATTTGAATAGGAATGTTATAGAAGCACACGGTGATACACATGCCTGCAGATCAATTCGGTAATGATTTGGATCTTCTTAATGAGGATGATTATGATGAGGATTATAGAGAATTATGTAGAATTAGAAGCGAAGATATTAGATATATGAATGGTAAACGGTGATATTACGATAGAATGTGATATGTGCCATAGAAATCGTGGTAATGAAAAAATATCAGATACTGGCTATTTTACAGTTGGATATGAAACATTTAATATATGTTCGGAATGTGGTAAGATAGTTAAAGAATTTATTAATGAATATGAAATGAAATATATAAATGGTGATAAATAATGACTATTAAAGAAGTTAAGGGATATGAGACAAATGATGGTAATAGATACTACACATATAAAGAAGCACATGAGCATGAAAGTGAACTTTTATTTTATGAAGTACTTGATAAAATAACGGATTATGATGGTTTAGCACCAAGTGCTCTGTGGAATATTAGAGAAGAATTAATTAAATTTTTTATTGAACGTGGGTATTGTTATATAAATGTCGATAAATAATAGTGATCTTATGCGAATAAATAAACGTCTTGTTAAAAAATCAACAAATAAATTTCAAATATATTATCAATCATCTGAAAATTGGAATAAATTATCTTATCTAGAAAAATGGTTAATTAATTATACAGGAAGATTAGATAAACAACAACACAAAGTGATGCAGAATTTTATAAATGAATATTATAGTTGTGGTCACGATGGATATGAAATATTAAATGGATTAACTTATATTATGAGGTATTGATATGACAGAATTTAACATATACATGAGATTTACAGTCGTGCACGAAATACTGGTAAAAACTGTTAATACAATAGATGATTTTTCTGCGGTTGATCTAGCATTTGAATATGAAGATGAAATATTTGATGAGATTGAACTACATTATGGTGATAGTGTAGAGTTCATGGAATTTATTGCGATCGAGAAGGATGAAGATAAATATAAAACACTTGAAAGCAAACTTTGATATTATAGTAGTAATATTCGGAATTAGAGGTAGATAATATGGTAGACATGTATCCAGAACAAAGAGCAGCAGCGGAGTACCTTAACGAAGAACCAGATGAAATTGATGAACAACCATATAATAATTATGGATTACGAGTCTTTTCATCAGGTAGTATGGAAGTAGCAGTTGGTGACGATGATGATGCCTATGACGCAGCATCTAAAAGTATTAAGGAATCTTTGTGGACATTTAAAGCAGATTTCATTGGGAATCATACACGAATTAAATTGAAACTTAATGCTGTAAATGCTTTAGAGAAGGTACTCGGTGTGTTGTGTGAGAGTACTAATGATCTTGTAGAAAATTTGATCGATAACTTTGATGATTTTGTAGAAGATGCTATAAGTGCTGATGGTAGAGGACATTTTCTTAGTACCTGGGATGGAGAAGAGAATGAAGTTGAAATCGATGGCGAGTTGTATTTCGTGTATAGAATAAATTAAGAAAATATTAGGGTGTAGGGCATCTCAAGGGTAATACACAGATAGATGCCCTACAGTTGAAGAATGTAAGCCAACTTGCTTACAAATATGATTAATGTGTTAATAGTTTAAATAAGTTTCGATTTGGGATAAACAATGACAATTAAAAAGGTTATAAAAGAATACTATGCAACTGATGATGGTAGTCTTTATGCTACATGTGATGCTGCAAAAGAATATGAATATCTTCAAAAGTTTCAATTATTTATAGAAAAATTAAAATGGGGTAGATATTTACGCCCAAGATACGAAATAGATTCTTTAACTAAAATGGATATCGATGATATTTGGTATTATAGAAGAGATATAGTTAGATTTATGATAAAAAATCATTATGTAAATATAGATGAATTTATATTGGAGGAATAAATGATGAAAGAAGTTGTAACAGAAGAAATTTTGACTAAGACTACATATGTAGGAAATTGCCCAATATGTGGACAGGAACAGATAAGTTTGTACAAAGATGATGTTGATAAAAAATGTTATACATGTATAACAGATGAGCGAGAAAATGCATTAAAACATTTAATCGAATCGTGTGGTTTAGATATTGGATATATTCGATATACAAATAGTATAGTTATAAATTTTATAAATTTTGTATTTAATGATAAAACCTATTTAATTGCAGCAGATGATGAAGATTCCAGTATGGAAATTATAGGTAAATGATTTAATCTTCCACGATGATTTAAAACGTACCAGGTAGTACGATTAAACGTGCTGGATTTAACGATTTTGTGATTATTGAACAAATACCTTGGCTTTAAATTTACATCGAATTTAGAAGTATATTTTGACGTAAATTGTGTGGTGATCTATTGAATGACATTACAATGGAAATGATTATGCAGTATATATTCATATTTGGAGTAATACTTGCACTAATAATTAGTTTTGTGTGGTGATTAATTGAAAATTTTAACACATAGAAATCAAGGGATGCAAGAAATCGCATGTATTTATAATGCTGCTAAAAATAGTGGATTTGAGATTAAATATAATTGGGGGTATACACTATATATAAACGGAAATGGTATCATATAATACTTAAACCATCTGGTATAGATTTTCAATATGTTAATAATATTATGTATATAACATGTAAAACGCAAGAAGAATATGACTATTTAATGATATTTTTAAAAATATTTGATAAACTTAAATGGTTAAATGTTAATATAGAACAAGAATTTAAAACATGTGATTAAAATTAAATAGTATCCCATTTTAGTAATTTTGGCATTCTCTTTGGTATTGTTAATTAATGCTAGGGAGGTACCCTGGTGTGGTATGATTCTTAGTTTCTTATTCCTTCCTACAATACTCTTTCGTATCCTACTAGTATTGTTCAATTGTTAACAATTGTAGGAATTGTTGATAATACTAAACGATCATACGCATAGCTTCTATATAGTAACTAATACTATTTATAACTATCTGATAACAATTGTTAACAATCCTTATTGTGTTAAAATTTAATAATACATTCTACAATTGTGCTAGTGATATCTACCACACCGAGTACCTTCCTAACAATTAATAACATTAAAACAATATAAAATATAAGATAGATGATAAAGGTGAAAATATTATGCAAAAACAAAGTTTTTCAAACACGTTATATAAAAAATCAATTAGAAAAATTGAAGATGATCGAGCATTTTACATCAATGAAGCAACAGAAAAGGCAAATTTAAGTGCTATTATATGTATTTCAAATTTACAATATATGGAAGCACTAATAGATGCTAGTTATTATGAAGATTTAAGAGTTTATTTTAGTAATATATTAGAATATGTTACAACACAACATGTTAGAACAGGCGATTATGATTTTATAAATCAAGCTACATTAGATTTTGATGATTATCTACACGCAGCCGATTTCTTAACATCGTGTAAATTGTTTATAAAACTTAGTTCTGATTATGAGTTAGTTGTTGATCATGATAAATATACATTTTATTTTAATATGGATAGAATCGCTGGAGATATGATTTATGATAATTAAAAACGAGAACATTCCAAACGAATTTGATCTTATTAATAATTTAGTTTTTGATGAAATGAATAAAGATATTTCTACAAATGATTTTGTGATAGAAAACCTTAACGAATATCTTGAATATTTAAATGAGCGGTATCTTCGAAGAGAAGCTGCAAATAGACCAGAATGGTTGATTGAATATATTGATTCATCTGGGGATGATACAGTATGGTAAATATTGTTTTAAATATTAAATTAAAATTGAGAGAATATTCAGATAAGCATTATAAAATACCAAAAAATTTTCATCGACTTAATTTAGATGGAGTGGTTTTAAAATTACCAAAACATGACATTGATATCGCTAAATTATTTATAGATAGAATTCGCGAGTTAAACAATAGCGATCCAGGATTTTGTTATACATGTGAATCAACAGACAATTGTATAATATGGTATTTTGGTTATACTGATATAAAAATTTGTGATTCTGTGTACAAAATTGGTGAAACAATGTTCTATACAGATAAAATTACTGGGCATATAGTTGGATACGGCGGGACACCTATAATGTGTCCTCTTCTAGGACGGTGATTTAATACGGTAAATTGTTGTAGTCCAAATAGATGTCCATTCTATTCATGCGAAGATCATCAACACCAGTGTGTCCTCTCACATAAACGTATGGTTATATTGGCCGATCCTAGAAATTGCCGACTATTAATTAATTATCAAAAGAATGAATATGGAAAGTGATTAAATGATAAAAATCACTCCAGAGTTCGTGACATTAACAAGACTTAAAATTAATTATGACGATTCCTCAAATTTCATAGAAGTATACATCAAGCAAGACAACACCGAGTACCTCGTGCAACAAATGCAAGATTACATCGATAACAAATTAGAAAAATGTGATGTTATAGGTCTATATGAAGTTGTACGAAAATTTATATTTGAGAATAATATTGAGTATTATGAAATATATAAAATTGGTTGATATTATGGAAAAGATAGCAATTGAAAACGATATTAGCCAATTGGAAACACAAATTAAAGAATTGGAGGTTAAAATTTTAAAATTACAAGCAGAATTAAATGTAAAGAAGTTTCAGTTAAATAGAGATAATGAATTACTTGATATTAAAAATATGAAATTTGAGGAATAATCTTATATATTTCATATAACATCAATTATTCGGAGGTATACAATGATTAACTACAATATTCCTGAAACAGTATATGATAAGCTAATGATTGCTATTTGTAAAGAATATGGCGAAAAATTAGACCAGTTGAGTTTTATAGCAAATCATATGGATGAAGGTAGATATGAGTTACCAAAAACGGTTGAAGATAGAATGGTTTTAAAACGCGGAATAATGACAGCATATATTAAAAAGCCATCGGGTGATTTATTTGATATAGAATATAAAATAGAATATAAAATAAATGCTACTATGTTTGTAGGCTTTGTTAATAAATATTTAATAAAGCATTGGTATAAAAAGTTTAACTTTGATGACTATACACATAAAAATGTATTTTATAATGATTTAGCAAGATTTATATCTAAAAAGTATAATATAAATACGAAATTGCGAGAAAAAGGTAAATATTTACAATTTGATGTAACTGTATGGATGCATCCGGATACACGAATTATATATGTAAAATGATTGCGAGGGATCATAGTGCCTATATTGTTTGTCTTAACACGAAAGGATTTAGAAAAACGAATAGAAGAGATTTTAAAATCACAAACTGAACTAAGTGAAAAAACGTTTCAGTTAACTGATGAGGATAGAGATATATATTTTATAATTAAAGCAACTTATTTTCCTATCGATGGTATTGAGTTGCTGAAAGATAAATTATCTGATTACATCATATTTACAGAACATCGTGTAAGAGAAGACATAGTTGACATTGTAGAAGAAACTATTGAGGAATATGGAGGTACGTTGATCCCTTTTACGGCTTTTATTATACAATATTAATATTTTAAATCAAATAATTTTATTTATTTTGAGGTATTGGTAGTGGCTAAATATGAACCAAAACGATATATACCTTTTATTAATAATTGGCCAGAGTCAAATGAATGGCCTAAAAAAGAACAGGAAGCGACACACGAAGAATGCCGCTATTTAGAACGTATTACTATAATGGTAATGTTATCTAATGGTAAGAAACGTTGTGAATCTAGATATAAATGTAATAATCGTGATTTATATGTTAATAGACATGAGATTCATTGTAAGAAATTTGATCACAGATAGTTAGTGTATGACGGCCAATGGCGTTATAGTTTGATTGTTTTGTGTATCAAATAATGCTTGTATGATTAGAAAAACATAATATACTTGTGTGATGTTTGATTTATATCTATTAATTCCCCATATGTTAATAACATAATCTGAGATGTCAAATGGTGGAGAATCATATGGATCATTAATACGTTGTTTAAATTCTTTAACGGCAAATACTGTTATGCCCATGATTACATTTTCATATGGTATTTTACCAAAATATGGGCGATAATTAGCATCAACTTGTATAAATATATGTTCAATACGTCTAACTATGTTAGTTGGAAAATCATAGTATGATTTAAGACAACCAATAAAACTATGGATTTCGAATTTTATTGGTCGATTAAATGCAACACTATGTTTGTAAATATTATTTAATCGCATATATATTATATATGTAATTAATAGTATATATAGTTTTTGTAGTAAGCAATAGTTATTTATAGTATTAAGACATAGTATACTTGATAGCAAAAATGTGAAATATTTGGACTAACTATGGTGTGATATGTAATGGTAAATTTTAGCAAAAAAGATATATTTTATATTATCGATTTTATAATTTCTTCAATTCTAATATATTTGTTGAATATACATTTAACGGTAACAAATTCAGTTGCTGGGAATTCATATTTTACTAATTGTAATATAACATGGTATCTAATAGTATTGTATGGATTTGGATTATTTGTTTATAAAAAATATGGAGATAAATAATGATTGAAGAAATGGTGGTAATTTATAAATGGGATTACGTGTAGAATTAAGATGTAGCCAATTAAAAGCATTATACAAATATATACAAAATGATTATCTAATAATTGATTCTGGTCGTAGATCTGGTAAAACTACAACTATGATTGGAGTTATAGACTATTGGTTGAAACATCAAGCAAACGATGGAGAAACATGTATTATAATTGGGAGATCATTAAGACATGTTGATGAGTTGTTAAATAAATTATGTGAAGATTTAACTGGTTATTCGATTGAGTATTCTCCATACTATAGTATTAGAATACACTATGGTAATAAAACATTAAACATTGTTACTTGCAAGAGTTTAAATCAATATTATTACAATATTAGTAATTATGTATATAAAGGTATAACTATTACATTAATTGTTGGTGATGAGTGTTATATACCACATGATTGGTGTAGGTACACTGCTTGCTGTTACACATCGTATAAAGAGATTACTAGATTGAATTATCCTATTGAAATGAAAGATGAATTAGACGAAATTAAACTTGAATTAGGTAAAGTACAATTTGAATGTGCATTTGGTAACGATATATCGTTTGAAAATTAAATTGATTATAAACAAATTATAAAATTTTACAAATAAATGGTGATTATAATGAGTAATGAAATGAGCAATGAAATGTTTCCAGAAATTGAAATTGTATCGGCTAAGAATGATTTTAAGACAAACGTGTACATTACGCCACGTCAGGATTTTAAAATAAATGTACCAAGAGAGATGCATATTACATATGGTACTAAATCTCGAAGTGTGTTTTTTGGTAAATCTCATTCGTGTTCATCTCTCGATAGAATAACTGGATACGATAATGAACTAAAAGAAAATGTTGATTGTACTACTTGCGAATATGCAACCAAAGAAGGTAAATCACGAGGTCCAAACGAAGATCCAATTAAATGTAAATGTCATTACGCCCTTTTCATGGAACATGAGAATTCAGAGAAACAATATGCATTAACATCAGTCAATTGGCACGCATTTAATAAATTTAATGAATATAGAACATCACTATTAAAAATGGATCTTGATGTTAATCAGGTTATTACTAAAATAACCAGAATCGAACCACCGCAGGGTCTTCATCCAGCTACATTTATGTATGAATTTGAATTTGTAAGAGAGTTGAATCTTAACATGACAGATGTAGAAGAAGATGCAATTGCTAAACTTAAAGTGGACATAACTAATAATGGTGATAATATATCAGTGCAGGATGCAGCCTCAGTTATTCAGATTTGGCTACAAAATAATAATGTAGAAATTGATATTAATAGGGCAAAAAGATTGGTCAATACTCTTAGTGATGATGGGTTGATTATTAAGGCTTAACTTTAACCTTATTTAATTTTTATATTGGTGTATTATATGACAGTTTTAAAATCTAGTGGTAATATAGGAATTGATAATAAAATTCATTTTACTGTGTCGGAATGGAATATGTTTACAGAATTTTTAAGTCGATTTGGTGAATCTACGTTGACTGTTGATAGTCAGATTTTTATTAGTAATGATGTGGAAGGATATACAGGTAAATCAACTTGTAATGTAAATATTACAAATGCAGATATTAGTAGTGTTGGTTTAGATGTAGATTTGATGTAATGATAAGGAAGGTACTCGGGTGATATAAATGATATGTTACAACCCAGACGAAGATAATACACGTAGGAACGAAGTTTTAAATTATATTCATGATAGATTGGTAATGATGCGAATTAAAAGGTTTGCTAGGAAGGTACACGCGTGATGTAATACAAACTTAATTTTTATTTTTTATTTATGTGGTTGAACAAAAACATTTGGAGGCAGGTTATAGATGGCCTCAGATTTTAGTGATATTTTTAAACAAGTAAAAAAAAACAATGGACAAGCACAGTTTGCAGAAGTTCAGAGAAAGAGAGAAATTTCAGAAGAAATGAAAGAACTTGGTTTGACAGAAGATGAATATACCGAGTTTTTGAAGAAGAGAGATAGTTATAAACCTACACTTTACGATGCAACTCTTATGTTAGATGATGTTATTACTGGCGAGATTTCTAACAGATTGGCCTTATTCACAAGTTGGATATTATCACAAAACTGTCATTTTATAGAAGGACCCAGCTCGTCAGGTAAAACCGCCATAATGGATGCCGTTATCGGTTTAGTGATGCCATCTGAAGTTTTAAGAATTGACAATGCTAGTGATAAAGCAATTTATGATCAAAGACGTGAAATAGAACGAGCCACTTACATAATAATGAACGAGGTCAACAAAATAAATGCAAACATGTTTGAAATTTTGAAAGACTGGTCTGAAAAAAAGTCTAGTTTATATGCTAGAGCGGGGGGATTAGGATCGAATTTAGAAAAAATTGAATTGCCATATCGATGTTTTTCATTTTCAAAAGCAGATGAGAGCGCCACTGTTGAAGTTCCGCAAGAATTAATTTATAGATTAGTTGAAATCACTGTAGATAGTAGTCAAGAACAGACTAAAAAAGTTTTATCTAGAAAGGCTCAAAATATTGAAGATCCATTTAGTATAAAACATGTTAATACGTTGGAAAGATCGTTGATGCGATATCATATATCAACAATGCCTAAAAATTTAATATATGTTAATCCGATGGGGCAAAAATTAATCGAAACGATACCAACAGTTTTCACTAGCAGTAGACGTGATTTTGATAAATACGTTAATAACATTAATGGTATTGCGAAGTATTATTATAAAGCACGGATGCAAGTAATGATAGATGGTAAAGAAGTTCAATTTATCACGCCAGCTGATTTGGCTCTTAATCAAATTGTGTTTGGCGATATTTTAGTAAAAAGTTCGTTACATTGTTCTGATTTAGATAAAATTATATTACAAGTTATTAAAAATGGTGGTTCGTTAGATAAAAAACAGATTCAAATAAATTTAAGAAAATGTAGTATTAATACAACAGTAAAAAACATTAATAAACGTTTGGATGAATTGGTTGATGTGGGATATCTTGAGTCTGAAAAAGATAACACTAAAATATTTTATTCAGTGAGTAATTTTTATAAAGAGTTTGTTATAAATCCAGATTTTAGAGCAATAGTAGATTATGCCAAACAACAAATGAGAGAAAATGAAAAATTTAAACCATATGCTGAGGAATATATTAAAAATTATTGTGAAGATGATAAATTAAATATAATTGATCCATTTACAGGTTTGGTTATTAATATTTTAACATATGATTATAGTTCGCAACTTGAGATTGAAATGGATGATACGAGATTAAAAACGGTTAGAGATGAATCTATTAAATTAAATGATATGTCTTTAAATCAGTGGTTTTGATGAATAAAAAATACACGCGTAAAGAGTTAATTGATGAGTTACACAGATATTATACTAAAACTGGTAAAACACCACTAACTAAAGATATGACTGTGACTAATGGATTTATAGGAATTGATAATTATTATAGAGAATTTGAATCATGGAGTGTTGCATTACAAGAAGCTGGGTTTACACCATCTGTAAATAGATACACAAACGAAATGTTAATTAAATATTTACATGATTTTTTTGATATTTATAATGTAGTACCGACATGTAAAGATTTTCGTAATAATAAAGATTATCCTGGACCAGGCATATTCAAAAATCACTTTGGTTCATGGAATAGTGCTTTAAAAGCTGCGGGTTTTAATATACATAAATCGTGGCATAAAAATTCAAAAGATGACAAATGTAGTATTTGTGAAGCTATGACTACCACGGACTGGTATTTACATACAGACAATACTATAATATGTAGTAAATGTCATAGTAGTAGATATTATTATAAAGGTACTTTAGATCCAAATTGTTCAACTGCTACAGGAATTATAACCGAGCATATTGTATATTTAGTATTAAATGATTGTATAAAATGTAATACTGATGATAATTTTAACGCTGAATATGATTTGGTATCTAAACAATATGGTGTAATTAATGTAAAATCTGCAATGTTAAGGCGTCAAACTAGAAATAGAATCAATTGGGGATTTATGAAAAAAGTCGTTTCGTCTATACCAGATCACTATATTTGTATAGGATTTAATGAAGATAAAACAGAAATATTACATGTATGGATTATATCCGGAACTTCTACATTAGTAACTAAACGCGGAATACACATAGCGCTTCGAAGACTCGAAAGAGCTTCCCAATATGAAGTAGACGCTACACTATATAATGAAGTATATCAAAACTTAGACATATACACATTACCAGAATTCTGCAATCTACCAAGAATAGACATGACCAACGGAGTACCTCCTAACATAATTTGCATGGAGAGCAACTAAATGAAATACACCAAAGAAGAACTAATAGAAGAAATAAACAATTTTATAATAGAACATAATAGATATCCAACAGCTTCAGATATGCGAGTAAAATATAATTATCATTCAATAAATGCATATAGAGAAACATTCGGTTCCTTCACAAACGCCATATTAGAGATGGAACGATCTCAAATAGACGATATGCCAGGTAAGAATAATATTATAATTGATCCTAATAAGTTTGAACGATATACTGTAATACTCCAAACATGCGCACTTGATTTAGCAATTGAGCACTCAAATGTAGACATCACAATTATATCTGAAATTCTTATGACTGGTTATAATGTATGTATGGATGCGGTTATTTCAAATGCTAAGGATATAATACTGCAGGAATTGTATTTGTGAGGTAATTATGAAAAATACTACAGATGAATTAAATAAATTAATATGCATATTAAAAGAACGGGTAGGGATACACGAAAATGGGGAAGATGATGGCTGGAGTTTTGGTAAATCATTATCTAGTGTCATACCAGATTATTATATTTGTACAGGGTTTAATGGCGATAGAACAGAACTAACAAACGTATGGATAATACCAGGAAATAGTAAACTTGTAGCTAAAACAGGTATAACAATTTCGTTATGTAATTTACAAAGAGTATCTAAATACGAAGTAGATGCTACACTATATAATAATGCATATAAAAATTTAGATGTATATACATTATCAGAATTTAGAAATCTAAAAGAGGAATATAATGATACATGTTCCATGCCATCTCCAGAAAGCAACAAAATTTATACCAACAAAGCATGCTGATAAACTAGAAGGATGTTTCATCGAACAGAAGATTGATGGACAGTCAATTCAGACGATATTTAATAATGATATTAGATTATATGCAAATAGTCCTGCAAAAAAATCTGGTGTATTTACTGATTATACAGATAATGTCCCCCATATAGTGAATGAGTTAAAAATAATTAATGATACTTTATCAAATTTAGGATTTGATGGATTACATCTTCAAGGAGAAATATATTCTGATCATTTACAGACTGAGAAATTAAATTTTAACTATACGGTTGGCGTATTAAAAGATCATCATTCATATGAACGTCAATGTAAAGAAGGACTTACTAAGTACATAGTTTATGATATTCCAAGTGCAGGTAATTTGAGTTATAAAGAACGTTATGAAATATTGCAGAGTCTTTTTAGAGGGCACTCGTTCCAGTACATATCTCTTATACCAATTCTAGGTATCAATACAAATGATAGTTGGATCGATTATTACAATGATATCGTAGACCAGGGAAAAGAAGGAGTTGTTTTATACGAACCAAGTGCACCATATAAATTTTCAGAAAATTCAAATGGACACAATCCTTCGATTTGGAAAATAAAAGGAAATGGTGATCGTGAAGTTTGTGTAATTGAGAAAATACGTGGCAAGGCTGGTAAATATGAGAACACTATGGGAGTTGCGATAGCTGTTGACGGTAATGGTAAACGAGCAAGAATTGGATCATTTTCATTAACGGACGAAGAACGAGATTATATCTGGACAAATGTCGAGTGTCCATTCATAGCTGAAATGCAATATATGTCTGAAGGACCAACAACTTATCGACACGCTAGAATGGTTAGATATCGTCCAGATAAGAGTGTCGATGATTGGAACCCAGAATGATTGAGACAAAAGATGACATAGGAAGTTGGGATCCGGAGTGAATTATATGATATTAGAAATGGCATTATCTATTTATTTTGTTGCATCACTATTAACTTTGATATTACATAGTACATGTGCAAACTATACATATGATAGTACTAAAACACGACAATCTAAGGTAATATTAATTAATATAATTTTTATTATAATATTTGTTATATCATTATATAAACAAGTATTTATTAATGATTATATATTAATGTTTCTTATATTCGATAGTATAGTTGGTGCATTGACAGAAATAAATAACTATGGAAAAGACATAGTTACCGTCGAAACAACAATGCGAATATACTACATAGTCAGTTCCGTAGTTATAATTGCTGGTATTCTATTCATATGGTTATAAAGGAGAATTATCATGTTTGACTTTTTAAAACGTAAGAAAAAGATTGATAAAATTGACATAAATGAAATTAATGAGGAATTAGATGCGCCAAATGATAAATTAGTACTAAATTCTACTATGGATTGGATATCATATATTAATGAAGATTTAAGTATTTACGAAAATACTATTATCCATGATATTGAATCTACATATAAAAGTGTAAAAGTTCAATCATTGAAGTTTGATGTTCGAATTGTTGCTTTCGGCTCGATTACTTCTGGCCCGATTACCATTGGTGTAGATGTAAAATGTTTATATCATAATGGACCAAAAGCAGATGTAATACGTGATTTTATTTTTGATAAACTAACAAAAATAGTTAGTAATTATAGTGGAAATATGTCTAATGGAGATATAGTACGAATTGATATAGTAAAATGTGATACTAAACGAATATATTCAGATAAATTAATATTAGAACAGGGTGAAAAATATTTAAGTTGTACAACTGATTGTAAAAATCTTCCATACGATATGTTAACAATAAAGAAACGATGTGTTAAAATGGGAGATATAAATTATTCAATATATGATCTAGTTATTGAAGAATTAAGTCACATTGATAACATTGATTCGGATGATACATTAAAGGAATAAAACATGGACTACGTACAACTATTAATATCAATATTTCTATTCATATACACAGCAACGGGTACCTTCCTAACATTTTCTCAAGTAGGTTATGCAAATTATACAACAAATTGGACAAATGGTGATAAAGCTTTAAGTTTTATAACAAATATAGTATTGATTTTTGTTTTTATAATATTATACACAAATGGATTACTAATAACACAACATGTGGAATTCTTAAAGTTCTTTATATCATATATAATATTACTACATATCGCAAAAGCTATCTATTCATGTCGTAATTATGCTAATAATATAAGAAGTTGGTCAATGAGTGAAATATATTTTAATATGATTGTATATACAAGTGTTGTATATGGGATGTTAATTCTATGGGTATTCTAAAAATAATTTATGTCAGAATAAAACTTCAAATGTTTGCATGGAAATATAGACAATCAATCGATAATGTTACTAAACTTTATATCGCTTTATATACTAATTTTCAAATGACGAAGATATTTTTGAAAAGATGTAAAGATAAAAATAAAGATTTTGATTCCGAGTTTAAAAGTTTAATGCAAGCTAAAAATAAGATTGAAACTGTTGTTAATTCTGTAATAGAATGTGATTAAAGGTATGATAAAATGGAATTTCCTAAAAATATAGAACAATTAGAGAATACATTTTCAGAGTATTGTGAAATGTATTATAAATTATATTCAACATTTGAATATAAAGATGAGGTTGAAATTAAAATAAGTTTTATAGATTTATATAATGCAAGTATAATAAAATCAATATTTGAATGTGATATCGATTTTAAATCAATTAATGATTTTGATAAATCTTTAGATGCCTATGGGGAATATGTAGGAGAGCATGTTTATGATCAAATACTTGTATTGATTGAATATTATTATAACAATAAACGTACAGGTATTAAAATACCAATATGGGCTAATGGATTATATAATCAGGGATTTAATATAGATTTTTATAATTTTGAGTTTATTAATAAAATATTTAAAAAAATTTCACATATGGTGTTAGTACATGAAGATTGGATTTTTAAAAGTGGTATATGGACAGATGCATAAAATAAATAATGTTAATCGAAGGTGATTAAATAACAGATGATATTCCTCCAACAATAATGGTTAAAAATGCTAAACTTAGTCAAACGTGGGCACTTCTGATATATGCCACTTATAAATACGGAATGACTATACGAGCAAGTCCCAATTACACTATCAATCGTAATCTTAAAATTCCATTAACTAAAGATATAACTGCAACAATTGAGTATAAAGAGGATGCAATTAATGAAATATTTAATAGAATAATTCATCCAATGTATTTACAACATAATGGATATGAAGATTACGAAATGCAGTTTATTCCAGGCACTAAACAATTTAAACATGCTACTGATTTAGATTCTGGTTTTCATTACACTTATGCTGGTAGATTAAGACGTAGATCTAAATGTGAAGAAGGTATTGATTATCGCGAATGTCATGGATATATGGGTTGGAATAAATGTAAATATTACAACAATGGTGGATATACAGACAATGAATGTTACACTGATCAATTGAAATTCATAGCCGAACATTTAGACGCATTTAATCGTAGATTACAGGCAATAACCTGGGATGTTAATGAGGATCTTCCAGCAACTATAGTAGATGAAGATACTAAGAGTGTGCCTTGCCTTCAAAGAGTTAAGATTAGGAATTTAGGTAATGGTGGATATGAAGTTAATCTAACGTGGAGATCAAGAGATTTATCAAAAGCATATTTGTTTAATATACTTGGACTTATAAATTCAATCGACAATCTTATTCAGACCACTAGAGAAAGATTAGGGCAACCTAAATTAAAATTAGTTAAAATAGTAGAATTTATAGATTCACTTCAAATTTATGAAACTGAATGGGATATAGCTGCAAAGGTTCCAATTGATTGTAAAACTATAGCTAATTGTTTGTTTATATAAATATATTTATTAATAGTTGAATTAAATATAAACGCTTAAATACTTAAAATACTATTCATGATAAATAATTATACAAGTGGTGTTTTATATTAGCCGAGAAGAGTTTGTAGATAAAATCTTGTTAAAATATAAAAATGAAAATATAACAGGATTAAAATGTACGAGAGGTACACGGGGTGTTCATATTGATTACAAATCTACAGTTGACAACGTTTGGCAGTACGATTATTATCTTTACGAAAGCTAATAATATTTATATATGAGGCAGTATGAAAATTCCTTGGAAAATTATACCAAGTTTAATTGGTACTATATGTGTAACACTTAATATAGCGTTATGGGCTAATATTTTTTATACAATAGGTTCGACAATTCTTATGATTGATAATTATAAGGTACATAACAAACCATATACTATATTATTTGGTGTATATACAATTTTAGCAATTTTAGGAATAATTTATTATTTATATAAATGTTGGATTAAGGTGTAAAAATGGATGATAACAAAGTTATACTTAATAGAGATATATATTTATTTTCAAATGTAGATAATGAATCTGCTTGTAATATTGTTTCGGCTATTAACGAAATTAATAAACAAGATGATAAAAATGAATCTAAAAAGTGGATAATTCCATATAAACGTGAACCAATTAAGTTGATAATAAATTCATATGGTGGTTATGTTAGTTCAATGTTTGCAATTATTTCTACTATTATAAATTCTAAAACACCTATACATACATATGTTACCGGAACCGCCCAATCAGCAGCTGCTATGATAACTATGTGTGGGAATCATAGAAGTATGTCAAAATATGGAATACTTATGATTCATGACATAGCAGGAACATTAGAAGGAAATAGTGCAAAGATTAAAAATTATATGCAAGAATGGGATTTAGAAACTAATAGTTTTAAAGAATTATTTGAAGTATATTCTAATATTCCAATGTCAATTGTTGATGATTTTATTGAAAATGGTAATAATCTTTATTTAACACCAGAGGAAGCACTTAGATATGGAATTATAGATGAAATTATTTGAGGGTATAATGGTAGTAACTGTTGCCGAAGAACGAACAATACGAATTAATGTAAAAGAATTATGTGAATTATTAATGCTTAATGAAAATTTAAATTGGGTTTTTGAAGATATAGCACTTATATGTGATACTGATATGGAAGTCCGTATTTCTAGAATTATAGATGAAGTTATTTAAAAGGATAAGGTGTGAAAATGGTTATAGGTAAATTTGTAAACAATGGTAATATTTATAATCAGTTGACTAAGAATACTTATACTGACGGAGGATTGGATTTAAAGTGTGACTTGAGTAAAACTATAGATGTATATTCTGCTGCTGGTCATACAATTATAGAAGATCCGGAACTAGACGAAATAATTATACCACCATTTAGTAGAATTGTTGTGAACACTTCAATAAATATTGCTATACCTGAAGGATACGTAGGTCTAATTTGGGATAGATCAGGTCTGGCTGCTAAATATGGAATAACGATTTTAGCTGGATGTATCGACGCGGGATATGTTGGCGATGTAAAAATTGTAATGTTTAACTCATCATATGACTCTTATATAGTTCGTAATAATGATCGAGTCGCACAATTGTTAACAGTGTTTATAGTATTAGACAAATATGAAGAAGTAGATAGTTTAGACAAAACAATTCGCGGAACTGCAGGATTTGGCTCTAGCGGGGTCTGATAACATGGAATATACCATTCAAACAGTTACTAATATGTTAAATTCATATACAGGATTACCTTCGTTTTACATTGATATTGAGAATTCATCACAATTCGTAACAGAAGATTACGTATATCATATTTATTTTGAAGATGGAATTTCAATTTATTTTATTGTAAAACCAGGAGATAGTTTAAAAAATATTTCATCAGCCATATATGAATCATATTTAGATCAATCTAAATCATATGGAATGAACGACAAATGAGTTCTGGCGATGAGTCAAGTATTAATGCGGCAATATTGTCTGCATATAATAACGGTGTCTCAATAGTTCAATTAAGTGAAAGAACATATACACTTAGAAATTCTATTAGAATGCGGTCAGGTATTACTTTAGCAGGTCAAGGTATTGGTAAAACAATTTTATATGTTCCAGCTAATGTTGCTTCAGATCAAAGTTCTGATATGTATGTAATACCTGCTAATAAATGTCCTGGATCTGCTAAAGGAATGCTTGGTGTTATTATTCCGGCCGGAACGAGTGTTAATAATGTAACATTTCATGGTTTTACAATGGATTGTAGTGGGGATGCGATGCAATCCAATGGATATTGTAGAGGAAAAGGTAATTTTAATTGTATTCAATTACCAGCATCTAATAATATTAAAGTATATAGTGTAAGATTTCAAAACGGAATCGGTGACGGGCTACGTTGTTATGGCTCCACAAATTATCCTATACAACATGTAGAAATTTATAATTGTGAAGCTGAGAATTTAGGACACGACGCAGTGTACCTTCTCAGATGTAAATATGCCTATGTTCATAATAATTATTTTATAGCTCGTACAAATTCATGTACAAGATTTCAAGATGTAATATATGGATATATATATGATAATAATTTTACGGCGTATACGAATGTAGATAGTAATCCGATAATGGAGATTGTTAGAGAATATTGGACTTATATAAAAGTAGAAATATATCGTAATAAAATATATGAATCATGGGGAGCTGGTATACAAGTAGTAAATATAACAGGAACTAAGTATGGTAGAGATTCTGCAAATACATCAGTCAGGATACATCACAATTTAATTTACAATTGTGGAAACCAACATGGTAATATTGATTACACTGCAGGAGTTGTTGCTGGAAATATAGACAATGTTCGAATAGAAAATAATGTATTTATTGGCAATCAAGGTGGTGGTGTAGCCATCATGACATATGGGCGATCTGCATCACTCAGTGGGTGTGTCATAACAATAGTTAATAATATATTTGCACAAAACCAGTCAAGAAACGGATTTAATAATTCTGGTTGGGGTGTGATAAACTATGTAGGTAGTAAACATTATGTCGATGTAAGATATAATTGCTTTTACCAGAATTATAGCGGAACGATTGCAAATGCATCTCGTTCAGTAGGCAATTTTACTGCAGACCCTCAAATGGCAAGTTGGAGTAGATCAACTGGAGTATACAATCAAGATTGTCATTTAAAATCTAGATACGGCAGATACCATAATGGAACTTGGGTAACAGATGGTGTGCAATCTCCGTGTATAGACAAAGGTGAAGGCGATTGTAGTAATGAACCTGAAGATAATGGTAATAGAATTGACATCGGAATGTATGGTAATACATCCGAAGCATCATTATCATCCGGATCTGTAAAACCAGGTATACCTATAGCTGATTTTGTATATTCACCAACGTCTGGTACAGTTCCATTAGAAGTTGATTTTACTGATATTAGTAGTAATACACCAACATACTGGAAATGGAATTTCGGGGATGATGTATATTCGAGTAAACGAAATCCAACTCATACATATATGGAAACCGGCACGTTTAATGTAACATTATACGTCTCTAATAGTGCAGGCAGTAATACCATTATTAAAACTGGATGTATAAGAGTTAGAGCTGCCGATGAACCAGATTATGAACCAGTTGCAGCCTTTACAGCAACACCAACAACCGGAATTAATTCGGCGACTGTAAAATTTACTGATAGAAGTACTAATGGCCCAACTTCGTGGTATTGGTCGTTTGGTGATAATACATATTCAACATTAAAAAATCCAACACATAAATATACAATTGGTAAATATACTGTATCATTAAAAGTCACAAATAATGCTGGTGATGATACAGTTACAAAAGTGGGATATGTCACAGTAACAGATGGTACACCAGTTGCATCCTTTATAGCTAATATTACTAAAGGTAATCTTCCACTAACTGTTAAATTTACAGATAAAAGTTCGAATAAACCCAATACATGGAAATGGAATTTTGGTGATAAAACAACATCAACCTCTAAAAGTCCAACTCACGAATATTTAAAATCTGGCAAATTTAATGTAACACTTAAAGTTACAAATAGTTATGGTACAGATATACTTACAAAATCTAATTATATAACTGTTATTAATGGTAATCCATATACGGGAGATATGTATGATAACAGAATAAAAAAAGGTAGTCCAAACACAGCATATTCAGGTACTTCTTACATTGATGTTGGTTCATCTTCTAATGATACATTTAGATCATTATTATGGTTTAATTTAGATGATTATAAAAACAAGACATTACAATCTGCTAAATTATGTTTATATTGGTGTGGACCAAGCAGTGTTAGAGAGAATGATACAGTTGTTGAAGTTTATAGACCAAGTATAACATGGGACCCTGACAATGTAACATGGAACCATCGAATTACAGATGTAAATTGGACTAACAAAGGTGGAAATTGGTATGATAAAAATGGAGATAGCCAGGGCGATGTACCTTATGATAGTATAACATTTCATAGTACATTGGGAGCAACAAAAGCATATTATGAATTCGACGTTACTCAATTAATAAATGAATATGTTAATCAACAACATTCAAATTATGGCTTTTTGTTAAAAGCTAAAACAGAAGATAGTAATTATATTAAATTTTATAGTTTAGAATGTGGATCAAATTTAACAGTTCCATATTTAAAGTTAAAATACGATGATGGGGTGATTCCAATAGCTACTACATTATACGTTGCAGGAGATGGTAGTGGTAATTTCAATTGTGACGGAATAGATGATCAAATACAAATTAATCAAGCAATAAAATTAGTAAAAGAGAATCCTACTAAATATTCAGGTGTATATCTTAAAGGACCATTTACATATAATATTAGTGCACCGATTAAATTAGCTGGTATACTAGAAGGAGATGCGACTGCAGTTATTAAATTAGTAGATAATGCGGAATGGGCATCTAATGTAGCATTAATTCAAGAATATGCGTCTAATATGACAGGAATAACTATAAGAGGATTTACAATAAATGGTAATAGAACTAATAATACAAATATAACAAGTGGTAAAGGATATTATGATTTAATTGGGTTTGATAATTGTTCCACGATTGCAATTTATAATATGAAATTTATTAATGGACATAATAATGGCGTTTATGTTAATAAATGCACCAATGTTAGATTTTATAATAACGATGCGCAACTATTAGGATATGATGGATTATTTGTTAAAAATTGTTTATATGTAGATGCATATGATAATACTGTAAACTGTAGAATTAATAATGGCGTTCATATATATAATACAGATTATGTTAATATATACGGTAACGAAATATATTCAGAGGGACACGGTGCTGGTGGTATTTTTATAGAAAAGTATGGTACTCCTCAGATGGTTAATATAGATATTTATAATAATAAAATTCATAATACAATGTTTGCTGCCATATTAGCTATCGCATCTTCATCGTTTCCAGCCAATTCTGCAGTTGTTTCTATTCATAATAATATTATATATGAAACTGGAGCAAAAAATACTAATGTACAGGCTGGCGGAATAGTAACTAGTGGATTTAATACGGACATTGAGAATAATGTCATTGATGGTTGTTATAGATCTGGAGTTGGTATAAGATCAACTGGTAGTATACCTAGTATAACTGGTACTGTGTATATAAATGTTAGAAGTAATTGTATCACTAATATTAAGAAAGATTCAACAAGCAGTAATGGGTATGGTATTGATTACGAAATACTAGATAATCATGATGTTGGGCAGCAAAATAATTGTATGTATGAAAATGCTGGTGGATATCATCATAATGTAAATCCTCCAACTGGTGATACTGCGAATATTTATGTAGATCCGTTATACGCAGATATAGCAAATCACGATTACCATCTCAAATCTATAGCTGGCCGTTGGTCTGATATACAATCAAAATGGATGAGCGATACTGTTAATTCCCCATGTATAGACGCTGGATTTGCAGATTCAGAATGTTCATTAGAACCTGATCCAAATGGTGGTAGAATTAATATTGGTGCATATGGTAATACGGTGTATGAATCTTTGACTGGTGATCATCCGATTGCTACAAACCATGCGCCAGTGTTGTCAGAAATGACTAATAAAGTCATTGAAATTGGTAAAACATTAACATTTACATTGTCTGCTACTGATGAAGATGATGACACCGTAATGTACACAATGGACCCAATTCCAACTGGAGCAACATTGGGATTATATACAGGAGTATTTAGTTGGTTGCCTGTTACATTACAAGAAGGCACATATGCGATAACATTTACAGCCTCTGATGGATATATGATGGATAGTCAGACAATTAATATTGGTGTTATCAAAGAAGAAATTACATCTTTAGTTTCTGGTGAAATACAGGTAAATGTGTTAAGAGAAGCAACACCCACAACTGTGTATAATATTTTACCACAATTTGGTGTAGGTGGCAGATTAGTATCCGGATCAAATACTAAATTTAGAACACTTATTATGACCGATTTCAGTGATTATTATAATAAAACAATTACAAGTGCTAAATTATCAGTATTTTGGTATTATCCGGACGGTAAAGAACGAGGTAATAATACTGTAGTAGAAGTTTATAGGCCAGTATCCTGGAACACAGATTATGCATGTTGGACTAATAGAACTGAAGCAACTACATGGGCTACACCAGGAGGAGATTGGTATGATAAAAATAATACCCTTAACGGCAGTGTACCTTTTGGATCTATTACATTATTGAATACTACAGTGCCAGATTATACATATCATGATATTGATATTACAGACTTAGTAAAATCATACTGCGACAATACGTATACGAATACTGGCATATTGTTAAAAGCTTCAGTAGAAGATAGTAATTGGGTGTCGTTTTATAGTCAACGGTTTTTAACAAATGCTCAATTAAAGATTACAATTGAATATACAGAGTGAACTTTATGATAGATTCTAAAATAGTTTACGTTTCTGGAGACGGAACCGGAGATTTTAACGTAGATGACGATAATATTAAATCAAGTCAAACGGTAATAAATAAAGCTATTCAATATGTTAAAAATCATTCAGACTACACAACCGTGTGCCTCAAAGGACCGTTTACATATTGGATCAATAAACAAATTATCTGTTGTAATAATTTAGAACTTATGGGTAAAGATAATGCAATAATTAAATTAGTTAATAAAGCAGGATGGGACGCATATGTTCCATTAATAGGCCCAAAGGCAACTACATTTAAAAATATTAAAATTCATGATCTAGAAATTGACGGAAATCATGATGGCAACTTTGATTCTAAAGTTGGTAAGAAACAAGTTGCACCAAATGTAAATAAAGGACTAGGGTATTATAATCATGCACATTTTGATAATTCATCCAATATTGAAATATATAATATGTATTTACATGACGGGCATGGTGATGGTCTAAGAGTTAAAAATTGTACAAATGTTAAATTTCATGATAATAAAGTTGTTAAATTAGGTCATGAAGCAGCATTTTTCCTACGTTCGGATAATTGCCATAGTTATAATAACACAGTAGCCATAAGGACAAATACTGGAAGTCGAATGAATGATTGTACAAATTCATCTATTCATGACAACACAGTATGGGCATATGCAGATTATTGGGACGCTGGCGGTCCTGGATTTCAAATCGAACGGCAATATAAAAGTGCAATAAGTGTTGATGTGTATAATAATGTAATTTATAATACATATGGACCTGGTATATGGGTTGCTCGTAATAGTGCAGCCATAGCAGAATCTGGTAAATCAAAAGTTAATATTTATAATAATAAAATATATGGTTGTGGAATAAATCCAAGTATTTATTGGGTAGCTGGTATACTTATAGACGGTATCCATAATGTTTATTTTGAAAATAATGTTGTAGATGGATGTTATGGGCATGGTGTTGTGTGTATGGGAATGAAAGATACTGCAACGTCATGTGTGAAAGTTTCAACGTATGTTAGAAATAATATAATAACTAATACGTTGAAACGTAAATATATGCCTGAAGGTACCGGTGTTGGTATCCATAATAGATATTCATCTACACATAAAATGAGTGTTAATAATAATTGTGTTTATGGTAATGTATCTGGTAATTATAAAAATGTAACATCTGCAAGTGATATAAATAAAGATCCGATATTTACAGACAGAAGTAAACATGATTATAGTTTAAAATCTAATTCTCCATGTATTAAAGCAGGCACTGGAAGTTCAAATATCGGATTAACAACAGCTACAAAGGTTGCCGATGAAACTATTGTAGACAATACTACTAATACGACAACTACTAAAACAATAATATTATATCCGACTTATAGTAACAGACTGAAAGAAAGTTCGCCTAATAATGTACTTAATACAGATACATATACTGACATTGGCGAACTTAACGGAACTACGTATAGAAATCTTATATTTTTCAGATTAACTGATTATAATAATATTAAAATTAAAAGTGCAATTTTATCAATGCACTGGTATTATCCATCTGGATCAAAACGAACAAACGATACGGTAGTTGAAATATACAGGCCAGTTGCATATATAAACGAACAAGTTACATGGGAAAACGCTAATAAAGATACCAAATGGGCAAAAGCTGGAGGCAGTTGGTATGACAAATCTGGAATTATCAACGGCAGCGTACCTTTCACATCTCTAACCTTTGATAACACCACAGTGCCTGGAAATAAATATTACAACTTTGATCTTACTGAATTAGTACAAAAATATCTCGATGGTGCCTGGACAAATACAGGCATCTTTATAAAAGCGAAAGATGAAAAAGATAATTACATAGCTTTCTATAGTGGTAGAATAGCGGCTACAAATAAGAAAATGAAATTAACTATTACATATGAGTAAATTATTTACTCTTTAATTTTATGGTGATAATCATGGATTTTGAAATTATAGATCAAATGATTAATGAATGTTGTGATTGTGTTACTTGTGAGCATTTTGATGTAAATATAAAACGAAATTCCCAGATATATAAAAAATATTGTTTTGCACATCAAACTGGTATTTTAGATAATAAAACTCTAAACGAAGTACCTTGTGAATTTTGGTGTCGTTATTGATTTTCAATGGTGATATCATGGGATATACACAATTAAAAGGAACTTGTTCTTCTTGTGAATATGTTCATAGTGCAGGCCCAGAAACAATGTTGTGTGATAATTGTTTTAAAGAATTGCAAATGATGAAAAATGAAATGTGGAATAATTTTTTAAGGAGTAATTATGGAACTTGAAATTATTAATAAATATGATGAAAACGAACAACATGTAAAATATGTTAATTCTCTTATTCATGATAGAGTATGTAATCTTATTAGTAAATATTATAACATTATACCAGTTATAGATAATAAAACACATGGATATCTTATTTATAAAAAATTAAATTTTAAATTTAAATATTATCCAGACATATGTAATTCAATTTTATTTAAATTTATACATTTTATTTGGCCAGATCAAGGTATAGTAATTGTATTTTACGTCGATGGAAATGTTGTAAAAGTATATGCAAATAGTCCTAATGAAGTGAAATTGTATCAGTTGTGGTTAGATTCTAATTTTAATAACATGGATAATGTTAAAATTAAGATTGTTAAATACTATTGTGATTGGGAATTTTAATAATGTTAAATAGGTACACGGTGTTGTAATGTGCGAGAACGATTGGTGGGATGATTCTAATAAGATTAGTAAAATTGAAGTTGTTATATCAGATACAAGTGACATGGAGATTATAAAAATCTATGATTTATTTGGAGATGATTTATCTTTTGGAGTTGATCTTAGTACTGGTGTCAAATGGGTTTATAATCATATTTTGAATAAATGTGATGAATATAAACCAACTGTGGAAATCCACGATATTAAAACTAGGATTTTGAAATATACATTGGATGTGTAGTTATGAAAGATATATTAGGAATTGAAATTGTTAAAGGGTGTTTTATTGTATATTTAGATGTATATAAAAGTAATATATGGGTAACGCCCGGAAAAATAGTTGATATTAATTATGATAATAATATAATACTCTGTAAATTACAAAGTAGAGATAATTTCTCTAGATTAAGTAATTTAACTAAAATTTTAGTTATATCCAAGGAAAAATATTTAGAATTAATGAATAATTAATTTGGTGTTAATTATGAAAGATTATTTTGGTAATGAAATAAAGATTGGAAATTATGTTTGTTATCCTAGAAAGGTTGGACGCTCTAAAGTAGATTATATCATAGTTAAAGTTCGTAAAATTAATAATACAACTGTAACTGGAGCAACGCATGATAGATGGTCTAATAGATTAGATATTACTGTTATAAGAAATCCAGATAAAGCAGTTGTAATATCAAAAAAATTAGCTTTACAGAAAGAACCTTCGTTTAAAAAGGATATGAACGACCCATGTTGTAACTGTAAATATTTAGGTCAATCAAGAATGACAGCTACCGAACCACCAGAATGTGATTTCTGTGGTGCTCCTGATTATGTATGTTGGGATTTATCTAAATAGGTTGATAGTTATGGAATTTAAAAATATAAAAATCAAAGAAATGCAAAATATAATTGTACCTGAAGTAGAAATATTAAAAGCATTAAATCTGAATTCGGATGAATGGCACATTCATGGCACATATGTAGATATAATTGATAATGTGATTACATTTGGTGTGTCTAAACGTGAGTGATAATATGGCAGTTAAAATTTTAAACAATATGTTTGAGAGGCACTCGGCTGAGATGAATGTTATGCGGATTGATAATGAGATTAGTAGATATAATAAATATAAATCGGAATTAGAGAAACCTGATAATAAATGTTTGAACTTAAAATTTAATTTTGTATAAATGGTTTGTGATTAAATGATAGCAGATGAGATATTAAAAGAGCGATATTATCAAGATGGTGAAGATTGGGAAAAATTATGTAGACGAGTCGCACATGCAATTTCGCAAGGGCAAGCTGGGCAAGGAATGGAAGAAATATTTTATGATTGTCTACTAAATAAAAAGTTTTTACCTAATTCTCCAACTCTTATGAATGCAGGTTTAGATGGAACATTATCTGCATGTTTTACAGTTGATGTTGAAGATAATATGGATTCAATATTTGATACTGTAAAAAATATGGCAATTATAGGTAAATGGGGTGGAGGATGTGGTAATAATTGGTCGACAATTCGGGCTAAAGGTAGCCAGGTTGGATCAACTAATGGTGTAGCGTCTGGACCAGTTTCCTTTTTAGAAATGGTTGATACTATGGCAGAGGTTATTAAACAGGGTGGACGTAGACGTATGGCAGTTATGTCTATATTAGATGTTGATCATCCTGACATAAAAGAGTTTATTACAGTTAAAGATGATAGTACTAAACTTAAGAATATGAATATGTCTGTAATGATTACAGATGAATTTATGGAGAAAGTTGAAAACGGAAACGAAGATGCATTAGATATATGGAATCTTATAATTAAATATGCTTGGAAAAATAGTGAACCGGGTGTACTCTTCTATGATAGAATTAATAAAGATAACTTCACACCACAGACACCAATTAACGTTTCAAATCCCTGCAGTGAAGAAAGTATGATACCATATAGTTCATGTAATTTAATTTCAATAAATTTATCTAAATTAGTAAATGATGGTATATTTAATTGGAATGAATTTAGAAATCTTATCGACATCGCAATTAAATTTGCAGATTCTACAATAGATGTAAATAAATTCCCCCTTAAAAAGATAGAAGAAGTTACAAAATCATTACGTCCCGTCGGCTTGGGCGTACTAGGATTTGCTCATTGTTTAATTAAATTAGGAATTATATATGGCTCTAAAGAATCGTATGAATTTGCTGATCAATTATTTTCATTTATGAAAACTGAATCTATAATGTCATCTACTGGATTAGGCGATGAATTTGGATATTTCCCTGTGGTAAATGAATCTACAGTTGATGTTCCTAGAAGAAATTGTTATCTAAGATCGATTGCACCAACCGGTACAATTGCAACCATTGCCGATTCAGCATCATTTTCAATAGAGCCTTGTTTTACTATAGCATATGAAAGAAATGTGTTAAATCAAACTTTTAATGTGGTTGATCCATTATTTGAAGAAATGATTGTAAATGCTGGATTAAATAAAGATAGAATATTTAATTTAGTTAAAGGAAAGTCATCAATTCAAGATATAGAAGAGATACCTGAAAATATTAGAAAATTGTTTATAACAGCACATGATCTTAGTCCAGAACAACATGTAAAAATGATAGCTACAATTCAACCATATATTGATACTGGTATTTCAAAAACTGTAAACGCACCTGAAAATATTACTATTGATGAAGTAGATGCTCTTTATAAATATGCTTGGAAAAATGGATGTAAAGGTATTACAATATATCGCGCAAATTCTAGAGAAGCTCCAATTAAATTAGACACTCCACATAAAATAGATATAGATTATAAAGCTCCGGATACAACATTTGGCCCAGAAGTAAGAATATCTGTAGCATGTGGTCATTTTCTGTGTTCCGTAACTGGTGTAGGAGAGCAACCGTTAAAAATAACTAATAGTCCTACAACTGGATGTTGTGATGCAAATTTAGAAGCTTTGCAAAGAATTAGTTCATTGGCGCTTAGATCTGGAATAAATCCAGAACTTATTACAAAACAATTAGATAAAGTTAAATGTAGTGCTTGTGGTAGCAGTCCGAAAGCAGAACATAAAAGTTGTGCTGCAGGAATATCATCAGTTATAAAATTATATGATGACTTTTATAAATCAGTTGGAGAAGTTAATTTAAATAATGTTAATAAATCCACAAATACATTAATCAAATGTACAAACTGTGACAAAGAATTTGAACCAAATACTAAGTGCAGCGTGTGCCCTCATTGTGGGTATAGTAGATGTGGATAATTATAAAAGGTGATTAAAATGGCAATAGTGTATAAAGAAGAACTTGAAATGCTAAAGAAAGAAAACGTAGTGACTGATAATGTTCAATTTGAACCTGAAATATTCATTTACATACAGAAACTTATGAAAGAACAAAATAAAACATTTGCTGAAGTTGTAAATAATATTATTAGAAAACATGCAGAAAATTCAATAATTCCAAAATATGTACCACCAATATCACAACATATTACAATGCCTCTAGATTGGCGCTTTGTGGAAACTAATCCCGATGTTGTAAAAGATACAACTACTTATGAACCACACAAATCAGGTTGGTACACTATAACTAACCCTGATGGTATAAATGATACAACTACATATCTTACATTTGATACTAAATTAAATCGAATATAAATAATGGAGTATTAAAATGTTAGATTTTATAGATTTTTGTATTACATTTGTTATTTATATGCTTGGCTTATCGATTGCATATTTTTTCCATAACAATTTTCAATCTGTATTTTTGATTGGAATGGTTACGACGATTGCTATTATGTTTGCTATTGGTAATAAACATTTATACGATGAAGAAAACAAGATTGCTGAATAATTTGAGGTAAATATGAATTCAGTAGAAAAACTTATTATATGGATGTTTGTATTTTTAATAATGTATATTATTGGTGTGGTACTTATAGTATATTATAATATAACAGAAGTGCCAAAGGCATATTTAACTGGTATAATGTTAGGTACAATAATAAATTGTATATATGTTAGTATTTGTGGACATGATTAAATGATTACAATTAAACCAACTTATGAAAATAATAGTATAAATGGAGCATGGTTAATTAACGATAAAGCAACCATATATGTTCCGTTTTCATTATGTATTGTTATTGCTGATTGCATTACATTTTATGACAATGATATAATAGGTTCTCAAGCATGGGCAGGCTATATTGAAATTTATTTTGATTATGATGGATCTATTCTGTTATCTGATGGTGATGAAACTGTTATAATTATGAAGAATGAGATTAAAGACGTTAGTAAACAATTATGGGATATGATTTAAATGAGTGATGATCTGTCAGAACTTGCGGAATATATTAAAAATAAATTACCAAAATTAAATGATGTTATATATCGTGTTTCAATGTATACTAAATATCATTTAATTATTCCATATGAACGATCATTTACTAATATTTTAATTAAAGTTGAAAAACTCATAAATAATGATTTAACAATTTATGAATCGTGTTGTAGTCTCACAAATAATTTGTTAGATAGTGATCAATTTTCAAATATTTTTAAAGAAATGATAAATAATCAAATTAAAATTTTATCTAAGAAAATAATAAATAATGAATTTAGTTTAACTTTCACTGGCATTGAGAGTTATAATAGGTGTCTAATACCATTATACGATGTGATTTAAATGTCTGATTGTAGAATAGGTTGGAGTGAATATATTAAAGATGGATTACCGGATTTAAAAGATATAAGATATAAAGTTAATATTGACTATTTACATGATAAAGATAATAATTATTACAAAATATTGTGCACCTGCGACATCATACGATCAGTAAATGTAAATATAAAAATTCCGGAAAAGATAATTCATACAGATTATAAAAAATTTACTGAATATTTTGATACAATTAAAGAGTGTTTAATTGAAGATATAATGAATCCTCAGACGGATAAAAAGTATATTGAAATTAATGGTGTTAAATATTATCCTAAAGAAAATGGTGGTTTAAATGACTGAACTTATAACATTTATTGGTTACAATAATTCTGGTAAATCAACGTCTGCAAGTAGACTTTCAAAAATGTTAAAAGATAAAGGTTACACTTGTGTAGTTAGATCGTTTGCAACTCCACTTAAAGAGTTAGCTTCTATTTATTGTAATTATCAGGAGTCAAATAAAATAAAACAAAGGCCAATACTTGAAAAGATGGCATTTGACATTAAGAAAATATTTGGTATAACTGTATTTGGGTACACGCTGCTTGATTCAATTCAACATTTAGATGTGGATTATGTTATAATAGATGATATGCGGTTTAAAGAAGAGTATAATGTCATAAGTGAATTCTTTACCACATATGTTATTAAAACTCCACAACCAGAACTTGTTAGTGAATCTGATGATATTAGACTATCAGAATTACTTTGGTATTTAGATTGTAATTCTATACCATATTTTGAAATGAAAGGTTTTGGTAAGAATGTATTGAATGAATTTATTAACGATTTGAAGTGATTATGGTGGTACGATCTAAAACATCTACCATTAAACCTAAAGTTAGAAAACCTAAGAGCCAAGTGAGGAAGAATAAATCGATTGGAACCGGTTTTGAAAATGAAATGTTTAGATATTTTACTGAACATTTGAGAAGTATAGAAGTAGAAGGTCTTGTTTATAAATTACAAGATGGTCGTAATTGTGATCAATGGTTAGATATTCTTATAGATAGCAAAGATTGGCTTTATGTGGGAGTAGAATGTAAACATATTGATGATAGTAGACTAGTTAACGAAAAAATATATACTAAAAAATTAAGTAGAAAAAGTGCTGATTATGGACATCAATTCCGTAAACAACATTTCTTTTTAAAGTCTACAGGAAGATATGGTGTAATTGCTATAAAATTTAGTGCTATGAATGTTATAGTACTGGTTCCACATCAATGGGTGTATGATAGAATAGAAGATGGTGCGGTGTTTTTAACAGTAACTGAGATACTGAAACATGGTTATTGTGTTAACGATGGAAGAGGATCTTTAAAATTATTTATTATGAATAAGTGTAAGGTGCATGATTAATATGACTAATGAGTTGTTAATGCAATTCACAGGTAATATGTTTCCTAGGACGGGAGGCACTCCGTTTCGTCATAATGCTTTCCATGAATATTATATTTTTAATTCAGTTGAAGATATTGAACAATTTATACAAACACATAATGAAACTAATTGTTACTGCAGCGTGTACCCCTACGAAGAATACTCACAAACTAACAGAAATAAAATGTCTGCAATTATAAATACAATCCCGTTCGATTTTGACTCTAATGAAGATTTAGAATTTGCGTATAAAGATCTAAAAATAATCCTCTCATGGTGCAAGCGGCATAGTATTGAACCAAGAGTCTATTTTACCTCGAATAAGGGATTTCATTTATATTTAGATATAGATCCAATTAATTTAGTACATCCTCAGGAAACTTTACGTAAATTTGTATTTGAATTAAATAAAGCTGCACATACGAACACTTTAGATAGTACTGTTATAGGAGATTTAGAACGTATTATGAGATTGCCAAATACTAAACATAAGGATACTGGATTATATTGTATCGGTTTAAATACAAAATTAATTCCATTTTTAACTATTAAAGATATATTGAAATTAGCAGAAAAGAAATCTGATTATGTACCAATACGTAAACCAGTAACTGGTGATGTCCATAAAACATTGCATGAAATGGATGAACTTGTTGGTATCGAAATTGAAGAAATGAAAGTTAGAATTGAAGAAGAACGATTGAAAGAAAAAAATAGTTTATTTCCTGGATTAACATGTGGGATACCATGCTTGGCATATCGGGTATGTATTGATAATGGCGTTTCGTCCGGATATAGGAATTATGCCACAGCAGGAATTGTACAAAAATGTAAAAAGGATGGACTAACGTTTGATAAAACATTAAGAATACTTATAGAATTTGGTGAAAAATGTAAACCTGCTATGAATGAAAGTGAATTGAAATCGGTTTTAAACTATCATTGGAAAACTGATTATTCAATATGTACATTCTTTTCAAAATTTTGTGAAACTTGTAATATTTGTTATAATAGAACATTCTAATATTATAATTTATTTATTATTTTATCATTAATTTATTGTAATTAAAATATATTAACGAGATGATTATTATTAATAGAAAAAAATATACACATGACTTTTTATTGAATGAATTAAAAAGATTTACTGAAGTAAATGGTAGACCACCTATAATAAAGGATTTTGGTAGAAAAAACGGATATCCATCACCATTTGTATATAATGTTTATTTTAAGTCGTGGAGTGATGCTATAAAACTTGCAAAGTTAGATAAAATTGCTAAAAAAAATAAAAAATCTTTTTTATTAAACGAATTAAAACGATTTTATAATATAAATAAAAGAACACCCTCTCAATCAGACTTTAGACAAAAAAATGAATATCCTAGCGTAACACAATATTATAAAAATTTTAGTTCATGGAATACTGCAATTCTTTTAGCGGGTTTAGATGTAAATCAAATTAAAACTACATTAACCGGCGATGAGATGTGTGAATTATGTAAATCAAATCATACAACCGATAATTGGAGAATTATTAATGGTAAACGGTTGTGTAATAAATGTGCAACTGGTAAAAGATATTATATGAAAGGTATATTACAACCAAACTGTGATACAGCCATTGGTGTAATTACAGAATATGTTGTATATAATGTATTAACGGATTCTATTAATTGTAACGATTTAAATAATTTTCATGCAACATATGATTTAATATCAAACACTTATGGAAATATAAATGTAAAATCTGCTAAATTGTGTTCAGATAAAGGTGTATTTTATTGGCGTTTTGGTAAACGAATTAATCAAAAAATTCCAAATTATTATATATGTTTAGGATTTAATGAAAATCGTACTGATATTTTGAAAGTTTGGATTATACCAGGCACATCTAATTTAGTTACTAAACATGGTATTAAAATAACAAATTCAATAATTGGTTTAAAAAGAGCATTGCAATACGAAGTAGATGCAGCACCGTACAATAAAGTTTACCAAAATTTAGATATCTACTCACTACCAGAATTTTGTAATCTTAATAAATCAGACGAGGTCACTGCATGAAAACGCCACTGTGCCTTGATACCTATTCATATGATGGCCAAACTAAAATTAAGATTTGGAATAATAGTAAATGTACAGTAATAAATTCAGAGATTAAACCTTATTGTTATACATCATCATATATCCCTCCAGAAGCAAAATCGACATTAGTACAAAAACAATTATTGTATAATAAAACAAATACCAAACCCATATATAAATTAGAATTCAATACAATTAATCAACTTAAAGATTGTTGTTCTTCTAATGAATTTTATGAAGCAAAAATTAATTTTAGAGATAGGATCTTTACAGATTTACCTGAATTAATTTCTACATATGCAAATACTAGTCCATTAAAAGTCATGTGTTTCGATATTGAGACAGATTCCTACATGACGTTTCCTACCGCTAGCGAAAATGCAATAATAGCAATAGGATTTCAAATAAATGACGAACCTATCCAAATATTAATGTCAGAAAAATATAATGATGATAAAGCAATATTAGAAGAATTTTGTAATATTATTGATAAAGAAGACATTGATGTATTTGTAGGATACAATTCATCATTTTTTGATTGGAATTTTATATTTGAACGAATGAAAATAAATAAATTAAATACAACAATCTTTTCAAGAGATGGTTCTGAACCATTTATAATTGGTGATAATAAATATATAAAATTTGGAGGTAGAGTACATTTAGATTTATACACCAGAGGAGTTGCAAAAGATCAAAATTTATATAAATTTGCTAATAAAAATATAGATAAAAAACTTAAAACAATTTCAAAATTATATGGATTGAAAGATGTAATTATTGAACCCCCAGAAATAATGTCGAATATGCGTTCAATTGTAAATACAAAGGAACTACACGATTATTTAACATCTGATATAAGAGCAACTCGATTTTTATGTAATATATATTTCCCTGCCTTAATTAGTATGGCCGAATATTTAGAAATTAGTTTAGAATCAATAGTTAATTCTTCTCCGGCATATATGCCACACATGCTACTATCAAAACATTATAGTAAAGTTGGTATAATAAGTGAAGGTACTGTTGGAGAAATGTATCCGGAACTTATAGAAGGAAAAATGGGAGCACTTGTAGGTTCATTTCATCCAGGTGTATATAAACAATGTTTACGAAAGTTTGACATTCAATCAGACTACCCTAACGTCTGCCGTTCCTTGAATTTATCCCCAGAAACAACAGAAATAATACGAGTGGAAAATACATTATCAGAATTTTCAGCAAATATGGATAATGAAAAACAATATCTGACAGTATCTATACCAGATTATAACTTAAAGAAACAATTGATAATTGGAATCGATTTTAATAAACGTGGGTTCTTATCATCATATATAGATTCTGCATTTACAGATCGGTTAAAAATGAAACAACAAATGAAAACTTTATCAAAGGATAGTCAAGAATATGCAAATTTAGATGTAAACCAATTGTTGTTAAAAGTTTTGATGAATAGTGTAACCGGTTATGCCGGTCAATCATATTCAATCTATGGATCTATTGCAGTTTATTGTTGTATTACGGGTGTTGCCAGAGAAATTATAACTCAATTAATTAATCATGTTGGAAAAACGATAGCACTTGACACTGACGGAATCGTTATCAGTAGCGATGATGACATCGATAAAACAAATGAGTGGCTTGAAAATTATATGTTAACAACCTTCGGAATACCAAAGAATTATATGAAATTGGAATCTGAACCAATATATGCTGCATATTTTAGACCTGAAAAAAAGCAATATCTTATTATCGAAGAAGATGAGAAAACTGGAGAATTTGAACTTACCGTACATGGAATCGGAATGAAAGGATCACAGCATCCGAAAGTGTTTTCAAATGTAATTAATAGTGTTGGAAAAGAAATGTTATTACTCGACGATAATGATCCTAATGCTATAGAACAATTTAAACAAAATATTACTACATATTATGATAAATCTAATTGGAAACTTGATCTTATTAAAAAACGAATAAAATGTAAACCGGTTGAATCATATAAAAGTAGTAATACAATTGGAATGCAATTAGTTCAGCAATATGAACAAAAATATAAAATAAAAATTAAAAATGAAACACAACTTGAATACGTAAAAGTAAAACGTAAATACGGAAGCGAGTATCAACTTGTGACGATTTTCGACAAACTAGAAGATATTCAAGATATCGATTACAAGTATTATGAAGAAATTGTTGATTCAGCATTTAAACGATTAGATTTATTTGATTTGACTCCTAAACAATTAAAACTAGGGAAACAGAAATCACTTTTTGACTTCTAAGGATTTGATAATATGGTAGAAATAGAAAACAAATGTACAGAATGTGGTGGAGAACTAGAATTTATTAGTTCATCTACTGGAACAGATTTTACAACAGATAATTTTGAATCTTTAATACTAAATTTGTATGAATGTAAATCTTGCGGAAGAAAATGTTATATTATCTGAAAGGCACTCGGTGTTATAAAATTCATATGAAAATTATATGGGATTTTGGTTTATAATATTACTACAAGTAATGAGTATAATATTGTTTATACTATAAGAAGGTACTCCGTGCTGTATACCAACTTTATAATATTTCTAATACCAAAACATAGTTATAAATAGTATTAGTTCCTTATATAGAAGCTATGCGTATGATCGTTTAGTAATATCAATAATTTCTACAATTGTTAAATACTATTAGGATACGAAAGAGTATTGTAGGAAGGAATAAGAAATAAAAGATCATACCACACCAGTGTACCTCTCTAGCATTAATTAACAATACCAAAGAGAATGCCAAAATTATTAAAATGGAATACTATTTAATTTTGAATTAATACAATTTGCGTTAAAATTCCTTTCTATTTTTAACATTTACATACATCTGGTATGTTTATTCCTATTTTTAATTTTAATTGATTCTAGTTCGTCTAATTATACTACCTGGTACGTTTAAAACTACTGTGTAGGTTATGATGATTTGAGAATACTACTATTTTAACAATAATTTATCTATATTATATTAATACATAACTATAAATACTATTAGTGACATATTATAGTGTGTATGAAAATAACTGAAAATAATGCCGCAACTAATTTTAACTATAGTTGTAGTAGTGAATTTGATCATGATTATTGGAATTGTTTAGACACGACAGAAAAGTTTTATTATGAAGCTTTTATGATGGGTGATGCATATGTTAAATCATCAGATAATACAATTGGTGTTGATTTAGCTATAAAAGATTATGATTGGTTAGTAAATTATGCAAATAATCTACATATCAATAATAAAATTCAATTGAGAGACAGTAGACCAAGAAAGAATTCAATAACTGCGTCAATTCGTAAGAAAGATAAACAATGGGTTAAAGATCTTGCTAAATATGGAATGATGCCAAGAAAAACAGGAAAAGAAAGATTACCGATTGATTGGTGTACATCTGAAAAAGAAGCTGCAGCTATATTGTTAGGCATCTTTGATTCAGATGGAACGATTTATAAAGAAACTAAATCTCAGAATTATAGAATAGCATTTTATGGCAATGAAACATTATGTAATCAAGTAAATGACATAATTAAAACATATACAGATATTGATGCAAACAAATTATCATTATCTAATAAAGCATGTTCATTTATATTTGCAACAAGACATGGTGCTAAAGATGATTTAGTTAAATTATATGATTTTATGTATCAAAATAAAGAATTAGATCATTGTTGGTTATCTAGAAAATATGGTATTTGGAATGCATTTATGGTTGATGCAACACGGAGTGCAACATAATGTATCAAAGGAAATGTAGTCCATCTCAAATAAATCTATACAACAAATGCCCTAGATCGTGGTGGTATAAATATAAAGAAAAGATAAAAGAGCCCCCCACCGTTGCTTTAATTAAGGGGTCAATTGTACATAGTGTTATAGAAAGATTTTATAAATTGGATATTCGTAAAAGTAATATTACAAAACAAAATTACATCACAGAATTTCATGAGTATTCAACTTCAGTTTTAAATGATATCTTAATAGAAGATAGATATGTTTTTGGTAAACCGTGTCAATCATTTAAAAATGAATTACAAAACATTTGTAATAATGATTTTACATATGCTAAAGAAATAACTGATATTCGTAAAATAATTCGTAATTATATTAATTTCTTTGTTGTGCAATTTGAACAATATTTAGATTCAACTGGCAATGTCCCACAATCTTGGTACTCGCTTCGTCCAAAATTTAGTGAACTTGATTTATCATTTGACAGATTTGTTGGATACGCAGATTCGGTTATAGAAAATAATGATGGACTATATGTAGTCGACTATAAGACATCAAAAATTTATAAAACCGGCCACAGCGAAGACTATCGACTACAAGTGAATTTATATGCATTTGCTTATTATAAATTATATGGTATAATTCCATCAGTCGGAATAATTCATTTCCTCAGATATGGTAGAGAATGTGTATATGATATTAATAAAGAAAGTGTTATAACAGATATGGAAAATGTTATTACTGAATTTTTAGACAAAACAGAATCGAATAACATTGATGATTATCCATTAAATGTTAATCACATATTTTGTGTATGTTCATTATCAAAACATAAAAATAAAGATTGGTGTTACTATAAAAATAGGTGTGATAAGGCAATAGAAAATGGAACTGCAGTAATTATGGAGGAATAATATGAGTTTAAATATACACATAGAAAATAATCGCTGTTATGGTTGCGATGTTAGTCTGATTTCGTTAGAAAATGCTGAATGTAAACAATGTAGACTAGAGTATAATGAGTATTTAAATAATATTGGGTATTCTTTGCAAGATGGTGATTTTATAAAGAATTTCATAGAATACGCTAATATCACTAAAGAAAAATTCGATCAAACTTTAAATATGATAGATAATGATCATAATGATGAAATTTTTACAAATTTAAATAATATGTCAAAATTAATAGATTATTTTGATGATATTGCGTGTGCATGTAAATATTTAATGAATATTTCTATTATTATGCGTAAAACATTATCAGAAAATATTCATGAGGAATAAACAATGGGTTTTAAAATAAAAGAACAGAGTTTTTACATCTCGTCAAATAATGTACAGCCAACACTAGACGAACTAACATCAATATATCCAACTATTAAACAATCCTTAGATTATGATGAACCTGCGTCAAATCTACAATATGTACTATTTATATTAGGATATCATTGTAGAATAAACATAGATGGTTCTATATTCACCATAAGTTGTTTAAAAGGCGACGGTACAAAAATAGAACAAGAAGATTCGATTGCAACTTTAACATGTTTGTCGCACTATATGACAGACGATAGTTACATTGCTGTAGAGCATGATGGAAGGGAAGTAAGGTTTGAAAAAAATAATGTAATTATACAAGAAGTAGAAAGTGATATAACAATCGAAGAGATTATTGAAGCACCGAGTACCTCTCCAACAGATGAAAAAGAAGAAATAAAAACAAATAATAATATAAAAAAGAAAGGTGGTAGACCTAAACGGTCATTAACGTAACCTAAGTCTACCTAATAAATTTATTTTTAAACAATAGCAATCCAATCAAATACTATATCAGAAGTATGAGAGGAATCCAGTGTTATAGTAAAAGTAGTTGATGTTTTAGCACTTACGTAAAACTGTTTACCTCCAGTTAATGTAGTTGGAGAAACAATTACTTTTGTTGGTGTAGCCGAACAACCATGAGTTACTTCTATAGAAGTTCCACTAGCTGTTATTGTAGCACCAGTTCCACTTTTGTTAACAACATAATCTGCAAGTATAGTAGTAAGACCCGTTGACGTAACATAACTTTCAAGTTGGGTATTAAGTGCTGTTGAAGTTACATAACTAGTAAGTTCTGTATCTGTAACATAATCATCTATAGTGTCATGAAACGTGTCTAATTCACTAATTACTGTATTAAGTTCATTTGCCTTTGTTTTGTTAAGACCATAAAAAGCTTTTTTAAAATCTGTCATAAAATCATTCCATTAATATATTAATAGTATTACGTTATGATATCATAAACTACACAAGTGTCAGCACATACGTATGATATCTGCACGTAATGAGATATTCATTTTCCGTAAAATTTTCTAGTTTTGTTATAAAGAATCGAACTTTCAGCTGGAGAAGTAGATCGCCCAAATACGTAATATTCACCGACTTCACCCGTATAATACCCAGATGGTACATTCGAGATAATTCTTGCTCCAACAACGATATCTGAGGATGATCGGAATATTGAAGTAAACGAAGCGTCATAAGTTTTTGTAACCGATTGAGGAATACCGTCGACGTCTAATCGGAGAGATCCAGCATTCCAGTCAAACCCGTATAAATGCCATTGATCGTCGAATACGTCATTATTTGTGAGATAATCTTTTGAATGGTCTGATGCATAAGTTCCATTATCTGATAGTAATACTCTCATTCTTTTTTCATTTGTCTGATCCGTTCCGATTAGCCAACCTCTGTCTAATAACCCGGTATCATATTGACCTATGAGATATCTCTGTGACGGTGCTTTTGCCCAAATGAGGGCTGAGAAATTTGTTAGATTTTGAAACTGGTTTATCATGAGGACACCTCAGTCGAATATTACACACCTGAAACCAATGCTCGTGTCGGAACTCGACGGCGCATCGCCTAGATACAAAGTGTAAGCACCCGCGTCCACGCCGTTCCCCCAGCGGCCACCACGTCTTAAGGTGTGTATATTTCCACTCGGACTCGCGAAGTCCGCGTCAGTATATAATCGCCCCATGCCATAATTAGAATTCCACAAACTGTTCGACGGTCTAATTTTATTGTAAGACAGTTTCCCATATGTGGCCACAGCGGTAAACTCAATCCACTCGCTTGCGGGAGTAGAGTCAAACGGCATTTCAGCAATGGTCGGATTTGCACCAGCGCAAGAAATCACATCATTCGTCCATTCCCATACGTTTCCAGAAAAATGATAAATCTCGTTCCCGTTAGAAAGTTTCAAAATTGCCTTTGAATCCAGGATTCCGGTTTCGGGGTCACCGCCATCATACGAACCCACATCAGTAAGTCCAACATTCCCACGTTTCAGTATTCCGGAACCGACTACACCCCCCGTCCAATTTTCAGCCACCTGTTCAATATCTCTTGCTATTGCCATCCATTCGTCATTTGTCATGAGATGACCACCTGCATTATTACAGGCTGTTATAGCAGCAGTTTGGGTTATTGAAGTCCAGGGTAAGCCAAGTCCGGTAGATTTAGGAACTCCTCCGAAGTTCCGAGCTTGATATTGCATTACATAAAAATGATCTCGTCTGTACAAATTACTGGTCGGATCGTCAAAATAAATAGCATTATTAGTGTTTTTGTCTACTCTGATATAATTACTGTAGACTGGTATCCGCACCAGGTCATCTACACCATCGAGATATAACACAGATTGCCCAATTGGACCATTTTTGTAGACTGCTCCTTGTATAATACCATGATTCCGATTACCTGATAAGTCAGAAACTTTGTTATCGGATCTTCTGGAACCTTGACCATCAACATAAAGTAATAATGAGGGATCAATAGGTTTGTAGATATGATTAATAATCATATTTCTTCCCTTGTGCACGGTGTGTTTTGAGATGGATCTGAACTATTTCCACAATTATGGATATATTTTTTATACGTTTTACCTTCAAAAAGAGGCAATAAAGCAGATAATGCTGCATTACCCACTTCAGCAGAATACTCAGCAATTTCAATTCGGATAGATTGCCCAATTTCCCCATCAGTTACAATCTCTTCAATTTCTGCGAATGATTTGGTCATAATCACACCGCATGAATCGTGAAATTAACTGTTATTGCACCACTATCAGCACTAAAGAATCCACCTACTTTTATTGTACCGTTTCCAATTCCCAATCCGGATACTTCATATTGACGATTTGTTGCAGCTCCTGTTATTTTTGGCACTGTGAGAGTTACCAAGAGTTGATCAGTATCATTAGTCCCATCCACTTTAACCTGGTTATAAACGTTTAATGTGAGATCTCCAGCAGTATTTTCAACTGGTTTTGAAACCGAAATCATATAATTACCAGAGGCTGACCTGGATGGTAATGTAAGTATAGTTGTAAATTTTTCAGTTGTTAATACGTCTCCGGCTGTAAAAACAAGAGAAGAAGTTATTAACGCAGCTTCACCCACTGGTAATCCAGATGTACTTTTTAATGTTACTTCAATTGGAGTTACATTTGTTACATTTACACCAGTATTAGCTATTGTTTCAATATTAGTATCAATATTTTTAATTATATCCATTAAATCACCATTTTAAATTATACCATAGCTTTCCAATCGAATGATATATCAGAAGCAGCAGTTGCATTAATTGTAATTGTAAATGTTGTAGCACCTTTAGCGGATACCCAATAACGAACACCAGTTGTATCAGTAGTTGGTGTTAATTGTACTCTCGTCGGAGTTGCAGCAAGCCCATGTGTAACTGATACAGTTGTTGCAGATGCTGTAATTGTTGCAGTTCCATTGTTTTCTGTAACATAACCTTTATTTTCTCGAAATATTGTTCCTGCGCCATTAATTGCTGGAGCTAGAGAAAATCCATCAACCGTATTATTTATAATATAGTTATTATCAGAAATTCCAGTTTCACGAATAAATCTATACATAGTTCCAGTTATATTTTTTATAATATTACCTTGAACATTTAAATTGGAAGCCCCATCTAAAAATATTCCATTATTTGTTGTAGACGTAGTGGATTGATTAACATCTAATACTGTATTATTATTTATGTGTCCATTCATAGATACTGATGCATTAGTTTTTTGAATCCATATGCCATGTAACATTACATGATTAATTGTATTATTATCTATATTGATCATGATATTTTGGGTTGTTGTAGACAATTGTTTGATTATTATTCCACATTCACCACAATTTTCCATAGTATTATTAGATATTGAAATTGTTTTTTGTTCCGCATTGTCAACGTATATCCCGGCACCCAATAACGATTCGCTTACGTTATTTAAACTGTTTCCACAAACATTTAATACCCCTCCTACATCAACTTCGATATATCGACATATACCTCTACGGTGAGATTCTGTGATATTATTGTTAGATATAACGTGAGTGCAATTTAATGGCCCTCCTCTACTGATAACACCTCCCCCGCCGTATATAGTATTATTTGCGAAAGTTGAACGTTGTGTACCGTCTGCGAATGCGAATTCTCCATATGATGAGTTTGTATCAATACCCACATAAATATCATTACTTACGACGGTATAGTCAATAGTCATAGGGTGCGCATCAATAACATTTGCAGTCTGACTTGATAAATTTGCACCCTTCAGGTGATTTTTTGTAATAACAACTCCACGATTCAATCCTTTTGCGACCGTTTCTCCAGATGTGATACAATGTCTACAATTTTCAATGTCATCGCCACTAATATTGACAAATGAACTAGCGTCCATTATAGCCACACCATATCCAAGACCGGTAGAATATGCGTCAGAAAATTTACTTTTTTCTATCGTGGTATTATAACACGTCGAAATTATAAGATTCGCAAATCCATTATCAGAAACCCCACAATTAATAATTTGAGAATCTGCACAGTATGATAATGCAATTCCTGCAATTACGGTGGTAGGGCTAGCCCCAACGAATTTGATATTTTCTATGCAAATTTTTGCAGGTCTATAGAGTATAATAGTAGTATCCGCCGAAGCGTAATCTCTGATTAAATTTTCTGTCAATGTTACATCAGTTGTCGAAACTCCGGCGATTGCACTTGAAATTCGATATAATTCACCAGTGACGGGTTTCCAGTTGTCGGTTTCAAGCCACGGATACCATTTCGTCGTGTTGTATATCTGGATAAGATCTCCACGCTGCAAAGATTCAACGCTTGAAAGCGTGAGCGCACGCCCACCGCTTGATACATTCGACGATAACGCAGCTGTTGATATGGAGGTTCCGCTAAATTGTACACTCGCTAAAGCTGTACCTGTACCAGACACTGAAGCCGTTAAATTAAAAATAACGTTTCCAACGCCATAAATGGATAGAGATTTTCCACCATTGGTTATTACCGTATCAATAGTATAAGTTCCGTTAAATATCATTATAGTGCTGTGATCAGGGGCGTAATTAATCGCGGCCTGGATACATGCAGCATCCGATCCGGCGTATACAGTATCAGAACAAACAAAATTTGCATATCCAGTTTTAGCAACCGTAATTATGTTGTCAAATTTAGTTAATTTTGTATTAATAGTACCAATTGATGTATTTATTGTATCAATTTCAGAATCGATTGTGTCTATATCGGTATTAATAGTACCAATTGCTGTATTTATTGCACCTACACCTATGTTAATATTTCCTATTGATGTGTTTATTGTGTCAATTTCAGAATCAATTGTATTTATAGATGTATCTATTGTACCAATTTCTGTAGTAATAGTTCCTACTGAACTTAATATTGTATCAATTTCAGCACCAGTAAACTCACTTGTATATGTAGCCATAATTATCAGTTATTTATATATGTTAAATAATAAAATTTTTGAATTTGCTTTATAGTAAGGATATTACCAAAAAGAAATAAATTTTTTAAATATCCAGTAAAAGGATTACTTTTGTTTATTGCTTGACAACCAATACTATTCAACGTTTGATAAACTATATCTAATTCAAACGAACTTCCAGTAATTGCACTTATACCATTTACATACAATGTTATATTATTTACTGTATGTGTTATTGCAATATTATACCAAACATTATTTGTAATAGGACTAGTGTATACAAGTGAATTATTGTTAACTCCATTTTTTATTATAACAGTTATTTGATTAGATGAATTTATTTCAATTCTTATATATGAATCGGCAGTCAGATCTGAACTTTCATATATTGTATTTGTGTAACCACTTTCTGGTGTTATGGTCTGAAGTAACCAAATAAATATTGTAAAATCTTGTGATTGTATCATATCAATATTATCTATATGAACCGAATTAATAAAATTACCACACAATTGTCGATTTGTAAGAAATATTGAATTTAATGTACCGCTGATATCTCCAGATGTCTGTGTAATTATATTAACAGCAGATGAATGTAACTGATACCACGAGGTACACGCTGCTGCATTTAATGTGTCAAATAACGACATTAAAACGTCACCTCTGTGACAATGTTTGGTATATATTTTGATTTTGTTAGGTTATAATAATTAAACACGGAATTAGATGTAAATGTGGTATCGTATAATTTAATTTGACCAAACAATCCATTAAAAAAATAATCATATGCTATATTGCTAAATGCACATCCAATATCAATATTACTAGTATTTGTAAAATTAGTTATATTAGATAACGAAATTGTTTGCTTTAAGATACCATCTTTATATGTATACATAGTTTTATTATTTCTAACAAATGTAATCATATGCCAACTTTGATCATTTATTTTTATAGGATCTGATATATTCAAAACACCTACATTTGAATTAGCATCATATATAACAAATCCTACTTCATTATTTACTATTCTTAATCGCCAACGACTCGATGTTTGTATAGTGTTTTCAGCCTTTGATAACAAACTACACCAAGACGAAGAATAATCACCTAACTGTTTAATCCAGATAATTAATGTAAAATTATTTGTATTAAAAATATTTAAATCAGTTTTATGATAAATAATTCCTCTACTATTTATACCATTGAATAATTTAGACATATTAGTATTATTAAATTTATCAATAGAATAAGTAGTATTATACGTTGATAATGAATGATTATTTGTTAAATCTGAATTCATTTGAGGGATATCTAAAATACAATTATTATTTATATTATAATATGGATATTTTAATGGTGTTTTATATAATGCATTAATACATATACTTGAAATAGTTGTTAATGATCCTATGTTTGTTGTTGGAATTCCTATTTGATAATCTCGTAATTCTTCATTTAAGTTATTTTTAACAATAACTCTATATCCATCGTTCTCTACATTTACTGTAATAGTTGGTTCAGTTTTTTCATATCGTCGTACTATAAAATTATCAAAATATCCAGAATCTCCAGTAGATCGTTGCCCAAAATATATAGAATTTTGCGAATTATGATCATATTTGAAAAATTCAGATTCGGAAATTAGTGTTAATGTAGATGTTAATAGTTGAACTTTAATTTCAGATGCAGACTCTATTAAACATATTTTATACCAAGTATTTAATGACAGTGGTGTGTTATATGACCAACGAAGTTTCCAATCACCATTAATTCTAGTATAAAAATATAATTTTTTATCTCCAGCAGTGTATAAAAACCAATTCGCTAAATCGTTACCATCTGTATAATATGACGTATAACCAACTCTACAACTTTCAGATGCAGCACTAGTTATTTTAAAATTATATTCGACTGTGTAATTTTGTAATGTCAGTGGTATAGTTGTTACTATTCTTGGATATGTGTTATTACTATTACTAACAATGTGTATTGAGCCACTAATTTCTTCTATAGTTCCAGTACCATCTGTAAACCATTTTGTTTCATCTATGGTGTTATCATTAAAATTATCAATATAATCAAATATTTTTTTATCATCTGGTGTATATCCTGATATTTTTTGAACATAATATATATTAGTTCCATATGGAGCTATATTATCTTTTATCCATAATTTACCATTACCATCTGGATAATATGCAATTGCCATTAAAACACCACATTAGAATAAAAGTTCAAGACATACAGATACATCAACCGCATTTCCGGTTTGTGTGACATATACTCGTAAAATATCATTAGCAGCTAACGTTATTTGCGAAGAGTCCAATATACCATTTACAATAAATGCATTATTAGTTGCTGTCGCCGACGTTGATAATATCATTGGGGTGTCAGAACTAAAAATAGAATTTGTTATATTAGTTCCATTTTTGCGAATATCTACCATTAACGATGTACCAATTGGTTTAGTACTTGATATTAATGTTGCAGATTGAATAGTACCAGCTCGTGGAATATGTATTCTAAGCGAATCTCCAATTACAACTTCTCCAATAAATCCACGTTCGATAATAGTTGATAAATTTCCACGATCTATATTGGCTGGATTAATAATAGATGATGATGAATTAATAGCAGTTACAATTTCTGATCCAGTTTGATCTGCAGTTGCGCCAACTTCAATACCATCAAATTTAATTTGTTCAGCTTCTGTAAGACCCATTGCAGGAATTGTAAGATTATCTGTATCGATTTTTAAACTGCTTGAATTAATAGCAGTCACAATTTCATCGCCAGTCTGATCCGCAGTTGCACTTACTTCAATACCGTCTAATTTAGTACGATCAGATGATGTGAAACTAGTTCCCGATAATCCAATTGTAACAGTGTCTAATTCATCATTGCTAGTTAACGAAACGCCTGTGCCTGCTATTAACATGGCTGCACTAATGTCTCTAATTTCTTCATCCGTTCTATAGTTATGTTGCGCAGTTGTACCATGATCTGTATCAGCATTTATAGCTGCCTGAGCTTCTTCGTCAGTATATTTAACATGATGCGCAGCCGGATCATTTTTATGTGTTAAAATATCAGTATCAATTTCATTAACAATGTCTAAATATGTTTTTGACACAGTATCGTTTTTTAATCCATCAGCTATAACTGCAGATTCAACTTTATTATCAGCATCCGGATCATATACAGATTTTAACATAAATGTATCAAAATCTGGTAAAGCGTTTAATTCAGCTTCAGCTTGAGCAATAAGTATATGAGCATCACTGATACCGTTTTCCATACCTTGTAATTCATTTAAATTAATTATTTCTTTACTTGCCCAAGTTTTTTTCTCATAAACCAATTAAATCACCTTAATAATTTTTATATCTGATGTTAAAACCGGCACCATACTCAATACTTGACGATCCACTATATGTACTTCCAGCTCTAATTTTATACGTAATACCGGATGGAATATACATTGGAATACATTGCCATGTTAATAAATTGTCACCGTTTGCAGACGGTCCTTTTAACATTGCGGCTGAAAGTAAACAACTATTCCATACATTTCCACCATCAACAGAGTATTGTAAATATCCATTATTTTGAGTAACTACTCCAAATCCATTATAAATGTAACATGGGCCAGTAAATGTAGCAATTACTCCACCTTTTGTAGTCGCTGAAAAATATGAATTTGTAGAAATGTTATTTGCCGTTTCAGTCCAAGTTGTACTAATAATTTCAATAGGTAGATTTTCTGGTGGGACAAATCCATTACTATCTTCTACAATTATACTTTCCCACGGAGTTGTACCATCAATTAACTTAGACGACTGTAAATTTGTAACTTGACTTTCAGTTAAAGAATCACACGCGGGTTTACCCAGTAAATCTCTATAGTAATGTTTAGCAGTCGAACTGTGATCAACATCGTTATTAATAGCGCCAATTGCTTCAGCGTTTGTATATCTAGTATGGTGTGCCGAAGATATAGCACGATGAACAGCTATATCAGATGCTATTTTACTTTCAATATCATCATATGTTTTATTACCACATCCACATCGTAATGCTTCAGCAGCGTCTACATAACCATCATGATCTTTATCATAAATAGCTTTTAACATATCCCCACATCCGTGGCCAGATATATCATTTATGGTTGCAAATGGATTAGATCCACATGGACTATTAGCATTATCAAGTGCAGCATTTTGACATGCCGTTACGTGTAATGTAAAATTTGCAGCATGTGTGACTAAATTTGCTATATCAGTATTTAATGCAGAGTATAATGAAGACAATGAAGCTGCTGGTGTATCAGACCAATTTGTTTTACCACTTAATCTTTTAATCTGATATCTGATATTTTTAATTTCGTCCAATAAGTTTGTACACGATGTTATTAAAACAGTTGGCGTATTACTGTATGTTAATTCTGTACTTTTTATCGCCGTTTCTGGATGCATTTTTAATATTGTAGTTGCAATTCTATGAGCTTCGACTACAATATCTAAATCAGATTCTGTTATAACATCATCTGCTAAATTATCGGAATCTATTTTTAAACTACTTGCATTTATAGCTGCAACAATTTCATCTACAGTTTGATCATCTGTTGCATTTGGATCTATGTTATCAAGTTTTGTTATAATTGTTTGTATTGCGCCTAAATGGTTATCTAAATCTACATGGACTTGATTAAAATCTGCGTCTACTTTAGCAGATTCTATAATAGTTTGTGGTATATATCCTTCAGAATTACCTTGATTTGGTCCATTAAACGTATTAGGATTAACAGTTGTCATAATTATCCCCATCCAGCTTCTGCATCATCCCACACACCTTCATCCCAATAGTTACCAGTGTAATGAATACCGACATATATACCAGCAGCAATAGATCGATATAAAACATCTTTAATATCCATATCATACTGTTCAAATTCTTCTGGTACTCTAATAATTATATAACTAGGTGATGTTTCATGAATTTGAATATCAGCTTCATTTATACTTAAATAACTCATCAGAAGTCTTTTTATAGCATCTTTAGTGCCAGCAATGGAATTAATATCAATAATAGTCATTAATCTATCTCTATATATTTGATCAGATTCAATTCCTTTTCTATTAAAATCTAACAAATCTCCGATATTATCTAAAGAAATACCACGAGCAGTAAAAATATGTGCAGATTGTTCAATATCTCTAATAGCAATATATAATTCATCCAATTCAGGTGAAATAATGTTTAAAACCTTTTGATAATTAGTGCCAACCATTATAACCGCCTGAAGAATTTTGGGAATATATTTTCTAATTCGTATTGATAATCTAAATGATAATTAATTGTAACAGAATCTACAATTGGATTTATTGAATGTACATCAAAATATTTACCATCAGAAGTTAAAAAATCTAGTTTATTCGCAGTTCTTAAAAATGATACTAGTTGTGTAGATCCTGTAGATAATAACTCAATTTTAAATTGAATATATCGGCCTGAGCCAGAATAAACAAAATATCTAGGCACATATTTAACAATTACAATACAATTATCATCTGGCAATGGATTTTTAAGTACAACCACGTTATTTACAAAAGTAGCATTTGTTGCATATGTTGTTAATGGTTCTCCATCTTGATCTACTTTGGCAAAATCTACTATAGCTTCGTCAACCAGACCAGACCATAAATATGAATATAATTCATTATTTGCATCAGCGTCAGTTAATGGAGTAAGGTACATCGTGTTTAGATTCATTGCTAGTGTTTGATATTGCGTATTGTTTATACAATATATATTAACAATGGATTTTATATCATAATCTACTATAATTTTATTAGCAGTCAACGAAAGTGTATATTCCATTCGTTGTTCTGGTTCATTAATTAGTTTCCAATCTGTCCATGCATCAGTGTAATATTCTGATGTCCAACCGGACCTAACGTAAAATAATGCTAAATTGCCTAACGGTATATTAATTTTTGGAATAATTTCACCATAACTATATATTCTAGCTGATGAATCTCTAATATCTGATAAAATTGTTCCGGCAGCATCTGTTTTTAATACAACTGTATTATTTAAAATACTTGTATTAGTGAATGTACAATAATCCCAATGGTTTTTTCTTGCCCACAAATGGTTTGGAATAATATCACCCCATTAACCAATTGCTTTTGTTAACGTTATGGTTTCTGCAATAGATACTTCCATATTACCTGGTTGAATATATGCACTTATTATATCTACAACTACATCATTCATACTCCAACTCGTTAATTGAGCATCAATAATATCAGGATTAGAACTTATAACAATTTGCAAAATCTTATTTTTATAAATTTTTTCGCCTAATGCTAGTTCATCAATATAATCTGCTATACTATCTTGAATAGTTATAAGTAAAGTATCTTTATCACTAGATGTTAAATCACTATCGTCATCAAAATACACAGTAATTCCAATGTCTATATTAGCATTGTTAGGTCTATAAAACCATGAGAATTTAGCAGTCGCACTACCATCAGCAGCAGGATCTCCCGAATCATAACCAACAGCTTGTATTCCAGCCGCTCTGGTGTGTTCTATTGCATAAACTATAGTATCTTCTGTAAATTCATCTCCAGTTTCTCCGCCTTCAACTGTTATTTTTATTTTACCTGGAACTATATATGTGTATGAAACACTTAAAGTTTCAGTAATATTTGTAGTTGCAGATAGTGAAATTTCTCCAGTTTGTGCATTAAAATTATCAATTATATATACTCCGTTTACAGAGCCAGTTACAGATACTACACTATATAATGGTATATTATTTACAAAAAATGCAGTCGTTCCGGTTCCATTAATAGATTCAATAATTGATGCTCGTAATGGAGCTTCTACTATTACATTTTTAACACCAGTTACTTGCGAGATGTAATATAGTAATGCATTAACAGTAGCTTTACCAACAGCCTGAGTTGCTCCTATAATTGTAGTCCTAAAATGCGAATCAGATTCAACATCAGAACCAGTGTCGATTCCAGATTCGTTTGAGATGTAATGAATAAATGACTGAGTAGTGTCTAATATAGTAATTACATTAGCAGCCACATTACTAGATGATCCTTTCTCAACTGCTATTATTGGTGCGGTTACGCTTAATGGTTTATAACTTATATATACAGTAAGTCCGGAATCCATTTGTTCTAAAAATGTTACTGTTCTACCGCCGAAAACTATAGTGGCTGTATAATCTGCACCATTTGAGTCTGTAACACTAACAATTGATCCTATAATATTAGTTGCATCGACAGTATATGTTGCCGTCGTAACTACATGACTTTCATTTGTTATAGTTGGTTGAAAATGCACAGATTGTGTGGTTACGTATTCGTTTGCTAATATGTCTGCTGTAGATACCTTTGTGCCAGATGCTATTATAAGTGGACTATCATCTAACATTACTTCATTTCTAAAAAATGTAACATATCCAGTAGCATATGTTGATGATCCACGTTCTGCACCAACTAATCTACCAAGATTGTCTAAGGAATATCCAGTAGCAGTTTCTAAAAAAGCTGCATTGTAACATGATTCTAATTGATTCCATAGATCTATAATATTAACTGCATATAAATCTATTAATATTTTAATTGG